>Ga0209395_1000139_pt1 | contig 111374 bp, 108 predicted proteins | sample GOMGulsemesocosm_3_FD_184635 | JGI IMG/M metagenome (GOLD analysis project Ga0209395, IMG submission 184635) | Methane-oxidizing microbial communities from mesocosms in the Gulf of Mexico - GOM9D Gulf of Mexico (SPAdes) (version 2) | ecosystem: Environmental > Aquatic > Marine > Cold seeps...
CTTTTGCAATGGTTGATACTAATTCTGATCCAAGAAATATTGATTTCGTTATTCCTGCAAATGATGATGCAACTAAATCTATCGCTATTATTATCGATAAAGTTGTTGCTGCTATTACTGAAGGTTTGGACGAAAGAAAAGCGACTAAAGAAAAAACTAAAGCGGTTAAAGAAGCTAAAGTTGAAGAAGTGAAAACTGAAGAGCCTAAAGCTGAAGTTAAAGCTGAAGAGGTTAAGACTGAAGAAAAATAAAATAGATTTACAAATTTTATAATTTATAATAAAATGAAAATTACTGCTTCTCAAGTAAACGATTTAAGAAAGAAGACTGGTGCAGGGATGATGGATTGCAAGAAAGCTTTAGTTGAAGCTGAAGGTAATGAGGAAGCTGCAATCACTATTCTTAGAAAAAAAGGTCAAAAAGTAGCTGCAAAAAGAGGTGATAATGACGCTTCTGAAGGTTTAGTTATCGCAAAAACGTTTGACAATGATTCTAAAGGTGCTATTTTAGCATTGAACTGTGAAACTGATTTTGTTGCAATGAATTCTGAATATTATGCATTTGTTGAATCTTTAGTAGATGTGGCAATTGCTAACAATTCTTCTTCTACAGAAGATTTATTAGCTGCTAAATATAATGATACATTAACTGTTTCTGAAAAAATAACTGAGCACGTAGGTGTTGTAGGTGAAAAATTAGAAATTACAAATTTTGCAATTATTGCTGATAAAGCTGTAGTAGCTTACAATCACCCAGGTAATCAAGTTGCTACTTTAGTTGCTTTAACTAGTGGTTCTGCTGATGCAAAAGATGCAGGAAAACAAGTTGCAATGCAAGCTGCAGCAATGAATCCAGTTGCTTTAAATAAAGAAGGAATTGATCAGAAAACTATCGATAATGAAATCGAAATTGGAAAAGAATTAGCTATTAAAGAAGGGAAACCTGAAGAAATGGCTGAGAAAATTTCAATGGGAAGATTAAATAAATTCTTTAAGGAGAATACTTTATTAAGTCAAAATTTCATAAAGGATAATAAAAAATCTGTTCAGCAGTTCTTAAATGACACTGAAAAAGATTTGACAGCATCTAGCTTTAAGCGATTTGCTTTAAAATAAATTAAAAAGAAAAGAGAATTTAATTATTCTCTTTTTTTTTGTTCCTTTTTTTCTATTTACTAATTACCTTTGTAGAAAATACACAAACGACATCAATATGAAATATAAAAGAATTTTACTTAAACTAAGTGGTGAAGCCTTAATGGGGGACAAACAATTCGGTATCGATAATAATAGATTAGATGAATATGCTGCAGAGATAAAAAAATTATATAAGCATGTTCAAATAGCTATTGTAATTGGTGGAGGTAATATTTTTAGAGGTGTTCAAGCTGAAAGAGGTGGAATGGATAGAACTCAAGGAGATTATATGGGAATGCTAGCGACTATGATTAATAGTATGGCATTACAGGCTTCTTTAGAAAAAGAGGGAATGTATACGCGTTTAGTTTCAGCAATTGAAATGAAAGAAATTGCAGAGCCATTTATTAAAAGAAGAGCAGTAAGACATTTAGAAAAAGATAGAGTGGTTATTTTTGGAGCTGGAACAGGTAATCCTTATTTTACAACTGATTCTGCAGCGGCATTAAGAGCAATTGAAATGCAAGCAGACGTTATATTAAAAGGTACAAGAGTAGATGGTATTTATACGGCAGATCCTGAAAAAGATGCTACAGCTACTAAATATGATACACTTACTTTTGATGAAGCTTATAATAAAGGGTTAAGTATAATGGATATGACTGCGTTTACGTTGTGTAAAGAGAATGATGTTCCTATTATTGTATTTGATATGAACAAAAAAGGAAACTTAGAAAAAGTGGTTAAAGGAGAAAAAATTGGTACTTTAGTAACTGTTTAAAATAGTAATAAAATGGAAGACGAAATTCAATTTATATTTGATGGATTAAAAGAAGGGAATGATAAAGCAGTCTCTCACTTGAGTTCGGAATTACAAAAAATTAGAGCAGGTGCAGCAACTCCTTCTATGTTGGAAGGTGTTATGGTTGAAGCTTATGGTTCGCAAACACCATTGTCAGGTGTTGCTAATGTGAGTACATTAGATGCGCGTACATTGTCTATTCAACCTTGGGATAAGTCTACATTAGAGGCTATTTCTAAAGGTGTAATGAATGCTAATTTAGGCCTAAATCCTCAGAATAATGGAGAAATGATTATTATCAGTGTTCCAATGTTAACTGAAGAAAGAAGACGTGATTTAGGTAAAAAAGCTAAATCAGAAGGAGAGCATGCTAAAATTAGTTTAAGAAATAATAGAAAAGAAGCTATTTCCGAAATAAAAAAATTAAAAGATGATGGTTTATCTGAGGATAGACAAAAAGATCTAGAAGTTGAAGTGCAGAATAGTATTACGACTTACACTAAAATAATTGAAGATTTGGCTGCTAAAAAAGAAGTGGACATCATGAAAATATAATTAGAACATTACGAATTAATGCAAAAAAAATGCTTATCAATTTTTTGATAAGCATTTTTTTTACCCATAAATACTAGGTATTAAAAATTAAATTAACTTTGTAGTATGTACGAGAATAAAGATAACGATAATAGAAGAGAAGATAACAAAGATAGAAACTTTGGTGGAGGTAGAGGTAGAGATAATGAGGATAGAGATAATGATATTATTTTTGGTGTTAGATCTGTAATCGAAGCTGTAAAAGCAGGTAAAGAAATTAATAAAATAATGATTCAAAGAGGGATGAATAAAGAACTCTTTAAAGAATTAAAAGAAGAATTGGCTAATAAAAACTACAATTTACAGTTTGTTCCAATTCAAAAATTGAATCGTTTAACTAGAAAAAATCATCAAGGTGTTATTGCATTTATTGCGCCTATTGTATATCAAGAAATTGAACCTATAGTTACTCAATTATTTGAGAAAGGTGAAGTTCCTAATATCATGATTTTGGATAGATTAACAGATGTTAGAAATTTTGGTGCAATTGCTAGGACGGCGGAATGTACTGGAGTTCATGCAATAGTTATTATTGAAAAAGGTGGTGTATTAGTGACTTCTGATGCAATTAAAACATCTGCTGGTGCATTAATGAGAATTCCAATCTGTAAAGTAAAGGATTTATCACAAGTGGTTCACTATTTAAAATCGAGCGGTATTAATGTAGTAGCTTGTACTGAAAAGACGAAAAATTTAATCCAAGATACGGATTTAACTTTACCAACTGCCATTATTATGGGCTCTGAAGAAGATGGGATTTCGACAAAATTATTAGCAGAGAGTAATGAGAAAGCAAAAATTCCAATGACTGGTGAGATCGCTTCTTTAAATGTTGCCGTATCTGCCGGTATAGTACTTTATGAATCTATAAGACAAAGATTAGGATAATTTATTCTAGTCATAGATATAAAAAATCAGCCAATATATTTAATTATATTGGCTGATTTTTGATTATAGAGGGTTTGAAATTATATTATAAAAAGTATTTAACGCCTATATTTAGTGAAAATCCATTATACTTTCTAATAGCATAGGCAATTGCTTTATTATTTTTATAAGTTGAATTTGAAAGGGTGGTAACTTCTGGTGAGTTAAAATATGCAATGCCATAATCATTATTGTAACTTAAAATTCGTAGAATTGGTATTGAAAGCGATAAGTCAATTCCAACTTTTTTTGAAACGGGTATGGTTCTACCAAGGTATCCTTTTATAACGAATGAATTTACTTGATGAATTCCGTTAATTGTTGTTTTGGATTCTGGGGTAGCCGTGGCTGGTGAGTTTATTATGAATCTATCATTAAAAGTTCCTTCTGATAAAAGTGTTACAGATGAGACATAATCAATTTCTATTTTATCAGTTGATGTTTTGCCATATTCTAAATCAAGTCCCCAACCTTTTCCAATTGGAGAAATTCCATTTGAAAATTTCCTAAGATTAAACATAAAGGAATGATGATTTATTCTTGTTAAGTTTGTGATTGTAAGTTCTTTAGTTGTAAATATATTAGGGTTATTAGGATCTTGAACTTCCACTTCTATGGATGTTGAGAACAACTGCATAGGTGCGTATCTATAACCTATACCTACTTGGTATTCATCACTTAAGACGCGGTTAACTGTTAAAACAAAAGAAGCGTTTAAATTTAAATTCGTCTCTTTATAATGAGTATCATCCACTAATTTTCCTTTGTATTGTAAAGGTGTGAGAGGATTTGTGATATTCAGCTGAATGTTAGTTTTACTACCTAAGTATCCAGATTGAGAAATTGAATTTAAGGGGAATAATACGAGTGTTAATATTACTAAAAATTTCATATTATTTCTTATTAAGGTTGTAGAGAAGGTTGTATATGTAAGCGTCTAAAACATGTTTATTTGCTCTCAAATTTACATTTTCAGATTGTGTGTAGATTACTTTATCATTATCTGAGTCGATAGCGAAAGCAAATGTGTCAAAATAATGATGTACAATAAGTAAATCTACAATTGCAATAGGAGCTGTGTAAACAAGGAATAATCCAATTAGATGGTTAGAACTAAATTCTTTTCTGTTTTTATATCTCACAAAACCAGAAAATAGAAATTTACTTGTGTTGTATTTATCCTTAATGGGTTGCATGTCCTGGTTTAATGACGATATCATTTCAATTTCATCATGTTCTAAAATTTCCGATATCCATTGATATAATAGACCAAGCTCATTGTATTTGGCAACATCATTCTTTGTTAGTGATTTAGAATCAACTATAGCAGTCTCAATATTAAGCTTGCTATGTTTTTGAAGATACATTTGATTTAATTCTATTTTTTTCTTCTCGGATTTAACATTGTCTTTTTTATTTGATAAATTATAATCAGCCATATAAGGGTCAACTACAACAACCTTTTGAATATTTAAACCTTTTTCTTTATGATTCTTTTTGTATAGGTTTTCTCTTTCATTTTTTGCCGTATTACTCAGTTGTAAATCGTTTTCAGCAAGGATTAAATTCATTTTTTTCTCAAGCTTTCCATTGATTACAAGATCAGCTAAAGCACTTAAATGGAATTCAGTTTCTTCAACAGATATAGATCCTTTATTTTGTAACTTATATAAAGATTTTTTTAGTTTAATTTTTTTATACTTTGATAAGTTATCATTGGCATCAATCTTTGCAATTGAATCTTGGATATCAAAAGATTTTATCAAACTACTTAAACTATCACTGTAAGTTTTTGAATCTATAGCAATAAATTGATTGGGCTTAATATTCGATTTAAGTGTTAGTTCTTTTAACATATCTTTTTCATATTTCTTAAGTAACTTATCAGTACTGTATTTAATTGACATATCATAAATAACGCGATAAGCAATCACATTAATCTGGGCTTTACTCAAATGTTTAAAGAAATAGGCTAAACTATATTGCTCGCCTTCAGTTTTTTTCAATTTTAGAATTACCTCATTAAAACGAAAATTATTTTTGTATTTGGCTAATCCATATAATGCCTTTGCTAAAGAAAAGTCTAAAAATTTATTATTTTCAAACTTTTTTTGTAATAAAAAGATGCTATAAATAGCATCAACATATTGTCTATTAGCTAAGTTTTGATTTATGCTTTCAAATCTTGCCAAATTTCGAACTAATTTAAACGTAGTTTCTGAAATTATGTATTTTTTAGTTCCCTTGCTATCTCTATCGCCAATTACATCAAATGCCTTGTCCATTCTTTTCTGAACGTTTGGATGAGTACTCAAATGGTCGTCATAGTCTTCTTCTCTTGAAATGTGATTGATTGAATCAGGGAATGCATTACCTGGTATAATTAAATTTTCAGTATTGAAAAATGAAGTATCAAATTTTGTGTCCTGAAAAGGTAAATAAGCATATAAAAGTACTTCAAAAGATGTGAAAATTGTTTCTACATCATATTGTGATTTTAGAAAAATTTCAATTCCTTTTGTATCTGCATCATGTTCGTTGTCTTTACTGTAAATACTTAGTTCGCCAACTTTTTCTTCGTAAGATAAACGATTGTACTTTCCTTTTCCTTTTTTTATGTTCTTGCTCTCAACATATCCATCTCTAACATGATGTTCTGTGAAGTGTGCAACTTCATGAGCTAATATAAATGCCAATTGAGCTTCATTTTCTAACTGAGCTAATAAACCTGTAGTAACAAATATGATTCCTTGATCTGTTGAGAACGCATTTACTGAGTTATTTTTTAAAACATAAAACTGTAATTGTTTATAAAGTCCTTTTTCTCTTTTTAAAATGTTTTTAGCAACCTTATTTACATAAGTTGACAATTCATCATTGAATAATACATTTCCACTTAATAATAATTCATCAATAAAAAATCGTGTGGAAAGGAAAAAATCTTTGTCAAGATCTTTGTTCTTATTAGCCTCAAAATCTTCTTTATATTTATCAGATGATAAAGTTAGAAATTCAGCAGGAATAGTTCCTTTTGCTTTTAAATATGTAAAATTATTTAGTTTATCAACCTGGCCATAAGTTGTGGTAGTGGATAAAAAAAGTAAACTTAAAATTATGCTTATTAGTTTCATTATTGCTTTTATTTGTTTTTTATAAAAAGTATCTTAATCCAATATTTAGGCTGAAATCATTATGTTTCAGTATTGAAAAGGCTAAAGGGAATTCATCAGAATAATAAGTATTTACTCCTGCCTCATCAAGTATCTCCATACCTAGTTCATTGAAGTCAAAGTCGTCATTGAATAGTTGAAAACCTGTAAAAGTTTTAAATGGTGTTTTGAAAACACGAAGTAAAGATACAGTAAGTGAATAATCAAGAGCTAATTTTTTATGTATTGGAAATGTTCTGCCATAAAAATATTTGACTATAAATGTATTTACCGTACGCGGTGTTGATGATGTTACCATATCTGTTTCTGTTGCGTTTGGATTAATATCCCACCTTAAATTTGTTAAGCCGACCTGTTTTGGGTCAGATGCAAACTCAACGATTGAATATTTAAATTCTGTCATATTTGATCGACCTATTTCAAAATTTAGGCCCCATTGTTTACCAATAGGTGAGATACCTTGTTTCATCTTTCTGAAATTGAATAGTATAGATTGATGATTAATTTGATGATGTATTAAACCATGATTTGATGAATATGAGTAGTCACCAAAGAATTGAATTGGTGTGAATTTATAAGAAATTCCAACTTGTAATTGATCATGAATAACTCTATTTACGCCTATTAAATAAGATAAATTCAAGTTTCTATTTCCATATTGAAAAGCTGTTTTATTCTTTACCAATTTCCCTTTAAATCCAAAGATTAAAGGAACACTATTGCATTGAAGAGTAATATTATACTTACTACCTAAATAACCAGATTGATTAAAGGAAGTTAATGAAGTTAAAAAAAATAAAGTGGTTAAATATAGTTTCATAGGTTTATAGTATACAAATATAAAAAAAGCCATTAGATTTAATTAAATCTAATGGCTTTTTTTTAAAAAAGTTTATTAGTTTACATGTGTATTACTTCATCATAAGCAGCAGCAGCGGCTTCCATAATTGCTTCACTCATAGTTGGGTGAGGATGTACAGTTTTGATCAGTTCATGTCCAGTAGTTTCTAATTTTCTAATAGCAACTAATTCAGCAACCATTTCAGTAACGTTAGCACCAATCATGTGACCTCCTAAAAGTTCACCATATTTAGCATCAAAAATTAGTTTTACAAAACCATCATTTGCTCCAGCAGCACTTGCTTTACCTGAGGCCGAGAATGGAAATTTACCCACTTTTATTTCGTGTCCTGCTTCTTTTGCAGCTTTTTCAGTCATACCAACTGAAGCAATCTCTGGAGATGCGTAAGTACAGCCAGGTATGTTTCCGTAATCTAAAGGTTCAACGTTTTGTCCTGCTAATTTTTCAACACAAATAATACCTTCAGCAGAAGCAACGTGTGCTAATGCAGCTCCTGGTGTAATATCACCAATAGCAAAGTAACCAGGGATGTTAGTTTGATAAAAATCATTAACTAATACTTTTCCTTTATCAGTAGCGATTCCAACATCTTCTAATCCAATTCCTTCTAAGTTAGTATCAATACCAACAGCTGAAAGAACAATATCACATTCTATTTTTTCTTCTCCTTTTTTAGTCTTTATAGTAACTACACAGTTATCACCTGAAGTGTCAACAGATTCAACTGAAGAATTAGTCATTATTTTAATGCCTTGTTTTTTCAAAGATCTTTCAAATTGCTTTGAAACATCAGCATCTTCAACAGGAACAACGCTTGGCATATATTCAACAACTGTTACGTCAGTACCAAGTGCATTGTAAAAGTAAGCAAACTCAACACCAATAGCACCAGAACCAACAACTACTAATTTTTTTGGTTGCTTTGGTAAAGTCATTGCTTCTCTATACCCAATAATTTTCTTTCCATCTTGTGGTAAATTAGGTAATTCACGTGAACGAGCTCCTGTAGCGATAACAATACCTGTCTTTGCAGAGTATTCAGTTGTTACACCTTTGTCATCAGTTACGTCAATTTTTTTTCCAGCTTTTACTTTACCGAATCCTTTGATAACATCAATTTTATTTTTTTTCATCAAAAATTGAATACCACCACTCATTTTTTCAGAAACGCCTCTACTTCTTTTTACCATTGCAGAAAAATCAGCTTCAGCTCCTTCTACGTTAATTCCGTAATCAGATGCATGTTGAATGTATTCAAAAACATTCGCACTTTTTAATAATGCTTTAGTAGGGATACATCCCCAGTTTAAGCAAATACCACCTAATTCAGCTTTTTCTACTACAGCTGTTTTAAATCCTAATTGTGATGCTCTAATGGCAGTCACATACCCTCCGGGTCCACTTCCTAAAACTATTATATCGTAACTCATGTCTTTTAATTTTGAATTGCGAATTTAAGTATTTTATTGGAATTTTGAAAGGTAGTGTCTTAATAATTTGTATTTCTATATAATCTAAACTTTATAGGGTAAGATTCTATCAGTAGTGATACTCTGAGTTAATTTGAGTCGATATATAGGGTTTTTATAAATAAAAAATCCAATTACAAGCGAGTGTTGTAATTGGATTTTAAAAACAATAATGGGGGGATTTTAAAATCCTAAAAAGGTCATCATGTCCTTAATAGTACTTATACCTTTGTCTTTATTATACCAAAGCTGTAAGTCTTTTTTAAATTCAGGAGTAATACTACCGTTTTGATCTTTATAATCAGCTACCATTTTTGTAGCAACAGAAGGTCTTGGCCCCCAAGATTCAATTTTTGAATATTCATTTTCCGTATGGATTAATTTTGGAATTGATTTTCCACCATTCGTTAGAAACTGATCCATCAACTCTGGATGTTCATCTCTCAATACAATTCTTAGATTAATATTACTATTTAATATTGCTATTTTATTAATGATAGGTAAATTTTGTGCTGCATCACCACACCAGCCTTCTGTTAGGACTATCCATTCAATTGGTCTTGAAATTGATTCTACCTGTTCAATTACTTCTGTTGAAAGTTTTATGGTTTTATCAAGTCTTTTCATTCGACTATGGTTTAATTTACTATAATTAACCAAGACTTCTGAATCTTCTTTTGAAGTGGATTTGCCTGCTTGCAATAAATTTTCAACTAATGTTCTGTATTCTTTGTATGTGTAGCTATTTTGTAAGCTTTTTGTTATTTTATTTTTCATTGTCGTGTTTTGTTATTTATATGTAATTGTATAGTACAAAGGTAAATAAAGAAATAAATGTAGTAGTTGACTAAATTTCCTTAAGTGTTATCATTTTTCCCTTTTATTAAGTTTGGTACTGTTTTATATTGCAAATTTAGTGCAAATTATTGTGTTGAAATATGACTTATTCCCAAGTTTAAAAAATATAAGTTGTAGAGGTCTGAATTTACTGCAAACGAAAAAAGCACATAATAATAAAATTATGTGCTTTTAATATGTTTAAGTATGAGGTTACATTTTTTCCATCATCTTTTTACACATAGTGTCTTTCCATGTGCTAAAAGTACCTTCTTCAATTTTAGTTCTAGCTTCAGTTACCAACCATAAATAAAAGGCAAGGTTATGAATTGATGCAATCTGTCTTCCTAAGGCTTCATTAGCGCTAAATAAGTGACGTACATAAGCTTTAGTGTAAGCAGTATCTACATAAGAAGTTCCATCTACATCAAGATTAGAAAAATCATCAGCCCATTTTAAGTTTTTAATGTTTATTACACCGTTTTTTGTGTAAAGTGTTCCGTGTCTTGCATTTCTAGTTGGTAATACACAATCAAACATGTCAACTCCTAAAGCTATGCACTCTAAAATGTTCCAAGGTGTACCAACGCCCATTAAGTATCTTGGTTTGTCTTTTGGTAAAATGTCACATACTAAATCAGTCATTGCATATAATTCTTCAGCAGGTTCACCTACTGATAGTCCTCCAATTGCATTTGCAGGTTGATCAAATGAAGCTATAGCTTCAGCTGATTGTTTTCTTAAGTCTTTATAAGTTGAACCTTGAACAATAGGTAATAAAGTTTGCTCAAAACCGTATAAAGGTTCAGTTTCGTTTACTCTGTCAATACATCTTTTTAACCAACGGTGGGTCATTTGCATTGAACGTTTAGCGTAATTGTATTCACAAGGATAAGGTGTGCATTCATCAAAGGCCATTATTAAATCAGCTCCAATTACACGTTGAATATCCATAGCATATTCTGGTGTGAAATTGTGGTAACTACCATCAATGTGAGATTGAAACTTAACACCTTCCTCTTTAATTTTACGTGTTCCTGCTAATGAATATACTTGATAACCTCCACTATCTGTTAATATTGGACCATCCCAATTCATAAATTTATGTAAGCCGCCAGCTTTTTCTAAAATATCTAAACCTGGTCTTAAATACAAGTGGTAAGTGTTACCCAGAATAATTTGAGCTTTAATATCATCCTTTACTTCATGCTGATGAATCCCTTTAACAGTTCCAACAGTTCCAACAGGCATAAAAATAGGTGTTTTTATTTTGCCATGAGCTGTAGTCACAGTTCCTGTTCTTGCTCTTGATTTTGGGTCTGTTTTTTCAAGTTTGAAATCCATATTTGTAAATTTGTTTAGATTGCAAATATAGGGTTTTGAGTTTAGTTATTGTAATTAACTGAATAGTTTTGAAGTGAGTATTTTAATTAAATTGATAAATAAGTTTGTTGATAATAGGTGATGATAATACTAGACATCAATTTTTTACATGTTATACAGTTCTATTAATCAACTTATGAAAGTGAATAAGTATTGTTGTTTTGTGATTATCATAATCTAAAAATGTTAATTTTTGTAAGATAAATTATGATGAAATATATACCAAATATTACTTATGACTTTTTAGGAGTTACAATGATTGTATTTCTAAGTATTGTTGTTATTCAACTTCTATATTTATTAATATTTCAATTAAGACTTTTATTCCATAAGCAAAAGGACTTGATTAAGTCAGATTTACCTAGTGTTAGTGTTGTTATTTGTGCAAGAAATGAAGAAGATAATTTGTTTAAAAACTTACCTTTAATTTTAAATCAAAACTATCCAAATTTTGAAGTTGTAGTTGTAAATGATCAATCACAAGATGGGTCTATGCATATCATAAAAGCTTACAAAAATGATTTCCCTTTTATAAAATATATTGAGTTAGAAAAGAATAAACACAGACAGTTTGGTAAAAAACTACCTCTAACTGTTGGAATTAATGGAGCGTCAAATGAATTGATTGTCGTTACTGATGCCGATTGTATGCCGAATTCAGAGTTTTGGCTTCAACATATTGCTAAAAATTATCAAGGTGATAAAGAGATTATTTTGGGATATAGTCCATATTCTAAAGAAAAAGGATTTTTGAATAAAATTATAAGATTTGATACTTCTATTATAGCTATTACATATATGAGTTTTGCTAAAACGGCACTTTCTTATATGGGAGTAGGAAGAAATATGGGGTATTCTAAAGCTAAGTTTTTAAGTGTAGAAGGTTTTAAAAAGCATTATCATATTGCATCTGGTGATGATGATTTATTTATTAAAGATGCTGCCAATAGGAAAAATGTTGCCATTGAATTAAATCCAGATAGCTTTGTGGTGACTACGCCAGAAAAAACGTGGACGAAATGGATTGAACAAAAACAAAGACACTTTACGACATCTCCTGAGTATAAACTTATTAACAAACTATTTTTAGGAATATTACCCTTTAGTATGTTAATCTTATGTATATCTTTCTTTATTTTACTGTTTAATACAGAATGGGGTTATTTTGTGTTTGCAGTATTTGGTATTAGACTTCTGTTTTATTGGATTGTAAATGGATTATTGCTAAAGAAAATGCAAATGAATGATTTAATTTGGTGGTTTCCAGTATTTGAAATTCTTCATAATATATTTATTCCATTCATATTTTATTCAAATTCTAGAACACAACGCAAAAAATGGTAGCAGGAGAAAAATTATCAGATAAAGGGAAAAGAGATTTAATCTTAATTGAACGTGCTTTAAATGGAGATCAATTAGCCTATGCCAAATTGATGGAAATGTATAGAGAGTCTATCTATTATATGATGCTGAAAATGGTGCGTAAAGAGGATGATGCTGACGATTTAACTATTGAAGCGTTTGGGAAGGCATTTAATCGTTTGCATCAATACTCTCCTTCTTATGCTTTTAGTACGTGGTTGTTCAAAATAGCATCAAATAATTGTATTGACTTTATTCGTAAAAAAAGAATTAAAGTAACCTCAATGGATTCAGCATACACAAATAGTGATGGTGAAAGTGTGTCGATTGATATTGAAAGTTCAGAAAAAGACCCAGAAGAAGTAGCTATTCATTTAGAGAAAGTTAAAACTATGCGTGAAGTTGTTAAGACCTTAAAACCACGTTATAAAGATTTAATAGAAAAGCGTTATTTTCAGGAGTTGTCTTATGAAGAGATAGCACAAGATATGGATTTACCTTTAGGAACTGTGAAAGCGCAATTATTTAGGGCAAGAGCATTTTTAGCAGATTTAATGAAAAAAACTAAAGAGTCTATTTAATTAAAGTTTGTTTTAGGAGGGTTAATAGCTTGCTAATTTCCTCTTTTGTATTATAACTATGTATGCAAAACCTAATTCTCTCTTCATTATTTGGTACTGTGGGGTGTAGAATTGCTTTGACATTAAAACCTTCTTCAATAATTTTATTTGCCACTAATTTTACTGTATTGTTGTCTTTTATAATGCAAGATTGAATTGCTGAATTACTTTTAGTAAATAAATAATCTATATTTAGAGATTTACAAATTACTTTAAAGTATGAAATGTTACTTTTTAGTGAGTTAATAGCGGTTGAATTCGATAGTAATTCATTATAAGCGAGTTTTATAGTTACAACAGAATGAGCGGGTAGGGCAGTTGTATAAATGAAAGAACGAGAGAAGTTTATTAAATAATTTTTCAATTCAGAACTACCTAGTACAACGGCGCCATGGCAACCTAAACCTTTTCCAAAGGTGATGATTCTTGCAAAAATATTATTCTCCAATTGTTGTTCTTGTATTATCCCTAGTCCAAAGACACCTAAAGCGTGAGCCTCATCAATTATTAACTTACAATTGTATTGTTTTGATAGGTTGATTAACTGTTGAAGGTTTGGAGTATCTCCATCCATAGAAAATACGCTTTCAGTAACAATGTAAATCTCTTCTACGTTTTCTAATTTACTTATTTTATTAGCTAAATTTTCGAAATCATTATGTTTAAAAGAAAATGATTTTGAATTTGAGAGTCTTATACCATCCCGTATTGAGGCGTGAATAAGTTCATCATAAAATACAATGTCATGACGTTGTGGAATACAGCTAAAAAAACCAAGATTTGCATCATAACCTGAATTGAATAGTAAAGCCGATTCAGATTTATGAATATTAGCCAAATCTGATTCCAATTCGGCATGCATATGGTGATTTCCAGAAATTAATCTAGAACCAGTTGAGCCGTTTTTAATTTTATTTTCGCTTGAAATTAAAGAATGAGTGGCATCATAAATTTTTTTTGATCTAGCAAATCCCAAATAATCATTTGAGAAATAATCAACTCCATTTTCAGTCAATACTAGCGTTCTTAAACTGTTAGTTTCTTTTCTTTTTTCTAATTTAGATATTAATTTATGAGGTAACGTCATTAGATAAAACTATAAGCTATTTTGAGATTAATATACTAACAGCATTACCTCCGAATCCAACCGAATTTATTAAAATTTTCTTAATTTCTTTTGGTTCGACACAATCAAGATATGGCACTGGTATGAATTTTTGTTTCTGTAACATCATGACTCCTAGTTGCAAACTTAATAAGCCACTTGATGCAAATGTATGACCAACTTTCCATTTGTTACAGGTTAATTTTGGTTTGTTAGGGCCAAAAATTGTATCAATTGCGTTTAATTCTGATTCATCTCCTTTAATAGTTCCAGGCGTATGTGTGATAATAATATCAATTTCAGATGGATGTGTGCGTGTAAGAGCCATATTCATTGAGTCTTGAAGACAGTCGGCATTTGTAGAAATAGATACGTTATGTTCTAAAGGTTCGGTAGAAAAACCAATTCCAATAATATGTGCAATAGCATTTCTTGATTCTCCTTTTTCAATACATACAGCTGAAGCTGCTGTCCCTAAAATCATTGAGTTTTTTAATTTACTAAGGTTTAAAGCTTGACATGGGAAATCTTGATTTATTAGCCCATATATTTTTAAAGCTTTCATTTGAGCTATTGTAAATCCTGTTAATGGTGATTCACTAGCTCCAATCATAAATTTATCACTCATTCCGGAGTTTAACCAAGCTATTCCGTTGAGTAAACTATGTAAACCTGTAGAACAAGTTATGGAGTGACTTAAGTTGGGCCCTTTAGTTTGTAAATCGTGAGCTACCCATGATGATATGTTTCCAAGGGTTGTTGTTGGAGAGGCTAAAGTACTTACTTTTCCATTCTCTAAATAAGTCTTATGAAAATCCTCAAATAATTTTGAAGCACCTCTAGAAGAACCAATGTTTACACCAATTGTGTCGTCTGTATTCCAATTCGTTTTAGAAATAGCCTGTCTTGAAGTGATAATTGCTAACAATACAGTATTATCCAAGTTTTTATATTTTGGATGAGATAAGCGTAGTTCTGAAATTAAAGTTTGTTCCTTCTTATCAAGTGGGGCTACTAATGTGGGGGTATTGTCAAATATTTCTTCTGTAATGTAATGATCTGAATTTAAATAATTAGTCCAAATACTATCATAGTCAACACCAAGTGGTGAGATAGATTCTATTGATAAAATTGAAATTTTAGTGTCCATTTTATTACAATTCTTCTAAAACTTCTTCAATTGAAGCGTAAATTTTTGATAAATGTAGTGCTGATATTAAAAAAGCAGGTACCATATAAATGGTTTTTCCTAAGGGGCGTAAGTAAACTCCTTTTTTCATAAAAGACTTTTGAATTTCATCTCTTTTACTCCCGTATCTGTCCATGTCTATATTGAGATCTAAAGCAAAAATAACGCCTAATTGACGTGCAGATTCAATTTTAGGATGATTTTTAATTTTTTCATTAAAGTTTTGATGAGAAGTGATAATGGTTTGAATATTAGCCTTTATTTCTTTAGATTTCAATAATTCAATACCAGCAATTGCGGCTGAACATGCAATTGGGTTCGCTGTGTATGTGTGTGCATGAAAGAAGGCATTGTCAACACTGTCAGATAAAAAAGCATTATAGATGTCAATTGAACAAGACGTAGCTGCCATAGGAACTACACCTGCAGTTAACGCTTTAGATAATGATATAATATCTGGTTTAGTTTCAATATGGTCAGATGCGAAATTTGTACCTAGTTTCCCGAATCCTGTCATTACTTCATCAGCAATACAAATGACATGATTTGATTTACATACTTGTAGGATTTGCTCAAGGTGTTCTGCTTTATACATGTGCATTGAATTTGCACCTTGAACTAATGGTTCATATATAAAACAACTTACTTTATTTTGAGCTATTAAATCTTTAAGTTTTTGAAGTGTCTTTTCAAAGTTAGCTTCGTTTGGAGTTGGAATGCGTTCCACTTTTAATAAATGCGCTTTAAATGGTCCGTTATAAACAGCTAAACCTGAGGCTGACATAGCTCCAAATGTATCACCGTGAAAGCCATTTTCAAACGCAATTATTGTATCTTTCTTAACTCCCTTATTGTAATGGTATTGCAAAGACATTTTAATGGCAATTTCATTGGCGGTCGAACCATTGTCAGAGAAAAATATTTTCTCTTGATTCTCAGGTAGAATTTCAATAAGTAATTCAGATAATTGAATGGCTGGCTCATGAGTAAGTCCAGCAAAAATAATTTGATCTAACGTCTTTAATTGATTTGTTACTTTTTCGATAATGTAGTCATTACAATGACCAAACATTGCAGTGTACCAAGATGAAATACCATCAATGTATTCGTTATTATTTTCATCAAATAACAAAACTCCTTTAGCCTTTGAAATAGGTAAAAAGGTAGAGTTAATTTGATGTTGGGTAAGTGGATGCCAAATATGTTTTTGATCTCTTTCGGTTAAGCTCATTTTAAATCAAATAGTTTGTAAAGATTCTTTAAAAAGGTTAGCGTATTTTGTAATGGTTTGTTTATTTAAATTCAGCTCTTCATCTATTCTTCCTATAACTGTCACGCCTGTCATTTTTGTAATGATTTCTTCAGATGTTTTATTCTCTTTACCATTAAAAATCACATTAACATCATGACCTTTATCTAAAAGAATTTTTAAACTCATTAAAGTATGATTGATACTACCTAAATAATGACGTGAAACAAGAATTACTTTGTAATTAATGTCAATAGTGTCTAAAATAGTTTCAGAATCATTTAGAGGAACTAATAAACCTCCTGCACCTTCAATAACAAGACTGTTATCGGTTTGTGGTGTGTGAATAGTACTTAAATCAATAACAATGTTGTCAATCTTAGCTGCCGCATGTGGACTCATTGGAGTGTTGAGTAAATAAGCATTTGGATAAAATTTAGAAGTTGAGTTTGAAATCAACTCCTTAACTTTATCAGTGTCTCCATAAGTAGTATCTCCAGCTTGAATAGGTTTCCAATAATCGGCATTAAGAGCTTCTGTGACAATAGCAGAAACAACAGTTTTACCAACGTCTGTACCAATACCAGTAACATATATTTTTTTACACATTAAGAAATAGATTTATGTGTTCTATGACTAACTTTGTTCTATCTAAAAAACGTTAACTCTTATTTAGAAAATACTTTTCTAGGTTCAAAAGTTGATTCTGAAGCTTTTGATTCAGTTTTCTTTTTGGCTCTAGCTAATTTTTCTTCTCTTACTTTTTTAGCATTTTCAACTTTTTCATCTACAAGTGTTTCTGGTTGTTCACCATCTTGAAAAGGTTTTTTAATTTCTAAGCCTAATAATTTGAATAATGCTTGATCCGAATTGAACTCAGGATTAGGTGTTGTTAATAGTTTATCTCCTGCAAAAACAGAGTTAGCACCAACAAAAAAGCACATGGCCTGAGCTTCATGACTCATTTCTGTTCTACCTGCTGACAATCTTACAATTGTTTCGGGAAATAAAATTCTAGATGTAGCTATCATTCTAATCATATCCCAAACAGGAACAGACTCTTGTTTTTCTAAAGGGGTACCTTCAACAGCAACTAAAGCATTTATAGGTAAAGACTCTGGTGGTTGTTCCATATGTACATATGTCATTAACATTCCAAGTCTATCATTAACTGTTTCTCCCATTCCTATAATTCCACCAGAACAAACTGAAATACCCGCTTGACGGGCATTATTAATAGTATCTAAACGTTGGTCGTATTCTCTAGTTGATATAATATCTTTGTAAAATTCTTTTGAAGAGTCTAAGTTGTGATTATAAGCATAAAGCCCTGCATTTTTTAATCTTTCAGCTTGTTTTGAATTAATCATTCCAAGTGTAGCACATACTTCCATGTCCATACCGTTAATTTCTTGGACCATTTCAATAATCTTATCAAAATCACGGTTATCTCTTACTTCACGCCAAGCTGCACCCATACAAACTCTTGCAGAACCATTGCTTTTAGCTTCTTTTGCTAAACCAACAACTTCTTTTACAGACATTAATGGCTTAACTTCTAACTCAGTATTATATTTAATTGATTGTGGGCAATAACTACAATCCTCAGTACATCCACCTGTTTTGATAGATATTAATGAGCTCATCTGTATTTGATTCTGATTATGATTCTCTCTGTGAACAGTTGCTGCTTGATACATTAAATCCATTACTGGAGTGTTGTAAAGTTCAACTAATTTATCAATATTTGCGTATGCTGTATTTACTTTCATCTTGTTATATTGTATAATTTCAAGCGTAAAGATAATATGTTTTTTTCAAAATATATTTAATTCTGGGTTATAATCGAAAAAAGAGAGTTATTCATATAAATAACTCTCTTTTTATTTAAACAAAGAAACAAAGTCGTTAACCGACTTTGTAATTAAAGGAAACCACTCCCTTAATGCTTTAGTGTTAGAATGAAGGACATGAAATTGTTCTAAATTTTGGGATAGATTTTTTACAATTAAAGTTGATTCCTAAAGATAATTCATGAGAACCTCCACTACCATTTGTAAGTCTTGAAGTTGTGATGTCATAGCTATATCCAAATCTAAATGTTCCACTGTCCATTCCTATTGATAAAATAAATGCATCTCCTTCACGCCACCAAGCACCTGCAGTGAAGGCGCCATATTTTACAAGCATTCCTAAATTTAATTGCATAAAACCATCTTGGTATGAATAGATTACATTTGGAGATAATGATGTTTCTGTAGAATATTTTGATTTACCACCTAATTTAATATTTGATCCTATGTGACCAGTAATTCTCATTGGTAATTCTGAAGGGTTGTCTGATAAAATTAAGGATTGATCCGGAGTGGTTAGGTGTTTTACAGCTACACCGAAATAGAATGATTTTGAAAAGCCTATAATTCCTGCACTTGCATCAAAGAATCCCTTAGTTCCCCATCCGTTATCCAATAATCTTTGACTTCTTGGTTGATCTCCAGTTTTATATATGAATCCACTATGCGGATCAATTTGATCACCAAACGTTAATTTATTCCAATCTAAAAACTTTTGGTTCCAACCAACTTGTGCTCCCATTAAGATGGTAAACTTTCTATTTACTGCTAAGTGATATGAGTATGCAACATTAGCTGAATTCCAGTTGATTGTGTTTTGACCGGCCATATCATTCATAAAAGAAACAGAAATTCCACCGTTGATTGCAGGAACGTATTGATCGTAAGAAACCGTGTTAGTTACAAAAGCTCCTGTAATATTAGGCCATTGATTTCTGTAGTTTAAATTAACTCTAGGACAACCGTGTGAACCAGAAAATGCAGGGTTTAAATATATAGGGTTCGCGTAGAATTGCGTGAACTCAGGGTCTTGTGAAAATGCCGAACTTGAAGTTAACAAAAGTAATAGTAGTGTAATCGCTTTAAATAGTTTCATATAAATTGATTTGTCTTATTGTTTTCTAGTTGTGTTTATTCTTAAACCAATACTATGTGATCCCATTTTTTGAGAAGATAGCATTGATGTGGTCATATCATACTGATATAACAGTTTAAAGTTACTTGTTTTGATGCCTAATGAAGCAGAAAAATCGTTTTTCGTTGAATACCCACCTCCTAAAGTTAATAAATGATATTTAAAATTGACTCCAGTCCATAATTCATTTTTAAAAGAGTTATTCTGATAAGTAATAAATGGGCTAAGAATCATATTTTTATTTTTTGATTGATAATCCATACCTAGTATTGCTGTATAGTTGATTTTAGTATGATTATTTTTGCCATAGATACTTTGTTTATGCTTAGCTAAATTGTCAGCGTTAAAGCCAAAGTAAAAAACCTCACTGTTTAAAACAAACCCTAAGCCATAGTCTTTATACCATAAGTTGTTAGCGGTAAGTATGTCATTTGAGTGGAAAGTTTTAATCAGTTGTCCTCTTTGAATTTCCAAGGTATTGTCAATGTTTATTTTGGATTGATCAAGCGTCATAAGGCCTAGTGAGAGTTTAACTGCCGGTTCAAATATTAACTTTGAAGAAATAGCAAATTTGGGAGAATATATAAGGTTTACTTTGTTGTCTGTTAATAAGCCGTTATTAAAATTTTCTGAGTTTAGACTTACTCCAATACCTCCACGGATTGATTTAATATAGGCGTCAAAATTAAGTACTGAAGTTTGTAGGTTGTTTTCGCTTCCAAGCCATTGTGTTCTAAATCTACTATCAAACCTTGTTGTTCCGCTTCCTCCAACAAAACCAGGGTTAATATTAAATAAGTTAGCTGTAGGTGTTAAGAATTCAGGATCTTTTAGGTTGATTAGACCTATAGGATAGCCTGATATTTTTTCAATTTTTCTTAACCCTCTTTTAATCGTCCTTAAAAATGACTTTTTATACTTTCGATTAAATTTTGAATTTGTACTTTTTTTAGTTCCTTGTCTAAAAGACGGATTGTTTACATAGTGCGCAGAGTTCTTTTTTGAATTGAAATTTTCTGAATTATTAATTTTATTTACTTCAAGCTCTATTAACGTTTGAAAATTAGTGTTTTTAGTGAAATTGTTTTTAATTATATAAGTTGAATTAGTTGTGATTTCTGGAAACTCAGTACTATTTAGGTTTGTTAGAGAAGCCTTTTCAGTTTTAATTAAATTTTCAGATTCAGATTCAGGTTTAGTGCGGTTTATGATAAATGGAGTGTTAATACGAGTAGTTTCAAAATTTAACTTTACCTGTCTTATACTGTAAAGGTTTATACTTGATTCTTTTAAATAGTTGTAAGATCCAAAAGATGACGTGATAGCAAGTATTAGTATTGCTGCCCAGCTAGAATAAACTTTTAATTTATTTTCTTTTTGTAAGGTCGAAATACCAGGATAAGAAATGTTTTGTTTTCTAACATATGAATTATTCCAAGCCTCAGCGTCAGAGTTTAATTGAGGGTTTTCTGACATATAATTTTCAAAGTAACTATTCTCAGAGCGAGAAAGGTTTCCTTCTTTATAGTCAAACATCCATCTATCAAAATCTCTTGGGATTCTCATTAATTAATTTTAGGTTTATGCGTGCAACACGTATTCTGTCGCAGTAATTTTTGTGATTTGCTTTTTCACTTTATTCCTAGCTCTGAATAAATACACTTTAACTTGTGACTCTGAAAGTTTTAACATTTCTCCAATTTCAACATAATTATAACCTTCTAAATCGCGTAAAAGAAGAATTGATTTTTGAATTGGAGGTAAGGTAGTTAAGCATCTATCTACCATTTCTCTAATTTCGAAATCATCAGCATGATTCCTTCCTGTTTCGTTGGATGACATTTCAGGCATATATGTAATCCTATTTTTTTTAGTAATAAAATTTAACAATGCATTATGAGCAGTCGTAAATAACCAAGATTTAGATTTGACGAATTCAACTTTCTTTCGGTTTTTCCAAAGTTTTTCAAAAGAATCTTGTACAATATCACTAGCATCAGACTGGTTACGTAGGTATTTCAAGCAGTACCCGTATAATTTACCAGAGTGTTCTTTTACAGCGATATTATATTCTTTTCTATTCAAATTTTTATTTATTCAGTATACTTTCTATTAACTAAAACAATCTCATCATTTAAAAGTTACAGTTAGTTAAAATTAATTTGTATAAATATACATTTTTATTTATAAACAACCCTTTTTTTAATAAAAATCTTGTACATTAGGACAGTATAACATTATAATTATGGAAAATTTAACAAGACTTTTTGAAATACCTTATTACCAATTAGATAAATACCCGCAAGATATTGCTTTTAGCGATAAAAGGAACGGGGTTTGGGAGTCAATATCAACAAAGGAGTATATTGATAAAGCAAATGCTGTAAGTAGAGGTTTTTTGGGGTTAGGTATTAAACCAGGCGATAAAATTGCATTAATATCAAATAATAGATCAGAATGGAATATTTGTGATATTGCAATTCAACAGGTTGGTGCTATAGGGGTTCCTGTATATCCTACAATATCTGAGGATGATTATGAATATATTTTTAATGATGCAAAGATTAAATTATGCATTGTTTCTGACAAGGATTTATTTGATAAAGTATCCAATGTAAAAGAAAAGGTTTCGACATTAGAACGTATCTTTACTTTTGAAGAGGTAGGTGGAGCTGAAAACTGGTTAGAATTACATGAAAAACCATCAGATGAATATGATTCTGAAATTGATACTAGAAAAAACAATATCAAAGGTGATGATTTAGTTACTCTAATTTATACATCAGGAACAACGGGTAACCCCAAAGGAGTCATGTTAACTCATGAGAATATTCTATCGAATGTTATGGGAAGTATGCCTAGGATTCCTTGTGACAGTTCTGACAGTTCGTTAAGTTTTCTACCAGTTTGCCATGTTTATGAAAGAATGCTACTTTATTTATATCAGATAATTGGTGTGTCAATCTATTTTGCGGAATCAATTGAATCTGTAGGTGATAATTTAAAAGAGGTGAAGCCGCAAGTGTTTACAGCTGTTCCAAGACTTTTAGAAAAAGTATATGATAAAATTATTGCAAAAGGAGATGATTTATCTGGAATCAAAAGAAAATTATTCTTTTGGGCTGTAGATGTAGGGAATAAATTCGAAATTGATGGGAATTCAGGAGTGTATGATTTAAAATTAAAAATTGCAAGAAAATTAATATTTAGTAAATGGAAAGAAGCCTTAGGTGGTAACGTAAAGGTTATTGCATGTGGAAGTGCAGCTTTACAGCCTAGATTAGCTAAAATATTTACAGCTGCAGGAATTCCTGTTTTAGAGGGATATGGTTTAACAGAAACATCCCCGGTTTTAACAGTGAATTATTTAGGTAAAGGAAATACACGATTTGCAACAACAGGTAAGGCGTTAGGTAATGTAGAGTTGAAAATTGCTTCAGATGGTGAGATTTTAGCGAAGGGACCAAACGTTATGATTGGGTATTATAATAAACCTGAAAAAACAAAAGAAGAGTTTACGGAAGATGGTTGGTTTAAAACTGGAGATATTGGTGAAATTGATTCTGATGGTTTTCTTAAAATTACTGATCGTAAAAAAGAAATGTTTAAAACTTCCGGAGGTAAATATATAGCGCCTCAGGTAATGGAAAACAAATTTAAAGAGTCACGATTTATTGAACAAATAATGGTGATTGGAGAGGGGCAAAAACATGCTTCAGCATTAATTGTTCCTGCTGCTGACTTTATTAAAGAATGGTGTAAGCGTAAAGGAATTAAAAACTGTGCAACTGACATTGAAATTTCGTTGAACGAAAAAGTAATAGAAAGAATTGCTAAGGAAGTAGACCACTTTAATGAAAGTTTTGGTAAGTGGGAACAAATTAAGAAATTTGAATTGTTAGATCATCAATGGACAATTGGTTCAGGTGAACTAACACCAACTATGAAGCCTAAAAGAAAAGTTGTTAAGGCTGCATATAAATCGTTAATTGAAAAGATATACGAAACAAATACGCCGTCTTAATTAAAATAAGATTTAAATTTATTAACGCCTTCAGTAATTTGAAGGCGTTTTTTTTTGATGTTATGTGGTTCAATAAAAAATTATATTTTTGCATAAAATAAAAGTAAACATAGGTATGAGGAAACATTTTAAAAGTATATCGATATTAAGTGCGTTAATGTTGATGTTCATGTTTTCATTTTATGGTAAATTTTTGTTATCACCAAATTCATATTTGATAGGTGATGAGGGAGATGCAATGAAAAATTATTACACCTATCAGCATTTGATTAAAAACAATCAAGGTGTGATTGAGTTTAATGGGATGAATTATCCCTATTCTGAAAACTTCATGTATACAGACTGTCACCCTGTTCAGGCTACAGTGCTAAAATTTATTAATTCAGTGTTCCCAAGCGTATCAGATTATACTATTGGAATACTTAATTTTTTCATGATTATTTCTTTGTTGATTACTGCACTCATCATTTTCTTTACTTTTGTAGAGTTAAAAGTGAATAAATGGTTCGCTATTTTTTCAGCTATTGGAATAACTATTCTTAGTCCACAAATTTTTAGGTTTTCAGGGCATTGGGCGTTATCGTATAGTTTTGCTATTCCTATTGTTATATATTTACTTTTGTTATTTGAAAAGCGGAATAATTTAAAATATCTATTTTATTTATTTGTAAGCATACTGTTTTTATTCTTTACACATGGTTATTTGGGAATGATTGCTTCATTAGTAGCATTGTCTTATGTTGGAATAGATTTTTTGAATAGTGTGATTTCTAGTACAGTTAAAACTAATTTTAAAAAACATTTTTTTGTTTTTATTACAGCTACATTAACAATTTTACTATTCTTCATATTTATGAAAGTTTCTGATGTTCATGTCGGAAGAACAACCAACCCTTGGGGGATTTATGAACATCATGCGGAATTCGAAAATGTATTTTTTCCTTTCATACAACTGAATGATTATCTATCAAATTTGATAGCAATTAAAATTGCTCAGCCGTGGGAAGGAATGTCTTATATTGGAATTGTTGGTATAGTTGGATTGTTAGTCTTTATTCTAAGAATTAGAACCAATCAAACAATGAATAAAGTTAATAATAGTTTTTTAATTAAATTATTAATCGGTGCTTTTTTCGTTTTGTGTGTGTCAATATTAATTCCATTTGGTTTATGGGAGTATTTGATTGAAAAAATTAATTTAATAAAACAGTTCAGGGCAATTGGTAGGTTTGCATGGGTGTTTTACTTTGTGGCGAATATTATAGCTGTTTATGCTATTAATTTAGCGTTAATTAGATTTAAAGAAAAAGGCAAATCAGTTTTAGTAAACCTATTAATATTCCTATTGCCAATGTTAATGGTTGCTGAAGGATTAAGGTATCACAATTACTTATTGTCTATAAATAAATCAGGAGAAAACGTATTTGATTTAAAACAGGCAAATAATGAGTTTCAAACTAACATTAACTCGATTTGTAGTGATAAGTATCAAGCTATTATTATGTTACCCTATTTTTATGTAGGGTCTGATAATTATGGAAAACAGTCTAATGACGACTTATCAAAATTAGCGTTTATGTTTTCATATCATTTGAATTTACCAATGTTTAATAGTTATTTAACGAGAACGTCAATTGAAGAAAGTAAAAATATTGTTCAGTTAATGAGTTCGAGTTTTTATCCTAAAGCGGTAGAGAAAGATATTATCAGTGATAAACCATTTCTAATTATTTGTCATAATGAAGTACTGTCAGTTAATGAGATGTCGCTGTTAAATAAGGGGACTAAGTTAAGTAGTAACGAGTCATATTCTATATATGAAATTTCAAAGAATAAAATATTCTATAACACTACAAATAATGAAGTTGAAGCGTATAGTAATTTAAATAATAGCTTAATAGCTAGACATGGATTTTTAGTTTCAGATTCAACATTCTATTTTAGTTATCTAAATTATAATGAACTTAGTAGTCCTGAGTTTTGTGAAACTGGTTGCTATCAGAATGTGCAGAGTGGGTATTCAAAGCTATTGGAAGTTAAAGGAACTGATTTGATTCAAGGACAAACTTATAGTGCAAGATTTTGGATGTATAATGGAGGTGAAAATAGGGGGCAGGATGCTTTTAATGGAATGGCCTTTTTTGAAAAGGATGAAAATGGAAAAAAAGAATGGATATTTCCAATTACGTCTATGCAAAATACACAAGAGATTAATGGGGATTGGAATTTAGTAGAAGTTGTGTTAAGTGATGTTGATACAACAACCAATTATCACCTCCTTTTAAAAGGTGATGACAGGGCTAAAATGAATTACTATATTGATGACGTTATTTTTTATGATCAAAGATTAACTATTTATAAAGAATTTGAGACGTACTTATTTAAAAATGGGCATAGAATTTCAATGCCCAAATAAGGTGATAATTATATAAAGGTAAGTTTAACTTAAACTCTTGCTACCCAAGGAATTTCTTCAGCATTTAATTCTGCACTTAATAATCTAGAGTAAACAAATAAATAATCGCTTAATCTGTTTAAGTACGCTAAGATTAATTCATCTAATTGGACTTCATTGCCAAGCTCAGTTACCAAACGTTCGGCTCTTCTACAAACACATCTTGCAATGTGACAAAACGAAACAGTTTCATGTCCACCAGGTAGAATGAAACTTTTCATAGGAGGCAGTTTTTCGTCCATTTTATCCATTGATTCTTCTAAAAAATCAATATCAGCTTTATGAATTTCAGGCAATTTCATGCTCTTTTTTTCTGGGTCTTGAGCTAATAATGATCCAAGTGTAAATAATCTATCTTGAATTTCAATTAATTCAGCTTTGTATTTATCATTTAATACTTTGTCACGTAATAGACCAATGTATGAATTTAATTCATCAACAGTTCCATAACTTTCTATTCGTAAAGAGAACTTAGGAACACGTGTTCCTCCAATTAAACCAGTTGTACCTTTATCTCCTTTTCTTGTGTAAACTTTCATAACTATATTGAACTTTTTTTGATTAATTAATAATGCTAAATTAACGATAAAAATAACGTTACAAACTTACTTTTAATTATAAAATTAATACATTTGCTTTTATATAATACTATATTAAAAACTAAACAAATGAAAAACACAGCTTTAAATGATATTCACGTGGCACTTGGTGCAAAAATGGTTCCTTTTGCAGGTTATAATATGCCTGTTCAGTATGAAGGTATAAATACAGAGCACGAAACTGTTCGTAAAGACGTTGGTGTTTTTGATGTGTCACACATGGGTGAGTTTTTAATTACAGGAGAACATGCTTTGGCTTTAATCCAAAAAGTAAGTTCAAATGATGCATCTAAGTTAATCGCTGGTAAAGCACAATACAGTTGTTTACCAAATGCAACAGGTGGAATTGTAGATGATTTAATCATTTACATGATGGCTGAAGAAAAGTATTTATTAGTTGTAAATGCGTCTAACATTGAAAAAGATTGGAATTGGATTTCTTCTCAAAATACAATGGGAGCCGAAATGAGAGATTTATCGGAAGATTATTCTTTATTAGCTATTCAAGGGCCAAAGGCAATTGAAGCTATGCAGTCATTAACGCCTGTAGATTTAGCAGCTATTAAGTTTTATACGTTTGAAGTAGCTGAGTTTGCAGGTGTTGAAAATGTAATTATCTCAGCAACTGGTTACACTGGTTCGGGTGGATTTGAAATATATTGTAAGAATTCAGAAGCGGAACAAATTTGGAAAAAAGTATTTGAAGCAGGAGCTGATTTTGGTATTAAACCAATTGGTTTAGCAGCAAGAGATACATTAAGGTTAGAAATGGGATACTGTTTATATGGTAATGACATTTCTGACACAACTTCTCCATTAGAAGCAGGATTAGGTTGGGTAACAAAATTCACTAAAGAATTTACTAACTCGGAGAATTTAGCAAAACAAAAAGAAGAAGGTGTTAAACGTAAATTAATAGCTTTTGAATTAATTGAAAAAGGAATTCCAAGACATGATTATATAATTGCTGATGCGGATGGAAATGAAATCGGTATTGTGACTTCTGGAACAATGTCTCCATCTACAAAAAAAGCAATTGGATTAGGGTACGTAACAACTGAATTTTCTAAAGTAGATAGTGAAATTTACATTCAAGTTCGTAAAAAATCTATCAAAGCAAAAGTTGTAAAAGGACCTTTTTACAAAGGTTAATTTGTAAAAAGTGAATAGCTAAATAAAATAGCTATTCACTATTGACACAGAAAAATGAAGATAATAATTACAGGAGGTGGGGCAGTAGGATATCATTTGGCAAAAATGTTATCAAGCGAAATGCAAGACATTTATTTAATTGATGAAAATCAAGAAAGATTGGATTATATTCAATCTCACATTGATATATTTGCGATTAAAGGAGACGCCAAATCAATTTCAATTTTAAAAGAAGCTGAGGTTGAACAATGTGATTTGTTAATTGCAGTCACATCATCTGAAGAAACTAATCTTTTGGTATCTATTTTAGCAAAACAATTTGGAGCCAAACGTGCTATTGCTAGAATTAACAATATGGAGTTGTTAGAAGATGACAACCAAACATTATTTAGAGAATTAGGTATTGATAATTTAATCTCGCCTGTAAAGTTAGCTGCTCAAGAAATTCAAAGGTTATTGAAACGATCAGCTTTTACAGATGATTGTGAATTTGAAGGTGGTAAATTAAGAGTTTTTGGTATTCCTGTTGGTAATTTGTCACCATTGAAGAATAAAACCATAATGGAATCGGCTAACTTAAATAAAAATTTAACGTTTAAACCGATTGCTTTACACAGAAAAGAGGAAACAATTATTGTAGATAAAAATACTTTAATTTTAGAAAGTGATATTATCTATTTTATTTCTGATCCATACTCTATAGACCGAGTAATGGACCTTTGTGACCAAAAATGTGTTGATATTAAGGACGTCATGATTTTAGGTGGAAGTAGTATTGGTGAAGCAACTGCAGAACTTTTAGAAAAAGACTATCGTGTTATTTTGGTGGAAAAAAATAAATCGAGATGTGAGTATTTGGCAGGAAAGCTAAAAAAAACGTTAGTGATTAATGTGGATGGTAGAGATGTTCAGGCATTAGATGAAGAAGGTTTAGGGGATATGGATGCATTTATTGCTGTAACAGGTGATTCTGAGTCAAATATTATGTCATCCTTAGTGGCTAAGAATCACAATGTGAAAAAGACAATTGCAAGAGTAGAAAATATAGATTATATTCATTTATCTCAAAATATTGGTATTGATACCTTGATAAATAAAAAGATTATAGCAGCTACTAATATGTTTAAATATGTTAGAAAAGGTGAAATATCTGCTATTGCAACTTTACATGGTGTGGATGCTGAAATAATTGAGTTTATTGTGAAATCTGATTCAAAAGTTACGCGTAAACCAATCAAAGATTTAAAATTCCCAAAATCAGCAAATATAGCTGGCGTTATACGTGATGAAATTGGGTTTATTCCTTTCGGTGATTTTCAATTGAAAACAGGAGATAAAGCTGTTGTATTTTCTTTAACAGAAAGTATAAATAAAATAGAAAAATATTTTTCTTAAAAGATGGCGAAAAAATTACTGAATACTAGTGTAATTGTTAATGTAATAGGAGGATTACTTCTTATAATGGGGGTGTTGATGTTAACATCAATAGGTTTTTCAATTTATTATAAGGAAGATGTAATGCCGATTTTATTATCATCAGGAATAACGCTTTTATCTGGTGGTGGATTAAGATATTTGACTAGAAAAAGTAAAGATGGAGAAATCAAAAAACGAGATGGATATTTGATTGTAACAATGAGTTGGTTGTGTATGGCCATTTTTGCCACTTTACCCTATTTATTAAGTGGTGCAATTCCAACTATTACAAACGCTTTTTTTGAATCTATGTCTGGTTTATCTACTACCGGAGCATCTATTTTAGATAATATTGAAGAACTTCCAAGAGGGATCTTATTCTGGCGATCAATGACGCAATGGCTTGGAGGTATGGGGATTATTGTGTTGACTATTGCCATTTTACCAATGTTAGGTATTGGAGGAATGGAATTGTTTGTAGCAGAGGCTCCTGGTCCAACGAAAGATAAAATACATCCAAGGATTAAAGAAACGGCTAAACGATTGTGGATTATTTATTTAGCATTAACGTTAGTTCAAACAGTTATTTTAATGTTTGGCGGAATGAACTTTTTTGATGCCATAAATCACGCTTTAACAACAAATTCTACAGGTGGGTTTTCTACTAAACAAGACAGTGTGGCGCATTTTAATTCTCCTTTCATTGAATATGTAATTGTGATTTTTATGTTTTTTGCTGGGACAAATTTCACGCTATTATATTTTATGTTGAAGGGAAAATTCAAGAATATTCTTAGAAATGATGAGTTTAAATGGTATTTATCTGCAGTAGTTGGTTTAGTTGTCATATTAACTCCAATTGTTTATCTTTATACAGAGAGTCAAAGTTTTCATGATTCGTTTAGATCCGTATTGTTTCAAGTGGTAAGTATCATTACCACCACTGGATTTGCAAGTGATAATTTTACAACTTGGGGGCCTTTAGCTTCATTTGTGTTTTTTTTATTGTTATTTTCAGGTGCATCAGCTGGTTCAACCTCTGGTGGAATTAAAATTGTAAGAATTGTGCTATTGATGAAAAATGGGTTTTTAGAATTCAAACGTAGGTTACATCCTAATGCAGTAATTCCAGTTCACTTGAACAAGGAACCAGTTTCAAATACAATTATTTACAACCTTTTGGCTTTCATTTTTTTATACTTATTTATTTATACAATTGGTTCGTTATTAATGACAGCTCTTGGGGTGCCGTTAATTGAATCATTATCTACGGTAGCAACATCATTAAGTAATGTAGGACCTGGATTAGGAGCTTATGACCCCGGTCACAGTTTTAATGCAATGCCATCTGCAAGTAAATGGTTGTTATCGTTTTTAATGTTGTTTGGAAGGCTTGAATTGTTTACTGTGGCCTTAATTTTAACGCCATATTATTGGAAAAGGAATTAATTAGATAGTATTACTTTTTATTCTCAGGTATCTCACAACTACCATTATTACACCCTGTATTTAATAGAGCTTGTAACAAAGAAATAATTCCAATAACCAAAATAAACCATTCGCTACTATTAATCAAATAGGCGTAAAAACATCCAATAGCAACTGCTACGCGAATAATTCGAATGAAAGGCCAGTGTGTTAAGTTTATTTTCATAATTTATTTAATAATAAAATTCAAATTAGAATAAGTTAACCCATTCCAATTTGAGTCAAATGAACTATTTTATATTTTGTAATGGTAGAATTAAGTTAATGAACTCCATGAACCACCGTTAATTACTTCTACGCCTTTACTTTTAAGTATTGAAGCGGCTTGAGAACTTCTCATTCCAGAAGCACAACATACAATAATTGGTTTGTTTAATTTTTTAATATTTGATGTCTTAGCACTGATTGTGTTTAAAGGAATGTTTTTTGATCCGGGTACATTTCCGCCAGCAAATTCCGCTGCAGAACGTACATCAATAATAATTCCTCCCCTTGAAATCATGTCAATAATTTCATCTTGTTTAGCTCCATTTCCACCAAATAATCTTCCTAAAAGTCCCATAATGTTTATAATTTTTCACAAAGATGATTAAAATTTACTCGGTGAAGTGTAATGAATATTACAATTCACTCGTAAGTTCAAGCGTTTTTAATAGGTAGTATTAATACTATTTAAAAAATTAGAGGGTAAAGGTTGTATAATGTAGCATAAATTCGTTCTTGTCACATTTACACAAAATATTTTAATTGATTCCGCTAGACCGGATTTTCAACAAACTTTGCACTAAGGATTGTAACGAAAATCAGGATGAATAGGCTGATTACAAAATTTTAAAATTTACTATCGACATTACAAGCTGTTTAATTTTTTTAATTATGTTATTCAATATGGGAAACTATTGAAGTGTAAAACGTGGCTCGATTGTCCTTGTAAATAGATTACAAATGGATTCCTAGGTTTAATGTTAAACTGACTTACGAATTTTTGTATTTTTGAATAACGAAATTAGCAAGTTTATATTAAAATCCAACGCTATTTGGGAACTCGTCACCGCTCTAGAATTGTGACATCTCACGTCAATAAGTCTTAAGTGTTATGTCATCTAGTCTTATTAAATTTGATCATCTGTCATAATGGCTAATATATTAAATTGGCAATGTATTTGACTGTACGGATTTAATTAAAAATAACATGTTTTTTAAAAAGAAGAAAAAAATGTCAGAAGAAAAAATTGAGCAAGAAGAATTAAAAGATACTACTAATTCTACTGAGGGTGAGGAAGGAACTGAAGCAACAGGGGCAACGGATGAAACCACTGAAACGCCAGAAGAGGTTGTTGTAGAGAAAACAGATGAAGAAAAAATAGCAGACTTAAATAACAAATACATTAGACTTTATTCTGATTTTGATAATTTTAGAAAAAGATCGATTAAAGAAAAAGCAGACATTATTGGAATGGCTACAGCTGATTTGATGAGAGATTTATTAACAGTATTAGATGATTTTGACAGAGCAATAGCTAATAATAAAAAATCAGAAGATATTGATGGTGTAAAAGAAGGGTTTAAATTAATTCACAGCAAATTTGATAGTATCTTAAAAGGTAAAGGTTTGTCAGTTGTAGATGCAACAGGTGAAGTTTTTAATGCTGATTTACATGAAGCAATAACAAATATTCCAGCACCTAAAAAGTCAGACATTGGTAAAGTGATTGATTGCGTTGAAAAAGGATATAATTTAAAAGGGAAATCGATTAGATATCCAAAAGTAGTTGTAGGTCAATAATTTAATAAATTATGAGTAAAAGAGATTATTATGATGTTTTAGGCGTTTCTAAAAGCGCAGATGCGAAAGAAATTAAAAAGTCTTATAGAAAACTAGCCCTAAAATATCATCCAGATAAAAATCCAGATAACGTAGAAGCAGAAGACAAGTTTAAGGAAGCTGCAGAAGCATATGAGATTCTAAGTAATGATGACAAACGCGCCCGTTATGACCGATTTGGTCATCAAGGTGCTGCCCAAGGTGGTGGCGGAGGCTTTGGCGGCGGCGGAATGAATATGGATGATATATTCAGTCAGTTTGGAGATGTATTTGGAGGCGGCGGTTTCGGCGGTGGCGGAAGAAGTCGTGGAAGAAGAGTTGTTAAAGGAAGTGATTTAAGAGTAAAAATTAAATTATCTCTTAAAGATGTTGCTTTAGGTGTTGTTAAAAAAATTAAGGTTAACAAATTGGTTAATGTTGATGGTGTAACTTATGATGAATGTTCGGCTTGTAATGGTCAGGGTGTTGTTACTAAAGTGATGCAAACTATGCTTGGTGCAATGCAAACACAAGCTACTTGTCCTACATGTAGTGGTTCTGGGAAGTTTATTGATAAACGTCCAAACGGAGCAGATGCACAAGGGTTAAAACGTCAAGAGGAAGTAATTGAAGTTAAAATTCCAGCTGGTGTAGAAGAGGGAATGCAATTGAAAGTTTCTGGTAAAGGTAATGCTGGACCATTTGATGGTATTGCAGGTGATTTATTAGTAGTTATTGAAGAAGAAAATGACACTGATTTAAAACGTGATAGCGAAAATTTACATTATGAAGCGTACGTTAACTTTACAGATGCTGCATTGGGAGCTGACTTTTTTGTACCATTAATAGAAGGGAAAGCTAAAATTAAAATTGACGCTGGAACTCAAAGTGGTAAAATGCTAAGACTTAAAGGAAAAGGTATTCCTAGTGTTAATGGGTATGGTAAAGGAGATTTATTTGTTCATATTAACATATGGACACCTCAAAGTTTATCAAAAGAAGAAAAATCAACTTTAGAAAAATTTAGATCTTCTGAAAATTTCAAGCCAAATCCTTCAAGAAAAGAGAAAGGTTTTTTTGATAAGATGAAAGATTTTTTCCATTAATTAAATAAAATTAATTAATTAAAAAAGCCAATCCTTTAGGGTTGGCTTTTTTTTGTAAGCTACTGTTTAGTAGTGTTTTAATTGAGGTTCTGATATTTATTTGGTTTATCTTCCAGTTTTTTACAATAAATTATCATATCTTAGTCATCTAACTTTTAAGAACTATGTCAGAAAGAAATTTATTAGTACCTCATGATTTTACTCCAGCAGGTGCTACAGCATTAAACTACGCAATTGATTTAGCTAAAAATTTTGAAGCTGAAATTAATTTATTACATGTTACTAAAAATAATAAGGATAATAAAAAGGCACAGACTAAATTTACTGATATAATTGAAAAGTTGGATAAAAAAGGACTAGTCATTAATGTGATCGTTAGAAAAGGAGATATTTTTGAAACGATTGGAAAAGTAGCTAAAGAGAACCATTCATCTATTGTTGTGATGGGTACTCACGGAGCAACAGGAATGCAGAAAGTATTTGGAAGTTTTGCTATAAAGGTTATTAAAAGTACGCATACGCCATTTATTATTGTACAAGAAGGACATAAATATACAACGACTAAAAATATTGTATTTCCTGTAGATATTTCAAAAGAAAGTTTACAGATTGAACAGGTAGTGACTGCAATTGCAAAAAAAACAAACTCTAAAGTTCATATTATTTCAGAAAAATACACTGATACGAGTTATAAAATTAAAAGTGCTGTAAATCTTCAAATCTTAAATAAAGAATTTTCTGAGCATGATGTTGAACACGTTAATGAGAATGTTAAGAAAATTTCTTCTGGTGAGATATTAAAATACGCTAAGGTAAATAAATGTGACTTAATAGGAATATCATATTATAGTGATGCAATGTTCTCACAGTTTGATTCAATATTTCAGGATATTATTACTAATAAATCTAAAATTCCTACATTGATAATTAACTCTAAAGAAGTAGGAAATTATTTCTTTTAAAATCGATTTGTAGATTTAGTTTATTTCAATATTTCTTTTGTTATGAAAAATTTAATTTTATTTCTATTTTCAATACTGTTGTTAAGCAGCTGTGGGACAACAAAAAATACGGATAAAACTTTAATAGAAAAAGAAAGTCAAATAGAAATGGCTACAATTGAGAAAGAAGTTCCAATAATTGACACCACAAAAATCACGTGGTATGATTTTGAAACGGCTATTGATTTATGCCATGAAAGCAAAAAGTTTATTTTTATTGATATCTATACAGAGTGGTGTGGATGGTGTAAAAAAATGGATGCTACAACATTTCAAGATAAAGGGGTTATTGAATATATAAATGAACATTTTTATGCTGTAAAAATGAATGCAGAAACTAAAGATGCCATAGCGTATAAAGGTAATTTGTATGAATATAAACAATACAATGCAAAGTCTGGTTACAATACTTTAGCAGTTAGTTTATTAGATTCTAAATTAAGTTTTCCTTCTTTTGTGGTGTTAAACAAAAATGAAGTAAAAAAAGGAACTATTAACGGTTTTAAACATCCAACGGCATTATTGTCAGAGTTAAAAAGGTACATTAAGTAATTAGCGTTTAATTAGTGTGACTATATCTTTACCGTAAGCATAGGTGTCAATAGTCTTACCTATAATAGTCGGACTAGAAATTCCATTCTCAATGTTTCCAATTCCGGTTAGAATGCGAGCCTCATCCCATAAATTGTTTTTAATGAACTGCGTTAGTGTGAATTTACCACCTTCTACAATAATAGATTGAATATTTAAGTTGTAAATTTCGTGTAAAATGGAATCTAATGAAAAATTGTCTATTTTAATATAGTCTATGTTGTCAACCGATTTTGATTGGTTTTGATTGAAAATATATGTTTTAACACCATCTTTGCTTAATGTAAAGTTAGTGTAATTGGTTTTTAAGTCTTTATCAATAACGAATCGAGTGGGGTGATTCCCTTCATAATCTCTACACGTTAATGAGGGATTGTCATTCTCAATAGTCTGTCTGCCAACCAATATACCTGCTTCTTCAGCTCGCCATTTATGAACTAATGTTTTAGTTTCTGGTTGAGTAATCCAAAAAATACCTTTATCTCTTTCAGCCCTATCAATGTCCATGAAGCTATTAGATGATTGTGCCCATTTTAATATAATATATGGTCTTTTATTAGTGTGAAACGAAAAAAACCGTTTATTTAATTCTAAGGACTCTGCTTCTAAAACTCCAATCTTAACTTCTATACCAGCTTTTCGCATTTTATCAATTCCCTTGCCTGCCACTTCAGAGTAAGAGTCTATACAACCAATAACAACTCGGGGAATATGATGTTCAATGATTAAGTTTGAACAGGGGGGGGTTTTTCCAAAATGTGCACAGGGTTCTAAATTTACATATAACGTAGACTCTGGTAGTAATTCTTTATCCTTTACAGAACTTATAGCATTTACTTCTGCATGTGCTTCCCCATATTTTTCATGATAACCTTCTCCGATAATTTGTCCGTCATAAACAATTACAGACCCAACCATAGGATTTGGAGCTACATTTCCTTTACCTAATTTAGCTAAATATAAGGCACGTTTTAAATATTTTTCATCACTTGATTTCACAGTGTAAAGGTAATGATTTTTTCATATTTTTATGACTTAGATGATGCTTAAACACGAACTATTTAGTTCGGGAAAATGGGAAGTGAATAGAATAAAATAATAATTATGACCGTTAATTCAATTGTTAAATTTTATATTTGTTTAAAATATTAATTATGATAAAGAAAATATTAATTGCATTAATTGTTTTATTTGCATTGATTCAATTTTTTAGAATTGATAAAACGAATCCGATTTCTGCAATAGAAAATGATTTTATTGAATTATACCAACCACCAGTTGAAATTGAAACTATGTTGAAAACATCTTGTTATGACTGTCATTCAAATGAGAGTAAATATCCATGGTATACTAATATTGCACCAGTGTCTTGGTTTGTAAAAAAGCACATTAATGAAGGGCGTGAGTATTTTAATTTTTCAGAATGGACGTCTTTAACAGCAAAGAAACAAGATCATATATTAGAAGAATGCGCGGAAGAGGTTGAAGAGGGGGAGATGCCGTTATCTTCTTATTTAATTATGCACTCTGAATCAAAACTAACTCAAGGCCAAATTGAAACTTTAGAACATTATTTTATTGACTTAAGAAAAGAATTATCTATTTCTAATAGATAGAAAGATTAGAAACTATTGCAAAAAAAGAAACCCTAGGGTTTCTTTTTTTTGTTTATGTATTTAAAGTAGCAGTACCACTGTTATTAGTATACCGAGTACATAAGATACAGTTAAGAATTTCCAAAATGAATTAGCTTTTTTGATTTCCATAAACTCAAAAACTACTAAGATAAATTTTAAAGCTGACAGTCCCATCAATATAAATACCAACCAACTCCAGTGACCGCCTAAGTTAGAAACTACGGCTGATGATATAGTTAATACAAATAATATCAATATTGTTAATGTATTTTTATTTTTCATGATTTTAAAATATTAAGTATAACATGGGAAATAATAATAGCCAAATCAAGTCACACATATGCCAAAAGGCTGTACTTGCTTCAAAATCTTCTAATTCAGTTTTACTTTCTTTTTTGTTTATACCGAAATATAAGATTATTAGTATGACAATTCCAACAAGCACATGAACCACATGAAATCCGGTTAGTAACCAATAAAAGTTGAAATATGTACTATAGTCCATGTCTAGACCGTGTTCTATTTTTTGATAATATTCAATTGATTTTAAGACAATAAAGAGTAATCCACCTAATATGGTAAGTTTTAAAAATAATGAAGCTTTAGAACGGTTGTTAGTTTTAAAATATTTTAAACTTGTAGCCATAAAATAACCACTAGTTAATAAAAAGATAGTATTAATTGCTCCAAAGGTTGGGTTTAAGAGGAGTCGAGAAGAATGAAATCCTTCAGGGTCATCTTTACTAAACAATGCTAAGGCAATGATTGCAATTCCAAAGGTGATTAATTCTAAAAATATGACTATCCATATTAATATGCCTCCAGGTGGGTAGAAGATGTTTTTATAATCTATTTTTTGTGTTTCCATGTTTCCTAATAATAGTTGGTTTTATAAATGTTTATTCAAAAGTGTATGGGTTTATTAGTCCCAATCTAATAAGCGTTTTTGCCCTTCTAGTTTTTGAATATCAGTAATGTCTTGTGACATTTCAATAACACCTCTGTATTTTTTGTTTTCATCTCTTATTGCAAAGTAGCGGATGTAAATTACTCGTCCTTTAAAGTTGAACCAAAATTCGGCCACATCTTTTGTTCCAGCTCTAAATTCATCCACAATTCTAATCACCATGTCTACACTTTTCGGCGGATGGCAAAACTTTACTTCTCGACCGATAATACCTTTGCTTCTTGGGAAAACACGATCATCACCTCTATTGTAAAAAATAACTTTGTCATTTTCGTCAACATAAGTGATATCTAAAGGCATAAATTTTAAAAGCAAATTTACCTGTTCAGGAGTCATATAACCTTCATCATAATGAGAAGTACCTTCTTTTACTAGTTCGCCTGATTTATCTGTGAAATCTTCACTTGGATGAATATAATTTTCAGCAGGATATTTAAGTGGTTTTTTAGTCAACATCCATCCCATTTCTTCATCTCCTACGTAAAACTCTTTCCAATCCTCCTCTGTTAATAGATCCATGGCATTCGGAAATAAACGCATGTCTTCAATATCCATTAATCTTTCTATTCCAGATAGTAAAAATGGAAGGGTTTCAATTATTTTCTCTTTGTTTTGGGTCCCGTTTTCAGTGTTTAATAAACGTATTTGATCTCTTAATGTGTCATGAAACGACCACATTCCTTGACTAGGACCGTTCCATCCATGTTTTTCCAAATAAGGAAATAATTGATTTTCTTTTCTTGCAAATCTTTTTTCAATTGTAATTAATTGATTAAAAATATTGTAATAGTTTTGAAATTGTTTTTCAATATTTACTGTTCTTAATTCAGCGATTAATCTTTGAATTAATTCAGTTTCTTCATAATATATTTTAACGGGGTGTCCTTTTGGTAAATTATTTACTATTTCTATTTTGAAAGTACTCATTTTGTTGTTTTTATTCGTTTTAATCACTGGTATTGAAGTTTACTTACACTTAGTAATTAATTTTTCTCAATTCTGCGTTTTAATCTTCTCATAAAGCTTAACCATGGCCTTTAATAATTCAACAGGTGTTGTTAAAATTTCGTAATGGTTTGAACCAAACATTTGGGGTAGATAATATTTTGCATTAGATTCAATTGCTAGAGCGTATGAATTAATTTGTCTTTCGTTTAACTCTCTTAAGGCTTGTTTTACATCATTAATACCATATCTGCCTTCATACTTATCAAAATCGTTAGGTTTTCCATCTGATATTAGGACTACCCATTTGTTTTTTGTTGACCTTTGATCTAGTAGTGTACCGGAATGTCTAATTGCGGCTCCAATTCTTGTATAACCTTCAGGTTCTACTGCTCCAATTGTATGTTTAGCTTTGTTCCAATCATCATCAAAGCCTTTTAAAGTAAAGTAGGTAGAATAATTTCTAGTTTTTGAGTAAAATGCATTGATTGAAAAATCTACATTAAATTCTTCTAATATTTCACCAAACAAAATAGAGACTTGCTTTTCAACATCTATCACTCTATTGTTATTTGCATAACCATCACTAGATAAACTAACATCTAATAATAGTAGTATTGAAATATCTTTTTCTTTCTTTTTTTTAGATAAATAAACATTTTCAGATGGAGTATAACCAGATTGAACATCAATATATAAATCAGTTAAGGCATCTAAATCAAATTCTTCTCCTGTATTTTGTCTACGTTGTTGTTGTAATTTATTATTGACTGAGGTTAACATCTTTCTTAATCCCATGAGAGTAGAAGAGTTGTCCCTGATTGTTTTTTGATAATAGCCAGGTTTAGTATTTGTAATTCGTTTTGGGTAAACGTTTGTAAAATTTTCTTTATATGCTTTTTTAGAATAATCCCACTCGTCATAAGTAATACTATAATCCTTTGATTGTGCTTCTGCACTTTCAGAAACGTTAACATTTTCAATAAAGTCGGCTTGGTAAACAGAGTGTGAAGTGTCATCCACACGAACTGTATATTTCATATTTAATTCTTCTAATGCTTTACTATGCTTATCAAGCTCATCATCTCCGTCAAAATCACGCCAACCACCATCATGTTCTTCTGCGGTGTCAATTTTTTCGAAATTATGTGTCATAACAAAATCATCTTGTTGTTTTTTATCGACTTCAACTGAAATAATTTCCTCCACTGGATTAGCTTTCAAAATGGTGGTAATTTCGTTCTCAATGGCCTGTTTCACTTTATCATTGAAATTTTTCAAAGTATTTTTAGAACCAACTCTTGAATTCTTCATCCATTTACCGTAAAGATAGGTATAGTCAGCTGGTTTTTTTTCTGTTTTAAATTGGTTGTAATGGGCTAATAATTGAGTGTGAATTTCTTTAGAAATGGGGAACTGGCCAAATAGTTCATCTAAGACAATTTTAGATGAATAATAAGCTTCTTCTTGACTTATTTTTGTGTCGTGGTCAAAACCATTTTCCCAATTAATAGCTAAGTTTTTTTGAACAGATAAATAAAGTACGCGATACAAATAGAATGATAGATTGGCTTCATAATCGTTTTGGTGATTGTAAAGTAGTGGTAAAAAAAAGTTATTGTTTTTATACCCTCCTTCTCGTTCAGCAGGGTAAATATCAATTGGTTCACCAGTAATTGCTCTAGCAAAAATAGTTAATCGTCCCTTTACTGCTTCTAACTTTACTGTGTTGCTATCACCTTCAATAGATTTCTTTTTTTTTGTTGTGAAAAAGTTAGCTAGTTTTCCGTATAAATATTCGTCTAATGCCATATTAAGTTAGTTACTGTTGTTACTGGAAATAATGTTAAATCATCAAATTACATAAGTCTCTTAACGCACCAATAATTTCTATGTCATCAGTTAATGGTTCAACTATTGCTACTTCTACAGATAGTCTTTTAGGTAAACCACTTTTGATTAATTTGGCTGCATCCACCAATAATCGTGTAGACACAGTCTCCGTTAATCCAAGCTCAGTTAAGTTTCTTACTTTGTTAGCAATGTTTACTAATTTTTTTGCAATGTCTTTATCTATTCCCGTCTCTTTGATTACAATCTCAGTTTCAATTTTTTCTTTGGGATAAGTAAATGACATGGCCACAAACCTTTGTTTTGTAGATGGCTTTAATTCTTTAAATCCTTTTTGATACCCTGGGTTAAATGAAGCGACAAGCATAAAGTCTTCATGTGCTTTAACTGTTTCACCTAATTTATCAATATACAGCTCACGTCTGTGATCTGTTAAGGAGTGAATGGCAACAATAACATCTGGTCTTGCTTCTGCGATTTCATCCAAATAAATGATAGCGCCTTTTTTTACTGCTGTTGTTAATGGACCATCTAACCATACAGCTTCTGCACCTTTAATGATAAATCTACCAACTAAATCAGTTGAAGATGTTTCTTCATGACAGGCAATGGTGATTAAATGTTTACCAAGCTTATAGGCCATGTGTTCAATGAATCTTGATTTTCCGGTTCCAGTTGGGCCTTTTAATAAAAAAGGCAATTTATTATTGTATGAATGTTGAAAAACATCAATTTCTTTTGCGACAGGATGGTAATAGGTTTTGCTCATAATTTTAAATTTGTTTAGAATGATTCTAAACGATACGGTTTAGAAAAAAAAGTCAGAGTTAAAAGTGTTTTAAACTTGTAACTCTGACTACTTATATCAAATAATCAATTTGTTTTATGCGAATTCGTCATACTCTTCAGTTACAACTGCTTCATCATTTGGACGTCCGTGTTTAACAAATTCCCAGATGTAAAGGAATATTCCAAAAGCAAATAATGAAGCCATAATAATTAGCATCCAGAAGTGAACCACTGTTTCTGCTTGAGCAGTCATGAAGTAATCTCCAGCACCTTCAACGGATTCAATTTTAAGAATACGTTCCATATAAACTTGAACCACACCAGCTACACCAAATGAAACCATCATTCCAATCATTCCAATATTAGAAGTCCAGAATGCTAAACGTCCCATAGTTGTATCTAAAAATTTGCGACCAGTCATATTAGGTAAGGCATAACTAATAATTGCAAATACAATCATAGCATAAGCTCCCCAGAATGCAAGGTGACCATGCATTGCTGTAACTAAAGTTCCGTGAGTATATAGGTTAGTTTGGGGTAAAGTATGAGCAAATCCTAATAATCCTGCTCCAATGAATGATACAATAGCAGATCCAATTGTCCACAATAAAGCCGTTTTATTCGGGTGTCTTTTTTCACCTTTTCTGTACATTTTAATCGCGAATAATGCCATTGCTAAGAATGCTAAAGGCTCCAAAGCAGAGAATACACCGCCAACAATTAACCAAATTTTATTTACTCCAATATAATAATAATGGTGACCAGTTCCTAAGATACCTGATAAGAACGTTAATCCAACAATTACATATAACCATTTTTCAATGACTTCTCTATCTACACCTGTTAATTTAATTAATAAGAATGATAAGATACCACCCATAATTAATTCCCAAACACCTTCAACCCATAAGTGAACAACCCACCATCTAAAGAAAGAATCTAAAACTTGTGAATCAAAATCTAACATTCCTGGCAAGTAAAGTAGGGCAGCAAATAATAATCCCATTGTTAAAATTAGTGCAGTCGTTGTTTTTCTTTTTCCTTTAAACAACGTAACTATGATTATGCCTAAAAAGGTTAGAACATTTACAACGACTAGATAATCTAATGGTCTCGGAATTTCTAAGAACTTACGCCCTTCCCAATAGTTAAAGTGGTAACCAACTACTGCGGTTACACCAACTACAGCTAATGAAATTAATTGTACGTAAGCTAATTTTACACTTACTAATTCGTGTTGTGCTTCTTCAGGTATGATGTAATAAGCTGCTCCCATAAAACCTGAAAGTAACCAAACAACTAATAAGTTTGTATGTACAGCTCTTGCTGTATTGAAAGGTATCCATTCATGTAATCCATCTAGTCCTGCATGAGCAAACCCCATAATGAATCCATAAATGATTTGTAATGTTAATAGTAGCATTGAGAAGGCAAAAAACCAATACGCTACTTTTTGTGATTTATATTTCATGTTATTAAATTTTAAGTATTAATTAATCTTTAGCTAAAGGTGAAACTACAGTTTCAAACCCATTTAAGTCAATGTTACCAATCCATTCAAAAAAAGCGACTAAGTCATCAGCATCTTCATTTGACATATTATAAGCAACCATTTGTCTGCCTGTTACCTTCCAAGGTGTTTCAGACATTAAAACGGCTTTTACATAACCTTCTCCTTTTCTTTCAATAACTCTTGTAAGTTCTGGTGCATAATAGGCACCTTCACCCATTAACGTATGACATCCCATACAGTTATTGTGATCCCATAAATCTTTTCCACGGATAACTGCTTCTGTTAAATTTTCTTCATGAGTTTGATCTTGAGCTTTTGACAGTGAGAAAATAGTCAGTCCTATAAAAATAAGGAAAGTCACTACTGTTCCACCTAAAAAAAATGCTCTAGCTTGTTTTTTTGATAACATAGTTTATTTGGATTTATTAATACATAACTATAGCATTGTTACTATAGATAGGACAAAGGTGCTTTTAATAAGTAATACCCCTTGTGATGAAAATCATGTTTTGACGTAACTTATATCACAACACTGTCTATTAAACTAGAGGGCATAAAAAAAGTGATACTATTTCTAGTATCACTTTTGATAAAATTTAATTTTAATATATTCTATGAATAAAATTCTACAATTCCAGTATTTACGTCATAATATGCACCGACTATTTCAATTTCATTATTAGCTTCCATTTCAGCAAGGGTTGGACTTTCTTTTCTAATACGATCGATTGAAAGTTTTGTGTTTTCATGTATAACTTTATCAACAAATTCATCATTTACATCTTTACCTGATGTTGATTTTATTTGATCTACAGCAGGCTTAATTTTACTTAATAAAGCAGTTATATTTCCTAGTTCAACATCTTTACAGGCTGCTGTAACAGCACCACATTTTGAGTGACCTAATACAAGGACAATTTTAGAACCAGCAACCTTACAACTATATTCTAATGAACCTAGAACATCCTCATTGATTACACTTCCTGCTACTCTTGTACTAAATACATCTCCAACACCTTGGTCAAAGACAATTTCAATAGGAACTCTTGAATCAATACAGCCTAAAACAACTGCGAACGGGTATTGACCAGTACTTGTTTCAATTACCTGATTTAATAAGTTTCTTCCTAATTTTTTGTTTTCAATAAATCTTTGATTTCCTTCTTTTAAAAGGGTTAAGGCCTTTTGAGGTGTTAAATTATTTTGCGTTTCTTTTGTTTGAGATTCCATAATATAATTTTTTAATATTTATCTTCTACATTGGTATTGATCCAACCCACTACATTATCAAACTCTTCAAATATTTGATTTTCAGGAACTAATGATGGAACTAAGTTAACGCGTTCTAACATCATTTTAGGTTGTTCGTGAAGATGAATGATTAGTATTTTTACGCCTTGTTGAGTTAATTCAATCAATACATCTTCTAGCGCATAAAGTCCAGACTGATCCATATATCTACACCTTTCCATTCTAATAATCACATATTCTGCTGTTTCAGGAATGTCATCAATTAGTTTAGTAAATTCACTTGTGGAACCAAAAAATAACGGTCCACCAATATGTTTGATGTAAACTTCTTCTTTTAGTTTTTCAGGAAAGACATGTTCATCATTCCAATTTTCATCTTCTGCAATTTTTTTAACTTTAAAGTTAGCTGAGGCAATGTCTCCAATTTTTTTCATAAAGATAATAGAGGCCAATAATAGACCAATACCGACACCAACGATTAAACTTTTCAAAGAAATTAAACACACAATAATCATAATAATAACTTCTGTTATTGGCATTTTAGGAATCGCTTTTAAACCTTTGTAATCCATTACTCCAATACCTACAGTTATTAAAATACCAGCCAAAACAGCAACAGGTATTTTTGATGCAATTGGTCCTAAAACTAATAATACTATTAATAAAACAACACCAGTGAACATGCCTGATAGATTAGTTTTACCTCCTGAATTAATATTTACAACGGTTCTAATAGTAGCTCCTGCACCAGGTAGTCCACCGAATAAAGCTCCAATGGTATTTCCAATGCCTTGGCCAATTAATTCTTTGTTAGGTTTGTGTTTAGTTTTTGTCATATTATCAGCCACAACGGATGTTAACAATGAATCAATTGTTCCTAAAAGTGCCAAAGACAATGCTGCCCCAATATAAGGAATGATAGCGAAGAGGTCAAACTGTGTGAAAATTTCAAAATTTGGAGTTGGGAAAGAACTTGGAATTGCATTAATACTTTTATAGTCTAAGAAAGCAATTGCAACTCCGGACATGATTAATAAAGCAATTAACGTACTTGGGACTACTTTTGTAATACGTTTAAATCCGTAAATTATCAGTATTGTTCCAATGGTTAATATTAATTCTATCCAATTAATTTTGGATAAAACTCTTGGTAAATGCATAATAGATCCAACCACTCCAGAGGTTTCGTCTTTAGCTAATGCTTGAGATTCACTCATTATCTGCTTATCAAATATGCGCTCAGCTCTTTTTATCGTTTCCTCAAAGTGTTCAATTACCAAAATTCCTTCTGCTGATTCTTCTTTTAAAATATCATTTAGTATTTTTTCTTCAGCATGTGGTTTAAAGGTTTGAACAAACTCTGTGTCTTGTTTTACATCATAACCAACAGCAGGTGCTATTTGACCAATTAAAATCATGATGCCAATAGCCGTCATAAATCCCGAGACAACAGGATAAGGTATGTACTTGATATATCTACCAATTCCGGCTACACCTAATCCTATTTGAAATAAACCGCCTAGCATAAATACAGCCAATATTATTGGTAGAGCAATAGCTATATTACCATCATTACTTGCTAAAATTGTTGTGATGACAACAAAACTTAACGCGGTCATAGGTGCTGTTGGACCTGAAATTTGAGTTGCAGTTCCTCCAAATAAAGCGGCAAAGAAACTAATGAAAATAGCTCCGTATAATCCAGCACTTGCTCCCAACTCTGTACTTGCTCCAAAAGCTAATGCTAAAGGTAATGCTACAATTCCTGAAGTAAGACCACCAAAAAGGTCTCCTTTTAAATTTTTAAAACTTATCATTTTAAACGTGTTTTATGTATTGTTTTTTTCACTAAAAGTCAATATTATGTATTGAAATTAATTCTTAATGTAATCTAACAGCTAAAGTATTGGGGGTAAAAGATAGATGTCAGTATACATAACTCTAATTTGGCTCGAATAATTGTCAAATATTTGTTTTTTAAGAGTTAGTATTTGACTGGTTAAACCTAAGAGTTTTGAATTAAATATGACTTCATCTAATTCTGTTACCACTTCGACTTCCAATTCTCTGTTTTGATTTAACTCAATTTTGTTTTTACTAAATGAATTTAAAGTAATAAATTCAAGAGTAGATTTAATGGTAAAAGAACATACTAAAATTGTGAATGCGAATTGTAAATTAATAACTTTATATGTGCTCTTACTTGTTTGCAATTATTATATTTTTTTGTTAGATACCAGTAAAAGTAAAATAATAATTAAAACTAATTTATGAGAAAAGTCAGAATTATATTGACATTTGTCAGTGTTTATTATTTCACGCCAAATAATTCACTATAAGTCACTGTATTATCTTCGCCTATTGAGTAGGGAACATAAAATTTTGGAATGTTTTTTTCATTCTGATGTACAATGTCTAAAGAAATACATTTTACCGCAGATTCACCTTCGGCCAAAACTAATTCTGATTCGAAAGTTAAGGCATAGGCATTCATTTTGTTTTCTGCCATTTCTGAATCACAATATACTTTCAGTTCAGATAAAACTTTTTCAACAGTTGGCATTTGTTTTTTATCGAATTCAAATTCTAAAGGGTGTACACCACCTTTGGTATCAATCCAAGCTCCAAAAGGGTAAAATTCTAATGTTTCGTCAAGTAAATCTTGGGCATAATCTATGGAGTGATCCATTAAGTCTTCTATTTCAGCATTCATATATTAAACAATTTATGGTGTAAAAATAACGAAAACTTTTTCAGCTTTAAGTGTTTGAAGTGAAAATTACTTTTAAATTTGATTTTTTTTAACAAAGAACTTACATAATGGAAACATTAACAAAACAACATATCGAATTTGATAGAAAAGATTTATCAAACGAAAAATTAAAAGCTATTTATTTAGCTTTAATCAAGCCTAGATTGATTGAAGAGAAAATGTTAATTCTTTTGCGTCAAGGGAAAATTACTAAGTGGTTTTCAGGAATGGGACAAGAAGCAATATCGGTTGGTTGTACATTAGGTTTAGATAATGATGAATATATGTTTCCAATGCACAGGAATTTAGGTGTGTTTGTAACTCGAAATATTCCTCTACGAAATTTATTTTCTCAATTTCAAGGTAAAATGAATGGATTTACAAAAGGTAGAGATCGTTCATTTCATTTTGGGTCTAAAGCACATCATGTTGTAGGTATGATTTCTCATTTAGGTCCTCAACTAGCTTTAGGTGGAGGAGTTGCTTTAGCTAATAAATTAAAAAGTGACAAAAAAGTAGCCATGGCTTTTACTGGTGATGGTGGAGCAAGTGAAGGAGATTTTCATGAAGCTTTAAATGTTGCTTCTGTTTGGGATTTACCTGTTATGTTTGTGGTTGAAAATAACCAATGGGGATTGTCTACGCCATCAAGAGAGCAGTTTAGATGTGAAAGCTTTGTTGATAAAGGTATTGGGTATGGAATGGATGCATTTCAAGTTGATGGTAACAATATTTTAGCAGTTTATCATGCTGTTAAGGAAATTGCTGGAGCATTACGAGATACGCCAAGGCCGTTTTTATTAGAGTTAATGAGTTACAGAATGCGTGGGCATGAAGAAGCTTCTGGTACAAAATATTATCCGGAAGGAGAACAAGACAAATGGGCCGTAATGGACCCTGTTGATAATTATGAGTTATATTTAAAAGCGGAAGGTGTTTTGACTCAAGAAGAAATAGATACCATTAGAAAAGACTATAAAAATCATATTCAAGACGAATTTAATATTGCTGCAGGTGAAGATAATATTCCTGTAAATACAGAATTTGAATTAGGTGATGTGTATGCACCATTTGACCAAGTTGTAATTGAACCAAGTACAGATAAAAAGACAGAAAAGCGTTTCATTGATGCGTTATCTGATGGCTTAAGACAGTCAATGGAAAAGTATGATGATTTAGTTATCATGGGACAAGATATTGCTGAATACGGAGGTGCTTTTAAATTGACTGAAGGATTTGTTGATCAATTTGGAAAAGATAGAGTAAGAAATACACCTATTTGTGAATCTGCCATTGTTGGTGCTGCATTAGGACTATCAATAAATGGAATGAAAGCGGTTATGGAAATGCAATTTGCAGATTTCGTGACGGTAGGGTTTAATCAAATTATAAATAACTTAGCGAAATTACATTACCGTTGGGGAGAAAATGCTGACGTAGTAATTAGAATGCCAACTGGTGGCGGTTCTGCTGCAGGACCATTCCATTCTCAATCAAATGAAGCGTGGTTTACGCACACACCAGGATTAAAAGTGGTTTACCCATCAAGTCCTAGTGAAGCAAAAGGATTATTAGCTGCTGCTATTGAAGATCCAAATCCTGTAATTGTTTTTGAACATAAAAATTTATACCGTAGTATAAAAGAAGAGGTGAGTGATGATTACTATACAGTAGAAATCGGTAAAGCTAACTTAGTTCAAACAGGAACAAAAGCATCTGTAATTACATACGGTAAAGGTGTGCATTGGGCTAAAGAATTAGCAGAGAAACATAATTTAGATATTGATATTTTAGATTTAAGAACATTATTACCTCTTGATTATGATGCGATTTATGAAACAGCTAACAAAACAGGTCGCGTAATTGTGTTACATGAAGATTGTTTAACTGGTGGTTTAGGTGGAGAATTATCTGCGTTAATTGCTGAGAATTGTTTTGAGAATTTAGATGCACCAATAATGAGAGAAGGGGCTTTAGATACACCAGTACCGTTTGACAGGGATTTAGAGATTAACTTTATGCCTAAAGATAGATTTGAGGCTAAATTATTGAAGTTAATTAATTACTAAAATAAAATTGTAAAGTATGAAGGGGGGTGAAAGGAGTATTTTTGAAGGCTCAGTAGGGGTTGCAATTCTATTTTTAATATCGATTGGTTTAGGGTTTCAGATTGGTTCTCAACTATTTTAAATATAAAATTATAAGGTGTTTAGGCTTTGGCCTTAACACCTTTTTTATTAAAGAATATGAAAAAAATTATCCTATTAACATTGATCTTTACTACCATATTTAGTTGCAATAAAGTAAGTAAAGAAGAGCAAGCTAAAATTGATAAAGATTTAATTGAAAAGTACGTTGCTGATAATGATTTAGCAGGAGAGTTTACTGCAACTGGTTTGTGGTATGATATTGAGACGCAGGGTTTAGGAGAACAAGCGTATTCAAATGCACAAGTTACAGTTGCCTATACTGGATATTTGTTAGGTGGTGAGCAATTTGATGCAAGTTCAGATGAAGGTATTACATTTAATTTGAATGGTGTGATTGATGGTTGGCAAGAAGGTATTCCTAAGTTTAAAGAAGGTGGAAATGGGAAGTTAATCATTCCATCTGAATTAGGATATGGTACTTCTAAAACAGGATCAATTCCTGCAAATTCGGTTTTAATTTTTGATATTAAGTTGATTACAGTTTTTTAGACTATTCGTTTTCTTAAAGATATTTTACAGTCATTAGCTAATGTGTTTATACTTAACGCATAGTACAGGTCATCTTGATTTGGTTCTTTATCATACAGTAATCTGTAAATTTCACTGACAGACATTGAGTTATGTTGTCTTTCAATAAGATCTATTGAATCTCCTGCTGATACAGTGTCACCCTCTAGTACTTTAAGGTATATACCTGGGTAATTGGATTTGATAAATTCTTTTAGAATCTTTTGCGTATTAAAAACAAGGCCTAATTTAAAGCAGGGCTGTCTTGGTTGGGTGACTTGAACAGTTGCACCACCAATTCTGTAAATATCTCCAATCATTATCGTGCGTTCATCTAGTCCTTTGACTGTAATGTTTTCACCAAACATACCAGGCTTAAAATTTAAATTTGGATAAAGATTTTCCCAATAATCATAATGATCTTCTGAATAGAGATAGCATGCTTTATCTATTCCACCATGATAACGTCTATCAATTACGTTGTCATATGCAACATCAGTCATTCCTAATTCAATAGTAGAAACAGGAGATTTAAAAATCCCTGTTATTGCAGCTTTACCATTCCAGATAACTTCTTTTGCTTCTCCAATATTTACAGATGTTATTATCATGTTGTATTTATTCTTAATTAGTGTAACCAATTCTGCTTATTTGCGTTAAATATAGTGTAAAACGAAATCAAGAGCGATTTACGGATTAAGGGTTAAAGGGGAGTGAGGACTTCCCTTTTTTTTGTATCTTATATTTTTGTGACAAATTAACTTCAGTTATTTTTTCAACGACTCAATTCTCAAAATTACAAAAAATCTACTTAAATTTGAATTATAAAAAGCAATTTACAATGGTTATAGATTTTAGAAGTGATACAGTAACAAAACCAACTCCAAATATGTTAGACTTTATGTTTAAAGCTGAGGTGGGAGATGATGTGTTCGGAGAAGATCCATCAATTAATGAATTAGAGCAATTAGGAGCTGATTTATTTGGGATGGATGCAGGTTTATATTGCACATCTGGAACTCAAACTAATCAAATTGCAATTAATGTTCATACAAGTCCTGGTGACGAAATAATTTGCCATGAAGAAGCTCATATTTATAGATATGAAGGGGGAGGAATAGCAAGAAATTCACAAGTGTCTACACGTTTTTTAAGAGGGGATTTTGGGAGAATTAATCCAGCTGAAATTATTGCTAACATTAATCCAGATAACCTACATTACCCGGTAACTACTTTAGTGAGTATTGAAGACACGTCAAATCGTGGTGGTGGAAAAGTTTATGATTTTAATGATATTAAGAAAATCAGTAAAATTTGTAAGGAAAATAATTTGAAATTTCACTTAGATGGTGCTAGAGTGTTTAATGCATTAACTATTAATGGGATTGATTCAAAAACGTACGGAGAGCAATTTGATTCGATTTCTATTTGTTTGTCTAAAGGTTTAGGTGCGCCAGTTGGTTCTTTATTGTTAGGGTCAAAAGAATTTATTCATAAATCACGTAGAGTTAGAAAATACCTAGGTGGTGGAATGCGTCAAGCAGGTATTATTGCAGCCGGTGCTATTTATGCACTAAAAAATAATGTAGATAGATTGAAAGACGACCACAGAAGAGCAAAGGAGATAGAAACTATTTTAATAAATCAGGATTGGATTAAAGAAGTGATTCCTGTTGAAACTAATATTGTAGTGGGGATTTTAAAGAACCCAGAAGAGCAGCAAAAAATTATTGAAAATTTAAAATCAAAGGGTATTTTAATTGTGGATTTTGGATTAGGTAGAATTAGAATTACAACTCATTTGCATATTACTGATGAAAATGTGGCGTATTTAAAAGCTAACATTTAAAAGTAATCTGATTTTAATCATTAGCAAGGTTGACGATTGTTTTAGTTTTTGAAAGTTTAGTTAATTATCTTTGGTAGAAACAAATACAGACTGACTATGCAAAAAATACATATAAATGATAGTAAAAAGTTAAAGGAAATTAAGAGTGAATTTAATTCACACTTTCCTCATTTGAAAATTGAATTTTTTTCTGATGAACATGGTACAGGAGAAGGTAGTTTAAGAAAGGCTATGTATGATGATAATTTACTTTTAAAAGAAATAAGAAAAAACCATATGGATGGCGAATTAAGTATAGATGGTCATCAAAAAACAGCAACCTTTGAATCTAGTTTTTTAGAACATTTTGGCGTTAGTGTTCAGGTGTTTAGAAAGTCAGGAAGAATTTGGTTGCAAACCATAATGACTGATGATTGGACACTTTCTGAACAAGAACATAAAGGAGAAGAGTACGATAAATAGGGAATTAGTATATTTGCAATAATAAACTAGTCAATCCAATGAGTAAAAAAGCAAAAAACGGTGCAAATAAAAAGTTGCATACGAAATTAATAAAGCAAAAAAAAGTACGTGAGCAATCTGCAAAGGAAAAACGTAAAGCTATTATGCGAGAGATGAACAAAAAAGCGGTTGAGGTTAATGAGTCTACTGATTCAGATAATTCGTAATGTTTTTCAATCCATCAAATATAAAAGTGTATTTTCGTATCCATATTTAAAAAATAATAAATGAGTGTTTTAGAAATTTTACAAGAGCGTAGTGGTTCAGTATGTGAATTATGTGCAAGTACTGATAATTTAAATCAATACGAGATTCAACCAGAATCGAAAGGAACTGATTATGATTCAGCATTATTATGCTCAACATGTTCGAGTCAACTAGATAATCCAGATGATACAGAAGTAAATCATTGGCGTTGTTTAAATGACAGTATGTGGAATGAAAATGATGGAGTAAAAGTGTTATCTTGGAGAATGTTAACACGTTTGCGTTCTGAAGGGTGGACTCAAGATTTATTAGATATGATGTATCTTGAAGAGGATACTTTAAAATGGGCTAAAGCTACTGGTGAAGATGAAGATCCAAAAGATAAGGTAATTCATAGAGATTCAAATGGAGTGGTATTAACTGCTGGAGATTCAGTTGTGTTAATAAAAGATTTAAAAGTATCCGGAGGTGGTTTCACTGCAAAACGTGGAACAGCAGTTCGTAGAATATCTTTAGTTTATGACAATGCCGGACAAATTGAAGGTAGAGTAGAAGCTCAACAAATTGTTATTCTAACAGAATACGTGAAGAAAATTTAATTAGAATAAAATATAAAAAACGCCTTTTATGAAAATAAAAGGCGTTTTTTATTGAATGTGTTTTTATCAAGGTGCGTAAGGACCAGTATATTTATCACATGGGTTTTTTGTGTAACAGTTTGAAAAAAGTTTACCATCAGCTTTTAATAGAGTTGTCGTGTCTGTAATTTCAAAATTAATTACATTTTTTTGCCACCATTCTTTATAGCAATCACTGTTTCCTATTTGAATAAAGTTTCCTTTGCCTTCCTGTTCAGTGGCAAAAAACATTTCAAATGGAACTGCTTTAGAAAATTCTTTTAAATGATATATACCAGTGGGTAATGCCAAATTAACTACCCCCAGCTTATTTGATGTCACTTTTTGTTCAAAACCATTATCACTCCTAAGCATAAATGTTGCAGAAACTGGTTTGTGAATGTTTAACATATCGTCAGTAGGTCTTGCACCGCCACAATAAGGCACATGAACAGTTACTTTTAATTCAGTGTTTCTAATTGGAATAGTTTCGTTTTCTACTTGGTTTTTTTTAGTGCCGCAAGACATAAAAATAATAAGTGTTAATAATGTAAAAGTGTAATTCATAGTTTAAGTTTATACAATACTAAGTGCAATTGGTTCAAATTTATGTTGATTTGTTATGGTTAGTTTAAGTGAAATCAACATAATAACCTTCATGTTTTCTAATGTTCAATACTCTGTTGTCATCTAATAATAAATATTGACCTTTAATCCCCATTAATGTACCTTCAATATGTGGGATTTTATCAAAGCCAACACTTTTTACTTTTTCTGGGAATTCAAGTACTGGGTAATTAATATGAGTGATGGTGTCATCTTCAGTTAAGTATTGACTTAAGTCAGCAGGTAATAGTTCTTCCGTATTCCATTTTTCTTCTTCTAAATCAAAATCAGCTACTTCATTTTTAAGCATTTTTCGCCAATTAGTTTTATCTGTAAAATGAGACTTTAATGCCACTTCAATTGCACCTGCTAATTGTCTGTGAGGTGTTTCTGCTAATTTTATAGCATAAGAGGCACCTTGGTCAATCCATCTTGTTGGGATTTGTCCACCGCGTGTTACGCCAACCTTTACAGCAGAAGCAACTGCCAAATAGACAAAGTGGGGGGTTAATTGAACTGACTTTTCATACTCTAAATCTCTATCTTCTATGTCTAAATGTGCAGTAGATTTTTCTGGATGAATAATCCAGTCAGCCGCTTGTGGTGCTGTAATAAAGCAATTATAACAAAAACCTTGAGCAAATAATTTTTTAGGAAATTCTTCACAATTAGCGCATTGAACTTTGCCGTTAAATTGGAACGATATTTTTTTACCAATAAAATCATTCATAAGAATTTTAGATCCATTGTTATTTAAGCTGTATTGAACAGTATCGTTCAATTCTGTGATCATTTTGTGTAATTTAACTTCCATTGTTTTACGAGCTATTTTGAATTGTAAAGGTATAAAATTAATCAAAACACAACTAATTGTGAATAATCAATTTCGAAACTATTGATTATTACCAAATAATATAATTATTTTTACCGCTAGATGAACATTTTTGAACATATAGGTCGATATTTTTTAATGTTAGGAGGCGTGTTTTCAATACCTGACAATAGAAAGGTATTTTGGGAACGCTTTTTTGATGAAGCATATTTGATAATTATTAAATCAATTCCTCTGGTATTGTTTTTATCATTTTTTATGGGGGGAGTTGTGACTATACAAACTGCATCTAATATGGATTCTCCATTTTTGCCTGAATATACAATTGGGTTTATTACTAGACAATCAACAATTTTAGAATTTTCTCCTACTATTATCACATTAATTATAGCAGGTAAGGTAGGTTCAAATATTGCGTCCGAAATTGGAACCATGCGTGTTACAGAACAGATTGATGCTTTAGATATAATGGGGGTGAACTCAATTAATTATTTAATGTTACCTAAAATTTTAGCGACTACTTTATTTTATCCATTTGTAATTGTCATCTCTATGGTCATGGGTATTTTTGGTGGTTGGTTTGCTGGAGTTGCTTCAGGATTGTATTCTACTGAAACTTATGTTTTAGGATTGCAGTTTGATTGGGATATGGTGGAAATCGGAATTCCTTATGCATTAACTAAATCAATGGTATTTGCATTTTTGTTTACATCAATTGCTAGTTATTTTGGGTATTACACTAAAGGTGGAGCTCTAGAAGTTGGTAAAGCGAGTACGAGTGCAGTTGTTACTACAGCGATTGCTATTTTATTAGCAAACTATATGTTAACTCAATTAATCTTAATTTAATAGAATGATAGAGGTTAAAAATATATCAAAGTCATTTGGAGATACACAAATTTTGTTTGATGTGTCAGCAAAGTTTGAACAGGGAAAAGTAAATCTTATTATTGGCGCATCAGGTCAAGGGAAGTCAGTTTTAACAAAATGTATCGTTGGTTTACATGAAATTGATGAAGGACATGTGATGTATGATAATAGAGATTTTTCTAGTTTTAATAATGTTGAGAGAAGAGAAGTAAGGAAAGAAATTGGAATGTTATTTCAAGGGTCTGCCTTATTTGATTCATTGACCGTGTTAGAGAATGTAATGTTCCCCTTGAAAATGTTTACAAAAATGACAAAAGAAGAGCAAGTAGAACGTGCTAATTTTTGCTTAAAACGTGTTGATATTATAGGTAAAAATGATTTGTTGCCAGCTGAAACTTCTGGAGGTATGCAGAAACGTATTGCAATTGCACGTGCCATTGCAATGAATCCAAGATATTTGTTTTGTGATGAACCTAATTCTGGTCTTGATCCAAAAACATCAATCATGATTGATCAATTGATTAAGGAGATTACTTACGAATACAATATGACAACCATAGTTATTACTCATGATATGAATTCTGTATTAGAAATAGGTGATAATATTATTTTTATTCATAAAGGTGAAAATCATTGGCAAGGTGATAATACTCAAATTATGCGTACAGATAATAAAGAGGTGGTAGAATTCGTTTATGCCTCTGGCTTTATGCGTAACTTGCGAGAAAAAATAATTAATAGTTAAGATATGACAACAGAAAAAAAATCAAAAGACGGATTATATATATTAATAATCATCTTATTATTATTAGTAGGTGGATATTTAGGATGGCAAATATCTCAAAAGAATAAACTAATTAATGAATGTGAATTCAGTTATAATGAAAACGAAAAAGAATTAGGTGACTTAAATGAAATGTTATACGATCAAGGTATTGCAGATGGAGAAGATTTGAAAGCCAATCTTCAAAATATGTTATTTGATTTTGAAAGTATGGAAGAATTAAATACAGACCTGAATGATAGTATTTTAGCTCAAAAAAATAAAATTGAGGGCATGTTAATTGATCTTGAAAAAGAGAAAGGTAACAAAAGATACTATGCACGAAAAGTAAGAGAGTTATCAGAGGAAACTGAAACATTAAGAGCAATTATGAAAGATTATGTAAGAACAATTGATTCTTTACATACTGAAAACGTTATATTGAAAACAGATCTATCCAATACGCAAGTTGATTTAACTAACATGACTTCAGATAGAGATAATTTTAAAACACAATCAGATGAGTTATCAGCTAAAGTAATTGCTGGCTCTAAACTAATTGCAAATGGAATGGTTTCTGAAGGAATTAAAGAAAAAGGGTCTGGTTCTTTTAAAGAAACAACTAGAGCAAGTAGAGCTACACATATACGTTCTTGCTTTACAATTGGCGAAAACAAAATTGCGACTAAAGGAAATAAAATGATTTACATGAGAATTATTACCCCAGGTGGAAGTATCTTATATTCTTCAAGTTCTAATACATTAGCGACTCAAGATGGAAAGACATTATTGTATTCTGATAAGAAATCAATCAATTACCAAAATCAATCTATAGATGTTTGTATTTTTTACAAATTAACTAAAGAAATTGAAAGCGGTAATTACATTGCTGAATTATGGAGTGAAGGTGTAAGAATTGGAACAAATAATTTTGTGTTAAAATAGTAATTAACTTTATATAGAATTGAAAAGCCACTTTAACGAGTGGCTTTTTTTGACTCTATGCTTTGTTTTAGAGTAAAAAAGTATTCTACAATTTCATTAAATTTATATTTATTCTGCTTATTAATCTCACTATTTTCTTTTACATCAATTGGATCGGAATTAAGCAGTGAGTTAAATATGATATTTCTAATTGAGAAATGTAAAACTATTTATTTGATAAAAACTATTGTTCCTTGGGTTCATGTTGTTATGTTTACTTTTAATATAATTATATGATAAAAAATATTTGTAAAGAAATAGTTGAATTGCTAAATGGTTTTGATAATAATAAAGAATGGCAGAAAATTTTCAAAACTTTTTTATATTCAGATGAACTTAAAGAATTATCTACTTTGAAAAAGGATATAATTAAAATATATGGAGGTATGGGATCTTTTAATGATCTTGTTTTACATAGGAATTGTGAACCCTGTATTAAAGAGAATCGACTTCTTGATGATTTGGCGTAAATTATTTCAAGAACTTATAAAGTAATTCTTATACCCTTTACTAGTGTACGAACTTTTCGCTATCGATTATGAAAGTATTAGAAAGTTAATTAATATTAAGTATAGGTTTGATAAATATTGTTTATTTTCAAGTATAATTGTACACACGCGAATGGTTCGTGTGGTAGTTTGGTTATTAGTTCCAACAAAATCATAATTTTATGAAGAAAATATTAAAGATTATAATATTATTATTACTTGTATTCTTTGGGTATTATCTACTTAGTAAGTTTTGTTCAAAAAACAATGACTTTATTCAAACTAGAAGATATTATTCGGTAAATATTGATGAGTCAATGGAGTGGAAACTATTTATGTATTTATTGGATTATAGTGCATGTCAGAATACAAAACAAGAATCAATATTTGTTAATAAAAGTATTTGGGTAGAAAAAAGTGTTGTACGAAAATATTTCGGAATAATACCAATTCCAAAGTATATAGAAAGAAATAGTCAACGAGTAATAAATTTTGGTTTCAACGAATTTGGATATAAATATAATGTATCAATAAATGATAATGAAATTGAAGGAGGATCGTTCTCACCAATTACTGTTAAAGGGGATACCTTGAATATCGATATCCAATCAAAAGAAAATAAACTCTTGGTAAATTGTGACTTAATAATTCATTGAATTGGTTCGGTCTTCCACTCATGCGCGAACCTTTCACGTTCTATGTTAAAGTACTATTAATAAAAAAGCCACTAACTATAAGTTAATGGCTTTTCAATATGTTGTAAAATTTAAGTTCTAATGCGCTTCTAACCAGTCTTTAGCTACTTTTTGTTCAATGTCTAATGGTACGACTAGTTTAACAGCTGCTTCCATTTTCTCTTTCACAATGTGTTGGAGTTGTTCAATTTCTGAATTCTCCACATCAAATACCAATTCATCATGTACTTGTAACAGCATTTTTGATTTTAAGTTTGCTTTTTTCATTGCTGCAGCTACATCAATCATAGCAATTTTAATCACATCAGCCGCAGAACCTTGAATAGGAGCATTTACAGCATTTCGCTCTGCAAAATTTCTTACTATGGCGTTTTCTGAATTAATATCTTTTAAATAACGTCTACGTTTCATTATCGTTTCTACGTATCCATGTTCTCTAGCAAATTCTACAGAGCTTGCCATATAATCTTTAATCTTAGGATATTGTTCAAAGTAACTATCAATAATTTGTTTTGCTTCTTTACGTTTAATTCCTAAGTTTTGAGCTAGTCCAAATGCAGATTGGCCATAAATAATACCAAAGTTAACAGCCTTAGCAGATCGTCTTTGTTCAGGTGTAACGTCATCTACACTATCTACATTAAATACCTTTGCAGCTGTAGCGGTGTGAATGTCAATACCATCATTAAAGGCCTTAATCATGTTAGTTTCTTCACTAATTGCTGCAATAATACGTAATTCAATTTGAGAATAATCGGCAGCTAATAAGCTGTAGTTTTCATTTCTGGCAATAAATGTTTTACGCATTTCACGTCCTCTAGCTGTTCTAATTGGAATGTTCTGTAAATTAGGATTTGTTGAACTTAAACGTCCAGTAGCGGCAATGGTTTGCATGTAATGTGTGTGAATATGACCCGTTTTTTCATTGACTAGAGTAGGGAAAGCATCTACATAAGTAGATTTCAATTTTTTTAATGAACGGTAGTCTAAAATGTGTGCAAATATTTCATGCTTGTCTACCATCTTTTGAATAGTATCTTCACTTGTAGAATATTGACCTGTTTTAGTTTTTTTGGCTTTTACACCTTCAATCTCCATGTGTTCAAATAGTACTAAACCTAATTGTTTTGGAGAGTCTAAATTAAAATCTTCTTCAGTATTGGCTAATGTTTTAATTTTTGAAGTTAAATCGGCTAATTCAATTTCTAATTCTTTTGAAAACACTTCTAAGGCTGGAACGTCTAAGTTAATCCCCTCTAATTCCATGTCTTTTAATATTTTTACTAAAGGCATTTCGATATCATAGAATAAGCTTTTTAAATGGGGCTTTTCTATTTCTTTTTCAAGTATTTCTTTCAACTGGAACGTGACATCCGCATCTTCACATGCATAATCAGATATTTTAGAAGGTTCTAAATCAGCCATGCTCAGCTGTTTTTTTCCTTTTCCAATAATACTTTCAATAGATACAGGTCTGTAATTTAAATACAATTCACTTAAGTAATCCATACTGTGTTTACCGTCTGGATTAAATAGATAGTGAGCAATCATAGTATCAAATAATTTACCCTCTATCGTAATACCATATTTTTGAACAACTTTTAAATCAAACTTTAAATTATGGGCAATTTTCTCAATAGATTCGTTTAAAAAGAAAGGATTAAATTCTTCTAAAATGGCTTGTTCTTCTCCTTTTGGAATAGCTACATAAAATCCATTGCCTTTGGCGTAAGAAAAAGCCACACCAACAATGTTATCACTAATTGTGTCTAAACCAGATGTTTCTGTGTCAAAGCAAACTGATTTTTGCATTAATAAATTCTCTAATAATTCAGCTCTTTCTTCAACTGTAGAAATTAATTTATAATTGGGTTTTGTATCTTCAATTGTTTTGATAGAAGCTTCAACTATTTCAACACCTTCCGTTTTTGGAATATCCATTTGAGGAGTTCCAAATAAATCTAATTGACTATCTGATTTAGTTGACTTTTTAGGAACAATGATGTCTTCACCTAATACTCTAACAGCAATGTTTCTGAATTCCATTTTGGTAAGAATTGTTCTTACTTTGTCTCTGTTCATTTTAGTTAAAACTAAGTCTGTTTCGTTAAACTCAACAGGAACATCTAGTATTATTGTAGCTAATTGTTTCGACATTAACCCTTGATCAGCAAAGTTAGTTACATTCTCTTTTTGCTTTCCTTTTAGGTCTTCTACGTTAGCAATAAGTCCTTCCACAGAACCATATTTTTTCACTAATTTTTTAGACGTCTTCTCACCAATACCAGGGATACCAGGTATATTATCTACAGCATCTCCCCATAATCCTAAAATATCAATAACTTGTTCAGGTCTGTCAATTTCAAACTTTTCTAATACTTCAGGTACACCCCAAACTTCAGCAGGTTTACCGCCTCTACCAGGTTTATACATGAAAATATGTTCTGATACCAATTGAGCAAAATCTTTATCAGGTGTCATCATATACGTAGTGAAACCTTCTTTTTCTGCACGTTTTGCTACTGTCCCAATAATATCATCAGCTTCAAACCCACCTTTAATTAAAATAGGAATATCAAATGCTTCAATTATTTCTTTAATCGGTTCAATCATTGAACGAATGTCTTCCGGCATTGCTTCACGATTAGCTTTGTATTCAGAATAATCTATTTGACGATTAGTTTGTTCTGGACTATCAAAAACTACCGCTAGATGTGTCGGTTTTTCACGTTTAATAATGTCTAACATAGCATTAGTAAATCCAAAAGCGGCAGATACATTTTCTCCTTTACTATTTAATCTAGGGTTTTTTATAAAGGCGTAATACGCCCTGTAAATTAATGCAAAAGCATCTAAAAGAAATAATTTTTTATCGTGTTCTGGTGTCATTTTAGTCAATTTAATGGTATACTATTCGTAAGTTGTAAATATAGTTTTTATTGATTAAAAGTCAACACTGAGTCTTGTATTAATTTTAGTTATGAACTTTATAACTTTAAATTACTATAAGCGTTAATAACGTTTGAATTAGGGGGAGTAAAATTGATGGTTTAAATTTTTAAAAGCTAAGCATGAATCACATTTAATTGAAAACCCATTTGGTGAAACGTTTCAATAGTAATATTAGAATCTATGGAGAGATGTTTTCTCAATTTATTTATATAAACATCCATGCTTCTTTTGGTAAAATAAGTAGACTCTGTCCAAATTTGATTTAAAGCAACATCTCTAGGCATAATTTTACCTTGATATATACAGAGTAATTTAAGTAATAATGCTTCCTTAGGAGAAAGTTTTATGTAAGAATTATTCGTGTGTTTTAATTGCCTAAGACTTGGGGTGAATTCAAAATTTCCGAAAGTAAAATAATCTTTATCAGATTTAAGACTGTTTTGACCATTTTGACGTTCCAGTAGAATTTTAATTTTTAACAACAAAATTTCGGTATCAAAAGGTTTCGTGAGGTAGTCATCTGCACCAACTTGGTAGCCATTTAATATGTCTGATTTATTGTTTTTAGACGATAAAAAAATGAAAGGGGTATTGTTTTTGGCTTTAATTTTTTGACCTAATGTGAAGCCGTCCATATATGGCATCATGATATCTAGAATACAAAGGTCAAAACTATTCTGCATAAAAGAGGAGTAAGCTTCTGTACCGTTTTTAGCCCAAGTCACGTCATATCCTGATAGCTCTAGATAATTTTTCATTAATGATCCAAAGTTTTCTTCATCTTCAACCAATAATATTCTTGCCTTTATCATGCTTTCTTTAGTCTTATAATTACAGATGTACCTTTGTTTAAAGTACTATTAATAGAAATTGAGCCATCCATTTTCTCAATAACTAATTTACAATAACTCAAACCTAATCCAAAACCTTTTGTGTTGTGAATATTTCCTGATTCTGCTCTAAAAAAATTGTCAAACGCATGGTTCAGTTGTTCCTTGTTCATTCCTATACCATTGTCATTAATTGTTATTTGTACATATCCTGTATTAATTAAAGTAGTGATGTTGATATGTGCGTTATCAGTAGAGTATTTAATACTATTCTCAATTAAATTGATAATCACATTTTGTAAATGTTCTGGATTTGCAAATGAATTTAAAACGCTATCATTATCAAAATTAACCTGTGCGTTTGTTTTGTGAATTAATAAACCTATTTCTTGAATAGAATTTAAAATGATTTGGTTTGTATTTATTAATTGAACGGGAATGTTTAAAGTTGCTTTTGTTAAACTAGCTACTTCTAAAATTCGCTCAACGTGTTGGTTAAGTTTTGTTTTTTCATCCTTTATTAAGTTCACATATTTTGTCGTGATTTCAGGATTAAAGTTTGTATTAGGGTGTAGAATAGTATCCGCAGCAAGAGATATTGTTGCCAAAGGCGTTTTAAATTCATGCGTCATATTATTAATAAAATCAGATTTAATTCGTGAAATATTTTGGTGTTTAATAGCAAGCCTTATACTATAACCAAAAACGAAAGCCATGATTAATAAAAATAAAAGAGACCATAAAACCATGATCCAAATATCTGTCCATATTAATGAATTACTATTAGATGATAGATGTAAAACATAACGACCAGGTGAAATTAAATCAGATCTAAATAATGGAATTGTATAATTACTTTTTACCATTGTTTTTGGGGGAATGATATTTATTTTTTCTTTGGTATCGTAAATCGACCAGTCAATTAATAGGGGAAGTTTTTTAGTTTTAAATTCTTGTTGTAATAGAATGTTAATTTTCGTACTGTCTAGTCTAGAATCGCTGTTGGACGAGATGAGTTCAAATTTTATTTTTTCAAAAACCTTGTCAGCCTTTCCAATTTCTTCTTCAATTTGAATAATTATTATGCTATCATTTGTTTCAGGATTAAATTCAAAACTTGGAATGTTTTTAAAATGAGTATTGAATTTACTTATAAATTTAACCTCAGTATTAGTTACAGTGTCAATTAATGTGTTGATTTGATTGGCGTTTTTAGTTTGAAAGAGTTTGTCAAATTGTGTAATTAATGAATCTGAAATAAATGAAGTACTTCTAAAATCGTTTAGTTTACCATCAATTGTATGTATTGATTGATATATGTTATTGTCAATTAATACTTGTTTTTCATGTGCCAATTTTTTAATCCATTGGTACTGTATGGTCATAACACCTATTAACGATACTGACATTAATAAAATTAGTATTGGAATAGTTCTTCTTTGCATTAGACCAAAAGTATGTCATTAATTTAGTTAATTAAAACAATTAACCTTTTTTAACCTCCTATTGACATTTTGTTAACGTGTATGAAAATGCATTTACCCGACCTTTGTCAAACAATAGCTATAAACAAATTAATAGCATAAATATAAAAAACATGAAAGCGATTTTATTAGGATTAAGTATAGTGGCAGTAGGTGGAATATCTGCTCAAAACCAAGGAGAAATAGTATATACAACTAAAATAAATTTACACGCAGAATTACCAGATAATGAAAATTCAGAGATGTTGAAAAGTATGATTCCTGAGTTTGAAACTGTACAGAATGTATTACTTTATACATCTGACGAATCACTTTACAAACCTATGTCAAGAAATGAATTGGAAGAAGAAGGTGAAATAGAAGAGGAGGAGAGTGAGATAAAAATAAAAATTGAAATGGATAGTCCAGAAACTTCAATTTATACAAATATTAGGGAGGGCATTAGCGTAGAACAACGTGATTTAATGGGCAAAATGTTTTTAATTACAGATACTTTGAAGCAAAGTGATTGGAAAATAACTGGAGAAGAAAAAACATTAGCTGGTTTTGTATGTCAAAAGGCTCAGTTGATTACTGATAAAGATACAATTATCGTATGGTTCACTCCACAAGTCGCTATTTCTACTGGACCGAATGGTTTAGGTGGATTACCAGGTTTAATTATAAATGTAAGTATGAATCATGGGAATTATACAATTCATGCATCAAGTATTATTAAAAGGGAGATAGGTAAGAAAGAAATTAAAGCACCTAAAAAAGGTAAAAAAATCACGAATGATGAGTTTATTAAGTTACAAGAACTTAAAATGAAACAAATAAAGGAACAATTTGATGGAGGTGGTAATGGTAATGTTTTCATGATTAATGATTAAAATAAAAGTTATATGCGATATAAAAAACACTTTTTTAGTTTAGTTCTATCCTTAATTGCATTTACTAGTTCAGGTCAGTCAGTTAAAATATATGGAAATGTAAATGATTCAACTCAGGGTCCTATACCAGGTGCTACAGTAATGTTAATGGGTAAACAGGATTCTATTTTAAAATCATTTGGAATCACTAATAAATATGGAAATTTTGTTATTAATGATGTTAAACCAAACGACTATATTTTTAAGGTTAATTTTTTTGGTTATTCGTCTTATAAACAGCTGATTACATTGGAGTCAGCTGGTAGGGATACCACATTAAAAGCTATTTCGTTAAAACCTCAAATGTTGGATGCAGTTGTAGTTACAGCTGATTATATTCCAATTAGAATAAAAGGTGACACCATAGAGTATGATTCAAGAGCATTTGAAACAGGGGAGCATGATGTGGCAGGAAATCTATTAGAACAATTGCCAGGAGTTGAAGTCCAAGAAGATGGTACGATAAAAGTGCAAGGGAAAAGAGTATCTAAAATTTTGGTTGATGGTGAAGAATTCTTTGGGAATGACCCTACAATTGCTGTGAAAAATTTACCTGCAGGAGCAATAGATAAGGTTCAGGTTTATGATAAGGATTCTGATATGGCTACCTTTACAGGAGTTGATGATGGAGATAAAGCAACGACCATAAACTTGACGCTTAAAAAAGATCATAAAAAAGGTTATTTTGGAAATTTAGATGCGGCTTATGGATTAGATAATCGTTATAAAGTCAAAGGAAACGTTCATTATTTTAAAAATAAGGTGCAAACTTCAGTTATAGCACTATCTAATAATGTAAATGAAACAGGTTTTTCTATGAGTGATTATATTGCCTTTATGGGAGGGATTCAAAATGTAATGAATGGTTTAGGAACTTCAGGAGGGGCTAATGGACTCATGTTAGGTATGAGAAATAATGATGGTTATTTGAAAACCAATGCTACGGGACTTAACTTTAATTATAAGCCATCTAAAAATTCAGTATTGACGTCAAGTTTATTCTTGAATACGTTTGGAAAGGATTATGATAAAGTGATTAATAGAGAGACTTATTTTACTGATTCAAGTCTATTTTCTAACGAGCGATTTAACCAGCAAAGTAATACGTTTAATAATAGGTTGAATATTCACTATAAGCAAGAGTTTAATACAACTAACTTTTTGAATGTTGATGTCAGTGGAAATTGGACCAAAGCTAATTATAAGTCAAATACGTTTTTAGAAAATTTAAATAGTAAACACGACCTAAGAAATGAGAATAAGACGTTAAGCGGTCAGGATAACTCTAATTATAGTGGAGAATCGAGTATTGATTATAGAAAGAAATTTAAAAAGAAAGGAAGATATACTGGCGGTGGCGTAGATTATTCTTTTGGTAAAGAATCAATATATTCATCATTAGCATATTTCGCAACCATTTATAATTCGGTTAATTTTGTTGATTCTATTAATCAAAATATAAATGAACTGAAAAATAACAGAACTTATGGCTTTGAATGGATGTATTCTGAACCTTTTTTAAAGAAACAGCTTTTACAGATTAAAGGGAGGCATGTACTTAATATGGAAAGTAGAAATAAGGAAGTGATAGATGAAGTTTCGGTTGGTGATAATGTGTTGAATCCGATTTTATCAGGAAAAGGAATTTTTTCATTTACAAAAAGTACTGCAGAACTAAAACATAAGTATATTTCAAAAAAAATTAAAACTACTATGGGTTTTTCAGTTGCACTTTTAGATTTGAAAAGTGAGCTGTTTGATAGTGGTAGACGATACAACTATGCTCTGCCATTTTTTAATTTGAACTGGAATGTTAGTAAAGCATCTGAATTTAGATTGTTTTATGATACTAAGGTTAATGCACCTTCTTTAGTTCAATTACAGGCTGTACCAAATAATTCTAATCCAGCAGAAATTATTTTAGGAAATTTAGAATTGGATCCAGAATATAACCATAACATTGGGCTAGAATTTGAAACCTTTAATCAGTTTAATTTTACTCACTTTATGGCACAAATAAGATGGACTCAGATTCAGGGTAAAATTAATTATGCCCAAACCGTAGACACCTATTTAAACAAAGTATTTTCACCTGAGAATCTAGGTAATGAAGAAAATTTGAATTCATTTTTGTCATTTGGAACGAATCTTAACCCTTTGAAAACTAAGTTTAGTATAACTAATACTTCAAATATTGCTAGAGGTAATTTGAAGCTGAATAATGTGATAGATACTTACACCTCATTTTCTACAAAATCTAAATTAATAATTGAAAATATAAAAAAAAAGGTTGTTAATATTAAAACAGGAATTGAAGGGGCTTATTCAAACAATAGGTATGAAAATAGCTCCAGTTTTAATGGTGACTTTTATAGTTGGAATTACTTAGTTGATGTGACTTTAAAAGGAAAAGATAATTGGGTGTTGAACACCAATATGAAGCATCATTTTTATCCTGGGTTTACTGAAGTGTCTGATCAAATGATTATTAATACGAGTATTGGTAGAAATTTTTTGGATTCAAAAAAATTGCAAATCTATGTTTCAGTGAATGATTTGTTAAATCAAAATACAGGAATCAATCAGTCTTATTTTTTAAACTATTATGAAAAAGAAGAAGCTGTAACTTTAGGGAGATACTTTTTAATTGGAGTAAAGTTTTCATTTAAAAAAATGGGCAAATCGAATTAAGATAGCCATGAAGAGAATTTTGTAATTTAAAACCTCCTTTTATGATTGAAAGGAGGTTTTATTTATTAACCCAATTGAATTCTTTTTTTAAGAGTTCAAATACATTAAATACAATAGGACATATTTCATAATTCTGAAGTAATTCATGTGTACGCGTTACAAATTTATCTCTATGGAGGTAAGGGTACTCACTACATTCTCTAGGTCTATCTAAGTATACTTTACATTTATTACCATCTAAGTTTTTACAGGCAAACTCTCTTAAGTATTTGTAAGCTTCAATGTTTTCTGATTCCACAAACGGTTTAAGGGCTTCATTAGTCGCTTTTGGTCTCATGTTTTTACAGCAGTTCCCACATTCTAAACAGTCAATTTTAGGCGTAACCCTATCACTAATTTGGTGTACAATAGTATCGATTTTATCAGAGTTTTGAACTTTAAGGAAATTTGCAAATGAAACATTATCTTGTTCTTTTTGCTTGGCAATTTCAGCAATGTGATTTAGGTTTTTTTCTAAATTCATAACAGTAATTATTTGAATATAAGAATAACGTGGTAAGTATAGAAAATCGATTATTAGACTATTTATACAAAAAGAATAAAAAAGGGAGGCTTTAAAACCTCCCAATAGTATTAAATTTCTTCAACAAATTTCAAAAATATTTTTTTGTGTAGTTCAAGATCCATATCAGGAGAAAGTGCTACACGAGCAATATAGTCTTTATCACCTTCTTTTGTAGTTCCTTGGGTAGATGTTGCTGGTATTGTCCAGTAGCAACCTTTTAATTGCCCATAACTGACACAATACTTACTTTCGTTAGGTATTTCAGTAATCATTAAATTAATTAATTTAAGATTTAAGTCTCTTTTATAGGCTTCTCTTTCTTCATCAGTATTACCTTTAGTAGGTAAGTCTAATGAAAATACAGATGGTGTAAACCCTTCTTTAGCTAAGGCCTCAGAAACAAAATTTATTTTTGCTGCTGGTAACGTTTCATTAATATAATTTACAAATTCACGTGTGTTTTTATAAGCATCACTTATTCTTTGCGTCATTGACGGTAATTGTTTAGCCAGTATTTCCATCTGAAGATCTGTTGCTTCATTGTCGCAAAGTCTTAAATGTAAATCAATTTTTTCCATTAAGGCATTGGTTTTTTTATTTCCAACACAATAACCTGCAGTACATTTTCCACCACTTGGAAATTTAGATCCGCTAGCAAATGAAATAGTTCTAACCGTTGATAAAATATCAGTATCACCTAAAAAGTGAACATTAGGACAAAAGGTTTGATCTAAAATAAAAACAGGATCAACAGCTATTTCGCCTGATGCAGTTTTTCGTTCTTTACTTAAAACATCTCTTAATTGGATTAAATCAGGAACTTCGACTCTTGGATTAGTTGGGATTTCAGCAATAATGTAAGGCACAGCATCCATTTCAGCAATTTTAGCTAAAACTAAATCAATACTTTCTACCATGTCATTATCACCATCCACTGCAAAGTCCATGACTTCAACATTGTCAAGACAAGCAGCAACACGTCTGGCTTGGTCATTTGTTCCACCATAACAGTTTGGTGGTACAACAATTTTAATATCTTTTTGGTTATGATTTTCTAGTCCATTGTGAACCAAGCCCATTAAAATGGCATATTGTATAGATAGTCCACTAGAACCAACCAATGCTTTAGTGGTTGTATTTGTTACTTTATTAATAGAATTAACTACAGACGTTCTGTTTGACTCTAAATCGCTTGGAGTATGTTTTGCTGTAGATTGATCTATCAAAGACTGTAATGCGGTTAAACAATTAACTGGCGTCATAGCAATTGTTTCTCTTCTTCTGACATGTTGAATATCTGAGATGTAATTGTCATTTTTTTCTCCATTTACTAACAATATGCTTCCAATGTGAGAATGAACATTGATCAAAAAGTCAATAGCTGTATCTTGTTCAAAATTACAAATATGGTCTTGTTGTGAAATAAATATAGTACTACCGTCAAATGCAGTAACCTCATTCAAGTTTTCTACTTTTTTTAATTCAAATTTATAACCGTAAATATTTTTTAAAACATCTATATCAAATATTGCTGGTAATTCACCAGTATATATGATTTGAGTATTTTTATTATCTAATAAATTGGTTCTGAGAATAGCTAAAACAGGAACTGTCTTTGATGAAAAACTAATTACATTTTCAGGATTCTGATTGTGTAAATTAGCAATTCCCCATTCTAGCATACAAGATAAGGGGTGACCTAGTCTAATATAGTCATAAGCAGTGGGTAATTCACTTAATGCAGATGGTGTAGAATTGGTATTAGTATATAAGATTTCTAATTGCTCTAAAAATTGTGTTTTAGCCAATTGTTCATTGTAAATATCTAGTCTATGTGTAGTTGTACTTAACCAACCAGTAGGCATATTTCCTAATACATCTTTAATATAACTTAACATTTTAGTGTCTTTCATAATTCTTACCTTTAGATAGACCGCGAATATACATTAATTATATTTATTTTAGAAGCGTTAGATTGTGTTTTGTTTCATTGTATTTAAAGTGTTTTTCACATGACACGAGAGAGTCTTATATTTCAATTTATAATGATTATGCTTTTAGGATTGGGAGTCAATTATTAATTGAGAAATCAATTTATTATCAGCCTTAGTTTGAACATGCTTAGAGTGTTTTAGTAATACGGTGTGTTTTAAAGAAGGGAATATTTTTTTAGCACGTTTAATCATTTTTGCACCTGGAAATACAATGTCATCTTCAGCAGCAATTAATGTAATGGGAGTTTGTATGGAATTTGCTTCTATAGTTTTTATGATTGGAATAGGTGTGAAATCCATATTAAAATATTGAAAAACTGCAGATAAGTAGTTAAAGGCAAAATTGTCTTGTTCAGTAAAGGCTACACTCAAAAATTGGTTTAAATATTTGGATTTTTTCGTTTTCATGAAGCGTTTCATAGGAATAAAGAATTTAAACAAGGCTTTAACTGGGTTTCCATTCACAATATAAGCTGGTGCACTCAAAAAGACTTCCTTTATGTTTGCTTCGTCATGAATTAATGTTTTTAAGATAATTAGCCCACCAAAGGAAAAACCAGCTAACGTCACATTGGTTAGTTTTAATTCAGTTATTACTTCATTTAGCCACTGACCGTAAGAATCATCAGACATGCTTAATCTGGTTTCGGCACTTTTGTTTGGTTGAGCTAGAACATCTACAGCATAAATGCAGTAGTCATCTTTTAAATCTATGTAGGTTTCTAATGCAATTGGCGCGCATCCATTTGAACCATGAATGACAAGTATTGGTGGCTTAATTTCATTTCCAGATATAATACAATTAGTTTTTCCAAAACTTGTTTCTAATGTTGACGTTTTAGTATCTAAATTTAGTTCAGTTAATTTGGAATTATACAGTCCTAATATTTCTAATTGTCCTGATTCTGTTTTAAAAAGAGATGCCATTTTCCTTTAAATTGAATTATTAATGTTATGTTTAGGACGAATTTACTAAAAATATATTAATTAGGACAAGTTTACTAATGAGTAAAACAAAAAATAAAATACTGGACGTATCTAGAGCGTTATTTAATGAATTTGGATATAGCCAAGTCACTATTAGAATGATTGCCTTGAAACTTGAAATGAGCTCTGGGAATTTGAACTACCATTTTAAAAAACGCGAAGAAATATTGGAAGCGTTATATTTCGAAATGGTTTCTGTTTTTGACGAAAGGATTGTTGCTTTGCCTAAAACTGAATTGTCACTTTTACAAGTGAAAAATGATATTGAACAAAGTATGAATAGAATGGTAGTGTATAAATTCATATGGACCGATTTGTTTAATATTTTAAGAGCTAATGATAAAATTCATACTCATTTTTACAAAGTTCACAAAAATAGACTTGCAGGGAGTCTGTTTTTGTTTAATGTACTTTGTTCGAAAGCTGTAATGAAACCTGCTTCTTTTCAAAAAGAATATGATGTATTAGCAGAACAGTTTATAAATTTTGGTAATACTTGGATATATACGTCTGAATTGTATCATAAAATCTATACTGATACGTACATTAAAAATCAAGTGGAATCTATGTTAGGATTGCTTTATCCATATTTAACACAGAAAGGTTTGGAGGAGTTTAAACGAATTGTTCCAAATTGGTTTGACGATTAAACATTATTGTGCTTTTTTCCTAGCTTTTAAAAGTTCAAAAATGCCGAGAATGATAATACTAATTAGAAGTCCTTGTAATGTTATCATTTTGAGTCCCCATAGTGTGGGTTGGAATATTTCGATATTGATGTCATTAGTGTAATAATCCTGATGAATACTAGTTACTATTATTACAAATCGTTCAAAAAATAATCCAAATTTCATACAAAACACTACAAAAATCAGATAAAAATAGCGTTTTCCTAATTTTTTAATTAATAGCGTAAATGGAAGAATGATTGAAGAAAATAACATAATCCAATAAGCTAATAAGTATGGACCTGTTGCTCTATCTATAAATAGATAAGTGTTTACAGATAAAAAAGTAACAGTAGCAGATAGTAAGGAGTATACTATAACAAACCAACGAATTATATTTAACGCTTTTTTTGTTTCGAATCTGTCTTTAAAAATTAATTGGACTAGATAGAGTGTCAATAACATTGGGATTAAGCAATAGAATATATTTATATCTATCAGTTCAATTATTCTTTTAAATAGCTCCATACTTTATTTCAATTGTATATGAATGTGATCATCATGTCTAACTGCACGACAACCGTGATATCTAATTCTATCATCATTTAAATTCATTCTGCTTTTTAAATGTGGCTCAATGAAAAGCTTTCCTAATTTTTGACTTTTTAAAATTTTAGTAATTAATAATTTGGTTCCAGATTTAGAAAATACTAAGTCGGAGTTTACCATTCCAAAGGTTAAGTATTTAGGAAAGTCATATTGAAAATAACCATGTGTTAGACATTTGTTAACTTGGTCAAATTCGTTGGGTTTTGGATGTTCAAAGTGTCCATATCCACTTCTGGATTTTTGTTTAGTAGTTATGTTTCCATCTTTAGTTTCATAAATAAGGCTAAGATCAATTTTCTTACCATCATTATGGCTCAAGTGAGGTAGAAGTGGAAACTTATTAATAAAGGGAAAGTTAGCATCTAAATAATGGATTTCAATTCCTGTTCCAATTAATTCTTTCGCAGTTTCCTTTAGTAATTCGTTTAGTTTTGGGCGTACATAGTTTCTGTTTAACAAAACAGTCATATAATTAGTAGGTTTTATGATTTTTGAATGCTGTACTTTTTCTCTTCCAAATAATGGTGCGATTAGAGGAATAATTAGTAGAGTTGAAGATAAATACAATCCAGTGAATAATATCAACGTCTTGAATTTAAAACTTCTACCCCATCTTTTTGAAATGAAAAGACTTATTAGATAAACTAGACCGCCAATTTGAGTGGTTACAGTCAGAAATATAAACAGAATAAATTTAAATATTGTTTTCAAGTTGTGTACTTTTAATGAGAGTGATTAAATATGGTAGTAAAATAATAAATTTGTCCATGAGATTTCGTAAATTCAAATTTACAATAAAATTCGAATTTTTGTATTATTCATTACTAAAGTAGAGTCTATATGTTGTAAGGAAGGTTTAAGTTGCTTAAAATCAATGAATAATATGTTGTTGATATTACAATAGTGGTAGTTTATTCATTTTTGTAATGTAATCAAAAATATTGAGCGTTTTTATTCTGAATACTAGTGTGGCAGGTATCTAATTAATTATTGATTGTAATGACAAAAATCGTATTGATGTCTAAACTATTTTGGAAATAGGCATAGGAATAGGTCTATATACTCCGTTAATAAAGAGTTAACGGGGAGATTATTTAATTAGGTCATGATTTTATAGGAATTCAAGATTAATATCAGTTACTAACTTTAGTTAACCATAATTAATTAACTTTGCTTAGTATTAATAAAAATAATTACTGATGAACCTATATAAATTACTATTACTTCTACCGCTTTTATTTATCGGATTACAGTCTTCAACACTTAAAGAAGATATTTCTAAAGATACTTTTAAGGTGTGGGGAAATTGTGAAATGTGCAAAAAAACAATTGAAAATGCAGCTAAAAATGTTGATGGTGTAATTACTGCTAGATGGAGTGTTACAAAAAAATATATATCAGTTAAATATTATGCAAATAAAACAAGTATTGAAAGCATACAACAAGCAATAGCAGCTGTTGGTTACGACACTGAAAAATATAAATCTACAGAAGAAGATTATAATGGCCTGCATGGATGTTGTCAATATAAAAGAAACTAAATCAATCAACTAAAATAATAAATCATGAAAAAATATTATCTATCCTTATTATTACTATCTATTATAAACTTGAATGTTTTCGCTCAAACCACAGCTACAAATTTTACGGCCACAGACTGCCAAGGAGCTTCATATAATCTATTTTCAAATTTAGATGATGACAAAGTTGTTATTTTAGCTTGGGTAATGCCATGCGCAACTTGTATTACTGACCCATTAGATGCTTATACTATAACACAAGGATATAATGTTAGTCATCCAAATAGAATTCAGTTTAACTTAGTAGATGATTATGGTAATACAACATGTTCATCATTGTCTACTTGGGCAAACCAATATGGAATGGGAAGTACACATATGATGTCTGATGCTGTAATTTCAATGTCTGATTATGGTGTGGCAGGAATGCCTAAAATTGTAATTATTGCAGGAGAAAATCGAACAGTATATTTTAATGAGAATAGTTCAACGGCTGGTTTTCAAACTGCACTTGATTTGGCATTGGCTGAAAATCCATTAGGTGTTATTGAAAATAAACCTAATGCTTTTGAACTTAATGTTTTTCCAAATCCTGTAAATCAAGCATTAAATGTATCTTACTTTTTAAATGAACCAAGTGAAGTGACTTTTGAAATTACTAATGTATTAGGGGCTAAAATAGAGTATAAAAATGCAATAAATAAAAAGGAAGTTGGATTAAATTCTGAAGAATTAGATGTAAGCCATTTTGCTAATGGAACATACTTCTTGAAAATAAATACATCTTATGGTTCACAAATGAAGAGATTCATTGTTGCTAAATAATACTAAAAACATGATTAAAGTAATTTCTTTTATACTAATATTATCTGGGATTCAATTTGTCAATGCGCAAGGGTGCTGTTCTGGTGGAGCAGGGAGTCCAATTGCAGGAGGGGCATCAACAGGTGTGTTAAAAAAAAATCAGTTTGAAATTTCAGGAAATTATCAATTTAATCAATCCAATAAGTTTTTTGCTGGTGATAAGGATACTATGGCCTTATTCGATAATTTGAACAGTAATTATTTATTTTTACGTGTTGATTATGGTTTAAGTAAAAAACTGACTATGTCAGTTGCTACTGGTTACTTCATAAATAAGTCAATGACAGAACTTAGTCAGAATAATCCAGTTACTAATGAATTAGAGCCTGGAGAGATAATATCTTCAAAAGGTATTGGAGATTTAATTTTATTTCCAAGATATAACGTTTACAATAAGACAAAAGGGTTAAAACGAACGGAGGTAACCCTTGGTTTAGGTTTGAAAATTCCAATTGGTTCACATACCGATTCTAATTTGGTTTTTTCACACCCAATAATCGGGGATATTTATACAACTTCAGCACCAACAGTTCAAGCAACCAATGGATCTAATGATTTAATGTTTTATTCGTTCTTATACCACTCATTTGGATCATGTAAACCGAGAATATTTGCAAATGCATTATATGTTCGTAAAGGTTTTAATTCTTCAGGTCAAAAATTTGGCGATTATGCCAGTGTTGGTCTTTTTGTAGGGAGAACATTCTACAGTAAATTAGGTGTTACACTTCAATTAAAAGGAGAATGGGTTGGTGAGATTCAGGCAGCTAAACATGTTGATTTATTAGCACATTATAATATTGAAAAATCATCTACTGGTGGAGCTAAGCTGTTTTTTGTACCGCAGGTAAGTTTTACTCAGCAGAAATTTACAATTTTTGCTACAACAGAGATTCCACTATATCAGAACTTGAGAGGTGTACAGGTAGGTTCTCAATATCAAGTAACTGCAGGGTTAAATTATAGATTCATGGCAGTAAAAGATAAAACTAGCAGTGATTAATAATGTAAGTTTACTCTACAGTAGCGAAAATCTAGAGGCTAATTATACTTTTCCTGTATTTATTTTTTGTTATTGATGATTTTTTCAAATAGTTTTAATTTATCAATACCAAGAAGAACTAAGTAAGCAAATAAAGTAAGGTAAAAAAGGGTTGTAATGATGCGTAAATATATTTTTACAGTCCATTCTAGAGCTACTTTAATGCGTTGCATTATTCCGATACTAACTTCCTTTCCTTCTAAAAGTGAAAATTTCACAGTACAGAATTCATTTTCATCATCAAAGTCACCAAGGCTTACGCCAAGACCTTGAAGCTGTTGTTCAATTTCAAGAATTCGGTTCTCTAAACTCATGTATTCATCTATTTCCCCCCCTTTTGATTTTAAATTAATAAGTGAAGTTCTGATCTTTTCTAAGGATTTTTTTTGGGCATTTAATTCTTTGTATTCGTTCGTTTTGTCTTTTTTTGTTATTTGTTTCGCTTGTACATTTCCAATAGTAATTAGTGTATTGTATAAGGCGTCAAAGTTATGAGGTGGAACTCCAATAACAAAGTTTAATTTCCTGTATCCTTTGTTTCCACTCTTTTGTTCAAATTGAATTAAAGCATCTAAATTTTCAATTGTCGTTCTAGTTGATTTTTCTTCTACTTCAAAGTTTGATGATTTGGTATTTATCTCCGCAATTTTTTCATATTTCTGATCAACATTTGTTGCAGACTGATTAGGGGTATTTGATTCTACTTTGTATTTTTTTGAAGCATAATTTCTTTTGGAATTGGAAATATTATCAAAAAACTGAGTTTGTGTTGGTGTGTTGTTAAAAGTTTTTGTGTAACCAAAAATTAGTCTGAATATAAATAAAGTGACAAAAATTAGTATTAACCACAATATCAATTTCTTTAGTCTATGTTTTAATTCTTGTTTCATTATTTTTTATTTTGGAAAGTGGATAGTGTAAATATATATTACCTATTTGGATTATGGTTACATGGTAAAGTTATTATTTAATCTAATCTATTAATGATTTGTTATGTTTCAATTTTAAAAAACGCACGATACAAGACAACTAATTATTACTTCAAGTGTTATTAGATTTGTTTTTAGGTGTTTAATTTGTAGTTAAGAGTGGTTTTTTTGATGATTTTGTAAATTATATTAAATTTTCATGCAACCTTTATATATTTCAATTAGTATTTAATATAACATTTAAACTTTATACTATGAAAAAAATTAATCTATTAATTTTATTAATTACCTGTTTTGCGCAAAGCGTATTCAGTCAAACAGCCACCGGAGTGGTTACGCAAGTCCCATGTAATAATGATGGAATTTATACTGTTACAACTACCGGGATGCAACTACCAATTACATATACGTATTATGTAAATGAAACAACGATAGTTCATACAGCTGTAAATTCTGCTTCAGATCAATTAACAAATTTCGCAATGAGTTCTGGTGGTTTTATCTATTGTCAAGTTAGTGATGGAAATTTGAACTTATATGCTCAAAGTACATATACACCTTCGTTTAGTTTTGAAACAACTGGAACTTCTCCAATATGTCCTTTGAATACGGGAACGCTTTCTGCTACACAAATAAGTGGAACCGCAGGACCATTTTCATATGATTGGACCAATAGTCAGACTTTAGTTTCTTATTCAGGAAATAATGCGACAGTTCCAATTGGAAATTATTCTGCTATTATTACAGATCAAACTACTGGTTGTACTCTTGAAATTAGTGATACTTCAATTGTAATTGAGCAATTATCGGGTATAAATCTAGTAATGAGTTCAACTGTGGCTAATTGTACTAATGGAACGGCTACAGTTTCACCTTCTGGGGGAGTAGCGCCTTATACTTATCTTTGGGTAAACGGTGCTTCAACTTCTACCATTAATAATTTGAGTCAAGGTTACTATTCCGTAATTGCTATTGATGATGAAGGCTGTCAATCAAATTCAAATGTCTATATTCAACAAATTCCTAATATCAGTGTGAATACAACAGTGACTAACGCAACATGTGTTGAGACTGATGGAGCAGTTTTAGCTTTTGGATCAGGTGGTATTTCTCCATATACTTATGAATGGAGTAATGGGCAAACTGGAAATTCACTTACTAATTTAGAAGGTTCAAATTCGTATTCTGTTATGGCTACAGATGTAAATGGTTGTATAGGGCAAGGGTATGCATATGTTAATACTAACACACCAATAAGTGTTACCTACAACTCTATACCAAGCCAATGTACATCATCTACAGGTTCTACTACATTATCTATTACCGGAGGTACAGCGCCATATTCGGTTGTTTGGAACACGAGTCCAGTAGTTAATGGAGTTACGCTTTCAAATGTTGCTCCTGGTAATTATTCTTTTCAAGTAACTGATGCTGTTGGTTGTATAAGAAGTGGTTCTGCAGTTATTACTCCAATTAGTACAATTAATGCATATACGCAAGGGGCTGGAGTGATTTGTCCAGGTACAACTGGAACCGTTACAGCAAATGCTTCTGGTTCAAACCCGCCTTTCACTTACTTATGGAATAATGGTATAACAACAGCCGAAGTGAATGGGCTTTTACTTGGAGGGTATTCATGTGTAATAACAGATGCACTTGGATGTACAGTTACAAAGTCTGCAACAGTATCAAGTATTTCTCCTATTAGTTTATATGTTACAACAACACCTGCAACATGCATTTTCAATTCTGATGGAACTGCAACTCCAAATGTAAGTGGTGGAGTTACACCTTACTCATATTCGTATACAAACGGCTCAACAACTGCTAATGTAAATAATTTAGGAGTAGGTAGCTATTGGTTAACTGTAACAGATGCTAATGGTTGTAGTATGTCAAAATATTTCAATATTGGAAACTCTGATACTAATACAGATTGCTATTGTACTATTTCTGGAAATATTTATGTTGATGTGAATTCAGATTGTAATTATGATGCAGGAGAAATTGGAATTGAAAATATTATGATTCATTGCTCAGGATTTGGGTATACATTTACTGATGAAAATGGATATTACAGTTTTCAAGTTCCAACCGGAACGTATTCAATAACGGAGCAAATTAATGCATACTATCCATTAGCAGCTTGTCAAAATTCAAGTATTGAAGTAAGTGTTGTTGCAGCAAGTGGGTGTAATTCTGTTGTTAATATTGCTAATGATGTGAATGTTATTCATGACTTAAAAATTGTAACAGTTAACTCAATATTACCTCCAATTCCTGGAAACAATTACCAACAAAAAGTGATTGTAAAAAATATGGGTACTGTAATAGAGGGTGGAATTCAGTTGGGATATGAGCATGATGGACAAATACCTATTGTTAGTTCATCTTTACCCAGTTTTGTTCAGTTGAATAATGTTACGTCTCCTTTCGCTTATAATGTGGAATCAGGTTTCCCTTCTCTTAATCCTAATACTTCAAGTACAATGTTATTGAATTATGATACACCGACAAATATTCCTATTGGAACGGTTGTTAATTTTTATGATACCGTTGCAAATATTGCACCTATTGAAGTCAACTGGTTATTAGACTATACACCTTGGAATAATGTGAACTTGTACCAAACTACAGTAATTGGTTCGTATGATCCGAATTATAAAGAAGTATCGCCTAAAGGAATTGATGAAGAAGGTTACATCCCTAGTACGGTAACAGAATTAGATTATACGATTCATTTTCAAAATGAAGGAACGTATTTTGCGCAAAATATTTCAATAACTGATCAATTAGATGAAGATCTTGATTGGACAAGCTTAACGCCTGGTTATTCTGATTATGAGTATTCAACAACAGTGAGTGAAGCTGGATTAGTTACGTTTACATTTGCAAACATTAACTTACCTTGGAAAAGTCAATATGGAGATGCATTGAGTTCTGGTTTAATTAATTATAGTATTAAACGTAAAACTACAAATGCACAAGGGACTGTATTTACAAATTCAGCTAATATCTTTTTTGACTATAATGCGCCAATTACTACTAATACAACTGTTAATACACTGAATGATGAGTTGGAAGGTGTTGAAGAAATAGAGATTAATGTTGACGCAATTAGTGTTGAAATATATCCTATCCCTGCAAAAGATTTTCTTACAATTCGTATCAATAATGTATCAAACAATAAAATTGTAATTGTAACGATTATTGACTTAATGGGTAATGTTGTACTGTCTAATTCTATTGATTTAAATGAAGGGGCTACAGCTGTAACTCAGAATATATCAGATTTATCTACAGGAACTTATTTAACTAGAGTTCAATTTGAGGATGGTTCATTTATAGTAAAGAAAATAGTTTTATTATTAGAATAAAAAAATAATGACTTAATCTTAGTTAGACTAGTGTTAAAGTAAATAAGATTAGCCAATTAAATTAATTTTTAATTGGCTTTTTTTATTCCTATTTGTAATCTCAATTTGAGTGGTGTTATATAGCATTAATAAATGGTACTGAATACAGTGATAAAGAACGTATTTTTATTTATATGCTTTTTCGCCAATCCAATTTCCTGGAGGATAATAGGCACAAACCCAATATTCGCTACCGTCTTTACTAATGGCCATGCCGGTACCTACAAATTTTGTGTCTTCCCAAATCATTTGAGTGTAATGCCCGTTCTTTGAATTGTATTTTCGTTTTCTATTGCTAAAATATTTTTTCTCATCCGCCCAGGCGTCAACAGTTTCTATTTCGTTAGTAGCTTTAGATTTCCAAAAGATATTCTCACCAAATTTTGCTTGTTTACTATGTATTAATCCTCTATTGTTTTTCGCTAATTTTTCTGCCCATTTCTGTGCGAAATCAGCACATTCTTGTGAAAATTTTAAAGGAGGAATACGTAATTCTTTTCTGTAAATGTTATGTTGTTCTACTACTTTATTTTGATCAATAGATTTTGTCTGCATAGTGAGTACTGATAGCATTGACATTGAAATAATAAGTAGTTTCCACATAATTAGTCGTTATAATAATATAACACGGAAGGTATTGTAATGTTACGCTTGTTTAAGAAAAAATTCTAATGCGCGTTGTTCTGAATAGTAAATACCACCATTTTGTGCGAATGAAATATGGCCGCCTTCCTTAGGCATTTCTAGTGTAACAAAATCATGATGTCTGCATTCGTTTATTGGGTAACAGCTTTCAGATAGGAATGGGTCATTCATAGCATTAACTAATAATGTTGGGATTTTGACTGTTGTAATGAATTGTTTTGAAGATGCTTGTCTACAATAATCAGCAGAGTTTTCAAAGCCATTTAATGGAGCAGTATACATATTGTCAAAATCAATAAATGATTTTACATTGCTGTAGTTTTCTAGTGAAATTTCATTTGGAAAAAGTTTTTGTTTCGCTTCCAATTTTTCTTTTAATTCAGAAATAAACATTTTCATGTAAACTAAGTTACTTGTCTTATTTAGTTCAATACAACTCCCATATAAATCAACTGGAACAGAAAAAACAGCACATTTTTTTATCTTATGATGGATGTTTTCACCTCTTTCTCCAACATATTTCAAGCTTACATTACCTCCCATACTGAAACCGACTAAGTAAATTTCAGTATAATCATTTATAACGTTTTGAATTACTAAATCTAAGTCCTCTGTTTTTCCACTGTGGTAGGTTCTTAATGTTTTATTAGTTTCACCACTACAGCCACGAAAATTCCAAGCACACACATCAAATTTGTGATCCGAAAAATGTTTGGTCATTGCAGAAATATACCATTTTTTAGAATCACCTTCTAAGCCATGAGAAAGAATGACACATTTTGTTGATTTATTTTTTTTCCAATCTACGTCTATAAAATCTTTATCAGGCGTGACTAATCGAACTCTATAATCAAAGTTTGGTTTTATTTTTCTGAAAAATGTGGGATAAAGTGTTTGAGTATGTCCATTAGTTAAAAAAAATGGTGGCACGTATGTTGATTCTTTTATGGGCATAAAGTATATAAGTCTAAGAAGTGAATGAGGGGTAATTGTAAAATATAATTTCCATCGATAATATACAAAAAAAAACGCCAATAAACAAAGTTATTGACGTTTTTATTATTTTTTTAGTAAAATAGATTATACAATCATCATTACTGGATTTTCTAAATATGCTTTTAAAGTCTGTAAGAATTCAGAACCCGTAGCACCATCAACAACTCTATGATCACAAGATAAACTTAATTTCATTACATTTCCAGGTACAATTTCTCCGTTCTTCACAATAGGAGTTTCCTTAATTCCACCAACAGATAATATACAACCATTTGGAGGGTTAACAATTGAAGTAAAGTCTTCAATTCCGTACATTCCTAAGTTAGAAATTGCAAACGTTCCACCTTGCATGTCTTGTGGTGCTAATTTTTTAGTTTTAGCTTTAATAACCATATCCTTTACTTCTGCTCCAATTTGAGCGAAACCTTTAGAGTCTGCGAATTTAATCACAGGAACAACTAATCCATCAGGAACAGCAACAGCAACGCCAATATGAATATGATTGTTATATCTAATTGTATCGTTTACATAATCAACATTAACCTTAGGGTGTTTTCTTAGTGCATTTGCAACCGCTTTAACTACCATGTCGTTAAATGAAATTTTAACATCACCTTTAGCGTTAATAGTTTTACGAGCAGCAATAGCATTATCCATATTCACTTCCATTTTTAGATAGAAATGAGGGGCTTCGTATTTACTTGCTGATAACGTTCTAGCAATTGCTTTACGCATTTGAGAGAATGGTTCCTCAGTGTAAGATTCAGTTCCTGCAGGAGCTGAGAATATAGGGGCAGCATTTGAAATAGGTACATAGTTGTCTATGTCTCTTTTTACAATTCTTCCGTTATCACCAGTTCCTTTAACCATTGAAAGGTTAATGTTTCTTTCTTCCGCAATTTTTTTCGCTAAAGGAGATACAAAAATTCTTGATCCATCAGAATGTTCAACAGTTACAGTTTCTACTACTTCAGTTTTTGCTGTTTCGACCACTGGAGTTGGAGTAGGAGCAGAAACAACTTTTTCTTCCTTAACTTCAGTAGTAGGTATGTCATTTGTAGCATCAGTTAATAATGCTTTAATATCTTCACCTTTATCTCCAATAATTGCAAGGACAGAGTTAACAGGAGCACCTCCACCTTTTTCTACACCAATGTGTAATAAAACACCATCATAAAATGATTCAAATTCCATGGTTGCTTTATCAGTTTCAATCTCCGCTAATAATTCACCTTCACTAACTGAATCACCAACTTTTTTGTGCCATTCTGCAACAACACCTTCAATCATTGTATCTGATAATTTCGGCATTCTAACGATTTCAGCCATAATATTTTATTTTTTTAATTGTAATACTATTAATCTTTTTCAAAACTCATTTAATTGAGTTGAACAAACTAGTCTTTTATATATTCAAAACTTCAATTATAATTTTGGATTATAGAGTGTTAATAACAAGGCTTTCGAAAATATATATGCTCGGGAGTTTACAAGTGTAAAAGACCAAATATATAATTAAGAATAACGAAGTTAGTGAGACTCAATTATTCAAAATCAATCTAAGAATTCTTTAACGTAAGGGTAATCCTTTTGCATATAAACATCTTCAAATAATTCTTCTTTCGCTGGGAAAGGAGAGTCTTCAGCAAATTTAACAGCATCCATTACTGTTTGTTTTGTTTCAGCATCTGTTTTATCAATTGCTTTTTGAGTCATCCATTTGTTTTCCAAAATCACATCAATACAATGTTTAATAGGATCTCTTTCCATCCACTCAGCAACTTCTGTCTTAGTTCTATATTTTTGAGGATCAGACATTGAATGTCCTTTATATCTATATGTTCTAATATCTAATAGAGTTGGTCCATCTCCACGTCTTGCTCTTGCAGCAGCTTCTTCAATTGCTTCATGAACAGATTCAGGACTCATACCGTCTACAATTAAAGAAGGCATTTCGTATGAATCACCCATTTTCGACATGTCAGTTACAGTACTCGTTCTTTCTACAGAAGTTCCCATAGCGTAATTATTATTTTCAATAATAAATACAACAGGTAATTTCCACATCATTGCCATGTTAAATGTTTCGTGTAAAGCTCCTTGTCTTGCTGCACCATCTCCAAATGAACAAAACGTAACATTATCAGTTTCGTTATATTGTTCTGCAAATGCAATACCTGCTCCCATTGGGATTTGAGCTCCAACAATACCATGACCACCTAAAAATCCTTTTTCAACATCAACAAAGTGCATTGATCCACCTTTACCTTTAGAACATCCAGTAATTTTACCGTATAATTCGGCCATTAAAATTTTAGGATCTGAACCTAACGCTAAAGGATGACCATGGTCTCTATAAGCAGTTATATGTTTGTCACCTTTTTTACAAGCCGTAACGGTTCCAGCAGCAACAGCTTCTTGACCAATATAAACGTGTAAAAATCCACCAAACTTCTGTTGGATATATAATTGAGAAATTTTTTCCTCAAATCGTCTGATTAAAAGCATGTCTTTATACCATTTGATATACGTTTCTTTCGAAAACTTTGATGCTTTTGTTTTACGAGTGCTCTTAGTAGGCGCTTTTGTACTAGCCATAGTAATAATGTTAATGTTTACAATGGGCAAATATAATTTTTATTTTGAAACTAATTATCATAATACATAATAAAAATAACTTCTTGAAATTGTAGTCTTAAAATTCAATTATTTCGACTTTATAATTGGTTGTGTATTAGTGATTAAATGCAATCGAAAAAAATACGGGAGTGTTAATGAATTGTAATTATTTTGAATTACTCCATAATTGTTTTATTTTTGCAATTTTAAATTAATAAAATATGAAACAATTTTTAGCCATCTTAGCTTTAGTATTGTCTTTAAATAATACATTCGGTCAAAACATTTATATACCGATTGATACATTAGAAACGGGGTCAGGAACTGTGCTTTTGTATCCTGACAGATCATGGGAGTATTTAAGTGAGGTTACTTTTGACGGCGTGTTAAATCCAGAATTGAACAATATAGTAACGACTGATAGTAATTTTTTATATAAGTCGTATTGGAAAAATAACGTAGTAATTACATGTAATTCAAATGAAGTAAAAACTATGAAAGACACCTTATGGATGTGTGTCGTAGATTCAACACATAATGGTTATTCAATTCCAGTTACTGGTGTTGTTACCTCAAGGTTTGGAATTAGACATGGTCGTAATCATAATGGAATTGATTTAGATTTAGAGACTGGAGATACGGTTTATGCTGCGTTTGATGGTAAAATTAGATATTCACAAGTTCATAGTGGTGGATTTGGAAAATTAGTGATTGTAAGACATTATAATGGGTTAGAAACATATTATGCTCACTTGTCTCAATTAATGGTAGCGCCAAATCAATATGTGAAAGCCGGTCAGCCAATTGGGTTAGGTGGGAATACTGGGCGATCAACAGGTTCGCATTTACATTTTGAAGTTCGTTTTTATGACAAACCTATTAATCCAGAACTCATATTTGATTTCAAGAAAAAATTAGTGAAAGATGAAAATTTATTCGTGCATAAAGCTATTTTCTCTAATACTAGATCTGGTTCAGGTCACAGTTCAACGTATTCAAAAGGAGGGAAAAAATACCATAGAGTTAGAGGTGGTGATACATTAGGAGCAATTGCCAGAAGAAATCATACTTCTGTTTCTAGATTATGTAAATTAAATGGAATAAGACCAACGACTATTTTACACATTGGAAAATCAATTAGAGTAAGATAGTTTAAAAAAGATATTAAACTTACGCGTTGTTTTAAAAAATGGTTAAAATTAATGAGGTTGAATACTGTCTGTCAGGTCAAGTAAATGTTTTTTTGTGGTTGCAAAAAGTTATATTTGTATCGAGAACAGAATGGAGTAGGAAATTTAAAAAATAACATTTAAAGTCTTAAGTCCTATGTTTTTAGATTCAGTTCCTATCTATACCTAGGTTTAGTTTTCGATTTTAATAATGGCCTTAGTTCGTTTTCAAGTCCATTTACCTTAATTTCATACATTAAGTGCATATATTTTCCTAACTTTCCGTCAGGAAACCCTTTTTGATGGTACCATACTAAGTAATGTTCAGGTAGCAATAATAATGCTTTTCCCTTGTGTGCGCCAAAAGGCATATTGTAGTTAACAGCTTCTACTAATTCACGTCTATTTTCTTCTTGGCTTTGCATGCGGTAAATGTATTAAAAATAAATTCTAACATCATTAAGTTAATTAGTTTTTAATTAGGTTGAAAAGATTAGCCTTTTAAAATTGTATTTTTGAGTCTTCAATTAGGATAATGCAAGATACATACAAACATAAAGGAATGCGTAAACATTTAATCAATGAGTTGCGCGAAAAAGGGATTTCGGACGAGAAAGTATTAGAAGCTTTTGATAGAGTGCCAAGACATTTTTTTTTAGATAAAATTTTTGAAAAACAGGCGTATTCTAATACAGCTTTTAGAATTGGGGCAGAACAAACTATTTCTCATCCATTTACAGTTACGTTTCAAACACAATTATTGGAAATTAAGAAAACAGATAAGGTATTAGAGATTGGAACTGGTTCTGGATTTCAAACTGCTGTGTTATGTGAATTAAAATGTAAAGTATATTCTGTTGAGCGCCAAAAGGAGTTGTTTGTAAAAACTAAACCATTTTTATCAAAGTTAGGATATAACCCAACGTTAAAATTTGGTGATGGATTTAAAGGTTGGGAAACCTACGGTCCTTTTGATAAAATAATTATTACGTGTGGAGCACCACATATTCCTGAGATGTTAGTCGAACAGTTAAAACCAGGGGGAAGAATGATTATTCCTGTGGGGGAAGGAGAAAGTCAGGAGATGATATTGATTCTTAAGAATGAAGATGGTGAATGTGATATTTATAAAAAAGGAGTATTCAGTTTTGTGCCTATGTTAAAAGACACGAATAAATAATGATTATTGAAAAAGAAATAGCAATATGGAAAGGTGATATTGGGTTAACCACGGATATGCTGGATGTTAAAAAGCTATCTAAGGCTGAATTTCCACGATTGATTTTTCAAGATTTTATGAATCAATTAAAGTTACCAAAATTAAAAATAGGCTTTGAATTAGATACTAGTCATTTATTAGAATTTGAGCCTCAGTGTCTTGAAGAATTAGAGAGTTCCGTACGTTTTAATTTAGAGAGTAAAAACACATTGAATTTAGATGATGTATTAATGTATTATTTACTTTGTAATGTGCTACATTCTGATTTTAAGTTGTCCAATATCTATACTAATAATTATTCGAAATCAAAACTATATTTTGTAACTGTAATACCGTTTTCAGCAACGGGGAGTCATGATTTAAATTTTATTAGGTCTGTTGTTAAACAAATGAGACGTAAACAAATTCAGCATGTTTTAGAACGTTTTTTTGTGTTGTTAGGACAGCAGTATAAAGATAAATTATTACTTTTTTTGACTTATTTAAATCAAAAATATAAATTTAATTTAGATAAACCTGCTTTTGTTAACACTACATTAGGAGAAGATAATTTAATGAAAGTAGAGCGAGAGCTAAACCAAATATTATAAGATGACTAATTTTTTTACATTGATATATATTAAAACCAACAGATTTTCAGATGAGAAGTTTTGTGTAGGTGTTTTAGCAAATGTAGATGGTATACCACATTTTGGATTTTCACAGACTAAATTAAATGTAGCGTTAAGCTATATTAATAAAAATTTAGTTAAGTCAATTAAACGTAGTTTCGGTCTACTTGAAAATGACGTTAATAAAATCATAAGAGGTGAAGAGGCTTTGTCATTATTTGATTTACCTTATTCAAAACAAATATTAGAGAAGTTAACCATGAAAAAAAGAGGGGTTGTTCAATATTCTGAAATCTTTGAGATGAAGCGGACACCGAGTTTTGAAAACTTATATTCAAAGTTTGTAGGTGAAGACTGGTTGTTAGATAAAGCTAAGTCTAAAAAAGAAACGATTACTTTAAGAAAACGATTTCACACGTTTATATCTACTAAAAACTATCTTTCTTTTTCAATAAAATATAAGTTGTCGCCAATTGATTATCCATTATTATTAAAGCCATTAATAGTGGATTTAATAAAAAAAGATACGCATTATGTTGTTTATCAGTCTATTGATTTTTCTTTATCAATTTCAACCATTCAAACTACTTTGAATAAATTTAGATTGTTGCGTCAAAGTATTATTGAAAAATCTCAACGAGATGGATTAAAGGAAGCTGAGTTCTATTTAGTTTATGAGTCACAAGTTGATAAGTTAAAGCAAGAACTTGTTGATAAAGTGAGGTCAAATTCAAAAGGGTTTAAGTTGATTAAAATGACGGAAATGTAATCTTTTAAGAGAATGAAAGGTTTGTTTTAACAGATTATGACATTTTGAATGAAACTTTACTTCATTTTGGTGACTAAAACCTAAAAAATCATTAAATTTGATAATTAGAAAATCAAATTAATTATGAGAAAAATATTGGTAACAGGTGGGGCAGGAAACGTTGGATCGGCTTTAGTTAATAGATTATTACAAGAGAATGATACAAAAGTAACTGTTGTTGATAATTTAACAACTGGATCTAGAACAAAATTACCTTTAAATTCTGATGTTTTTAAATTTATAAAAGCTGATGCTAATGATCGTACGGCTATGTCAGAAATCATGTTGGCAAACCATTTTGACTTTGTTTTTCATTATGCTGCTCTTGTTGGTGTTCAAAGAACTCAAGACAATCCAGTAAGAGTTTTAGATGATATTCAGGGTATTAGAAATATGTTGAAATTATCAAAAAACTTAGGGGTTAAACGATTTTTCTTTTCATCATCATCAGAAGTTTATGGGGAACCAGTTGTTATTCCACAAAATGAGGATACAACACCTTTAAATTCAAGAGTGCCATATGCAGTGGTTAAGAATGTTGGGGAGTCATTTTGTAGATCTTATCAGCAAGAATTTGATTTAGATTTTACAATTTTCAGATTTTTTAATACATATGGTCCAAATCAAACAACAGATTTTGTAATGGCTAAATTTATTGCGTTGGCTCTAACAAATGAAGATATTCCAATATATGGAAATGGTTCTCAAACCAGAACATTTTGTTATGTAGATGATAATGTTGATACTTGTGTAAAAGCTTTGAATGAAAATAAAGTGATAAATGATGTGATTAATATTGGAGGTGAAATTATTATTTCAATTAAAGAATTGGCAGAGAAAATTATTGAAATTACAAATAGTGCATCTAAAATTATATATTTAGATCCACTTAAAGATGGTGACATGACAAGACGACAACCGGATAATTCAAAAATGAAAGCATTATTAGGAAGAGAGTTAATATCTTTAGAAGAAGGAATTAAAAAGTTACTAGATTCATCTACTTTCTTAAAAAATATTGGAATAAAATAATGAGCGGAATAAATGGTGTTTATCAGTTTTCGGGATTAGAATCTATTGAAAAAGAAGTTCTTTCTAAAATGGACCATACTTTGGTTCAAGGAAGTTCAAATGCTGGTGATACCTATCGAGATAACTATGTGTTATACGGACAACAATCTAATTCAAATAGTGTTGATTCTGAAAAATTGAATCAATTATTTGTTTGCAGTAATAAGCGTTATGTTATTAATTTTAGTGGTAAAATTTACAATGATAAAGCTTTAAAAAATAAGCTTATGGATTACGACTTTAAGTCTGAGTCTATTAAGGAAATTGTGTTAGCTGCATATATTAAATGGGGTAAAAATTGTGTTAATCATTTTGATGGTGTATTTGCATTTTCTATCTGGGATAAAGTTGAGAAAGCAATGTATATTGTTCGGGATAGAATGGGAGTTAAGCCATTGTATTATACTTTAGATCACGATAAAATTATATTTTCATCCTCAGTAAAATCGATTTTGAGCAGTGGATTAATAAAACGAAAATTAAGAAAAGAATCAATAATAGATTATTTTAGATTTCAAACTGTTCATGCGCCATATACAATTGTAGAAGATGTTTACAGCTTAATGCCAGCACAATATTTGTACTTTACTGAAGAAAAACAAGAGTTGGAAACGTATTGGAGTCCCTCTAAAACTTTTATTTATCCAGACAATGAATTGGCTACAGTTCAAGATAAAGTGAGTGATTTATTATCTCATGCCGTAGATAAAAGAAGGACAAAGGATACGTCTTTTAGTGCTTTTTTATCAGGAGATGTCGATAGTTCTATTATTGCAGGTATAGTGGCAAAAAAGCATAGTGAAAAGATTGATACGTTTTCTGTTGTAATTAAAGAGGAGAAATCATCTAAAAGAGAATCTATAAAAAATATTGCAGAGCAATTTGCTACAAATCATCATGAGATAGAATTATCTGTGGAAGAATTCAAGAATATGATTCCTTTTGCTTTGAAATCTTATGACCAACCAATTGGTGGGGGATTGAACACGTTTGTCTTATCAAAAAAAACTTCTGAAGCAGGTGTAAGTATGACCATGTCTGGTATAGGAAGTAATGAACTGTTTGCAGGTTATCCTGTTTTTAATAAAATACCAGGTATTCAATCAAAAAAATGGTTAGCTAGTTTCCCTAATTATGCTCGTAAATATCCGGGGATATTGAATCACATGTTTAAGGGGACTGTTGAATCAAGCAAGACTAAAGAGGTTTTAAAACAAGAATACTTTGACAGTGAATACCTTTATCAGTTTTCTAGACAATTGTTAATGGATGACCAAGTAAGTAAATTGATTACTAGTCCAAAATTACCTTTAAATAGAGTGTTTGAGATAACCCACGATCTAATTGGGTATAACACTGACGGATGGGCATTACCAACATTAAGTAGATTAACTTTAGCCGAATTTGGCACATATATGCAGAATATTGTATTACGAGATGTGGATCAAATGAGTAATGTGAATAATTTAGATGTTCGTATGCCTTTTTTAGATCAACAACTTGTTGAGTATACATTAGGAGTAAAGGATAAATTTAAAAGACCAACTATTCCAAATAAATTACTTGTTGACACATTTAAATATATTGACCCTGTACCTAAAAATAGCAGTTCGAAAATTGGGTTTGAATTACCGTATGAAAACTGGATGAAAGGAGAATTAAGGTCTTTTTGTGAAGAGAATTTAAATGAAATTAAGAATATAAAATACATAAATTCAAAAGGTGTAGATAAAGTATGGAAAGCTTTTGAAAAAAAGGACAAAAGAGTGGATTGGTCACGAATTTGGCATTTAGTTGTTTTAGGACATTGGATAAAAGAAAATAACATTGAAGGATAAAAAGAAAATATTAGTTTGTATGGATTGGTACGTGCCTGGTTTTAAGGCAGGTGGTCCTATACGTTCTGTTGCTAATATTGTGAATGCGTTTAAAGATGAATTTGATATTTATATTTTAACATCTGCCTATGATTTAGGAGAAACTGAACCTTATCAAGAGGTTGAATTAAATTTATGGCACGAACAAGAAGGGGTGTTTATTAAATATTTAGAGAAGCATTTAATGAGTAATTCTGCCATGGCAGATAATATTAAGGAAGTTGAACCTGATATTCTTTATTTAAATAGTTTGTTCTCAAGGGTGTTTACTTTAATACCTCTAGCTGTTGCGAGAAAACGAAAAATTAAAACGATTCTTGCTCCTAGGGGAATGATGGGAAAAGGTGCTTTAGGTGAAAAGTATAGAAAAAAGAAATCATTTATTAAACTAGCTAAATTTTTAGGATGGTATAAACAGGTGACTTGGCATGCTTCTACTGAGAATGAGAAAAATGAAATAAAGCTAAATTTTGGAAAAAAAGCGAATGTAGTTATAGCTCAGAATATTCCGTTAAGTCAAACTTTAGAATTAGATGATATATTGAATAGAAAAAAAACAGGGAAGGTTAAGTTTGTTTATATCAGTCGAATTGCAAAAGTAAAGAATTTACACTTAGCAATAGAAGCTATTCGAAAAATTAAATCAGATGTAGTTGTAGAATTTGATATTTACGGAAACATTGAAGATAAAGAATACTACAAAACATTTGATAAGGAAATTAAAAAATATAAGGCTGTAGCGATACAATATAAAGGTGTGTTAAACCCTAACACAATCGCTAATGTGTATGCAGACGCAGATTTTATGATTTTACCAACCATGCACGAAAATTATGGGCATGCGATAGTGGAGGCATGGTCAAATGGTTGCCCAGTAATAATTAGTAAAAACACACCTTGGAAAAATCTTAGAATTCAAGATTTAGGTTGGGATGTCAATATTGATGAAGGTCTTGAAGGCTTAACAAAAGCAATTCAAGAAGGAGTTGATTTAGATTTTACATCATATATTCAGATGGTGAGATCGAGTTATAACTATTTCACGAATAAAATTTGTGACGATCATGTTATTGATGCAAATAGAAAACTATTTAAAGATGCACTTTAAGTTGTTGTAAATTATTATTTAATCAAACCCCTTTTTAATGACTAATAGATTTAATTGTGCCTGTGGTTCTTCAGAAAAGTATATAAAATGCTGTCAAGTTTATCATCAAAATATTGAAAAAGTAGAAACGGCTCAGCAATTAATGCGATCAAGATATACAGCGTTTACTAAGGCAATGGGTAATTATTTAATGAATAGTCACCATTCTACTAGAAGACCTTTGTCAGAGAAAAATGCTATTGTAAATTGGGCTAAATCTGTAAAGTGGGATGGGTTGGAAATATTAAATGTAACTAAAGGTCAAAAAGATGATACAGAGGGGACGGTTGAGTTTAAAGCTTATTTTTTTGAGAATGATAAATTACAATTCATTCATGAAAATTCACAATTTGTAAAAGAAAACGGAACTTGGATGTATTTAGGATTTGTAGGTTAATTAAAATCTAATACCAAGACTAGCTGAAAAGTTTAATTCCTGTGTTCTAAAACTTGATTTACTACCTTTTAATGCAGGGTTGTAGGCATAATAGTCATAGCTTAAATGTTTTGAAACTACAGCAAAATCAATATAAAATTCTCCAAAATTCAAACCAGCACCTGCTGTAATAAATTGTGTTGCAGATGTATTTACTTCACTTGCTCTGGTGTAGGGGGAGCTATAGTAAGCATAACCACCACGCAAATATACCATTGGATTTAATCGGTATTCACCGCCTATTTTATAATTAACTCTAGCTTGGTAAATATTTTTTATTTGATTGTTTTCATCTGAAAAACTGTAAAAATTATCTCCATTTTTTATAGAACTTAATTCAGCATTTTTATAATTGATCACTTCAATTTCAGCACCAATAGTTGCTTTCTTTTTAATGATATATCCTGCAGATAGAATTGTTTTAATTGGTGTTAATAAATTGTACTTGTATTCTCCAGTTGGTTTGTTTTCATCTGTTATTGTTAATTTTCCATTATCAGTCATTGAAACCATGTCATTGCCCCAATTATCTGTTAGAGTAAAGAGAGTAGGAGAGTGTATGGCTAAACCAAAGCTAAGTTGAGAAGTAGCCAAATAGGTAAGACCAATTTTTGCGTTATAACCCCAGCCTTCAGTTTCCAGATTGCCAATGTATTTTATGCCATTCAAAAACAAACTGTCTTTGGCTGTGAATTCCTCAGTGTGAACGAAATTTGTTTTATAGTTTACTTTTACAGCGTTTAGAGTACCACCGATATAAAATTTATTTTTATAATTACCGCTCATAGCAACACTATATTCACCCATTGAACCACTACTGAATATGTAACGGCTATGAATAGCATTTCCACTATGTATACCACTTGAATAAGAGTTTAAAGTATCTGGATCAATAGCATAGGTGTCGTATGCTAGGCCAGCAGTGTATGGAAAAAAAGCATAAATATTATCTGTATGAGTTCCGTTTGCAGAGCTTGTAAAATAATCTAAGATAGAACTATCTAATTCACCTGTATATCGATTTGAATTTTCAAAAGAATTAATTCGGTTATAACCAGCTCCCATTTGAATAGACATCCAACCGCTATACTTTTCAGGGGCTAATTTGTATGATTTTAAATAAGATACATTTCCTATTTTAACGTTTTTTGATGAACTTTTATCAGTATTTCCATAAAAATCTGATTTAGAATTGGTAGTGACAAGTATTGGTGTGAATAAAAAATTGTTTTTATTAAATCTAGCCATACTAGATGGGTTTTGAGAGGTTACTGAAAAATCTCCGCCAATAGCAGATAATGCTCCAGCAGTGGAGTTGTTTTTAGCCGAACCACCAAAATAGTTTTGTGAATACCTTAGTGCATCCTCTTCTGTTTGAGCTATAACTTGTGTTGATAAGGCTATAACCGATAAGTATAAAATTATTTTCATAGAGTTTGTTTTAAATTTTGATTATCTTCTAGAGCCACTTTTTGAAGAGGTAGATCCTCCTTTTGAATTTGGTCTAGAACCAGCTGTTGTAGTACCTCCTCTTTGGCTTGAGGTTGTGTTTCTTTGTGTGTTTCTGTGAGTCGAAGGTCTTGTAGGATTAGTTGTTGATGGACGTGTGGTTGTTGTTGAACGTCTATTAGAAGTTGTCGTTTTGTTAGTAGATATAGTGTTTGGTTTGTATTTACTCGTATATGTTGTTCGTTTTTTTGTTGTAGATGTAGAAGTATTAGGTCTATTCGGTTTCGTAAATTTATTTTGTGCAGGACGTGTTGATGTATTTCTCCTAGATGTAATAGGGGAGTTTGATGTTTTCTCTGAAGTATATTTAGAATTTGGAGTTGTTTTCATTGGCTTGTTACTAGCTGTAGAAACGTGAGAGCTAGACTTAACAGTATTAGGGAACGAAGTGTTATTACTTGATCGTGTGCCATGATGTGTACCACTTCTATGGCCATAGCTGTGATTTGAACTTACTGAATTAGTAGCTATGTAATTGTTGTTATTTCCATTGTAACTTGAAAAATATTGATTTGTATAAGGATCAATGTTGCCATAATTTCCCCAATACGCATTATATGGTGTAATACCATAACCATAATTATTATAACTATATCCGTATGTGCTTCCATAAGGGTTTGTATAGGAGTATGGGTTGTAACCGTATTGATTGTACATGCCACAGTTGTAAGAATTGTAGGCATTTAAAGGATATCTTAACTCTCTACACATAAAGTCATCTGTTAAGTGTGAATGAGAATAATTGTGATAAGCACATTGGTAAAAATAAGAGCTATTTTGTGGATTTGAAAATGTATAGTTAGTGGTGTTTTGGGGTGCTTTTACGTATGAATAATGATCTTCTTCTGGTTCAATTTTATAGTTTTTTTCTTCTGATTTTATGTAATCTGAGTAGCCGTTCTCTGACTTGACTTTAGAAGTTTCATTGTAGACCGGAGCGTCATAAACATCATCATAAACAGCTTTAGTTATGTTACATGACGAGAATATCAAGCCTATTGCAAAAAAATAGATTACCTTTTTCATAATTTTAGATTTGATTGAAAACATATTATTACCTTTGTTATTCAATAATAGAAAACTTGCAATAATTATACCATAATGGCACAAAAAATAACAACAAGAGAAAAAGACTATTCACAATGGTACTCGGATATCATTAAAGTAGCTGATTTAGCTGAACATTCAGTAGTAAGAGGATGTATGGTAATTAAACCTTATGGGTTTGCTATTTGGGAGAAAATGAAAGAGATTTTGGATAAAAAGTTTAAAGAAACTGGACATTCAAATGCTTATTTTCCAATGTTAATCCCTAAAAGTTTATTTGAAGCTGAAGAGAAGAATGCTGAAGGTTTTGCAAAGGAATGTGCAGTTGTTACACATTATAGATTACAAACAGATCCAGATAATAAAGGGAAATTAAGAGTGGATCCTGAAGCAAAATTAACAGAAGAGTTAATTATAAGACCTACATCAGAAGCTATTATTTGGAATACATATAAAGGTTGGATTCAATCGTATAGAGATTTACCTTTATTGATTAACCAATGGGCTAACGTTATGCGTTGGGAAATGAGAACTAGATTGTTTTTAAGAACGGCTGAGTTTTTATGGCAAGAAGGACATACAGCTCACGCTACAAAAACAGAAGCTATTGAAGAGGCTGAAACAATGAATGAGGTATATGCTACATTTGCTGAGAAGTATATGGCCATGCCAGTTATTCGTGGAATTAAATCTGAAAGTGAAAGATTTGCTGGTGCAGATGAAACATACTGTATTGAAGCAATGATGCAAGATGGTAAAGCGTTACAAGCTGGAACATCTCATTTTTTAGGGCAGAATTTCGCAAAGGCATTTGATGTTAAATTTACTTCTAAAGAAGGAAAGCAGGAATATGTTTGGGCAACATCTTGGGGAGTGTCTACTCGTTTAATGGGGGCATTAATTATGACGCATTCAGATGATTTAGGTTTGGTATTACCTCCAGCGTTAGCTCCAATTCATGTTGTAATAGTTCCTATTTATAAAACAGAAGAGCAGTTACAAGCGATTAAAGATAAAATGGCTGATATGATGACTACTTTAAGGGCCGAAAACTTAACGGTTAAATTTGATGATGATGATCAAAAAAGACCAGGGTGGAAATTTGGTGAGTATGAAGCGAAAGGAGTTCCTGTTAGAATTGCGATAGGAGCAAGAGATTTGGAAGCGAATCAAGCAGAGGTTGCAAGGCGTGATACACAAGAGAAACAATCTGTATCTTTAGATAACATTAGCGAGTTTGTTCAGGATTTATTAGTTGATATTCAAGATAACTTATATAACAATGCCATTAAATTAAGAGAGAACAATATTCAGAAAGTAGAAACTTATGATGAGTTTAAAGTGAAGTTAGAAAAAGACGGAGGTTTCTTTTTAGCACATTGGGATGGTACGGTTGAAACAGAAGAATTAATTCAACAAGAGACTAAAGCAACTATTCGTTGTATTCCTATAGAAGGAGAAGATGAAGTAGGTGTTTGTATGGTAACTGGAAAACCATCAACTAAAAGAGCAGTATTCGCAAAAGCATATTAAGTATGAATAAAAATGAACAACAGTTAGTTGATTTGTTAAAGTCTAAATCAATTTTAAAGCAAAACGTTTACTATAATAATGTTAAATGGTTTAATGTCTTTAAAAAAGAACTTTATGATTGCGTAGCAATGCTTAGTAAAGACTTAGATGATAATGCTGATAATATCAGACTTAAGATAGTTGACAGAAGTGATACAGAAGTGCAATTGTATATTGGATCTGATGTGTTGATTTTTCAAATGCATACAAATGTGTTTAAAATTGCAGAGGATAATTATGTTCATCAAAGTTCTTATATTAAACAGAATCCAAATAATGCATATTGCGGAATAATAAACATTTATAATTTTTTAGCAGATTCTTATCAGTTTAATAGATCGAACGATTACGGTTATTTGATATCTAGAATATTTATTAATAGAGAAAATCATTTCTTTATTGAGGGTAAAGGACAATTAGAATTTGTTTATAAAGACTTTTTAAACCAAGTGTTAAATAAAGATGTCATTATTGATGTTATTATGAAGGTTGCTGCTTTTGCGGTTGATTTTGACTTAACAACACCGCCATATAATAAAGTGAGTGTTGTCTCAGTGAATGAGATGCAAACGATAAGTAGCAATTCTAAATTAAAAACAGGAAAACGCTTAGGGTTTAAGTTTCAGGCAGATAGTGAATTTAAGTAAAAAAAAATAATTTTTTTTTAAAAAAAGTGCTTGTAGTTAGAAAAATAAGACTTATATTTGCACTCGCTTAGAGCAATAAGGTAACACAAATTGAAACAAGCAGCTTATTGGCCCATTCGTCTAGTGGTTAGGACGCCAGGTTTTCATCCTGGAAACAGGAGTTCGATTCTCCTATGGGCTACAAGTAGTGACAAGATTTTATTGGCCCATTCGTCTAGTGGTTAGGACGCCAGGTTTTCATCCTGGAAACAGGAGTTCGATTCTCCTATGGGCTACAATCTTTTTCATTATATTTATTTAAGAATTTAAGAAGAAAAACAAATAGAATAGTATGGCAAATCATAAGTCTGCAATAAAAAGAATTAGATCTAATAACGCTAAAAGGTTAAGAAATAGATATATCCACAAAACTACAAGAAACGCTATTCGTGTTTTAAGAAGTACTACGGATAAAAAAGAAGCAACTGCTCTTTTACCTAAAGTGTCATCAATGGTTGATAAATTAGCAAAAAGAAACGTTATTCATAAAAGTAAAGCAAACAACTTAAAGTCTAAATTGACTAAGCACGTTGCTGCAATAGCTTAAGAATAATTCTTAAAAAAAAAATATTTAAAGGTTTTCCTAATAAGGAAAGCCTTTTTTGTGTTGTTATTAAACCTGTATAATTAATTGACGAATGATTAAGCATTTAAATTCAGATTGGAAATTGGTTTTGAATCAAGAATTTGAGAAAGATTACTTTAATAAGTTGTCATCTCAGATTAAGAATTGTTATTCGGATAATAACAAGAGTATCTGTTTACCTGAGTATGATGAAATATTTAATGCATTTAATCTTTGTTCGTTGAACAATCTTAAGGTTGTAATTATTGGTCAAGACCCATACCCAAATAAAACACATGCACATGGATTATGCTTTTCAGTTAAAATTGATGTAAAGCCATTTCCAAAATCGTTAAACAATGTATTTAAAGAAATTAAAAATGATTTAAATATAGATCTTCCAGAAAATGGTAATCTACAGCGGTGGGCAAAGCAAGGTGTGTTTTTGTTGAATACAATTCTAACAATTGAAGAAGGTAAAACAAATTCGCATAAAAATATGGGGTGGGAAGCTTTTACGGATGAAGTAATTAGGGTGGTTTCTAAAGAAAAAGAGAATGTAGTGTTTTTATTATGGGGAAGTCAAGCCCATAAAAAAGAAAGTTTAATTGACTTGGAAAAACATTTGGTGTTAAAATCCGTACATCCATCACCGTTGTCGGCTTATAGAGGGTTTACAGGGTGTAAACATTTTTCAAAAGCAAATACCTATTTAATTGAAAACAATTTACCACAGATAGAGTGGTAGGTGTATACTGAAAACAATTGGCTTAAAATAAAAAAGGGAACAATGTAAAAAGTTGTGGGTAAATAATAAATTCATAATGGATCAGTGCAATTGTTGTGGGTTTTGAAAATTAAGCAAAAATTTTCTCCAATCTAAACAGAAAATAATTGACATCTCGAACTCCTCTAAATTGAATTCTAAATCCTTTTATTTTAGCATTAAATGTTTTAAATCCAGAATTTTTAACTGTTCTATACCATTGAGCTAATTTTGTAAAGGCAATCCATTTGTCTTTCGTATTTTGATAAATGTTATATAGCTCCATACTCAACTTATATGATTCATGTATTTTTGGATATTTATCGAATAATATTTGTGCTCTAAGCTTTTGTTTTTCGGTCCATTTTGAATAATGTTTAAATAATAGATACCTGCTTCTTGCCAGTACCTGCTTCAATGTGTCTCCGTTTTCAAATATTTCGAGAACATAGGTTAAACCTTTCTTTTTTTGCTTCTTCATAAAGCTTGACTTCCAAATCTAACACTTCCCACCTATATGTAATTCTAACATTTTGTACGGCATCATTTACTAATTTTTGAACATGGAACCGGTCAGTGACTTGTTTTGCATTAGGAAATACATTCTTACCGATATTGACCATTGTAAACGCCATATCTAAGGTTATCTCTTCTACTTTATCTCTTTTGTTTTTAGGTATTAACTTTAAAAATTTTGTAACAACATCTATCTTGATACCTTTCACTATAGTTACAATAGAACCGGTCTTCCCTTTAGCCTCTTTACTTGCTACAATTGTATATAAATCACCATTTGTAAAAGCTGTTTCATCAATTGATAAGTTCTTGGTAATGTTTTTAGGGTAAATTAAATAATCTTTAGTATGCTCTCCATTCAATGAAGTTGCTTATTTTAGTTTTATATTGACGATTTAAAGTACGACCATCAATACCATATAATCCACCAATCATTTTTATGCTCAATGGCGTTTTATCAATTAATACCTTTTAAAAAAGTCGCGAACTCTTCAGTCATACGTGTTCCTTTTGCTATTAAATTCCAATCTTTTGAAATTACTTCATTCGTTGTTTTATTTAACCACCTACGTCTTTTAATATAGAGCGCAACCTGTTTTCCTCTTATTGGAAAATCTTTGATTTTTGTTTGTTTATGAAAGCCATGTGAAATATAATCAGCTTGATTAAATTCTGAAGGAAGAATCATATTTTCTTCAAGATAAATATCAATTCTTTGTGCTATTTCTTCTACTTTCATAATTTGAAAGTTATCTATTAAAAATTCAGGTAAAAGTAGTTTCAAAATTGATTGTAAGTCTGTATTCATAATATTACAAAAATATTAAATTATACTTTACCCACAACTTTTTGCATTGATCCATCTGACTAGGGTTGATTTCGATTCCGTTTTGCTTCACTAAATGTAAACTTCTAGCCAAGAAGTAATAGTCAATAAAAAACCTCAATTCTAAGAATAGAATTGAGGTTAAAATTGTGATCTGGCTGGGGCTCGAACCCAGGACCCTCTCCTTAAAAGGGAGATGCTCTACCAACTGAGCTACCAAATCTCCGTTAAGAGGTGCAAAGATACATACATTTTAATTAATTACACCTAAAAATATGTGTTTTTTTAATAATATTTTGGTTAGTTTCTACTGATATTTTAAATGTATTGATTATTAGCAGAATAGGTTATTAATGTTGAGACTTGAATGGAAGAATAATTATGTTTTTTACAATTAATTGTAAAACCAAAAGTAAATTACTGCTTGTGCTTCCAACGTTTGTGTGACCACAACCAAAATTCAGGCTTCTTTTGAATAACGCCTTCTAATATAGATGAATATTTATCTGTGATAAATTCATCATTAGTCGTTTTGGGAGACTCTGTAATTAAACTAAACTCAACCTCATAAGAACCTCTTTTAACTTTCTTAGAGTGACCGAATAAAACAACATAGTCGAATTTCTTGGCTAGTTTTTCTGGTCCTACATTCCAACCCGTATTTTGGTTTAAGAAATTGTTCCAATAGGCTTTATTCTTATTTGTTGGAGACTGATCATTAACAATGACCATTAATTTTGGATTTATGTTTTCTTCTCTAAAAAATGAAAGGACATCATTTGTTTGAATTAATTTCATCCCATTCCTACTACGAGAATTTAGTAGCATTTTGTCAAAGAATTTATTCTTCAAAGGTTGATATAGAGAGTAGGTCGTGTGTTTTAATCTTTTGGGTAAACTTAATGCGTAAAACTCCCAATTATTATAATGACCACAAACTACTAATACGTTTTTTCCTTGTTTGTAATACTTATCTAATAACTCTTGATTTTTTAAAGCAGTTCTTTTAATAACATCTTTTTCAGAAATACTAATTGATTTAATACTCTCAAAAATAAAATCAGTGAAATGATGATAGAATTTTTGTTCAATAGCTTTCAACTCTTTGTTAGACTTATTAGGGAAAGATATTTTTAAATTTTGTTTAACAACCTTACGTCTGTACTTAACAACATAGTAGGTTAATACAAAAACTATGTCAGAAAAAAAGAAAAGGATTCCCAAGGGTAAAAAAGACAAAGGCTTTAATACCAAATAAAACAGTAAATTATCTCCAATTCTACTCATTAATTTTTGGGTCGAAATTTGCAAAGCTACAAGTATAACTTAAAACAATAGCATAAACAATAAAAAGTTTCATATTTTATTTAAACTAGATGTAATAAATTTGCTTATAAAATAACGTGTTTTAATAACGAATGTTATTTTTGCATATTGTATAAAATGAATAATTTTTTTAAAATATTTCTACAGGTTTTACTTATTACTTTGGTAATGAGCAGTTGTACTATTGATAAAGGTTTTGAATCATTAAATAATTACAATTACTTTGATGCCAAACAGAAGTTTGAAAAAATAGAAAAGCGTACAATTGTTCCTTCATCATATGGATTGAGTGTAATCTACCAAAGAAATGATAACCCCTTTTATAATTTAGATAGTGCATTAATTAAAATTAATAAGGCTTATTCTAATTATAGTAGCTTGTCTGAAAACAAAAAGGAAAAATATCAAAAATATGAGATAGACAGCTTAAGCATTTTGAAGCAAAGAAGCTTAATTTCAACTTTGTATTTTAATAGAGCTGTTGAAACAAATTCGGTGTATGGGTTTCAAGAATTTATTTCGAAAAATGAATGGAGTCCAAATGTTGATATGGCGATAAACTTAAGGGATAGTTTATTCTTTTTTGAGAATCATTATAAGGGAAGTGCTGTTGATTATGAGTTGTTTATGACTACTTTTCCAAATTCAGTTTATTACTCGAAAGCTGATAAACTTTATAATAAAGCATTTTATAAAGAGAATACGGTCAATAATACTATTGCTGATTATAAAAAGTATTTAAATGACAAACCAAATGGCGATTTTGTTACTGAAGCGCAGAATTGTGTGTTTAATTTGTCTATAACTACTAAATCAATAACTGAATATTCTTCTTTTATTACCAGTTATCCTGAAAATAGAAATGTTAATACTGCTTGGCTTTTGCTGTATGATGGATATATGCAAAATAACTATTCAGTTGATGCAATAAATCAATTTATTATTAAATACCCTAATTTCCCTTTTAAACGTAGATTAAAGGATGAATTATCAATGGTAAATATACAGTTCTATAAATGTAAGGTTGATAATAAATGGGGGTTTGTATCAAAGGACGGAATGTATTTTATTGATGCAAAATATGATTATGCTGAAGACTTTTCAGAAGGGTTAGCGGTCATAAATAGTGATGGTAAAACGGGTTACATCACTAAAACTGGGGATGTAAAGATTCTGGCAGAGTTTGATGATAGTTATTCGTTTAAAAATGGATTTGCAGTAGTTGAATTAAATGGATTATTTGGTTTGATAAATAGGTCGGGAGAATTTATTATTGAACCTATTTATGATGATTTAGGAAATGTAAATGATGGTCTTCTTAGTTTTGAAAAAGATGAGAAAATGGGATTTTTTAATACTAATGGTAAAATGGCAATTCTCCCTCAATATTCTGACGTCAGTAATTTTAGTAATAAGTTGGCAATTGTAAAAAAGGATAGTAAGGTTGGAGTGATTGATATTTATGGTAATCCAATTATTCAATTTGTGTATACTAAAATTAAAATGATTGATGTTAATCATTTTGCTGTTAAAAATGATACATCATGGGGAGTGATCAATTTGTTAAAGGAAGTCATTTTACCATTCGAATTTGATTATATTGAATTAGATCATGACAGCTTATTACTTGTTGAAAAAAATATGGAGTTTAACTATTGGGATTTTTCAAGACAACAATTTATTACTAAAGTTTGGTTTGAAACGTATTCTGAATATAAAGTACTAGCTAAATTTAATGCTGGTTTTGCTAAAGTTAAAACCGGTAATGGTTATAATTTTATAGATACTACCGCTAAATTTGTATTTGAAAATTTCTACCCTAATTTAGGTATGTATAATAATTATATAAGCTTTGAAACTGTAAAAGGTTGGGGGTATTTAAATTTGAAAGGTGAAGTGACTGTAAAACCTAACTACACTAAAACTAATTCGTTTTCAAAAAGTGGTGGGGTGGTTGAAATAGATGGTAATAAAGGATTAGTTGATGAAAAAGGTGAAATAATCTTACCTATTTATTTTGAAGAACTTAGACTGTTGAATGATACACTGATAATTGTTAAAAAGAATAATCAGTACGGTATGTTATCTAATTTTAATGATACAATCGTTTTGTTACAGTATAATTTTATTGAACCTATTTCAAATTCAATCGTAAAAATAGGTAGCGAGACCGAGTTAATGTATTATAATTATAGTAATCAAACTTGGTTAAAAAAAGAAGAAGAGTAAATGGATAAATTTTTAGACTATATTGAAAAATACAAGTTGGCCATTTTTGGTACAATTTTCATTCATATATTAGTTTTTTTCTTTTCTATTTTTACAACGGTAAAAGATGTAAATAGAATGATATCTCCGATAGTATCGTTAGAAATTCCTTTGGATGATGTAGAGTTAGAAGAAGATTTAACTCCTCAATTAGATGAAGAAGGTAACCCAATTCAGCCAAGTGAAGTGAGTAGTTCTGCCAGTGACGCAAATGATGATCGAGATAAATCGTTTGAAGATTATTCAACAAACTCAGAAGAAGCGAAATTAAGTGCAAAAGAATTGGAAGCGAAATACTTCAAAGAGGCTGCTAAAAATAATGAACGTTCTGAGTATGCTGAAGAAATGGAAGAACATAAACTGAATAAAGTAGAAGATCCTAAAAATAATACAAGAAGTGGTGGTGCTAATGTGTTTGCAGGTGAAGTCATGATTTCCTATGATTTGAAAGGTAGAAAATCATACAGTTTACCAAATCCAGGATATACTTGTAATGGTAGTGGAGTAGTGGTGATTAAAATAAAGGTAGATAAATCAGGAAAAGTGAAAGACGCCGCTTATGATTCAGTTGCTTCATCTAGAGCAACGACTTGTATGATAGAACGTGCTTTAAAATATGCAAATAAATCGCGTTTTGATTATAAATCATCTGTAGTAGTACAGTCAGGAATAATAACGTATAAATTTATGGGGAAATGAGTTTAAAAAATGTTTTAAGAAGTTTAACGCCTAGTTTTTTATTGAATTTAAATCGTCAAAGAAAAAAAAAGAATGTAAATCAGGCTTTGAACAAGCAAAAAAGCAAAGGAGATGTCATTACGGAGCAACAATTAATTGATGATTTATTGGCAATTGGAATAGAGAAAGGGGATACATTACTAGTACATTCGTCATTAAGTAAAATGGGGTATTTAAAAGATGGTCCTAAAACATGTATTGATGCGTTATTAGCTGTTATTGGTGAAAAGGGAAATCTATTAATGCCTACTTCTCCTAATAGTGTATTTCAATTAAACTATATTCAAAATACACCATTTTTTGATGTACTTAATTCACCATCTCGTTTAGGTTCTATTACAGAATACTTTAGAAGATTACCAGCTTCCCTGAGAAGTCTAAATGCTACTGAACCTGTTTCAGCCATTGGTCCGTTAGCTGAATATTTTACTAAAGATCATTTTAATCAATTAACACCTTATAATCAACATAGTCCGTTTTATAAAGTTGGAAAGCAGAAGGGGAAGATATTATATATTGGGGTTACCTTAGATAATGCTGGGACATCATTGCATACGTTGGAGGATGAGATTAAAGAGTTTAAATATCCTGTGTATTATCCTAATGTTTTTGATTTTACGATAATTGATGAAAAAGGAAACAAACATAACGTGAAAACAAAAGTTCATAATCCTGAATGGTCTAAAAAACGTAAGTGTGACGGCTTAATACCTGGTTTTGAAGCTGACAATGTACTTAAAAAAGTGAAGATTGGTAAGGCGGATACCTTATTGGTTGATGCGAATGGTTTCTTTGAATCTATGGTTAAAAAGTATAAGGATAAAGGTGTAACTATGTATACGCCAAATGGGGAATAATTAGATAATTCAAAGATTAGATTTGGATATTGATTATTTCTATTAATTTTACAACGTGAACATTCCATCAAAACATTTAGAAGATTTAGTTGATCATTTTTCGTCCTTGCCAGGAATTGGAAAAAAGACGGCTTTACGTTTAGTTTTAAACTTACTTAAGAAAGAGGAGGGGGAGGTAAAAGTGTTTGCCAATTCTTTAAATAACTTACATCAAAATATTAAGTCTTGTCAAACGTGTGGAAATATTTCGGATTCTGAACTATGTGGAATATGTGAACAAACGAGTCGTAACCATGGGTTAATTTGTGTGGTAGAAGATATTAGAGACATCATGGCTATTGAAAGTACAGAGCAATTTTTCGGTGTATTTCATGTCTTAGGAGGAGTTATATCGCCAATGGAAGGTATTGGTCCGGCTGATTTGAATATAAGTACATTATTAGATAGAGTGGAAGCAGGAACAGTAAAAGAGGTTATTCTAGCTTTAAACGCATCAATGGAAGGTGATACAACTAACTTCTATCTTTTTAGAAAATTAGCAGACAGTAATGTAAAAATAACCACATTGTCAAGAGGTGTAGCTATTGGTACTGAACTGCATTATACAGATGAATTAACGCTTGGACGTTCTATTGTAAATAGATTACCGTTTGATTTAGATTTTACTAATAAGTAAAATACTTTGTTCTTGATACATTTATAATATAAAAACTGAGAAAGTTTTTAAGTATACGTCAGTTCGAGTGTTTTTATTGATTTTCGTTAGAAAAATAATAAAAATGTATCGAGAACCCTTTAGTTTAAGTAACATGTTTTGTTCTTAATAGTTAGAAATTTAACACACTTTAAAAATTACTAGGATAACTCAATCATTCAAATTATTCTTCAACCAATAAGTCTTTATACATAGCTACCGTATTTTCTAAGCCTAAGTATAAAGCATCTGAAATTAAAGCATGTCCAATAGATACCTCTGCTAAATTTGGAATGTTTTGTTTAAAGAATTTTAAATTTTCCAAACTTAAATCGTGACCAGCATTTATTTCTAAACCATTATCTAAGGCCACTTTAGCTGAAGCTGTATAAGGCGAAATTGCTTTGTTTCTGTCTTCTGTATAACCCTCAGCATAAGGCCCAGTATAAAATTCAATTCTATCGGCACCAACTTCAGCAGCTTTTTGAATCATTTCTGAATCCGTTTCTATAAATAATGAAACACGAACACCAACGCTTTTAATTCTTTCAATAACAGATTTCAATAACTCAAAATGTTCCACAGTATTCCAACCTGCATTAGATGTTAATACATGAGGAGGGTCTGGAACTAAAGTAGCTTGTGCAGGTTTCAATTCTTCAATCAATTTTAAAAAACGTTCATTTGGATACCCTTCAATATTGTATTCCGTTTTAACAACTTTATCTAAATCGTAAGTGTCTTGTAAAGTAATATGTCTTTCGTCTGGACGTGGATGAATAGTAATCCCGTCTGCACCAAAGTTTTCAATGTCAACAGCAGCTTGAACTAGGTTAGGTGTGTTACCACCTCTAGCGTTTCTAATTGTCGCAATTTTGTTGATATTTACACTTAATTTAGTTTCCATGTTGTTAAAATTTACAGTTTGTCTGCAAAAATACGATTTAACTAAAGAAATGGTTTAAATTTGTGAAGAAAATGAGTCATTAATTTAATTAATTAAGTATTCAGATTTTAAGAGACAAGCTTAAAATTGAATGATTAATGTTGACTAAACATATAAAATGAAAGTAAAATATTTAATATCAGAATATATTCCACCATTAAAGTATACTGAAACTGGTGAGAAAGCATTAAGTTGGATGAATGAGTTTAGAGTAAGCCATTTACCAGTTTTACATGCTGGAGAATATGTTGGCTTAGTTTCAGATGATGACATTTATGATATGGCTGATCCATCTCAAATGCTGAAGTCTGAATTTATTAATTTACCAAAACCTTTTGTCTATGACGATTGTCATGTGTATGACGTGATGAAGCTAATTTCTGATTTGAAAATTACTGTTGTTCCAATACTAAATAGAGATAACCAATATATTGGCTGTACTGACTTGTTGTATTTGATGTCTCAAATTACTGCAGTTGGTTCAATTAAAGAAATAGGAGGCATTTTAGTTCTTAAAATGGCTAAGTATGATTACTCATTAACTGAAATTTCTAGAATTGTAGAAGAGAACAATGCTAAAATTTTAAGTTCATATGTGTCTTCTAAACAAGATTCTACTGAATTAGAAGTGACTTTAAAAATCAATACTTTAAATTTAGATAGTATTATTAGAACGTTTGAAAGATATGATTATGTAATTAGTGAAACGTATGCCAAAGGAAATAATGAAAAAGATATGAAAGACAGGTATGACGAGCTAATGAATTATTTAAATATGTAATTTATGAAAGTAGCAATTTACGGTAGGTCTTTTGAAGACAGCTTTTCTTCTTATGTACAAGAATTATTCGATATATTAAATAGTTTTGGGTGGGCGATAACAGTTTATGAACCATATTCAGCTTATTTATACCCACGTTTAAACTTAAGTAACAATATTAGTACATATAAAAAGCATCATGAAATTAACAATGATGTTGATTTGATGATAAGTATTGGTGGGGATGGTACATTTTTAGAAACGATTCATTTAGTAAAGAATTCAGGTATTCCTATATTAGGTGTAAATGCTGGACGACTTGGTTTCTTGGCATCTACGCAAAAAGAAGATATTGCAGCTGTACTTAATGATATTAAAAATAAGCAATACCGATTGCAAACTCGTTCGTTAATTAAGTTAAATGACAATGACGATTTATTTGAAGGGGAGAACTTTGCTTTGAATGAATTAACAGTTCATAAAAAGGATAGTTCAAGTATGATTACGATTCATACTTACATTGATAATTTATATTTAAACTCATATTGGGCAGATGGTTTAATTATTTCTACGCCTACAGGTTCTACGGCCTACTCATTAAGTTGTGGTGGACCCATTTTAGTACCAGGAGCAACAGATTTTGTAATTACACCAATTGCACCGCACAATTTAAATGTAAGACCAATTGTAGTACCAGATTCTAGAACCATAAAATTAAAAATTGAAGGTAGAAGTAAAGAGTTTTTATGTTCTATGGATTCACGTTCTGTTTCAATTGATTCATCTCACGAAATTGTAATTACAAAAGCAGATTTTAAAATCAATATTATTCAAACCGAAAGTCAAAATTTCTTGAATACTATTAGAAATAAAATGATGTGGGGACTTGATAGAAGAAATTAATTGTAATTTATAAAAATAAAAACGCCAATACTATTTAATAGTATTGGCGTTTTTATTGATTGAATGTTTTATGATTGTGCTAAGTAATCTTCTAAATAAGCAAATTTTGGCATTAACTGACCGTTTAAATCAGTTTGAGAACCTCTTTCAATAATAGTGTCTGTATCTTCTCCAAAAAGGCTAGGTAATATTTTATCTAATAATTCATTACCAAAATCTTCTGAAGCATCTTTTGGTAATTCACAAGGTAAATTATCTACCGCCATAACTGCTATGATTCCATCTTTCATAAAATCATCTTCTGATTCAGTTTGTGGGTCATAGCCATAAATAGGATTTGCAATTGTTGATGGACGAATGGTAGACGCTACAGGCCCGTCAATGTCGCATGAGATATCAGCAACCACTGTTGTTTTTACAGTAGACACTTTTAGATCTTCTCGAGTAAATATAAATGGAGAACTTGCTCCCCAATAATGACAAGCAATGTACATATTTGCAACATCTAAATATCTGTGGAATGTTGATATATGTCCTTCGCCAGATTTAAAAAATACTGATCTATCAAATTCATTTCCATCTTCACGTGCAAAATAATCTTGCGCTTCAAGCTGCGTATAAACAGGTACGTTAAATTCAGTCGTTAAAAAGTCTTCAGGTGACACTTCTTTTAAACCTAAAAGTGTTACAATTTCTTTTGCACCATTACCAACTCTTCCAAAACCAGTTAATACGACTTTAAAATCGTTAGGTAATTCTACATTTTTTAATTCGTCTTCAAACTCAACTCTATCTTCACATAGATTGGCAGGTTTTAAAGTATACAGGTTGTGCTTTTTACCATAGGTTAAAAAACCATTGTAACATCCAACAATTCCAGCATATCTTCCAAATCCAATTAATCTAGCCCCATTAGGTTTAGTTAAGACTTCATAATCAATTAATTGAATGTTTTTATCTAGTATAGTTTGTAATAACTCTCTATTATAAGGTTGTTCTTTATATGTATGAGAAAAGAATAGGTAAGTTTTATTAGGAATTAAATCAGGCTTGTTAACCTCTTTTACACCGATTAAAATATCGCAATCAGACACATCTTCAACAATCTTTAATCCTAATGCACTATAAGCAGTATCAGAAATTTTTCTAACTTGACTGTTTTGAATAACAACTTCAACGTGAGGGAAACGTTTTTGAACCTCTATACATTGAGCAGGCGTTAAAGGAACACGTTTATCTGGTGGGTTTTTACCTTCTCTGATTACTCCTAACTTCATAATATTGAATTTTAAAAGCACGAATATACTTATTTTGAAAAATATTTTGGGTTAATGTGGGATATAATTAGAAGTTTTCGACTAATAATTGTTTTTTAGCAAAGAAATCAGGTTTTAAAAATTGTTTATACAAAATGTATCCTTACTTTTGTTTTACATAAAAAAATGGGGTTGACTTGGATTTGACTGTAACTGTTTTGGAATGTAAGCATGTCGACTAACGAGCATACTGTCGTAAAATATTAGTTCACAAACAGAATAATTGACAACAATAATTCTTACGCATTAGCTGCGTAGTCCAAGACTAAGTCTGACTACTCTTAATTCCACCAGAAGTTTAGTACGGGGAACTGATCATCCTCAAAAAGGCCCGCTCAGAGTCGTTTTGATCAAGGGTGTTATAATTCTGAAATAGCTTTTAGGGAGTCTTGACTTAATCGCGAAATAAAAAGACTTAGATTTAAGGTAGGGTGTTTGTGTCCAGCCTCAAGTTGAAACTAAATCACAATCTAAACATGTAGAAAGCTTTTTAACTCATTGCTTGGACGCGGGTTCGATACCCGCCAGCTCCACTTTTACAGAAAGCCCTATCCTTTACGGATAGGGCTTTCTTTGTTTAATGTGGTGAATTCACTAGCTTTTAGAGTTGTTATTGTCGTTATTGTCTATCGTTACTTAAGACAAATAAAGACACTTATCTTTCTATTGTTAGACTGATTGTTGTACATTTATTGTAATATCTAAAAAAGTGTCTAACATGATAACAATTAAAGCAATTTTTAACAGAACTAATAAGCTCAGTAAAGAGGGGAAGGGTAATGTTGATATGAGAATTATTTTCAACCGTAAAGCGTCTTATTTTAATACGAAAATTAAGATTGTACCTGAACAATGGAATAATAAACTCAACAGAATAAAAAAAACGAATGCTAATTGGTTCGATTATAATTCAAGAATTGATGAATTATTTACACTAACGGAAAACTATAATGCTGAAATAATTAGAACAAATTCAGTTGTAGATATTACTGAGTATAAAAAAAAACTGAATGGAAATTCTAATGAAGATTCAAGTTTTCTACTTGTGTTTTTGAAAATCGAATCCGAACAGCGTCAAAATTTATCTACGGCAACAATAAGAAATTATAAATCAAAAGTAATTGTATTAAAAGATTTTGTTAAAAACGATATTCATTTATCAAAAATTGATTTTGAATTTATTCAGTCTTATGAAAATTTCTTAATAGGGAAGGGGTATTCAATCAATACTAGACATAATCATCACAAATTTTTAAAAACGTATATAAACCTTGCAATTAAAAAAGACATCATTGTTTCAAACCCATATAAGAATTTTAAAATAGTAAAAGAACAAACTGACCGTGAGTATTTGACCCTTGAAGAAATAGTATTAATTGAAAAAATGGAATTAGAAGAAGGATTTGAAAGTTACCAGTTGGTCATTGATAAATTCTTATTCAGCTGTTATACCGGTTTAAGAATTTCAGATTTACAAAGTATCACCAATGGTTGTTTTGTTGTTGAAAATGAAAAAGTGTATTTATCATTTAGAATGCAGAAAACAATTAAACTAATACGTAACATGCCATTGCACAGGTTATTTAATGGTAAAGCAATTGATATTTATAATAAATATAAATCAAAGAACCTGGATCAAACTTTATTTCCAAAACAAGCTGAACAAAAAATAAATGATAAATTAAAGGATATTGCTAATTTAGCTGAGATCAATAAAAATTTAACGTTCCATGTTGCTCGTCATTCTTTTGGTTCTGCATTGGCTAGGGTTTACAATGATGTTCTATTAATTAAAGAATTAATGGGACATGGAAAACTTGAAACTTCAATGATTTATATTCACATGAATCCTGCAA
>Ga0209395_1000141_pt1 | contig 111084 bp, 94 predicted proteins | sample GOMGulsemesocosm_3_FD_184635 | JGI IMG/M metagenome (GOLD analysis project Ga0209395, IMG submission 184635) | Methane-oxidizing microbial communities from mesocosms in the Gulf of Mexico - GOM9D Gulf of Mexico (SPAdes) (version 2) | ecosystem: Environmental > Aquatic > Marine > Cold seeps...
AAATCGAGTTTTGGACGGAAATAGCGGTAAAAAGAAGGTGTTTTAGAATGAAAAATGAGAAAATTTCAAAAAAATCAGTAAAATTTCTTTTACAGAAAATTTTCTAACTTAATCAGAGGTTCCTTAAGGAGGCTCTGATTAAGTTGGTTAGAATTTAGCGCAGAAAAAACTGGCGCTATTTTTCAGGAAGTGAGGCGTAATAGTCATTCTATTGCGCCGATCTTCGTGGAAAATATCGGCTGTTTTAGCAAGCTAAAAATAATTGGACTTGATCAGAGGTTCCTTAAAGTCCCCATCTTCTGATAGAGATGAGGTTATGACATTAGGGGTAGATTCCTAATGGTGAATAACCATTGATTAGAAATTTACTTATAATAGAGAATATTCTCTAAACTAGGTTTAGTTTAGCTCTCAGTGAACAACAAATTTGTTGTTCTCATTATTCATTTGTTTAGACTTAACTCGTAATCAGATAGAATCATCGAAATTATCTATTTGTTCAATCATATCTAAGTCAAGCTTCCAGCTATATTGCATTCACACTGCTCAACATTCGCTTGATGAGAGATAAACTTTGATTTTTTAATTGGAAAAAATATGCCTTCATTGCTTAGCCATAATGACTCGCCGGATCATGAAGACAGCTTATCTCAAGTTGGTTTTATTAAAGATATTGCTGAAGTTATTAAGAACTGTACACCACCAAAAGGGATAGGGATTAATGGTTATTGGGGGACAGGAAAAACCAGTGCATTAATACAGTTACATAAGGACACTCTGATTAAGTTGGTTAGAATTTAGCACAGAAAAAACGGTCGCTATTTTTCATGAAGTGAGGGGTAATAGTCATTCTATTGCGCCGATCTTCGTGGAAAATATCGGCCGTTTTAGCAAGCTAAAAATAATTGGACTTGATCAGAGGTTCCATAAAGAATTAACAGGCATAACACCTTTTGATAATAAAAAGCTCCCTAGAGCATCGAAAGTTATTCCAGTATGGTTTGAGGCTTGGCGTTACCAGCATGAACCGTTACCTATTGTGGCATTACTTAATGAAATTCGGGCTGGCTTTGGTTTATGGGCAAAGGTTGTGGAGGAAGCCGGAAAGCTTGGAAGTGTTACTTTTTTAGGCGTTTTAGGAGCTTTTGATGAGACGATTAAGGCTGCAAGTGGCGGTGTTGTTGCTCCTAAATTGGGTGAAATTTCTAAAATAGGTCAGCAATGGGAAAGTGAGCGATATAAAACGCCTTTACCTAGCCAAAATATTTCTCTGTTATTAGAGAGTGCGATCGGTAAAGCGCTAGGTAACAAGAAAAAATTGGTAATTTTTATTGATGACCTGGATCGCTGTACACCAAGCACCGCCTTAAAATTACTAGAAGGTATTAAGGTTTATTTGAACCTTAAAAACTGTGTGGTCGTTTTTGGGATGGATCAACGCCAAATTGAACGTGCCCTAATTAAAGCACTCGAATTAGAATCAGAAAATGGCGAGCATCAAGCGCGAGAGTATTTAGAAAAAATTTGCCAGGATATTTACCATTTGCCTTTACCTAATCAGCAGATTAAGTGGGAATATCTAGAGACCTTATTAAACGAATTAGATTTAGGTGAGGGATCACATTGTCAATATTTACAAGCTGTTTTAACAGAATATGACTGTTTGCCAGCGAATCCTAGAAAAATTAAAGCGTTGGCCAATCGGTTTTCGGTGATATTAAGGCGAGATATTATGACTGATGATGTAACAGTAATAGTAAATACAACTATTCGTCGTCAATATGCCTTATTGGTGGCCATGACTATTATTTATACTTTTCACCGACAGCTTAATGAGCAATTAGAAAAAAACCCAAAATATATCAATACCGTGATTATGTATGCTCAAAACCCTGAAGGAGTGGATGAAAATTTACTTGACCCTATGAGTGGAATTAAACCGTCGCATAATGGAGATAAGTTATTACCCACTAACCCAAGTGATAGCAATGTTTTTAGATTGCATCAGCTCTTTAACGGGCTGACTACAATAGCTACTGATGAAATGAAAGTTTTCTTAGGAAAATAAAATAAGAGCCAAAAAACCTTTTCTTTGCTAATTAAAGATAAATAAATATGCAATCTATTCCCGATACCCAATCCGTTGACAGCTCTGAATTTATTGATATAAGCAATAACCACGTATTGCTTAAATATTTTCAAAATGTACAAATGCAATTTATGCAGATTAACAATTTTGGTTTAGCACTGGATGATGAAGGTGAAATAGCTAAAGACAAACCTGTTTTTTTACGTAACTTATTTGTTGCACCGCATTTGTCCAGTAGGCATATAACACCTGAGCAAGTGATTGAGGAGGATAAAAAAGAGACCTCTGAGGATTATAAAAATATAACCCAGTTACTTCAAACCGAACAGCGTCTGTTTGTTTTGGGTGACCCAGGTGCGGGTAAAACAACTTTGCTTAATTGGTTAATGCTGGCATTTAGTTATAGTGGTGATAATTTAACTAAACAGACTTTAGGTGAGTTAGTGCCGTTTGTGCTGGTGCTTAGAGATTTACCTTTAAGTTCGGTGACTTCTTGGGATGACTTATGGACTGTTTTTTTAGAGCAAAATAGTGAAAAATTAACAGCAGTTTTTGATGGGGAAAGCAAAATAGTTGAGCAACTATTAAACAGTGGTCAAGCACTATTATTAATTGATGGTTTGGATGAAGTAACACATGAAGATACGCGACAACGACTAGGAAAGATAGTGTTGGAAGGGATGAAACGATATCCACGTTGTCGGATGTTGATAAGCTCTAGAGTGATTGGGTTTGAACAGCGTCAGTGGTTTGGATGGCGAATTGAAATGGAAGGTTTAACTTTACCCAATGCCATGATACAAGCTCAAGGAAGAATACAAAGACACCGTCAACAAGATGTTGAGGTAAAGGGTGCAACAGTTCAGGCCATAGAAACAAATTGGCTATCAGTTGTTTATATAGTTCCCTCGGCATATTTTCAAGCTAAACAATTTATTAGTAATTGGTACCAATCGCATCATGTTCAAAAAGATGGAAAACATAATGAACGGGTCGTTGAGCTATTAGAACGTATTCAACAAAATGATGGATTGGGTCGCTTATCGCGTATTCCTGTTTTATTAAATATGATTTGCTTTATTCATGCCAGAAGAGGGCGCTTGCCTGATGGTCGAGCTGAACTGTATCAACGTATTTCTGAAACCTATTTGATTTCTTTGGATACTGCGCGTGGTTTAAAGTTTAAAGATCGTGAAGAATTACAATTTGATTATATTGATTTGTGCGAATGGCTGGGGAAAATCGCACTGACAATGCAAAAAAACCGGACTGAAGATGATAACGCTATATTAATTAGCGAAGCCAGTGTGGTTGAGATATTGCTTGAAGAATTAGTAGATCGAGGCTTTTCTAAAGAAAAAGCAAAAGATGAAATTAAATTTATTTTAGATTATTTAGCCAGTAGAAGTGGTTTGTTTATTCCTCGGGGTAAAGATAATAATAATCAGGAGCAATATGCATTTTCTCATTTAAGCTTTTTAGAATATTTCGCTGCCCGAGAATTAAAGGTAGAGGTTGAATATCAAGGGATAGAGTATTTACAAAGCTATGCTGATAAGACTTTGTTGAGTTGGTGGGCCGAAACTTTTATTTTGTTTTTTGAACAATTGGAAAGTCCACGCTTAGTGGATAAATATTTGGAGCTGTTATTTTCAAAGTATAAACAGACAGATGAGCTCGACGAAGGCGTTGAGGCTCAAATGTTGCTGGCAAGTATCGTAATGGACAGCGGGGTAAGGTTAAATAGCTGTGATCGTAACCGCTATTTGAATAATTTATGGATTTATTATTTGAATATTAGACATAGATGGCTTTTGGATAGTGAGTATTTAGCCGCTTGGTGTGGAAAACTTTGGCAAAAAAGTTTCAATGGCATAAATATTGGTGTTGAGCAAGCTAGAAAAACAGCTGGGCTTTCTTTGCAATGGGGAGCTATTACGGATCTTCAGCCTTTAGCAACGTTAACTCATTTGCAAACACTCGATTTAACAGGTGCAAAAACAACAGATTTATCGCCATTAGCAGGGATGATGGAGTTACAAAACTTGGATTTATCTTATACACCCGTGAGTAATTTATTGGGGATAGCTGGCTTAGTTAAAATACAAAGGCTTGTTTTAACTTATACACCAGTTAGCGATTTATCAAGGCTTTCTGGATTGAAAAAGTTACAGATACTTGGTTTAAGTGATACTAGAGTTAGTGATTTATCTGTATTAAGTCAGCTAACTCAATTGCAGGAGCTTTATTTATCTAATACTCAGGTTAGCAAGTTAGCAGGATTTTCTGGGTTAACTAACTTACAAACTTTAGATTTAAGATATACTTGTATTAGCGATTTATCAGAAATTAAAGAGTGTATTCAATTAAGATCTCTTGTTTTAAATAATACACAAATAACAGACTTTTCAGTTTTATCTGTGTTGAAGGCGTTGCAGATACTTCATCTGACAGGAACGGAATTTACTGATGTAACAGTATTGTCAGGGTTAGGTGATTTGTTTGGACTTAATTTATGCGGTACACAGGTTGAAGACTTAACCCCTTTAGCTAACTTACCAAATTTACGAATTTTAAGCATTGATAAAAAACTTAAAAATAATGCGAAATGTTTAAAGCAGCCTAACTTAAAGATTGAGTTTGAATAGATATTGTAAAAAAATAAAACTAATAGATGCAAGGAAAATAGTTGTATTTAAGAGAGTGTTCTATTGATCATTGCTGGGATGAGAAGGTAGCTTGGGTTTAACTTTTTTCTTGCTTTAGTGTATTTAAAATAATTTGACTTTGTTTAGGTGGTTGTTTTTGTATATGACCATAATTTGATGAGTCTAACTGGTGACATAATCTCTCTGGTTGAATTAACAAATATAGAGTAATATGAATATATTCATAATAACCATAATTAGCTTGTAATACAATGACTCAGTAGCTATTGGAATATGTGAAAGGGATGCAGAGTCTTTACTAAATTCTTATAGAGAAAAAATATGCAAGTGACTACCGAAATTGATCTTCAGCATTTGGAGAAGCTTCAAGAGCTGGAAAAAAGTTTAAGAAAGAATACGGCTGAGTTAATCTCTCTGGCTATTGACGAGATTTACAATAAACAAAAAAAAACTGAGCTCAACGATGGGCATAAAGCTTATAAAATTATGGAGCAGTCAGGTTTTATCGGCAGTATTGAAGGCGATGGTAATTTATCAGAAAACTACAAAGATCAGCTTGATTGGAATCATAAAGTATGATTGTTGCTGATGCAGGATTCTGGATTGCATTAGCGGATAAAAGAGATAAGCATCATCAAGTTGCAAATAATATGGCTAGAACACTTGAGGAATTATTAATCACCACAAACCCTGTTATTACAGAGGTTTGCCATATTTTATTAAAACGCCAAGGCATCAATGCTCAGTTAAGTTTTATGAATATGTATCAGCTGGGCGCATTTGAAGTTTTTGAATTACAGAAGCAGCATAGAAAACGTATTGTAAGCCTTATGCAGCAATATGCAGATTTACCAATGGATTTTGCTGATGCCTCACTTGTTTTATTAGCTGAACACTTAGGGCATGGCCGAATTTTAAGTACTGATTGTCGTGATTTTCATACTTATCGCTGGAAAAATACTCAACCTTTCCAAAACTTGCTGCTTTAGTAATCCTTTCTTCATCTTTTCTCCAGCAATATTTTAGCATGTGGATATATTGAGAAATGTTGGCAAGATAAGGAAAATCCAGCTTGGCTGAGTTGTAGTGAAGCCTGGTAAGTCTTTGAAAAATGGTGGATAACGCTGTCGCCCATAGACCCTAAAAAAGTAAAAGTCTCTTAATTTAAAATGGCTATCTCATCAAACAAAAAATAAACCATTGATTTTAAAGAAACTTATTTTTGTAAACAATGGGGCCACAGGAAACAATGGGGGGGCAAGACTCGATTGAATATGTTTTTCCTTTGCTTGCAGCCTGAAATATCGTCCTGATTACGGGTAAATGCTTAAAAACATAATAAATTATTCTTGATTTTTAACTTTCGATCGAGTTTGACCCCATTAGCTTTCCATTGGTTCTCGTTAAGCAATAGACTTAATAGGTTAATGAAAACTGCCCCCAACTATTTTTATAATAAAGTAAAGGTAATGACAGACAATCGAAATCAATTGAATAGCAATTATGACGACCAAGGTTACTTTGTCATCAGAGATTATTTTAATGCATCTGAAATTTCATCACTTAGAAAAATAATTTTAAAATTTCATGCCTTATGGAAACATGACAATGCTGATTTCTATCAGCAGGAAGCTTTCAATTCTTCTTTAATTACTGGAAGTAAGTACTTAGAGTTTGACGAGCGGGTGATGCTTTTTAATTTTATCAGTTCAAAAAAAATAATGCATGTTGTCGATTCAGTTATATCGGCTAATCCCGCTTTTATGAATACCCAATTATTTTTCAACCCCGTTAATCCAGAGCAAAAAGATTTCTGGCATCGAGATTGTCAATATGATCATGATGTTGAAGTGCAAAAAAAAGTTATTCATGACACGCAAGTAGTACATCTTCGAGTCCCTTTATTTGATGAACTCGGAATGGAGTTAGTGCCAGGAACGCATAAACGGTGGGATAGTAATGAAGAGTTTGATGTACGACAAGAAGAAAAGGGACGAGTGAGTAGTGATAGTCTCTCTACTGGTAAGAAAATTAAGTTAGCGGCGGGGGACTTGTTGGTTTTTTCAGCTGATATGATCCATCGTGGTTTATACGGATTGGATCGCTTAGCGTTGGATATCTTAGTTTTTGATTCGGCGACCAATTTTGTTGACTATGTCGATGACGATTGTTTGCCAGATAGCTCAATGCTGGATAAAATTACCGCCCCAAGCTTATTTATGAATACTATCCACTTAAAGCTATAGTTCAAGGGAGGCAGACTTTAATACTGCTACCAGTCATATAATTTATTTATAAATCATATTGTTAAGACTTTTTCTCTAAATTAGAAAATAGCTGATTTCCACATCCAATATAAACACGTAGTAGTGCTGGAAGCAGTTTAATAAAGTTTTTATGAAAAATTAGAGAATGACTTTCAAGTAATACATCGCTAGTAGGTAGATGTTGTCTAGGTAAGTAGGTGTATTCAAGGGAGTATTTATAAATTATTGATGTAGGGTAAAGGTTGGCTTGGTTTATCTTTTTTCTTGCTTGGATGGATGGTTGTTTTTTGTATATGACCATAATTAGCTTGTAATACAATGACTCAGTAGCTATTGGAATATGTGGAAGGGATGCAGAGTCTTTACTAAATTCTTATAGAGAAAAAATATGCAAGTGACTACCGAAATTGATCTTCAGCATTTGGAGAAGCTTCAAGAGCTGGAAAAAAGTTTAAGAAAAAATACGGCTGAGTTAATCTCTTTAGCTATTGACGAGATTTATAATAAACAAAAAAAACTGAGCTGACCAAATTTACAAGGTTTGTTTTTCTCAAATGCTAGTATAAAAGTGGTTTAGGGGCATGCACTGAATAAGTTCGACAACCTGGGTGTGAGATTTGAGCCTTGGTATGACGCATGCGGGACTGAAGTCCCACTTCCTGGTAAATAGTTGCTTAAATTATTTTGTGCACATTTCTTAATAGATTGCATTAGATGCATTAGATGCATTAGCTGCATTAGCTGCTTGTTATGTCTATAATGTTAGCTATGTTTTTTCCTTGTAATGAGGTTTGTTTTATGAAAATAAGTACTATCTCAGCTGCAAGAAATAACCTGTCACACTTGATCCATCAACTAGAGTCTGAAGAGCCTATCCATTTAACGCGTTATGGTAAACCTGTTGCCGTTATGATGTCTGAGAGCCAGTATCAGGCATTGGTTTCACCTTCAAAAAGTATACATTCGGCGATTGTAAATTGGCGAGCTCAGTTAGATGAAGACTCTGATGCTGGTTTAACAAGTAATGAGCTTGATGCAATACGGAAAGAATCTAGTGGGCGTGAGTTCTCATGGGACGAATAAAATACTTATTAGATTACAAATATTCTGCCTGAACCAGCTCGGCAAAAACCTAATGCCAAAGTTATGCAATGTTTTTCTGAGTATGACGGCCAATATGTAACAGCTGCTGTGGTTTGGCATGAATTACAATATGGCTGTGCATTGTTGCCGAATTCAAAAAGAAAAACCCAGTTGCAAGCTTATTTATTAACATTACAAGGAAATGGTTTGCTTATTTTGCCTTATGATCAAGGGGCGGGAGCAAGCGCATTTAATTTTTTTAATAAGTTATTCAAATTAATTGCCTCAGTATCATATGTGAGTGGATAAGTTTCTTCACCAGGGTAAATAACATAGCGTTTATTTTCTTGAATGTCATCACAGGCGTAATAAAAGCCTTTTTCCACTTTAGGGTTTAAACTCCGCTTAACTTCAATCGCCCATATTGTTTGATCTGGAAGTTTTAAGATTAAATCACATTCTGCGCCGCCACTACTGCGGTAAAAATAAGCTTCAGTATTTTGAGGAACTAGATTAAGAATGTTCTCAATAATATAACCTTCCCAGCTGCTGCCACAAACAGGATGGCCTAATAAATTTTCTTGTGTCTGAATGCCTAATAGGGCATGAGTTAAGCCGCTGTCTCTAATATAGACCTTGGGTGATTTAACCAAGCGTTTTTTAGTGTTTTCATGCCAAGGCTTTAATCGACGTACCAACAATAAATCGACCATAAGGTCTAAATATTTGGCAACTGTTTTTCCATCAATACCTAATGCACTGGCAAGTTTTGCAGCATTAAGTAATTCACTCTGATTATGTGCCAGCATGACCCTGAATCGGCGTAAAGTTTCAGCAGGTATACGGGGACCTAATTGAGGAATATCACGTTCAAGATAAGTACGAATAAAATCTAAACGCCATTGAAAACTGATTTGATCATTTGTGGCTAGCAAACTGTCAGGAAAGCCACCACGAGTCCATAATTGGTCCTTATGCTGTTTATTTACCACTTCTAAGGCATGCAATGGTGGCAGTTCTAAATAAGCAATGCGACCAGCAAGTGTTTCACTGGATTGTTTGAGTAATTCAATTGAAGCCGAGCCTAATAATAAAAATCGAGCGCTACGAAGGCCTTTTCGTCTTCCTTGATCGATTAAACCTCGTAAGTTTTGAAACAATTCAGGCGCACGTTGCATCTCATCAAGAATAACCAGTTTGTCTTCATGTTGGGATAAATACAGTTCAGCTTGGCTTAATTTAGCTCTATCTTGTTCTGATTCAAGGTCTAAATAAATTGCATTACGATGTTCGGCAACGGTTAAGGTTAAGGCAAGCGTAGTCTTTCCAGCTTGTCGAGGCCCTAATAAGGCAACAGCAGGGTAATTATCAATGAAATATTCAAGTTTTGATTGTAAATAGCGAGTTATCATCCTTGCAAATATGGACTGTAATTCCATATTTGCAAGGTTTGTTGTTTTTTTATTAAGCTTAAAGATTTAGGTTTCTAAGTTTTTTAATGGCGAAACAAGATCAGGTGAGTATGTAATTAAATAGCCCTATAATTTGTATGTTTATATAGAGTTGTAGTATGAAAAAACGCTAATTAAGAGCGTTCCAATAATTTTCATCGGCGGCTTTTTAATTGTTTGATAATATTTTAATTGAGGCGAGAGTAATTTTAAAAATAGAATAAAATACAGGGCTTTGTAGTTTATATAGCAATATACCCAATAGTCAGATTCAGTTATAACAGACTTAATAATTACATGTATTGCAAATGACTTACCTTATCATCTTGTAATTAATGATAAGAATCAACTATAGTTATTCTGGTGTTAGCTAATATTCTAGGGTTAATATTTCTTAAGAAAAAAATCAAATACTAGGCTATTGTCTTCTAGGTATGTTTTTATGAACAAGAAAGGACGTTAATGAAAGATGGCATAGAAAAAGAGCGCCGCATTTATAACCAGTGGGTTGCCAATGAAACTCTGGAGGACTATGCCCTGCGTTATTCACCTTCAAAATTTAGATCCTGGTCGCCATTATTATTGGCTAACACGGCATTAGGTGGCATATCATTCTTAGCGTTAGAGGCCATTGGTGCGGTTTTGCTCATTACCTATGGATTTAGTAATGCTTTTTGGGCAATTATCCTGGCTTCTACTATTATTTTTATTGCTGGCATTCCTATTTCATATTACTGTGCTCGTTATAATATTGATATAGACCTTCTTACACGTAGTGCTGGTTTTGGTTATGTTGGATCAACGGTCACTTCTCTGATATACGCGTCATTTTGCTTTATCTTTTTTGCTTTAGAAGCGGCTATTATGGCGCAGGCACTTGAGCTATATTTTAATTTACCCTTAGCTTGGGGGTATTTATTCTGTTCTATTATCATTATTCCCCTGGTGTTTTATGGGGTGACTATAATAAATAAATTACATCTATGGACGCAGCCAATTTGGCTAATACTGATGTTACTACCTTTCTATTTTGTTTTTTCACATGAACCACAAGCAATAAGCTATTTAATTGAATTTAAAGGTAAGGCTACAGGATCTAATCAGTTCGATCTTTATTATTTTGGTATTGCAACAGGTATTTCGTTTGCTTTAATTGCGCAAATTGGTGAACAAGTTGATTATTTGCGCTTAATGCCAAATAAGCATAAAGGTAATCAATTTTGCTGGTGGTTTTCTCTTATTTCAGCAGGGCCTGGCTGGGTTATATTAGGCGGATTTAAACAATTATTAGGTGCTTTTTTGGCAGCATTAGTAATTTTAACGGGGTTAGGGTTGGAGAATGCTAAAGAACCCGTTCAAATGTATTTAGCAGCATACAGTTATGTATTCAGAGAGCCTGAAGTAGCTTTATTAGTTAGCACATTCTTTGTTATTATTTCCCAGATAAAAATCAATGTAACCAATGCTTATGCAGGCTCCTTAGCATGGTCTAATTTCTTTTCTCGAACAACACATAGCCATCCCGGCCGAGTAGTCTGGATGGTCTTTAATATTACCATTGCTTTGTTATTAATGGAGTTTGGTGTTTTTGAAGTATTACACAAAGTGCTAGGGTTTTATTCAAATGTTGCTGTCGCGTGGATTTTTGCTGTTTTTGCAGACTTAGCGATTAATAAACCTTTAAAGCTGAGCCCCCCCGTTGTTGAATTTAAACGCGCGCATTTATACGACTATAACCCTGTCGGTTTTATCAGTATGCAGGTTGCATCAGTCGTATCAATACTGGCTTTTATAGGCCTATTTGGGGATTATGCCCAAGCATACTCATGGCTCATTGCTATGTTACTAAGTCTTATTTTATCTCCTTTCATCGCCTATATTACAAAAGGTAAATATTATATTGCCCGTAAAAACACTCACTTTAGTGACTCTGATCAGCAAGTTATGTGTGAAGTTTGTGATATTCATTATGCTGAAAACGATATGGCATACTGTCCGTTTCATGAGCGCCCTATTTGCTCATTATGCTGCACACTTGAATCTAATTGTCATGATGAATGTAAACCTCAAGAATCACAAGTAACCCGTAAGAAACTGACAAATGCTATAAATTGGTTATTTGTAGATTCTCTACCTGAAAACATGGCTAGTCGAATAGCCCATTTATTTATTATATTGTTTTATATATTAAGTTTAATCGCTGTAACTTTTTGGTTTGTTGGTTCTGATTTAAGCTCTACTATTAGTTCAGAGCTGTTTATACAAAAACAATATGTTCTATTTAGCATTATTTCTGTTTTTGTTTGTACTGGAGCATGGTGGCTAGTTTTAGCCCATGAAAGCCGCTTATTAGCAGAAAATGAATTAAATGAACACAATAAAGAGCTCATTAAAGAAATATCGGACCGTAAGAAAATTGAAGAGAAACTGAAATTAGCAAAACAAGAAGCAGATTCTGCTAATCAAGCTAAGGGCCTTTTTTTGGCTAATATGTCGCATGAACTAAGAACACCTATGCATGGTATTCTTAGTTTTTCACATATGGGCTTAAAGAATATAGACAAAGAAAATAAAGAAAAAAACTTTAAATATTTTGACCGCATTAATACCAGTGGTCAGCGATTATTAGTACTGCTAAATGATTTACTGGATCTTTCCAAGCTTGAATCAGGGATGATGGAATTAGAGAAAAAAGAGTGCGACCTTGGTAAAGTCTTTGAGTCGTGTCTAGCAGAGCAAGAGTCTCGAATTCAAGAGCAACAATTGTTGGTTAAAATAGATGGTATAAAAAGTAGCTTTGTTGTTATTGATAAGGTTCGTATTGGCCAGGTTATTACTAATTTACTCTCTAATGCGATTAAATTTACTCCGCCGTGTAAATCAATTTACATTTCAATCAACAAAAAGATTCAAAATAATGTATCAGTTCTTTGCTTTAGTATTGAAGATGAAGGTATTGGTATTCCTGAGCAGGAATTAGAGCATGTGTTTGATAAGTTTATCCAGAGTAGTAAGACCCGGAGTAATGCTGGTGGAACAGGGCTAGGCTTAGCTATATCACAAGAAATTATTAATCTTCATGATGGTGAAATTTGGGCTGAGCATAGTCATTCAGGTGGTTCGGTGTTTAAATTTGTGTTGCCTATATAATATACGGCAACTGTTTGAGTGGTTGCAGAGGGCTTTCAATTAAAGCTTAAAAAATTGCCAGTTAATCTGAGTAAAAACAGTTAAAAAACAAAATAATTATAAGTTTACCTGATTAGCCATGAGCTTCAGTTATTTTAAAAAAATTGACTCAACACCTCGTTATTCCTGCATTATTTTAGCAGGAATCTATAATCACAAGGAATAGATTCCCGATAAAAACCTTCGAGAATGACGCGTTAAATAGTAGTTAGCTTTTAACTGTTTTCTCGATGGCTAATAATATCATCAACAACGGATGGGTCGGCTAGTGTTGAAGTGTCGCCTAAGCTATCAATTTCGTTTGCCGCTACTTTGCGTAAAATACGGCGCATAATCTTTCCTGAACGCGTTTTAGGTAATCCAGGAGCCCATTGAATGACATCAGGGGAAGCTATTGGGCCTATCTCTTTACGAACCAGCAGAATAAGTTGTTTTTTAAGCTCATCAGTCGCCTCTACGCCCACATTTAAAGTAACATAAGCATAGATTCCCTGGCCTTTAATATCATGAGGAAAGCCAACGACAGCCGCTTCAGCAACATGTTCATTAAGGACTAAGGCGCTTTCTACTTCAGCCGTGCCCATTCTATGACCTGACACATTAATGACATCATCTACACGTCCTGTAATCCAGAAATAGCCGTCTTTATCACGACGCGCACCATCACCAGCAAAATAGTAATCAGGGTAAGTCGAAAAATAGGTGTCTATATAGCGTTGGTGATCGCCGTAGATGGTACGTGCCTGAGAGGGCCACGGGTGTTTAAAGACTAAGATGCCTTCTGCTTCACCTTCTAATACATTGCCATCCGTGTCAATAATGTCAGGTTTAACGCCAAAGAATGGCAAGGTTGCCGAACCAGGTTTTAAATCAGTTGCTCCAGGAAGGGGGGTGATTAAAATCGCGCCGGTTTCTGTTTGCCACCAAGTATCTACAATAGGGCACTGAGTGTTGCCAACGACATTGTAATACCATTCCCAGGCTTCGGGGTTTATTGGCTCGCCTACGCTACCTAAGATGCGTAAACTGCTGCGGTCAGTACGAGTGACATATTCATCACCTTGTGCCATCAAAGCGCGAATTGCAGTGGGGGCGGTATAAAAAATATTAACCTGGTGTTTATCAATCACTTGCCAAAACCGGTCAGCTTCTGGGTAGGTAGGGACCCCTTCAAACATTAAGGTCGTTGCACCATTGCATAAAGGACCATAGATAATATATGAATGCCCAGTGACCCAGCCAATATCAGCCGTACACCAGTAAATATCACCTTCATGATAATCAAATACATATTTATGGGTCATGGCAGCCATCAGTAGATAGCCCCCCGTGGTATGCATCACGCCTTTTGGTTTGCCAGTGGAGCCAGAGGTATAAAGAATAAATAAAGGGTCTTCTGCGTCCATTGCTTCCGCAGGACAGTTGTCTGAAGCGGTAGCCATGGCCTCGTGATACCAGGTATCTCTCTCTTCAACCCAGTCAATAGGGTTGCCCGTATTTTTGATTACAATGACTTTTTGCAGCTTTGGACAGTTCGCGGCCGCTTTATCTGCCGCTGCTTTAAGAGGGATGGTTTTACCCCCACGATTACTTTCATCTGCACAGATTAAAAACTTGCAATCAGAATCTAAAATGCGGTCTTTTAACGCTTCAGCTGAAAAACCACCAAAAACAATGGAATGAACGGCTCCAATACGAGTGCAGGCAAGAATGACTGTTGCAGCTTCTGCAATCATGGGTAAGTAGATGCAAACGCGATCGCCTTTTTTGACCCCTTGGCTTTTTAATACATTAGCGAATTTACAGACCTGTTGGTGTAATTCTTTATACGTGATTTTTTTATCATGATCTGGATTGTCGCCTTCCCAGATAATGGCGGTTTGATCGGCACGCGATTCCAGGTGTCTATCCAGACAATTGACACTAACATTAAGCTTTCCGCCTTTGAACCAACTGATTTCACCTTTTGGATAATCAAAGGCTAAAGTACTGTCCCAAGGTTGGCTCCAATCAAGAAATAGATTAGCCTGTTCTGACCAGAAGGTTTCTGGGTCAGTTATTGATTGCTGATAAAGTGTTTGGTAGTTGTCTGCTGTTATATGAGCATGTTTGGCTATTTCTTTTTTGACTGGGTAAATTTTTTCTTCAGACATTAGCTTAACCTTGGGTAAATTTATAGGCGTACCTTAGCCAATCTGATCGCTAATTGCACGTATTTTTTTTAAGGAATCTGGTTGCCAGTGATCAATTCCCCAAAGGATGATTTCCTTGATAGGCGCTTTTTTTAATTGAGTGGGTGGTTTTTGTTGTAATAACTCAAGTAAAAAAAATAAAGTTTTTTGTGGCGATTCAGTGGAGACGGCCTGAGCGCATTTTTGCTTACTTAGTTTATGACCCAGTGAATCAACAATAACAGGGAAATGACAGTAATTTGGTGTGTTGTAGCCTAGAATGTTTTGTAAAAAAATTTGTTTGGGGGTTGAGTCGAGAAGGTCAAACCCACGAACGATATGAGTAATATTTTGTTTGTAATCATCAATGACAACCGCGAGTTGATAAGCGGTAATATTGTCTTTTCTTTTAATGATAAAATCACCTTGCTGTTCAGCAAAGTGACAGCTTTGCAAGCCTTGTAACTCATCATCAAAGTTTATTTTGATATTTGATGATTTAATGCGCAAAGAATAGGGCGGTTTTTGATCGTTGATATGACGGCATGTACCTGGGTAGACGGGCGTTGCCAAAGAAGACAATGTTTTTCTGCTACAGTGACAGCAATAAACCTGATGCTGATGAATCAGGTTATCAATAATGGCCTGGTAGTCGTTTAAATGATCCGACTGATAGTAAACGGGTTCATCCCAATAGAGGCCGTGGCTCTCTAGCGTATTGATAATACTTTCAGCAGCCCCGGAGACTTCACGAGGTTTGTCTACATTATCAATACGCAATAACCATTGCCCTTGCTGAGCTCTAGCATGTAAAAAACTAGCTAAAGCAGCATAAAGAGAACCTAGATGTAATGGGCCCGTAGGCGATGGCGCAAACCGGCCAATATATTCCATCTACAGACAATCTTAGCCCATTTGTTTTTCACGAATTTCATCAAGTGTTTTGCAATCAATACACAAAACAGCTGTTGGGCGTGCTTCCAGGCGGCGGATGCCTATATCAATTCCACACGATTCACAAAAGCCATATTCTCCCGATTCTAGGTTTGTAAGAGATTCATCAATTTTCTTAATTAATTTACGCTCTCTGTCTCGGGTTCTTAGCTCTAAGCTAAATTCCGATTCTTGAGATGCCCTGTCATTAGGGTCAGGGAAGTTGGCCGCATCATCTTGCATGTGATGCACAGTACGATCAACTTCTTGCATTAATTCATTTTTCCAGTTAGTTAGAATGTTTTTAAAATGCTCTGATTGAGCATCATTCATAAATTCATCACCTTCTTTTTCTTCGTAAGGTTTAAAACTGAAAGGTGTATTTTCAGGTGACTTTGACATCTACTAGCTCCTAAGCGAGATTTTAAAAAACTGCGCATTTTTATCAGAATAGAGACTTTTTAGCAAGAAGTTTGTTAAAATTTATTTTTATAAAAAATACTTAGGTTGGATATGAAGTCAGTAGTAGCAAGGCGTATGGAGGGTTTTTCAGCTTTTTATGTGATGGAATTATTACAGCGAGCAAAGCAACTAGAAGCTCAAGGGAAAGATATTATTCATATGGAAATTGGAGAGCCTGATTTCCCAACTCCCCCGGGTGTTATTGAAAAAGCAATGCGCCATATACAAACTGGGAATGTTAAATATACTGCAGCAGCAGGCCTATTAGAATTACGTGAAAAGATAAGTGAATATTATGTGAAAAATCATCAGGTTAATATTTCACCGCAACGCATATTTATAACGCCAGGGGCATCGGGTGCATTTTTATTAGCTTTGGGGGTGAGTTTAAACCCTGAAGAGACGGTGATAATGGCTGACCCTTGTTATCCTTGTAACCATAATTTTGTTCGCTTGATGGAAGGGAAAACAAAAAGTATTAATGTCGATGGAACAACAGATTATCAATTATCTGCGCAGCTTATTAAGGCTAATTGGAGCAAAAATACCAAGGGCGTGTTAATTGCTTCACCTTCTAACCCAACAGGCACATTAATATCTGATAAGGAATTAGAGCGTTCAATAAATCTGGTTGATTCATTGGGTGGGTGTTTTTATTCTGATGAAATATATCATGGTCTGGTTTATGGTAAAAAAGCACGATCAGCTTTAGAATTTGGTGATAATGCATTTGTGATCAATAGTTTTTCTAAATACTTTGGCATGACAGGCTGGAGAATTGGTTGGTTAGTTGTGCCTGAAAACTATATCAATGCCGTTGAAAGGTTGGCTCAAAACATTTTTATATCAACTGCAACGCATTCACAATATGCTGCTTTAGCAGCTTTTTCTGAAGAAAACATTGAAGAACTGGAAAGTAGAAAAGTAGAATTTGAAAAAAGACGAGATTTTTTATATAGTCATTTAGTTCGATTAGGATTCAACGTTTCAGTTAAACCTGAGGGGGCTTTTTATATTTATGCTGACTGTTCTCGTTTTACTGAGGATAGTTTTCAATTTGCTAAAGATTTATTAGAACAGCAAGGTGTAGCCGTTACCCCAGGTAAAGATTTTGGAAAAAATAAAGAAAATTGTTATATTCGATTTGCATATACGGCCTCAATCGCTAAAATGGCTGTTGCTATTGAAAGGTTGGAAAATTTTATATGTCAGTAACACAGATTTCAGCGAAAGATTTGCAAAAGAAAATAACTAAAGGAGGGCCGCTAATCCTTCTGGATGTTAGAGAGCCGCATGAATTTGAATTTGCACATATCAAAGGGAGTCAGCATATTCCTTTACACCAAATTCCTCAAAGAGTAGATGAAATAGATTCGACGATTGAGTGTGTGGCGATTTGTCATCATGGTATACGTAGCCAGCAAGCGGCTGTATTTTTAGCCCATTCTGGATTAACCAATATTTATAATTTAAGCGGTGGTATTGATGCGTGGTCTGTAGATTGCGATAGCACTGTTTCACGATATTAAGAATAGATAATATGTTTTTAAAAGAATTTTATTCCGGTACTAATGACTGTATCAACATTACAGCAGAACAAGGTAGTTTATTTGCAAAAGAAATTGCAGGAGACTTTAATCCGTTACACGATGTTGAGTCTAAGCGATTCTGTGTGCCGGGTGATTTGTTGTTTGCATTGGTATTGCATAAATATGGCGTCAGTGAAAAAATGAATTTTACTTTTTCAGGCATGCTCGGAAATGGTGGGGTTACGCTTGATTTTCCTGAAACCGATGCAGAGCAGTTTGATATTGATGGAAGTAATGGGAAAACAATCCTTAAGGTTGAGCGAAATGGTGAGCAAACACAGACTGAATCAGTGGTTGATGCTTTGATACGTGATTATGTCGCTTTCTCAGGTCACAACTTTCCCTATGTTTTGGTTCCGTTAATGACTAAACAAAATGTGATGATTAATATAAGCAGGCCTTTTGTTATCTATGACAGTATGACGCTAGAGTTCGATCATTTAGATTTTACTCACCCTAAAATTGAAATGATGGAACCTGAGTTGAGTGTAAATGGCAAGCGAGGAGAAGCTCATTTGCATTTTCAAATTAAATCTGAGGATAAAGTCGTAGGAAAAGGGTTTAAGAAAATTACTATTAGCGGGATTCGTGAGTATGAAGAGAAACCTATGCAAGATTTTGTTGATGACTATTTAGCAAGAAAAGATACTTATCTGGAATCAATGGGTTCTTAGATAAAAATTTACCTTTGCGTTATATATACTTCGTTATCGTCACTATGCGAAGTATATACCCATTACACTTCAAGATGCTTGATTTCTATGTCTCGTCATTCCTGCATGCTCTTAGCAGGAATCCAGTCATACCACTAGATTCCCGATAAAAGACTTCGGGAATGACGGCTTGGGTAATTCCTGCAACTTCAAGTCGTTTGGGTATAGATAACGCAAAGTATATTTATTTAACAGAAATATTGTAGGAGCGTCCGCTCCTACAAACCAGATTATCCATAGTTTTCCGTCTGATGGTGAATTTGGTTTAGTCATGAATCCCTTCTCTTGCTGGGAAGGGCTAAGAGTAAATGATATTCAGTATTGCTAAACCCCATTGGCATTTGATCATTGCGTCTTATCTGTAAGGCTACTTATCTTCAAAAAATTATTAAGAATGAAATCTGCAATAAGTTGAGGGTTGTTTATATCTAAATAAGGAAGTAAATTGCTTTTAAGGGTTAGATCGTCAGAGGCAAGAGCGATAATGCTTGGATCATTAGGGTAAATTAATGCTTTGTTTAAAGACGGTCTATGTAATTCAATTTTAGGGAATTTTTCAGCTTTAAAGCCTTCAACTAAAATTAAATCAAGTTCAGATTGTTCCAGTACTTTTAGTTGATCATCAAGTTGTGGTTCTTTGATCTCATCGAACTCTGTGATGGTCGCACGTCGGTGGCTTGAAACTAACATGACAGGTGAGGCTCCCGCTTCTCTCAGCCGATAGCTATCTTTACCCGGTTTGTCTATTTCAAAGTTATGGTGGCTATGTTTTATTAAGGCAATCCGTAAACCAGATTTTTTTAAAATAGGAATTAACTTCGTGAGTAAGGTGGTTTTACCCGTGCCACTGAAAGCGGCAAACCCCAAGATGGGTATTTGAGCATTTTTCATTGCGTATGATTGTCTACTAAAGTCGTGATAAAGGCTATTCTAAGGTATTATTTAGAAAATATAAAAGCAATTCACAGAGGATGATCATTGATCAGGGTTTATTTAGTTTTAGCATTAATTATTTTGGCTTTTTTTTTGTTAAATAAATTTTTAAAAACGCCGCCAGAAATTATTTCCAAATTATTAAAAAAAGTAGGGTTAGGCCTTTTGCTTGTTATTATCTTATTTTTTACAGCAACAGGTAAATTGAATGGATTATTTGCATTAGTCGGGGTTCTTATCGCTTTTGTTCTTAGGATGTTACCCACTGTTATGCGTTATATCCCTCAGTTGCATAGCTTGTGGCGTGTTTTTAATGGGAATAAAACAAATACTAATCAGTCGAGCGCCTATAAGGGCAATATGACTAAGCAGGAAGCCTGTGAAATTTTAGGCGTAAGTGCTGCTGCAACAGAACAAGACATAATTATGGCGCATAGGAAATTAATGTTAAAAATGCATCCTGATAAGGGTGGTTCTGATTATCTTGCTGCAAAAATCAATCAGGCAAAAAAGGTATTGTTACAAAAATAAATGATGAAGCTGTGGGGTTTTATTTTTTTTATCTTTGTTATCTCGGGTTGTTCAGCGACACGTAATTATGCACCTGTTAGATCTTATCAGCGTGATTTGGTCAATGGTGAGAAATATTATATTGTGAAGCAAGGCGATACTTTGTACTCCATTGGTTTTCGATCAGGGAAGGGGTATCAGCGCCTTTCTTGGTGGAATAAAATTCCTAAGCCCTATCACATAAAAATTGGTCAAAAAATACAATTATTTAAGCCGAAACAAAAGCTTAGTTCAAGTGCTAGGTTAAAAACAAAGAAAAATAATATTGTAAAAAAGGGAATTACGTCACAAAAAACTTCAACAATTTCAAATAATAAGAAAAAGATGTTAAAGTTGTTTTGGAGTTGGCCGATTAAGAAGAAAGTCCTTAAGAATTTTTCTCAGACAGGATATAAAGGGATTGATATCTATGGCAAGGTAGGGCAAAAGGTTAGGTCTGCCAGTGCTGGAAAAGTTGTATATAGTGGTTCTGCACTTAAGGGATATGGTAATTTGCTTATTATTAAGCATAATTATTTATATTTAAGTGCTTATGCAAATAACCGTCGATTACTTGTTAAAGAAGGACAGCAAGTAAAAAAAGGACAAGTTATAGCAGAAGTCGGTCGAGTGGGAGGCAAGCAGGCTTCTCTTCACTTTGAGATCAGAAGAAATGGAAAACCGGTAAATCCCCTGAAATATTTACCGAAATGATAAATTAGAATATGGCCAATTGACCTGGAGGTTGAGTATGACAGAAGAAATTGTTGAAACGGTATTTGAAGATACAGTAGGTGGTGCATCGAAGGTGCCTAGTTTTGAATTTAGTCCGACTGAACTGGTTGATGAGCCTAAAATAAATACAATAGATGTTGAGGAAGCCAAAAATGCATCGTCTGGTGATGCAACCAGAGTTTACTTAAATGAGTTAGGTAAATCAAAGTTGCTAACAGCTGATGAAGAGAAAATTTATGGTAAGCGTGTTTTAAGAGGGGATCAGGAAGCACGAAAAATTATGATTGAGAGTAACTTACGTTTAGTCGTTAAAATCTCTCGTCGATATCTAAATAGAGGCTTACCTTTATTAGATTTAATTGAAGAAGGTAATCTAGGGCTTATTAGGGCGGTAGAAAAATTTGACCCAGAGCGAGGTTTTCGTTTCTCAACTTATGCAACATGGTGGATAAGACAAACCATAGAGCGTGCAATAATGAATCAAACACGGACGATACGGTTACCGATTCATATTATTAAAGAAATGAATAGCTATATTAAAGCGCAACGCCTTTTAGCTCAAAAACTTGATCATGATCCGCGTGCAGAAGATATTGCTGAATATATGGATAAACCCGTAAAAACAGTGATTAAAATGTTAAAACTTAACGAACGCGTCACCTCTGTTGATGTTCAGGTCGGTAAAGACTATGACAAGCCTTTATTAGATTCAATTTCTGATGAAACAGAGCAATCACCAACTGACCAGCTTCAAGAAGAAAATATTAAAGATAATATTACGGGTTGGGTGTATCAATTATCGGATAAACAACGTGAAGTCATTTGTCGTCGCTATGGTTTGTGTGGACATGAACACTCTACCTTAGAGCAAGTTGCGCAAGAACTCGGTGTCACAAGAGAGCGAGTGAGGCAGATACAAATGGACGCATTAAAACGATTGAAAGAAATCTTGGAAATCGGTGGATATTCCTTCGAAGCTATCTTTCAGTGAATTAAAGGATAGGAAGTATGTATACCGTGATTAACCTAGGTAAAATCACGGCTACTTACTTCTCGTTTTAGTCTCTGCTTTTTTAAAATAAAAAAGCCCTTACTGTCTTCTGCTAAAGAAGGGGAATAAAGCCAATGCTTTCAATTTTCAGTCTTTATTTTCTATAAGGCACTGTTTGGTTTTTAAATAACTGATCACTTAATGGGTATTATTCATAGCCATTTTAAATTTATTTTTTGTCATCTGCACAGTGAATAAAGCAATTGTCCCCCCTAAAGTATCTGCTAACCAGTCTAGAACATCTGCATCTCTATCAGGAACATAAGATTGATGTAGCTCATCAGACAAACCATATAAACTGCAAAAACATAGGCTGAGCAAATAAACAGTCTTTGGCTTTTTACAGTAATCATTAAAGAATCTCCACGCTAAAATACCCATAATAAAATAAGCCCCCATATGATGTAGCTTGTCTTGATGTAAAAATAACATGGGCGTTGGGAGGGACGATTGAGAAGATAACCAAAAGATTAAACTGCAATAGGTTGATAAAAAGGTTACATTAATAAGTTTTAACATGAGTATTCTTAAAAAGTGGAAAATATTTTTACAGTAGCCGAACGTTGTTTACATCATTCAGATATTCAGCAAAAGATCGAAAAAACTCATTATGCCAAGAAGTTAGCTGATAGTAATCAATTATCTTTTGAATCGAAGGCGACGGTAAAACCAATAAGCAAAACTCAGTTTCCAGATACTCCGCAGTTGTTAGCACCCAAAAATATGCCAAGACGGGGGCTTAACTCTCCTTCGGGTAAAATTGCTTTTTTTCATGCACTCGCACATATTGAATTTGTTGCTATTTATTTAGCCTGGGATATTCTCTATCGATTTAGGGGCTTACCTGAACAATTTTATAAAGACTGGTTGAAAGTTGCGGATGAAGAAGCCCTACATTTCTCATTGATTAGCGAACATCTAGCAAAGATGGGGGCTAATTATGGTGATTTGCCTGCGCATCGTGGCTTATGGGAACATGCTGAAGATACGGCGGGTGATGTGCTTGAGCGCCTTGCCATTGTGCCTCGTTGTATGGAGGCTAGGGGGCTTGATATAACACCTCAAATGATTGCTAAGTTTAAAGCTCAAGGTGACCAAGAGAGTGTCGCATTATTAACTAGAATTCTTGAAGATGAAGTCGGGCATGTAAAAATAGGCTCTCACTGGTTTAAATATTTTTGTGAACAAAGTAAGGTAAATCACGAAGAAAAGTACGTGGAATTAATCGAAAAATTGTATGTAGGAAAACCAAAAGGCCCTTTTAACAGAGAATTGCGTATAATTGCAGGTTTTTCAAATGCTGAAATAAATTGGCTGGAAGAGAGAGCATGAATAAACAAAATTTAGAATATCCAATTTTTGCGTTAGGGTTTAGAGCCTTTTTTGCTTTAGCAGGGCTTTTTGCCCTTATTTTAATTGCATTATGGTCATCAATTTATGAGGGCGTATTAGTGACTGATAACTATTATCCTTCAAGGTATTGGCATGCCCATGAAATGTTATTGGGTTATTCAATTGCCGTGATTGCAGGTTTTTTACTTACTGCGGTTAAGAATTGGACTGGAGTTCAAACTTTGCAGGGGGATAAATTAGCGGGTTTGTGTTTGTTGTGGGTATACGGACGGATAACACCATTCTACTCAGAACTAATTCCTGATACATTAATTGCACTCATTGATTTTTCCTTTTTACCTACGTTAGCCTACTTTATTGCCAAACCCATCATTAAATCAGGTAACTATAGAAACCTGTTCTTTATTGGTTTGTTATTGCTAATAGCTTTTGGCAATGCTTGTATTCATGCTGAAATATTGGGGTATTCCGAAGCTTCAGCAGAATTGGGACTCGATTTGGTCGTGGCAATTATTATCATGATGATCTTAATTATTGCAGGTCGCGTATTTCCATTTTTTACTGAACGGGGTTTAACGGGGGTTATCGCTATTCGCAACCCAATGCTGGATGCTGTAGCAATTGCGTCAAGTGCATTGGTCTTTATGTTGCTTATTATTAATGTTACGGGACTACTGTTAACGATTGTTGCCATTGCAGCTGTTATCGCAAATATTGCTCGGGTGGCAGGTTGGTATGAAAGAAGAATTTGGTATGTTCCATTATTATGGGTTCTTTATATGGGCTATGCATGGATTATTATGGGGTTTGTTTTTGTTGCCCTCTCATCTCAAAACCTTATTCTCGCTTCGGTAGCAACTCATGCATTTACAGTAGGCGGTATTGGTGTGTTAACACTAGGAATGATGGCGCGTGTTTCTTTGGGGCATACAGGCCGAGCAATGAAAGCATCTAATACAATTGCAATTGCTTTTGCACTAATTAACCTAGCCGCTTTATTTAGAGTATTTTTACCCGCTTTATTGCCTGATTGGTATGGTAGCTTTTTGATCTTATCAATTTATAGCTGGTTAGCTGCATTTTCTTTATTTGTTTTTATTTATATGCCAATTCTAAGTTCAGCTAGAGTGGATGGACAAGCTGGGTAAAAATTACAGGGCTATATATCCCCATTCCAATAGATTGATACTTGAGCTGAGAAACGATCATTCCTGCAGCCTCTTAGCAGGAATTTAACTGAGAAGATGGATTTTCGGTTAAAGGTTTCGAGAATGACGGCTATTGCAGTTATTATTTATTGAGACCTATATAAAGTACAGCTTGAAAATTAAACGTATCAGCTTTCCCTCTCTTGAAAAAGAGGAGGCTTTTAAATAAGTATTTTAATTCAGTATATTCCCCATTTTATAAACCCCCTCATTTCTAAGAGGGGGCATCAAAACTAGCGTTGTGTCATAATTTAAAAACCAAACAGTGGTAAGTCCATAGTCATGAAAAATCATTCGAACATACCTACTGAAAAGTAAGTTAAGCAATGAGTTGTGACTTCGAAAACCGCTGTCGAAGTAAGTAGTCCCAATAACTTCAGTCCGCAATTACTGTCATAAACTACCTATATGGCAGATTGGAGTCTGCCCTACAAATCTTTATTTTTTATTCAAGCTGTGGTTTGTATAGAATCATGTAAATTAATATAACTATTCCCGATTCCTCACAAGCTTCAGCCAATTTCTAGAGACTTTCATCGTCTCTTTAGCCAACTCTTGCTCTAAAAGAATACAGTTTAAAAAACTTGACCATTACAGTGCTTTTACTAGGTGTTTTATTTGTTTTGATCGTGGTTATACCAATCCCAATAAATAATTACGCTAATAATCGTCATTCCCGAAATCTTTAATCGGGAATCCATGCTCGCACATAGATTCCTGCTAAGAACCTGCAGGAATGACGATTTCTCAGTTCAGGTGTCAATATATTGGGATTAGTTGGCATCTCTTATTTCAAATATCCACTTTTTCCTCCCAATTTTAAATACAAAAAAGTGATACAGCTCTCAAAAAAATGATTTAAAGATTAAAAAAAGGTAATTAAATCTATCTTAAGTAAAATGAATCGATATAATCAATCTAAAAGCTGAATTTGATTACTTAAAGATAAGGTGTTGAGCGTGTTTCAGTTGGGCGTAGAGTGATGATAGAAAATACTGAAAAAAGTGGAATTGAGTGATGTCAATAAACTACTTAAGTTGGTAAGTCTTGGTGATAATGATGATGATGATAATAATTAATATAAAAAAACATAATAACTTGAATATGGCAGGAGATATAAAATGAAAATCAATATGCCTGTGACTGATCATGAAGTATTAATGAGTGATGGCGTTATTCTGGTTACAGTGACTGATTCTAAGGGTATTATTACAAAAGTTAATGATGCTTTTATTGACATAAGTGGGTATAGCGAAGCTGAATTAATCGGTAAAAACCATAATGTTGTGCGTCATCCTGATATGCCTGCTGAAGCGTTTTCTGACTTATGGAAAACAGTTCAAAGAGGCAAGCCTTGGGTAGGGATTGTTAAAAATAGAACTAAAACAGGGGATTATTACTGGGTTGAAGCAAATGTTACTGCAGAATATAAGAATGGACAGATTAATACTTTAACATCGTGTCGATATGCTCCTAGTCGTGAGCAAATACGAAGTGCAGAAAGTTTGTATGAGAAAATAAATAATAATGAAGTTTCTTTAGACTCTAAAGGACTATTTGATAGGTTTAATTTTATAAAAAAATTGAACCTTTCCAGTAAAATTATTTTTATGTCACTGTTAATGATGTTGCCAGGTTTGGTGTTAACAGGCATGTTGTATGTAGAAAAGAACGTTGTTATTGAGTTTGCCAAGAAAGAAAAGCAGGGCTCTATTTTTCTAGTTCCTTTAAAAGAATTTTTATTACATACGGCATTGCATCGTGGTTTAACTAATGCCTATTTAACTCAAGGGAAAACTGAAACCCCGGCTGTTTTACAAGCTAGAACGCTCCTTAAAAAGGATATTGAAGCGTTAGATAAAATAGCAGCTCAGTCGGGTGCTGAGCTGAAATTAAATCAACCTTGGCAAGAAATTAAAGGTGTTTGGGCTGATTTGGAAGCTAACTCACAAAACTTAACCCCTGGACAAAGCTTTTCTCAACATTCGGCTTTGGTAAGCAAAGCTCTGGATTTATTCATTACGGTTGGAGATAGCTCAAATCTGACATTTGATCCTAAGCCTGATAGTTCATATTTGATGGATTTGCAGGTATTAAGGTTGCCTCAATTGATGGAAAATATTGGTGTATTACGTGCTAAAGCCTCTTCGTCAATTAATAGAGTCGAGTCATTAACACAAACTCAGATTACTGAAATGGGGGTGTTGAAGAAGTCTATTAATGACCTTTTAGTTTCAATTTCACGTGCACTAGATGCTGTGGTGCTAGTAAACCCAGTATTAGAAGCTGATTTTTCGGATAAGAAGGCGACTTTATCAGTTGCTTCTAAACGATTTTTATCGGGTGTTGATGGTGCTCTAATGGAGACTGGAGAAAATTCAGCCAGTGAATTATTTGCTCTGGGAACAGAGGTTATAACGTTGGCAAGTAAACTTTATAATGTGACAAGCCCTGCTTTACAAGGCTTACTTGAGCAGAGAATCAATGACACTAAGTTAGATATTTACAAAAGTTTTGCTGGCATTATTGTCTTAATTATTATTTCTGCTGTTGTTGGCTTCTTACTAATTAAATATATTAAAAAACAGTTAGAAATTATAACCCGTACTTTTGCACGGATGTCAGAAGGACAATTCAGAAATAAAATTGATTTAACTGGACATGATGAGCTGGGAGAGGTTTTGTGTGATTTGCAAACCATGCAGGTGCAAATGAATGTTAATTTATCTGGAGCCAGAACAGAAGCCATTAAAAGTATGCGGATTCAAAAAGCATTAGACTCTGTGGACTCATGTGTGATGGTGGCGAATAATCAATGTGAGATTATCTATTTGAACGAAACAGTTCAGCAAATGTTCAAAAATGCGGAAGCTGATATTCGTAAGCAATTACCTGATTTTAATGCAGATAAGTTACTGGGTGCTTGTATTGATATCTTTCATAAGGAGCCGGCAAGGCAGAGAGATTTGGTTGCCAATCTAAAAGCTACGATGAAGTCAAATTTGGTTATTGGTGGGCGGCATATGGATTTTGTTGCCAATCCAGTGCGCGATGAAAGTGGGGAGAGAATAGGGACCGTTGTGGAGTGGGTTGATAGAACTCACGAAGTAAAAATTGAACAAGAAATAGAGGCCATTGTTGAAGCGGTAAAAGTGGGTGAATTAGGTGACCGTATTGACATGGCCGATAAAGAAGGTTTCTTTGAAAAGCTCAGTGAAGGGATCAATGAATTAATTGATATTATTGATAATGTTTTTTCTGATGTCAGTCAAACGATGCAAAGTATGGCTAAAGGTGATTTAACTGACCGAATAGAGCGAGATTATCAAGGTATATATTTAGAATGTAAAAACAGTATTAATACTTCAATGGATAAAATATCCGAAATTGTTGCTCAGGTTAATGAGTCATCAGACTTTATCAATAACTCATCTCAAGAAATTGCTAGTGGTAATAATAATTTGTCTCAAAGAGCAGAGCAACAAGCTGCAAATCTGGAGGAGACTGCTTCCAGTATGGAGGAGCTAACCAGTACAGTTAAAAATAATGCAGATAATGCGCAACAAGCCAATCAGGTGGCAACAACCGCAAGGCAGTTAGCTGAAACAGGGGGGGAGATTGTTAGCTCAGCTGTTTCGGCAATGCAAGAAATCAATGAAAGTAGTAATAAAATTGCAGAAATTATTGGGGTGATAGACGAAATTGCCTTCCAGACTAACTTGTTGGCTCTTAATGCATCTGTAGAAGCGGCGAGAGCAGGTGAGCAAGGCAGAGGGTTTTCCGTCGTTGCAACTGAGGTAAGAAATTTGGCACAACGAAGTGCTACGGCTGCAAAAGAAAGTAAAGAATTGATTCAAACCAGTATTCAAAAAGTAAGGGCGGGTACTGAGTTTGTTAACGAGACAGGTAAATCATTAAATGAAATTGTTGGTGGTGTAAGAAAGGTAGGTGATATTGTTGCAGAAATAGCAGCAGCCAGTTCAGAGCAGTCTCAAGGGATTGAACAGGTTAATCAAGCCGTTTCTCAGATGGATGAAATTACCCAGCAAAATGCTGCATTGGCAGAAGAAGCGTCTGCAGCAAGTGTTTCAATGAGTGATCAATCAATGAATATGACCCAGTTACTTTCATTCTTTAAAGTTTCTGGGCAATCTCAGTCAATGCTTTCACCTCCTGTGATAGCAACAGTGACAAAGCCGGGGGAGGAGCGAGTCAGTACAAAGCAAAGTTCATCCAGTTCTGATAGTGACTTTATTTCCAATGTAGATAACGATGAGTGGGAAGATTTTTAACGAATCCTTTCGGTGAGGTTATATCAATCCCAATAAATAATCACGGTAATAGTCGTTATTCCCGAAATCTTTAATCGGGAATCCATGCGCGCACATAGATTCCTGCTAATAGCCTGAAGGAATGATGGCTTCTCAGTTCAGGTGTAAATATATTGGAATTGGTATTATTTATTAACACTACAAAATCAGTCGTTAGAAATTCGCAGTCATGGTCGTGCGAAGTATAAATGAGGGGGAGCGAATGGCCTCGGGGTTATTTTGATTGTGTACGATATATTAAAAGCAGGTATAGATGTTAAAGTTGAGTTATAAATATGAAAACTAATCAAACAAAGTCACAATTTGTAGCGGTCGCATCCATTGCCGCTGAATTAAGTGCCGTTATGGATGTTGCAAAAGAAATTTCATTGGCTGCCGCCAATGCAAAAGCTATCGCTTTCAGGGCTGGAGAAAAAGCTAAGGGATTTCAACCTATTACTGATTTTATTAATGAATTAGCAAAGGATACGATAGAGCTGGTGAGTGGGATAAATGAGCATGCTTTATCGCTATATCAATTAACAGTCAATGAATACAGAATGACGGATGCATTCGTTAAATTTAAATTAGTAGCGGAAATGTCAAAAGGGGCGGTATATGCTGATTCATTAGAGCAGCCTCTTATTCAAGCTGAACAAAGGATGCAAGAATGCAGGCGTGATTTTTTATCAAATGTAACCCTGTTACTTATTCAACTGGATGAAGTGATGCATCCAGCAAGAGCGGCACGAGTTATTGCTGCAAATTCACGAATTGAAGCGTCTCAGGCGGGTGAGTACTTACAAAGTTTACAAGCAGTTGCCGAAAGTGTTGATAATGCTGCCCAGGTAATTCATGAAAATGTACAAAGATGCCGTAGTGCCTTGTCAGTTGTTAGTATAAGCAGCTAGGGCTATAGTTTCCCGCGCAAAGTATATGGTCTATAGTCTATAGCAAGTAACTAAGCAACCATCCGCTAAAAGATGGGTGGGCTAGAAAAATTGGCGACTGAAAGTTATGATGCAGGGTAAACAGCCCTGTTGCCTATGTTCACTCTTAATTTAACTCCAAGCTTAAAAGCGGCCATAGGATGGGCAAAGAGCTTTTTCGTGCCCATCTTTTACCGGTATAAGATAGGCACGGGGTAAAGCCCCTTTGCTCATCCTACGCATCTGACCTTAGAATGGAATATCGTCATCAAAATCTTCATACGAAGCCGGAGGGGGGGTATTTGATTGGGGTTGGCTGGCTGCTGGCGCAGGGCTTTGATTGCTTGAAGGGTGTTGTTCTTGGTTGATGTTTTTCGTTTGCCCTGAGGTATCATTAAAATTCCCAGTTCCTCCGCTCTTGCTATCAAGCATTTGCATTTGTTCAGCAATAATCTCGGTTGTATATCTATCTTGACCATTTTGGTCTTGCCATTTCCGTGTGCGGATACGCCCTTCAATATAAACTAAACTGCCTTTATGCAGGTATTCACCTGCAATTTCAGCAAGGCGATTAAAAAAGGCAACACGATGCCATTCGGTTTCATCACGACGCTCCCCTGATTGTCTGTCTTTCCAGCGTCGTGTCGTTGCAATGCCAATATTGGTAACGGCACCGCCACTGGGCATGTATCTGACTTCTGGGTCTGCACCTAGTCGGCCAATTAAAGTAACTTTGTTAAGCATTGTTTGTCCTGTGTGAATCGAGGTTTGCAGAAAATAGTATTATCTTCCTGCAAACTTTGTTTTTCAAATAAAAAATAAATTATGTCTTAAATTGTCCGACAGTTGACTTTAGTTGGTCGGCTAATTCTAAAAGTTCTTTGCATGCCTCAGATATATTTCTAGCGCCAATTGATGTTTCGTTTGCAACAGAACTGATATTGTTAATATTACGGTTGATCTCTGTTGCAACGGATGTCTGTTCTTCAGCAGCAGAGGCAATTTGATTGTTCATGTCACTGATTGTATCAATACGTTCACTGATAGTTGTTATAGATTCACTCGCTGAAGAGGCTTGTTCAACACTGGAAACAGCCTGTTTTTTACCTTTATCCATGACGCTTACCGCTTCTTTTGCCCTGTTTTGGAGGCGTTCAATTGTCTGTTGGATTTCTAAAGTGGAATTTTGTGTTCGGCTGGCAAGGGTGCGTACTTCATCAGCAACTACAGCAAACCCACGACCTTGTTCGCCGGCTCTAGCGGCTTCAATGGCAGCATTTAGTGCAAGCAGATTGGTTTGTTCTGCAATGCCTTGAATAACACTTAAAACCTCTCCTATACTATTACTATCACTTTCTAGTTCATGAATAACACTGGCGGCATTGTCTACTTCAGAGGCAAGTTGGTTGATTTCATTCATTGCCTGAGTCACAATGTTTTTTCCGCTAGTTGCTTCTGTATCGGCAGTGGCTGCAGATTCTGATGCGCTCACCGCATTTCTTGCAACTTCCTGGACTGTCGCCGTCATTTCTTCCATGGCAGTAGCAACCTGGGTGGTTTCTGCCAGTTGTTTTTCTACCCCATGTTCAGTTTGTTGTGTTATTTCCGCTAATTGATGAGATGACTTTGCTAGTTGCTCACTGGTATAGCTAATGCTATCAATTGTTTTAGCAATTTTTTTAACAAAGGCATTAAAGCTACTGGCGACCCAGGCGAATTCTGATTTTCCTTTTGCATCAAGACGAGCTGTTAAGTCACCGTCACCACTACAAATATCCTGTAGTCTTAAAGCTAGACTGGTAAGTGGGGTGATGATTATTTTATTCATTACAAAGTAACCGGTGCAACCAATAACGAGTAAAGTAAGCAAAATAAACCCAATGGCAACCCATATGTGATTTTGTACTTCAGCAAAATCATCAGAAAGGGGGATGATAATTTCAAAAGCACCGTGTAAATCACCTTCGTGTTTATTTTCCATGGGATAGCCAAGAATATCGGTACCATTTGTATTTCCCCAGAGCTGTTGAGATGTGTCTGGATTGCCATGACAAAGTTCACATTGTTTATCTAGCTTTACTGGACGAAAGTATCTTGCTTCATTCTTGTCTTCATCAAAATAGCTAAACTCTTGAGAGCCAGGGTTACTTTGAAAGAAGGATAGTGCTTCATGCTCTATGCTGTCGGGTTCGTTTTTAGGGTTTCTTGCGCCAACGCGGGGGGCTTTAAAACGAAAGTTACTTTCTTTGGCTTTTTCCTGAATGACGTTCCAGGCTGTTGCGACTGGAACGGTGGCGATGACAATGGATCGGGCTTCTGAAGCGGATTTGCTTTTTATTAACTCTCTTAAATGTTGCGTCGTAAAAAGACCTTGATCCCATTTGTTAATGGTATTGCTACGGATAGATTCAGAAACAAGGAGTAATTGTTTTGCTTCAAGAATATTTGATTCAATTACTTTTTGTTTTTCATTATTTGCATACAGGATTACAATTCCAATGGCCATCACGGTTAGTGTGGCCATTGTTATTGAAATTACGCGTACACCAACTGAATGCCAGTTCATTAGTTGCATGGTAGAAATCTCCTCGATTATTAGCTTTAGCTAATTTTTTTATATGGCTTGTTATAGGCAAGCCTTGCTAGTTTTATGTTTTTCTAGGCATAGAATACATTTTTAGGTTTGTATTGTCAGTATTCTGGCTGTATTTCCAACGGGTTTTACAGCACGTATCTAATATAGTAGATGAATTAGGTTATAATTCTGATTTACAGTAGTTTATCGGTCATATTTTTTCAAACTTTAAGGTTTATTATGGAAAAGATTAAGGTTTTGTTCGTTTGCATGGGAAATATTTGTCGATCACCAACAGCAGAGGGTGTGTTTTCCTCATTGATTCAATCTGAAAGGGTTTGTGATCAGTTTGTTATTGATTCCGCAGGGACTCATGCCTATCATGTTGGCGATGCACCAGACTTAAGGTCACAGAAAGCGGCAAAAGATAGAGGTGTTGACCTGGCTGAGATAAGGGCTCGGAAAGTTGTTTTTGGGGATTACGAGGACTTTGATTATTTATTAGTGATGGATAATGATAATTATCAGATTGTTAATGAGTTTTGTCCTGAAGAATATAAGCATAAAATAAAACATTTTTTAGAATTTGCTCCACAGCTAACTACTCTAGAAGTGCCTGATCCTTATTATGGTGGTAAATACGGCTTTGAGCGTGTATTAGATATGATAGAAGATGCTTCAACTGGTTTTTTAAATTCATTAAAACAATCTGGAAAAATAATATGAAAAAAATAATACTATTATTGCAAATCGCTTTATTCGGTTTTTTCTCTTTTACTGCAACGCCTGTTACTGCACAAGAATCTAAAAAAATAACGCATGTTGTGATGGTTTGGTTAAAGCAGCCAGGTAATGAAAGCCAGCGTTTGGCTTTTATTAAGGCAAGTGAAGAATTAAATGATCTGCCAGGTATTATCAGTCGTCATGTGGGTGTAGTGCAGGCAAGTGATAGAAGTATTGTTGATGATACATTTGATGTGGCTGTTACGGTTACCATGAAAAATAAAGCGGCTTTGGACGCTTATTTAAATCATCCAAAGCATAAGAAAATTCTTAAGGAAAAAATTAAACCACTAACTAATCGTGTGGTTGCTTATGATTTTGTTAGCAAATAAGGTGTAAGGGTATGGCAATTATTTCTAATACGGTGGGATATCTAGATGGAGAAACCTTACTGGAGGGTTTCTTTGCTTATGATGATACAGTTGAAGGCCGTCGACCTGCTGTAATGATTAATCATGCCTGGGCTGGGAGAAATAAATTTGTTGAAGATAAGGCATTAAAGCTTGCTGAATTAGGTTATTTTGCATTTGCTGTTGATATGTATGGGAAAGGTGTTTTAGGTCTGAATAATGATGAAAGCGCGCAACTGATGCAACCTTTTATTGATGACCGAAATCTTGTGTTACAGCGAATGCAGGCGGCTTTGTATGCTGTTAAGTTATTGCCTTGGGTTGATGATAAAAGTATTGCAGCAATAGGTTTTTGTTTTGGGGGGCTTTGTGTGCTGGATTTGGCAAGATCGAATGCTGATATTAAAGGGGTGGTTTCATTTCATGGTTTGCTAATGCCTCCTCAGATAACACCTGAAAATCAAGAGATTAAAGCTAAGGTTTTAGTTTTAAATGGTGCGGATGATCCTATGGTCTCATCTGATCAACTAATCTCTTTGCAACAAGAGCTGACTTTGGCTGATGCAGATTGGCAAGTACATACTTATGGGCATACTATGCATGCATTTACTAATCCTGTTGCCAATGATCCAGATTTTGGAACGGTTTATCAGTCAAGCTCTGATAAACGATCCTGGCAAGCAATGAAGAGTTTTTTAGTTGAAATTTTCGAATAAAAACTCAACTTGCTTTGGTTTTTAAGTTGTCAGCGTCACTCGGTTGACTGTTATTTTACATGGCTATTAATAAATCACTGATCAAGTAGTGGTATGCCGCTAACTTCTTTGTAATGTTTTAAATTTAGTTGATAAAGGTAGGAAGGGCCTATTGGCCGTAATTGCTCTTGATTTTGTTCCAATCGCAGTCAATAGGCTTCTCTTACCGACTAAGAATGACTCAGGCGTTTTCTGGTTTTATATAAAACTGAGGCTTGGTGGCGTTATTTTATTGTGCGTATTAGCACTCTGTGTGGGTGTTAATAGTTGGTTTTAATCTATCCTTGAAGCTTTCTCCTTTTTAGTCGATTTATTTGTTATAATTGATCAGTTATTTTATTGGCTTATACCGCTATGAATAAGGATATTTATTGATTTACGGTATCACAAAGGAATCTTGCTTTTTAAGCATAAACACAAACAAACGGATCTATGTCAGAATTCGCTAAAGAAATTATCCCCGTTAATCTCGAAGACGAGATGAAACAATCGTATCTTGATTATGCAATGAGCGTTATTGTAGGTCGAGCATTGCCTGATGTTAGAGATGGTTTAAAACCAGTGCATAGGCGTGTACTGTACGCAATGAGCGTGCTGGGAAATGATTGGAACAAGGCGTATAAGAAATCAGCGCGTGTGGTCGGTGATGTGATCGGTAAATATCACCCGCATGGTGATACTGCTGTTTATGACACTATCGTTCGAATGGCTCAGCCATTTTCTATGCGCTATATGCTTATTGATGGCCAAGGTAACTTTGGTTCTGTTGATGGTGATTCTCCAGCGGCGATGAGGTATACCGAAGTTCGTATGGCAAAAATCTCTCACCAGATTCTTGCAGACCTTGATAAAGAAACCGTGGACTTTGTTGCTAACTATGATGAATCAGAATCTGAGCCATCCGTTATGCCAACGCGAATTCCTACGTTATTAATTAATGGTTCGTCGGGTATTGCTGTCGGCATGGCAACTAATATCCCGCCACATAATATTGATGAGGTGGTAAGTGCTTGTCTGGCTTTGATTGAAAACCCTGAAAGCAGTATTCCCGATTTGATGCAGCATATACCTGGGCCAGATTTCCCTACCGCAGGGTTTATTAATGGGGCATCAGGTATTTATGATGCTTATATGACAGGCAGAGGAAGAATCCATTTACGCTCACGCTGTCATTTTGAAGACAGAGGGGAGGGTGGTAAACAGTCCATTATCGTCACAGAATTACCTTATCAGGTGAATAAGGCAAGATTACTGGAAAAAATAGCCGAAATGGTTAAGTTTGGTAAGCTTGAAGGTATTACAGGCTTACGTGATGAGTCTGACAAAGATGGTATGCGCATGGTGATTGAATTGCGCAGAGGTGAGGTAGCTGAGGTTATTTTAAATAACCTTTATAAGCAGACTCAGTTGCAAACTGTTTTTGGTATTAATATGGTTGCCATTAGGGATGGTCGTCCCTACTGCATGAATCTAAAAGAGATTCTGGTGGCGTTTATTAACCATAGACGTGAAATTGTTACTCGTAGAACCATTTATAACTTGCGCAAGGCTCGTGAAAGGGCGCATGTATTAGAAGGGTTAGCGATTGCATTGGCTAATATTGATGAAATGATTGAATTAATCAAAACATCACCAAATCCAGCAGAAGCTAAGAAACGTTTATTAGCTAAGAACTGGGAATTAGGTTTGGTTGCTGCCTTGTTAGAAGATGCGGATGCTGATAGAACGCGGCCTGAAACGTTGGCGCTTGAATTTGGTTCTCAAGCAGATGGTACGTACAAACTGTCTGCGGCACAAACACAAGCGATCCTTGATCTACGATTACACCGTTTAACAGGGCTAGAACAAGAAAAAATTGTTAAAGAATACAAAGAATTACTTGAATTAATTGATGGCTATTTAGAAATACTTGGTAGTGATATTCGATTAATGGAAGTGATTCGTGAAGAATTAGAAGAAATCAAACAGCAATATTCTGATAAACGCCGCACAGAAATTTTACAGGATCATCTGAATTTATCTGCCGAAGATTTAATCACAGAAGAAGATATGGTCGTGACCATGTCACATGAGGGCTATGTTAAATCTCAACCACTGGGTGATTATAAAGCACAGCGTAGAGGCGGGCGAGGTAAGTCTGCAACAGCAACCAAAGAGAAAGATTTTGTTGAAAAACTAATTATTGCTAATACCCATGATACGATTTTGTGTTTTTCATCATCAGGCAAAGTGTATTGGTTAAAAGTATTTCATTTGCCAGTTGCAAGTCGTGGATCAAGAGGAAAACCTTTTGTTAATTTATTACCTTTAGAAAAAGGTGAAAAAATAAATGCCATGTTGACGGTGCGTGAATACAGTGAAGATAAATTTATCTTTATGGCGACTGCTGCGGGTACGGTTAAAAAGACCCCATTAAAAGAATTTGAAAGACAGCGTGCCAATGGCAAGATTGCTATTGATCTACGTGAAAATGATACCTTGGTTGGTGTGGCAGTGACTGATGGCCAACAAAATATACTGCTATTTAGTAGTTCAGGCAAGGCTAACTGTTTTAATGAAACAGATGTGCGCTCAATGGGTAGAACCGCAACGGGTGTACGGGGTATTAGGTTACAAGAAGGGCAACGAGTTATTTCATTGATTATTGCCGCAGAAGGTACCGTTTTAAATGTGACTGAAAATGGTTATGGCAAACGCACAAAACTTGAAGAGTTTACTCGCCATAAACGGGGCGGGCAGGGCATGATTGCTATGCAAACATCTGAACGTAATGGTGCTGTGGTCGGTGCTACTTTAGTGACTGAGACTGATGAAATCATGTTGATTACCAGTGGCGGTATATTGGTTAGAACTAAGGTTAATGAAATATCTATTGTTGGTCGTAATACACAAGGTGTGCGTGTTATTCGCCTTGATAAAAAAGAAAAAGTAGTGGGTGTGGATCGTGTTGATGGTCTAGATGATGAGGATGAGCTGGATGAGCAAAATGAAATTGATAATCCAGTCGTTGATACACAAATTGACACCGAGCAAGAACAAGATAACTTAGGAACAGAAGAATAAAATGAGCAGAATTTTTAATTTTAGTGCAGGTCCGTCTACTTTACCCGAGTCGGTTTTATTAAAAGCTCAAGCAGAGTTTTTAGATTGGCGCGGCACAGGTATGTCAGTGATGGAAATGAGTCATCGCGGCAAAGAATTTATGTCTATTGCTGAAGAATTAAAAAGTGATTTGATTGAGCTTCTTAATATACCTTCTAATTATAAAGTATTGTTTTTACAAGGTGGAGCAACAGGCCAATTCGCAGGGATTCCGCAGAATATTTTACGAGGTAATGATAAAGCTTGTTACGTCAATACGGGGGCTTGGTCTGCAAAAGCTATTAAAGAAGCTAAAAATCATTGTAATGTGATTGTTTCTGCTGATGCAAAACCATCTAGTTTTACAGATATTCCTGATTATGCTGATTGGAATGTTGATGAGAGTGCAGCTTATTTACATTACACAGACAATGAAACCATCCATGGGGTAGAGTTTCAAGACATCCCAAGTTTTGGTGATTTGCCTCTAGTTTGTGATATGTCATCTAATATTTTGTCACGTGCAGTTGATATTAGTAAATTTGGTATTGTATATGCTGGGTCACAAAAGAATATGGGGCCGGCTGGAGTCACTATTGTTATTGTGCGTGATGATCTAATTGGTCAGGCAGATAGTAAAATTGCTTCTGTGTTTGATTATGAGCAACAAGCTAAAAATGACTCTATGTTAAATACCCCAGCGACCTATAATTGGTATTTGGTGGGATTAGTATTGAAATGGGTTAAAGAGTCAGGTGGTATTGCTGCAATGGAGCAGCATAATAAAACCAAAGCAGATGCTTTATATCAAGCCATTGAGCAATCTTCTTTATACTCAAACCCTGTTGCTAAAGCCGTTCGCTCTAGAATGAATGTGCCTTTTGTTCTAGCTAATGCTGAATTAGATGCAGAATTTTTGAAATTAGCGGGCGAGAAGGGTTTAAGTTCATTAAAAGGGCATCGATCAGTTGGTGGTATGCGAGCAAGTATTTATAATGCAATGCCTACAGAAGGTGTGACTGCATTGATTGACTTTATGGCTGAGTTTGAGAAAACTCACGGTTAATTAGAGTCACTTGTAAGTACATGGATCTTGGTGAATAGCTACTTTGTAGAGCGGACTTCAGTCCGCAATTTGCAGCGTGCCTTTTCATAGCAGAGTAACATCTGCTCACCAATATCCATCAATATCATATTGAAGGGCTAAAGTACCTTTGCGTAAAAATTGTAATTAAGGTTTTTATATAATAGTAATGACAGACATCATTCCACTTTCAGAATTAAGAAAACAAATTGACGCAATTGATAGTCAAATACTGCAATTGATTAATCAGCGTGCATCTTGTGCCATGGACGTCGCCAGAACAAAAATATCCGAAGGTGAGACAGGAACGTTTTATCGTCCTGATCGCGAAGCATTGGTTTTGCGTCGAATTAAAGAGCTTAATCCAGGGCCGTTATCAGACGATACTTCTGCACGCTTTTTTCGAGAGATCATGTCCTCTTGTCTGGCATTAGAAAAGCCTCTGGAAGTTGCTTATTTAGGGCCAGCCGGGACATTTACTCAGCAAGCAACCTTTAAGCATTTTGGTCATGCGGTTAAGTCAGTTCCTGTTTCATCTATTTATGAAATTTTTACTGAGGTAGAAAAACAACATTGTCAGTTTGGTGTGGTTCCTGTTGAAAATTCTACGGGGGGTGTTATTGCGCATACCTTTGATAGATTTATCTCCTCTCCTCTAAAAATATGTGGCGAGGTTGAATATAAAGTTCATCATAATTTGATGGGGCATGCTAAAAATTTAAACGATGTGACGGAGGTTTTGTCGCATCAACAGTCATTGGCTCAATGTAGGCAGTGGCTGGATTCACATCTGCCAGGTGTTGCTTGTACTGCGGTGAGTAGTAATGCTGAAGCGGCTCGACTTGTTTCAGGTAGTCAGAATAAAATGGCAATAGCGGGCGAGGCTGCTGCTCAATTGTATGGTCTTAATATTTTAGAAGAGAATATTGAGGATGAGTCAAATAATACGACGCGCTTTATTATTATTGGTGGGCAAGAACCTGAATCTACTGGTGTTGATAAGACGTCATTATTGATCTCTACGGCCAATAGGGCTGGGGCTTTGCAGGAAATTATTGAGCCCTTTTCTAAATATGACATCAGTATGTCACATATTGAATCAAGACCTTCAAAGCAAGGCTTGTGGGATTATGTTTTCTTTATTGATATTAATGGTCATAAAAATGATGAAAATGTATCTAAAGCATTAAGCGAATTAAAAGCGAATGTAAATGTGTTGAATATTTTAGGTTCGTACCCTAAAGCTGTTATTTAACGGCAGATCTTATATGAATAATAAAAATACAATCAGTACACTTGCTGTTCAAGGCGTGCAAAGTCTTATCCCTTATAAAGCGGGCAAGCCCGTTGAGGAATTGGAGCGAGAGCTAGGATTAACCGAGATTGTTAAGTTAGCGTCAAATGAGAATTCATTGGGCCCTGGTGAAAAAGTGTTGGATGCGATTCAAAAAACATTGCCTGAATTATCTCGTTACCCTGATGGTAATGGTTTTGCTTTAAAAAGTGCATTAGCAAAAAAACTTGATATTTCAATGGATCAAATTACCTTAGGTAATGGCTCAAATGAAATATTGGAGTTGGTCGCTCGTACTTTTTTAACAGCTGAATTAGAGGTGGTTTTCTCTCAACATGCTTTTGCAGTTTATCCTTTGGTCACTCAAGCGGTTGGGGCGACAGCTAAAATAGCACCCGCACTTAATTATGGTCATGATTTAACTGCTATGCTGTCTTTAGTTAATGACAAGACTCGACTCGTTTTTATTGCTAATCCCAATAATCCTACGGGGACATTGTTAGCTTCAGAAGATTTGAAAAAATTTATTTCAGCACTGCCTGCTACGGTTATTTGTGTGCTAGATGAAGCTTATTTTGAATTTATTGATAGTGAAAATGTACTTGATTCGATTTCATGGTTGGCGGATTATCCAAACCTGATAATTACACGTACATTTTCAAAGGCTTATGGATTGGCAGGTTTACGGGTTGGTTACAGTATTTCATCAAAAGAAATTGCTGATTTACTTAATAGAGTGCGCCAGCCTTTTAATAATAATATGCTTGCTTTGGCCGCTGCAGAGGCAGCCTTGGCTGATGAAGAATATTTGGCAAAAACAATTTCAGTCAATAATCAGGGAATGAAACAGCTGACGGCTGCTTTTGCCGAGCTAGGTTTAAGCTGGATTCCGTCATTTGGTAATTTTGTTTCGGTTGATTTAAAGCAGGAAGGGTTGCCTGTTTATAACGCCTTGCTAAAAAAAGGGGTAATCGTGCGCCCAGTCGCAAATTATGAAATGCCCAGTTATCTTCGGATTAGTATAGGGACAGAGCAAGAGAATCAGTTTTTTATTAATGCATTAAAAGATGTGCTAGCAGAGTCAAACTAGCGATGTTTAATAAAATTTGTATAATTGGCATTGGATTGATCGGCGGATCAATTGCCAGAGCAGCTAGAGAGCAAGGTCTGTGCAATAATATCGTGGCTTTTGGTCGAGCTAAAGGCATAAAAAATTTACAGCTGGCTAAGACGTTAGGCGTTGTAGATGATTATTATATTGAGATAGAGCCAGCGGTAAAAGATGCTGATTGTGTCATTATTTGTACCCCTGTCGGTGCGATGGAACATGTCTTTAAACAGCTTAAACCCTGGTGGAATGAACGCACGCTTTATACTGATGCGGGTAGCACAAAAGCCAGTGTGATTGCAGCGGCAGAAGCCGTGTTTGCTAAGGTGCCAGATAATTTTATACCCGCTCACCCTATTGCAGGAGCTGAGAGTAGTGGTGTGTCAGCATCACGATCTGACTTGTTTGTTGATAAGCGATTAATCATAACCCCGATAGAGTCAAGTCGTGAAAGTCTGGTTAAAAAAACAGCTGAATTTTGGCGAGAGATAGGCTCCATTGTTTCTGTTATGGAGGTGGCGCATCATGATGCTGTGCTCGCTGCAACAAGTCATTTACCGCATATTTTAGCCTTCTCATTGGTTGACTTATTGGGTAAAAAAGATGAGAAAGTAGAAATATTTAAATTTGCGGCTGGAGGCTTTAAAGACTTTACCCGTATTGCCTCAAGTGACCCAACCATGTGGTTGGATATTTGTATGGCAAATAAACAAGAATTAATTCCTTTAATTCAGCAGCTCAAAGCTGGGTTAGGGGAGATTGAACAAATGCTGGTTGATAGTAATAGCCAGCAACTTTTTGAAACCTTTACGTATGCCAAGCAAGCAAGGCAACGTTTCCTAAATCAATTTGATAACGCTATGTCAGAAACAATAACCTTTAATATCCAGCCTGGTGGAAGTTTACGCGGAGAAATTCGTGTGCCAGGAGATAAATCAATGTCTCACCGCTCTATTATGCTGGGATCTCTGGCTGAGGGTGTTACGCATGTTAAAGGCTTTTTAAATGCAGAAGATGCTTTAGCTACTTTAGCTGCTTTTAAAGCGATGGGGGTAGAAATTGAAGGTCCTGTTAATGGTGAAGTGACTATTCATGGTGTGGGTAAACATGGTTTAAAAGAGCCAAAAGAACCATTGTATCTAGGTAATTCTGGTACCTCAATGCGCTTATTGAGTGGTTTATTAGCAGGTCAAAAATTTAACACGGTTTTAACAGGGGATAGGTCATTATCTTCAAGACCGATGAAAAGAGTGACCGCTCCATTAGCAACAATGGGCGCACAAATTGAAACTGAAGCGGATGGAACAGCTCCATTACGTATTACAGGAACTGACCAGTTAAAATCGATTGATTATGTAATGCCTATGGCAAGCGCACAAGTTAAATCATGTATGTTGCTAGCAGGTATGTATGCGGAAGGTGAAACAACCGTGGTTGAGCCCGCACCAACGCGTGATCACACTGAGAGAATGTTGAATGGTTTCGGTTATCCTGTTCAACGTGAGGGTGCTAAAGCTAGTATTACATCAGAGGGTAAATTAAGGGCTGCTAATATCGACGTGCCAAGTGACATTTCATCGGCAGCATTCTTTTTAGTCGGCGCTTCAATTGCGCCTGATTCTGATGTGACTTTAAATCATGTGGGAATGAACCCGACACGGACAGGTATTATTGATATCTTACGTTTAATGGGGGCAAATATTGAGGTTTTGAATGAGCGTTCTGTTGGTGGAGAGCCTGTGGCTGATTTGCGTGTACGTTCTAGTCAATTAAAAGGCATTGATATTCCTGAAGAATTAGTTCCTTTAGCAATTGATGAATTTCCAGTGTTATTTGTTGCCGCTGCATGTGCAGAAGGGCAGACCGTGTTAACGGGCGCTAAAGAATTGAGAGTTAAAGAATGTGATCGAATTCAAGTGATGGCTGATGGGCTTAAAACATTAGGTGTTGATGCGACTCCAACTGAAGATGGTATGGTTATTAATGGTAAAACCGTTGATTCTATTGGTGGAGGTGAAGTGGATTCGCATGATGATCACCGTATTGCTATGTCATTTTCTATTGCAGGTTTAAGAGCTACTGCGCCTATTGCTGTTCATGATTGTGAAAATGTGAATACTTCATTTCCTGAGTTTCGTGATCTGGCAACAAAATTAGGTTTAAATTTAACATGAGTGTTCCTGTATTAACCATTGATGGGCCCAGTGGCGCGGGAAAAGGCACGGTCAGTCGTTCAGTTGCAAAAAAATTAGGGTGGCATTATTTGGATAGTGGATCCATCTATCGATCATTAGCTATTGCTGTATTGGATAAGGGTGTCGATTTAGAAAATATTACTGAAATTGTACGGGTTGCAGACGCGTTATTATTAGAATTTGAATGTGGCGATGAGTTGGTAGTTAAGCTTGATGGTATTGATATTACGGCTAGGCTTCCCTCTGAAACAACGGGGAATACCGCATCTATTATTGCTGCATACCCTGATGTTCGTGCGGTTCTATTGCAGAAACAAAAGGATTTTCGGCAGGCCCCTGGCTTGATTGCAGATGGTCGGGATATGGGGACAGTGGTTTTTCCTGAAGCTGAAAATAAAGTATTTTTGACGGCCAGTGCAGAAGAGAGAGCGAGTCGTCGATATAAACAGTTGAAAGAAAAAGGGATTGATGCTAATCTTGTAAGGATAACAAAAGAGATTGAGGCGCGAGATCGTAGAGATCAGGAGCGTACAACAGCGCCATTAAAGGCTGCTGAAGGGGCTCTTTTAATAGATTCTTCTAATTTATCGATTGATCAGGTAATAGAAGAAGTCATGAATTTGGTTCAATAATGAACCATAGGTGGTTGTTAAGTATGAATATTTAACAGCTTTATTTTTTAACTTTTAAAATATTAACTTGTTTACGCTTTTCAATAAGTGAAGAGTAAGAAAGGCAAGTGTGGGAAAGAAAAGATGAGCGAGAGCTTTGCGGAGATGTTTGAAGAAAGTCTAGTGCGCACAGAAATGCGTCCTGGTGCTATGTTAATCGGTACAGTTATTGATATCGATAATGATTTTGTTATTGTTAGTGCACAAGCAAAATCTGAAGGTGTAATTCCAAAATGGCAGTTTTTAACGCCAGATGGTGATCTTGAAGTCAATATTGGTGATGAAGTTGAAGTAGCACTTGACTTATTTGAAGATGGATTGGGATCTACGCTTCTTTCCCGTGATAAAGCTAAGAAAAATAAAGCTTGGGGCGAGCTTGAAAAAGCTTTTGAAGGCGATGAAACTATTGTTGGTCGTATTAATGGTAAAGTCCGTGGTGGTTTCACTGTGGCAGTAGGTGCATTGCGTGCCTTCTTACCAGGTTCATTAGTTGATGTTCGTCCAATTAGAGATACTACTTTCCTTGAAGGTCGTGATCTTGAATTTAAAGTCATTAAGATTGACCAAAAACGTAACAACGTTGTCTTATCTCGTCGTGCTGTAGTTGAAAAAGAATACAGTGCAGAAAGAGAAGAGTTAATGAAAACGCTTGAAGATGGCGCTGTGGTTAAAGGTATCGTTAAAAACTTAACTGATTACGGTGCATTTATCGACTTAGGTGGTATTGATGGTTTGTTACATATCACAGATATGGCATGGCGTCGTATTCGTCACCCTTCTGAGTGTGTTGAAATTGGTCAAGAAATCGAAGTTAAAGTTCTTAAATTCGATAAAGAGAAAACTCGTGTTTCATTAGGTATGAAGCAAATGGGTGAAGATCCATGGAAAGAAATTGCAGAGCGTTACCCAGCTGCGACACGCGTACACGGTAAAGTTAATAACTTGACTGATTACGGTTGTTTCGTAGAAATTGAAGAAGGCGTTGAAGGTTTAGTTCACGTTTCTGAAATGGACTGGACTAACAAAAACGTTAACCCTTCTAAAGTTGTTCAACTAGGTGAAGAAGTTGAAGTGATGGTTCTGGAAATTGATGAAGAACGTCGTCGTATTTCTCTTGGTATGAAGCAATGTCGTACTAACCCTTGGGATGAGTTCGCAGCAACTCATAACAAAGGTGATAAGATTTCTGGAAAAATCAAGTCTATTACTGATTTTGGTGTTTTCATTGGTCTTGAAGGTGGTATTGACGGGCTGGTTCATACTTCTGACATTACTTGGAACGAAGGTGATAAAGAAGCAATTCGTGCTTACAAACGTGGCGACGAAGTTGAAACTATTATTCTTGCTGTTGATTCTGAGCGTGAACGTATTTCTTTGGGTATCAAGCAACTTGAACAAGACCCATTCCAAAACTACATTGGTCTAAATGAAAAAGGTAGTTTGGTTAAAGGTATCGTTAAGTCTGTTGATGCTAAAGGTGCTGTTATTGAACTTTCAGAGAACATCGAAGGTTACTTAAAAGCATCTGAAATTCAACGTGATCGTGTTGAAGATGCGCGTACTTTCTTAAAAGAAGGTGACGAAATAGAAGCTAAATTCATTGGTGTTGATAAGAAAACAAAATCAATTTCATTGTCAATCAAAGCAAAAGATAATGATGATGAATCTGCTGCAATGAAAGATTATGGAAGTCAAGCTGCTGGTTCAGCAACACTTGGTGATATCTTCAAGCAATTAGAAAAATAAGTTAGTCTTTAAGGGGAGTGCTATTATGCACTCCCTTTTTTATTTCTAGGATTGAATGTGACAAAATCAGAATTAATTGAAGCTTTGGCTGGTCAGCTGCCTCATTTAGCATTTAAAGATGTGGAATTGGCGGTTAATTGCGTTATCGAACAAATGAGTGAGACCCTATCATCGGGTGAAAGAATAGAAATTAGAGGATTTGGTAGCTTTTCTTTGCATCATAGAGCACCTCGAATGGGGAGAAACCCAAAAACGGGTGAAGCAGTTTCTTTAACTGCTAAGTATGTGCCTCATTTTAAACCCGGAAAAGAACTGAGAGACAGAGTTGATGTTTCTCGTGAAACGTTCAAAATTATAGATTAATTATTCAACGCATTAACTAAACATTATTATGAAAATAATCCTTTTTGTTGTATTTTCTGTTGTTTTTATTATTGCGTTGATATTTTCGCTACTAAATTTTCATTTAGTGCAAATAAACTTAGGTTTTACCTCTCTAAACCTCCCTTTGGCTGTAGCGCTTACCATAGAGCTTTTTGCTGGTGTTATCATCGGATTACTGGTTGCTTTTCTGAAGATTTTAAAATTAAAGTCTGAATACGCTCAACTTGATAAACAGCTAAATAGAGCCACAAAAAAATAATTTATTTCTATTCGTATTCCCCCTTACCTTTATTAATGGCTTCTTTTATCGATACTTAACAAAGGTATAGATTAACAAAGGTATTGATGAGGCATAAGCTTAAGCTAGCAATTAATGTAGTTGATCTTATTGTCTTTAAGCTGGGTGGTATATATGGTATGATTGCATGCAAATGAGAATTATTATCAATTGAGGTTTTCGTACTTCAATTTAATCCGTAGAACAAAGATCAACCTGGTTACCCATGAGTTTCAGCTAAACCTAGAGGGTGCGCGGCTTTTTCTCTTAAGCCCCTGGCGGGGAGAGGGTTTGGGTGAGGGGGGAGTTAAATAATTCTCTTCTTCAAAATTTCTTTTGTTTTTTAAAGAGATTAAAGAATAAGTAATAGAGAATCTTATTCTTATTCCCCTCACCCAACCCTCTCCCCGCTTGGGGCGAGGGCTTAAAGTACCTTATTGTATGATTAAGGACTGGCTGAGGCTTATACGTAATTAGGAAGATCAATGACAATTAATTTAAAAATGCTTGCAGTGGGTGATCATGGGAAAATTATCGGTTTTGATAAGTCAGGTAAAGTGTATCGAAAACGTCTCCTTGCTATGGGCTTAACACCAGGAACTGAGTTTACAGTGACACGTTTTGCCCCATTAGGTGACCCTGTAGAAATTAAAATTCGTGGGTTTTCTTTGTCTTTACGTAAAAATGAAGCGACTGTTTTGCTGATTGAAAAGCTATGAGTGATTATACCATTGGTGTTGTTGGTAATCCCAACAGTGGAAAAACGACTTTATTTAATTTACTGACGGGATCAAATCAACATGTTGGTAATTGGCCTGGTGTTACGGTTGAGCAAAAAACGGGAGAATACACTTTTGAGGACAAGCTTATTAGTGTGGTTGACTTGCCTGGGACCTATTCATTAGAGGCGGCAGATGAACAAGTCTCATTAGATGAAAAAGTTGCTAGAGATTATGTGGCTTCAAAACAAGCCGATCTTATTATTAATATTGTTGATGCTTCCAATATTGAAAGGAATTTATATTTAACATCTCAGCTGATAGAGATGCGAGTCCCAATAGTTTTAGTGCTTAATATGATGGATATAGTTAAGCAGCGCGGGATAAAAATTGATTGTGAGTTTTTAGCTAAGCAATTATCTTGTCCTGTTATCCCTCTTACGGCATCGAACAAAAATGGACTTATTCCCTTACAAAGCGTCATTGATAAGGCCGTAGTTGATAGACAAATACCTGAGTTGAAAATTGAATATGCAGCTGCCTTTGAGCTTGCAATAAGTCAATTAATCCCTTCTGTTGAACTTCAGGCTAAAGAAAGTGGTTGTGACCTTCGCTGGTTAGCCTTAAGGTTGTTAGAAGATGATACTCTGGCAATTAAAATAGCGGGAAATGAGGTGTCTGAACAAGTTCAGAAACTTCAACAATCTGTTGAGTCGGAAACAGAAGATGAAATTGATATTTTAGCCGCTGATGCTAGATACTCTTTCGTCAATAAGTTAACCAAACATACGGTGTGTCGATTGAATGAAGTTTCTCGACTCACCTCAGATAAAATTGATCATATTGTATTAAATCGTTTTTTAGGCATTCCTATCTTCCTGCTAGTTATGTATGCCATGTTTATGTTCACCATAAATATTGGTAGTGCATTTATTGATTTTTTTGATAGGGCGGTTGGCGCTATTTTGGTTGATGGGTTTACTCTCATTCTCACCGCAATAGATTTTCCCGAATGGTTGATCGTATTGCTTGCAAATGGGGTAGGGGGGGGGATTCAAGTGGTCGCCACTTTTATTCCGATTGTTGGCTTTTTATTTATGTTTCTATCTGCATTGGAGGATTCTGGGTATATGTCCAGAGCCGCATTTGTGATGGATCGCTTTATGTTAATGATTGGTTTGCCAGGAAAATCCTTTGTACCGATGATTGTTGGTTTCGGATGTAATGTTCCTGCCATTATGGCAACACGGACTTTAGATAATAAGAGGGATCGAATTTTAACCAATTTGATGAACCCTTTCATGTCCTGCGGAGCTCGATTGCCTGTTTATGCATTATTTGCAGCTGCTTTTTTCCCCGTTGGTGGGCAAAACCTGGTTTTTGGCTTGTATTTGTTAGGTATTGTTGTTGCCGTGCTAACGGGTTTAATTATGCGCCATACCTTATTTAAGGGCGAGGCTTCTCCCTTTATTATGGAATTACCAACGTATCATATGCCAACCATTAAAGGGGTCTATATAAAAACATGGGATAGGCTTAAATCATTTATTTTTAATGCAGGGAAAGTGATTGTTCCGATGGTATTGGTGCTAAACTTTTTGAATGCACTTGGAACAGATGGTAGTTTTGGACAGGAAAATAGTCAAAAATCTGTATTAAGTGAAATAGGGCGCTCTTTAACGCCGGCATTTAAACCCATGGGAATAGAACCGGATAATTGGCCAGCAACGGTGGGTATATTTACCGGTGTGTTAGCTAAAGAAGCGGTGGTTGGCACATTGAATGCCTTATATAGCCAGATTTCGGCAACTGAAAATCAACAACTTGATTTGGGTGCTGAATTTGATTTGAAGCAAGCATTATTTGATGCATTAGCCACTATTCCACAGAACCTGATCGCGGTTGCGGATAATATCCTGGACCCACTTGGGTTAAATGTTGGTGACTTATCAAGCCTTGATTCAGCAGCGGCTGAGCAAGAAGTGACAACGAGTACCTTTGTTGCTATGCAGGCAAGTTTTGATGGGCAGGTAGGGGCTTTTGCTTATTTACTGTTTATTTTATTGTATGCGCCTTGTGTTGCTGCTACGACTGCAATATATAAAGAAACCAATACTGCCTGGACTATTTTTGTACTTTTTTGGACGACTGGTTTAGCTTATATGACTGCGACTATTTTCTATCAGTCTATGACTTATTCGCAGCACCCTGAATATTCTTTACAATGGATTGTAGGATTGATCATTGCATTTGTTGTTGTGTTGATTGGTCTGTGGGTATATGGACGCTCGTTTCAAAAAGAGGATAAAGTTTCTTTTCAAAACAGACGTGAGTCGCAATGATTTTATCTGAACTCAGAAGCTATCTACAAGAAAAAAAAAGAGTCACTCTACATGAATTGGTTATTCATTTTGATATAGATGCTGATGCATTAAGAGGGATGTTAGCCAAGTGGATAAGCAAAGGTAAAGTTAGACAATTACCTGTCGGTGTAAATTGTGGAACGACTTGTTGTAAATGTGACCCTACATTAACAGAGTTTTATGAGTGGATTTAAAGAGCAGGTGAAAGGTACAAGGCCAAAGGAAGAGAGCCATCTTCATCGCTGTTTTAGCTCCCTTTAGCCTTTAGCCTTTAGCCTTTCATCTGCTCTTTTATAAACTCAACAATGTTTTCCAAAGCAATATCCTGACTTTCACTGTCTGTTCTTGCTCTGTATTCAACATTGCCAGAATCAAGGCCTCTATCTCCCATCACAATACGATGAGGAATGCCGATTAATTCCATATCAGAGAACATAAAACCAGCACGTACTTTGCGGTCGTCTAGTAACACTTCAATGCCAGCATCCTGTAGTTTTTGATACATTTCATTAACAGCTGTTCTTAAACGTTCAGATTTATGCATATTCATAGGGCATAAAGCGACTTGAAAAGGCGCTAGATTGCCAGGCCAGATAATGCCTTTATCATCATGTTTTTGTTCGATGGCAGCGGCAACAATTCGGGAAATACCAATACCGTAACAGCCCATTAGCATGGTTTGGTTTTTCCCTCCTTCATTAATAATGGAAGCCTTCATAGACTCCGTATATTTATCACCCAATTGAAAAATATGCCCCACTTCAATCCCTCGAGCCAGGGTAATAGTACCTTTTCCATCAGGGCTGGCATCACCTTCAACGATTAAGCGAAGGTCTTCAACTTGAGGTAAGGGTAGATCGCGTTCCCAGTTAGCGCCTTTATAGTGCTTACCATCCTGGTTGGCACCACAAACAAAGTCTGATATTAACGTGGCACTACGATCAACGATGACTTTAAAATCGAGCCCAATGGGGCCGATAGAGCCTGGTTTACAGTGACAGCTAGCAATAATTTCTTCATCGCTAGCAAATTCAAGAGGAGAAAGTACGCCTGCAATTTTTTCTGCTTTTAATTCATTCAGATCGTGATCGCCACGTAACAATAAAGCAACTAAGGTCTCTTCTTCACCTTTTACAATCAGTGTTTTTAAACACTGTTGTGAAGAGATATTAAAAAATTGACTGATTTGTTCAATGGTATGTTGATTAGGTGTATCAACTAAAGATAATTTAGTCGTTGCTTCTGCACGAGTTCCCTCAGGCATAACCGCTTCAGCTTTTTCAACATTGGCTGCATATTCACTGTCAGTTGAAAAAGCAATCGCATCTTCACCTGAATCCGCTAGGACATGAAATTCATGTGATACAGCACCACCAATAGAGCCAGAATCAGCAATAACGGCACGATATTTAAGGCCAAACTGATCAAAAATATTGCTATAGGCTTGATACATTACATCATATGTTTGCTGTAATGATGCCTGGTCTAAATGGAAAGAGTAAGCATCTTTCATGATAAATTCACGTGAGCGCATAATGCCAAAACGTGGACGTATTTCATCACGAATTTTTGTTTGAATCTGATAATAAGTAATAGGTAACTGTTTGTAGCTTTTTAATTCATTTCTGGCTAAATCAGTAATCACTTCTTCATGCGTTGGCCCTAAGCAAAAATCACGATCATGACGATCTTTTAATCGAGCAAGTTCAGCGCCATATTGTTCCCAGCGCCCCGTTTCCTGCCAAAGTTCAGCGGGTTGCAGTGTTGGCATTAAAACTTCTAAAGCCCCTGCTTTTTCCATTTCTTCACGGGTAATTTTTTCTACTTTGCGTAAAACTCTTAATCCTAAAGGAAGCCAGGTATATAACCCCGAAGCTAATTTACGAATTAAACCCGCTCGAATCATTAATTTATGGCTGGCAATTTCAGCATCAGACGGTATTTCTTTGACTGTGCTCAGAGGGAATTGAGTTGTACGCATGTGTATTTACTTAAGAAAAATAAAAAAATCTATTTTACCGATTAAATAATATTTTATCTGGATAATATTAAAAGAATCCGATTATCATCGCTTGTACAACGGACTCTTCGACATCTTTTATCCCAAACTTATTATGCCAGTAAGTATATTCGGTACCAATATACACGGTTTCTTTTTTTTGTCCGGCAAGCTCGCCAATATCCAGCAGTACTTGGGGTTGAGCTAAAATATGGAAATTACCCGAGTTATTAGTATTGGCTGTTCTGAAGTCGGCGAAGCCCCTGAATTTAAAATTTGCAGAACCAATGGCAAAAGGGTAACTCCAGACAGGCGTGAATTGTAAGCCATACCTATTGCTAACATCATCAGATTTAAAGGCAGCAATATCCAATTGTAAATAGTCAAAATGTTTATTGGATAAATCGAAGCTTAAACCCGCTAAATAGGCCTTAAAATGATCATTTTCAGGTTTGTTACTGATATTTATTCCTGCGAGTAAGGCAATGTCTTTAATCGGGCCTAAAGACATTTCGGTTCCCGTTATTTTGTTGAAACTGAGATATGAATAAGCTTCGGCATAGACTTCAACGCCAATGTCATTGTGAGTGATGACATCAACAAAGAAAAAATTCTGTCCATATTTCCAGCCATTTGCATGTTCGACGGTTACGGTTGTTCTATCAGGGTCACCCAATTCAAAGTCACTGCCATAGAGTAATTGAACGTTACTGGATGTCCAATCAAATGAGTAGCAAGGTGATGCAACAAAACTGGATAGAAGTATTGTAAGGTGTGCTAATTTTAGAGGCGTCTTAAGCATGTTTTATAATAATGGAATTTAATTGGTCTTCAGCGATTGGTTTTGTTAAATAATCATTAAAGCCTATAGATAAAGCTTCGGTGATTTTGTTTGTATCCGCATAGGCACTAATTGCGATAATGGGCGTTGTGATTCTTTTATCTCTAATGGATTTAATCAGTTCAAAGCCATTCATGACAGGCATATTTAAATCAATAAGGGCAAGTTGATAGTTTTTAGTACATAGTAAATTTAAGGCTTCAGCACCATTCATGGCGGTATCAAAAGTACAATTAAGATTTTCCAGCATAAAGCTTAAAATAATTAAGTTTATTTCATTGTCATCAGCAATGAGTATATGGAATTTGTCAGGAAGAGGCGCTTGTATAGCTTGAGTGGCATAGACTGCCTTGTCAGTTATACTTACTGCAAAAGGAAAAGGGATTGATACGGTAAATGTACTGCCTTGGTTGATGATGCTAGAGACTGAAATAGTACCTTCCATGAGCTTTGTAAGCTCAGTGCAGATGGCAAGTCCAAGACCAATACCTTCCTCTGAGAAGTTGTTATTATCAATTTGAGTAAAGGGGAAAAATATTTTTTTCTGGTCAGTTTTATTTATACCACAGCCAGTATCGCTAATAATGATTTTTAAAGTTTCATTATCGTGACTTATTTTAAGCGTAATACCACCTGTACTGGTAAATTTAATCGCATTTGCTAATAAATTACAGATAATTTGATTTAGCCTGTTAGCATCACCAATAACGGGTATTGCTATTGAAGGCGACTTAACAGAAAAGGTAAGGCCTTTGTCTTTAGCTTTTAACTGAAAAATGGCAATGATTTCTTCTATAAAAAGGTTGAAATCAAAAGCTGTATTTTTTATTGTTATTTTTTTAGATTCAATTTTTGAAATATCTAAAATTTCATTAATCATCGATAATAGGTGGTTACCGCAATGACTAATAATACCGAGATGTTTTTTATCTTCAGGGGAAAGATAGGTTTTCTTATTAATTAATTGGCTAAACCCTAGAATACCATTCAGTGGGGTACGTAATTCATGACTTATATTAGATAAAAACTGAGTTTTAGCCTGGTTGGCAGATTCTGCAGCATCTTTAGCAATAAGAAGTTCAGCCGTACGGTTACTCACAATTTGTTCGGTACGGAGGTATCGCCCAGTCAATAACAGTAAACCACAGCCTAATAGACTGGTAAACAGTAATCCACTGATTAGAACCCACCACATTGACCAGTGAGCTTTTGAATGTAAATGTTGGGTATCAAGAAAAAACTTAAGCTGCCAGCTTTGGTCAGCAACCTGTAAAAAATATTCTAATTTGGCATCTTGAGGTTGAATATGAGGGGTATTAAATAAAACCGTATTATCTGTATTTAAGATTGATAATTGCAGCTCATCAATTTTTGATTCATTTAAAGCATTATTTATAATTGTAGTTGCTGGGCATGAGATAACAATAATACCCAGCAAAATATCTTTGTTATCTTGATGCCCAAAAATAGGGCTGTAAAAGTTTAATATTGAATTGTCGTTACTTAGATAAAATGAAGGGGAATATGTGTTTTTATTAAACTGAATAGATTTTAAAAGCTTAGAAGGAAAGCTTGGGGCTGTAATGGATGGGGTATTAATATTCTTAATATTAAATTTTAATATTAAGTTATTTTCATGCACTTCATATTTGAAGAATTTAATATTGCTAACGATAGAGGACTTTTCTAAAGAGGAGTGAGTAAACTTTCTAAACTCATATTCTTCAACAGATTTTGAACTATTATAAAAACTGTAAATTGAATGAAGAAAAACATTATGCTGGTGGATATTGTTTTTAAGTTTATGAGAGACAATAAGAGAGTTATCAATAAATAATTGCTGATTACGCTCAGCCTCTAAATTAAGTACATGGAAGAAGAAATATAGCATAAAGGTGAAGGAGGCTATTAACGGTAAACCAAGAGAAAGTCTTCGTCTTTTCCACAGGAGGCTGTTTCTAGTGAAAATAGTTAACATGATAGGGGTAAATATCAGTACCCCAATGGTATCTCCAACCCACCAAGATAACCAGTTTAGATAAATTTCAGATGGCGAAATGATACCACTAAGAGCCATGGCTGAAATACCTATTGTTGCGGGGATTAAGCAACTAACCGGTCCACCTAATAATAGAAATAAAATAATATCCCTATCAATAATAAGATCGCCTGGGTAGTTAGCATGCTTTTTGATTAGTAAAGAGCCGATATAGGAAAAAAGAGTCCCTCCAGTGCCTGTTGCAAGGAATACAGGTAGTGAAGAGGCGTCAAAGCCAAAGGCCCAGGCACTAATACAAAAGTTTCCAATAAAAATACCAGGCCATATACGAGGGCCATATAAAAGCATTGATGCAAGTGCAATACCAGCAGGCGGCCAAATGGCACCTGCCTGACTAGGTGGAATGGCTAACTCAAGGCCTAACAATCCGAAAAGAAAATAAATGCCAGCAATTGCAAGTATTAACAGTACGGTTGTAATGGTTTTTTTCGTCAATGTGTCGGTTGACATACTTGCTTTTTTTTTGATTGAAGTTAATATCTTGTTATACGAATTAATAGATGAATAATAACATGCTAAATAGTGTTTCAAGCTTTATAAAAGAAGATATTTGGACTATTTCAGAAAGAAAGTTGTCTGCAACTCAGCTTTTAGGGGTTAGTATTTTAAAAACGATATTACTTTCTCTGCAAGGATTTAATCGAGATCTTTGTCAGCTAAGAGCATCCGCTTTAACTTTGTATACCTTGCTTTCTATTGTACCTGTTATTGCTTTATTATTTGGTATTGCCAAAGGGTTTGGGTTCGAAAAGAAACTAGAGCAACAAATGTTAGAGCAGGCATCAGAACAAGATAGCATGATGTTTCAATTGATTGAATTTTCTCAAAATATGTTATCAACTACAAAAGGTGGGGTGGTTGCTGGCATTGGGGTTGTTGTTTTATTCTGGACGGTGATTAAAGTCATTTCTAATATTGAGGAGTCATTTAACTACATTTGGAAAATAAAAAAGAATAGGCCTTTAGGGCGAAAATTAAGTGATTATTTATCATTGATGATGTTAGCGCCCGTATTATTGATTGCATCGAGTAGTATGACTGTTTTTGTTAAAACAAAAATTGCCTGGTTGGTTGAGGTGATCCATTTACCTGCGTTAGGTACTAAAATGGTGCTTTATGCCATGAGTTTTTCACCTTTAGTCATTATGTCCCTGTTATTTACTTTTATTTTTGTATTTATGCCAAACAAAAAAATAAAGTTTAAAGCGGGTATTATTGCTGGTGTGGTAACAGGTATTCTTTATCAAACAGTACAGTGGGCTTATATTTCCTTGCAAATAGGTGCGTCTAGCTATAATGCAATTTATGGTAGTTTTGCGGCATTACCTTTATTTTTGGTGTGGTTACAAATTGGTTGGATGGTTGTTTTGTTGGGCTGTCAGATTTCATTTTATGTTCATAATTTCGATAGTTACCGTCATAATGAAAAATTCTCTGGGATTAGCTTTTCACTCAAAAAGACAATTGCATTGCAAGTCTGTCATTTGATGGTTAAGTGTTTTTCTAATGGAGAAAAAGCACTTAATGCAGAACAGATTGCCAATGAATTGCTGTTACCTGTTTCGGTTGTACAAAGAACACTGGGCTTATTAATTGATGCTCACCTTGTTGTCGCATTATCAGTTCCTGAAAATGAAGAGCCTGTCTATCAACCTTCACGTGATAGCAATATTTTAAGTAATGCTATAGTGATTGATGCATTAGAAAAAACTGGTAGAAATGAGGTGACTGGCATGCAGGGGCTTGAGCCATTTATAAAGCTTAATTCATCTGCTGAAACTATTATATTAAGGGATTTTAAGGTTAAAACATGAGGAATATTGGCATACTTCTATTGGCCGCCTGGTTAATTATGCAAAGCAGCTTAACGCTGTCAGGTTATCATTTTCCTTATCAGAAATTAGTCTTGGCGATAGTTGCTTTAGTTTCAGGGGGGATTTTATTGATTAATGTGATACAAACAAAAATTGCAAATTTAGGGCTGTTATTGTTAAGTATCTGGTTAATCTTAAAGAGTAGTTTGTTTCTATTTCATTTTGATTTTCCGTATAGCAATATAACTGTGGCAATATTAGGCCTAGTGACAGGTGTTTTGTTAATATTAAGGAAATAAATTAACCAATGTGTAGCTGTAAAGTATTATGCTTTTTGGTCAAATAAGTTCTGTTGTTTTAAACCCGTAGGGCGTTCAGGTGGTATTCCATGATTAGCCGATAGATGGCCAAGGGTTAAGCCAGATTTTTCGAATTGTTTTTTAAGATCATCTAAATGCTGGTTGATTTTGTCCACAGCAAATGGGTCATCACTAAAAAAAACCGTATTTATGCTTTGATGGCTATAACTTATTTTGCAATGGATGGTTGCAAGGCCTGGTGGTGTGAGGGTTAAGTTGACTGTCCAGTTTTCCTCCTCCTCATTATTCGATTGTGATTTATGATTGATTTCAAGTCTTAAGTTATCGGCTTGCTGTTGATTAAAAAAAGGAATATCTAAAATCCAGGTTTGCCGGTTACCCTCATCTTTAGGTAGTGAAGCGAGTTGATTTAAAATTATTTTAGCTAAACTACCCTCCGTTTTTTTTAGTAATTCTTTGATTAAATAGAGTTGATTGCTGGCTGGTTTTGCTTGTTGACTATCATCAATTTCCTGTTTAAGGATCTGCTGAAATTTTAACAAAAGACTTTTTAAGTCAGGTTGAAGTTTATTCTGAGCTAGTTTAGCTTCTAAAAATAAGCCTGATTGGGATAATGATTTTTTAACTTGTTCATCATCAATTTGTTGCAGTTGAGGGGAGCTATTTAAAATTTCCTGAGCTAATTGCTTTAAAGCGGTCGGGAGTCTTTTGTTATTAATCAGCTGGTTAAATAAATCGGCTGGTGCTTGCTGAATAGGCAGGGTTTGCCTGATTGTTTCGGCTAGTTTTTGCTGTATTTTATCATTTGCCGATTGAATGGCGCCTAGTTGCTTGTCAATACTAGTGAGTATCTTAGGCTTAAGCTGAGTTTGCTTGCTTAATTTTAAGTTAACTGAATCCGTTTTTGGGTGGGCTGATATAGTGCGCTGTTCTAGCGTTAAGGGGCGCTTAATATCCATAGGTGATTAACTTAGCATATTTTGGATATGTGATATTTCATCTTTAGCCTGATCCAGAATATTGATGCTTTTATCTACATCTAAGCTACCCGAAACCAATTTTTGATAAGCGGGTAGTTCATCCATTTTAGGCATTTTTTTGATATCAACTTTTCCTATAAAGCTGTGCAACTGAGAAATCATCACAATATCGGTATAGTCAGGTTTACTGCCACTTTCTCTGCGCCAGTTTTCAGCATGCGTGATAACATCTTCAAAATCACTAGGAAAGTCCCATTTTTTAACTATTTGTATGCCAATTTCAACGCGTAATTCTCTAATGGTTTCTAATAAGTCTTTGGGGTTGGATAAAATGTCAGGGTGTTTATCTGCATAGGTTAAAATCGGCACGATACCAATATCATGTATCAGCCCCGCTAACATGGCTCGATCAGGATCAAAGCCAGGTGTTTTATGGGCAAATACAGCACTGATTGCAGCAACATAACTACTGTGAGTCCATAGTTCCTGCATTTTTTTTCTTATAAGTGGTGATTTTGCCTTAAAAACAGCTTTCATGGCAAAAGCGGTAATAATATCTTGAGAAGCCTTAAGGCCTATGCGGGTTAAGGCTTCTGGGCAACTTTCTATTTTTCGTCTACCTCGATACAGCGGGCTGTTGGAGATTTGTATTAGACGCGCTGTAATGGAGGGGTCGGTTTGAACTACGCGAGCTATTTTACTATTATTGGCTTTATCATCATTAATCGCTCGACGAATTTTAAATGAAACATCTGGGATAGTGGGTAAAGCGAGCTTATCTGATTGCATGAATTTGTAACAATCAAGATATAAGCGGTTTTTAGCTAGGTTAGAAGCTGTTTTTAGTGCGTTCTCAGAAGTGGCCATATATACAAAAGTGAGTTCAAACAAAAAAAGAGGATAATTCTCTTTAAAAGTGAAATAGATCTAATTTATGTCATCTAAAAAGATGATTTTAGTTTAAAATTGTTATTTTTTTAAATAAATGAGTAAACAACAAGCGATGCTTGAAGCTGATATTATCACAACGCTACAAACTATTAGAGACTATATTCGCTGGGGGGCTAGCCAGTTAACTGAAAATGAGGTTTTTTTAGGACATGGCATAGCAACCCCGTTGCATGAATCGGCGGCTCTTGTTTTACACGCACTGTTTCAGCCTTATAATCTTGACGATTGTTATATGGGGGCTGTGTTAACCATTGAGGAGCGAAAAAGAGTCGTTCAGTTATTCAAGCAAAGAATTGAACAACGCAAACCTGTTGCTTATTTAACTCATGAGGCTACTTTTGCTGGATTATCTTTTTATGTGGATGAACGGGTACTGGTGCCTAGATCACCGATTGCAGAATTAATTGAACAACGTTTTGACCCTTGGGTGGATGAAGAGCAAGTATTTAATGTCTTGGATTTATGTACAGGAAGCGCTTGTATCGCCATTGCTTGTGCTTATGCTTTTCCTGAGGCACAGGTTGATGCGGTAGAGCTTTCTGATGATGCCCTGGAAGTGGCAAGTATTAACCTTGAAAACCATGATTTAACAGAGTATTTGGGGTTATATCAATCTGATTTGTTTAATCAGTTACCCAAAAAACAATACGATATCATCGTGAGTAACCCGCCTTATGTTGCGATAAAGGAATGGGAAGAGTTACCTGCCGAATACCATAATGAACCTGAAATGGGATTTACAGGGGGGACTTCTGGCTTAGATTTGGTTATTCGTATTTTGGCTGATGCCGATGAATACCTGACAAAACAAGGTGTTCTAATTATTGAAGTGGGCAGTAGTGCAGAAACCTTGCAACAGTTATTCCCTGAAATCCCTTTTTACTGGCTTGAATTTGAACGGGGTGGGGATGGCGTTTTTCTTCTGACTGCTGAGCAAGTTCAGCAATACCATAAACTATTTTTATCTAAAATTTAATATGTCTGGCAATTCGATTGGAAAATTATTTACCGTAACAACATTTGGAGAAAGTCACGGATTGGCTTTAGGCTGTACAGTGGATGGCTGCCCTCCTGGTATTCCTCTAACTGAAGCTGATATTCAGCTGGATCTGGATAGAAGGAAACCAGGAACATCAAGACATACCACGCAAAGAAGAGAAGCGGATCAAGTTAAAATTCTTTCAGGTGTATTTGAAGGAAAAACCACAGGTACGCCTATCGGCCTAATCATAGAAAATACAGATCAGCGTTCGAAAGATTATTCTAAAATTGCTGAAACTTTTCGTCCAGGTCATGCAGACTATTCCTATCAACATAAATATGGGTTTAGAGATTATCGTGGGGGTGGGCGCTCTTCGGCTCGAGAAACAGCCATGCGTGTTGCTGCGGGTGCAATTGCTAAAAAATATCTTAAACAAAAATTTAATATAGAGATACATGGATATTTATCTCAGTTAGGGCCGATTAAAGTAGAGAAAATTGATTTAAGTATTGTTGAAACGAATCCATTTTTCTGTCCTGATGCAGATAAAATTTCCGAAATGGAAAGTTATATGGATGCACTGAGAAAAGAAGGTGATTCTATTGGTGCTAAAGTGGATGTTATTGCTACGAATGTGCCTCCTGGTTTAGGTGAACCTATTTTTGATCGACTGGATGCTGAATTGGCACATAGTTTAATGAGCATTAATGCGGTTAAAGGGGTGGAAATTGGTGATGGCTTTGATTGTGTCGCCAGTAAAGGCACCTATTTTAGAGATGAAATCACCCCGGAAGGCTTTTTAAGTAACCATGCGGGTGGTGTGTTAGGTGGTGTCTCAACAGGGCAGGATATTATTGCCAGTATCGCTTTAAAACCAACCTCCAGTTTACGAATTCCAGGGAAAAGTATTAATACTAAAGGTGAAGCCATTGATGTGATTACAGAAGGGCGACATGATCCTTGTGTAGGCATTAGAGCCACACCGATTGCAGAAGCTATGATGGCCATTACCATCATGGATCATTTAATGCGTCATCGCGCACAAAATATTGATGTGGATTCTGGCTTGCCTGTGTTGCGGTAAGTAATGGCTATTCCATACTGGCGCTTATCCAGTTTTTACTTTTTTTATTTTGCAACCTTAGGCGGCTTTCTACCTTATTGGAGTCTGTATTTAGAGCATATCAAATTTAATGCGCTGGAAATTGGCGAGCTTTCTGCTTTAATGGTGGCAACGAAGATTATTGCGCCAAATTTATGGGGCTGGATTGCTGATCATACGGGAAAAAGTCTTAGCGTCATTCGGATGGCTTCTTTTTTTGCAACCATCATTTTTGCAGGTTTTTTCTTAAATGATTATTACCTCTGGGTTGCCGTGATCACTGTGGGCTTTAGCTTTTTCTGGAATGCAGCGCTGCCTCAGTTTGAAGCCGCTACCTTATTCCATCTAAAAGAACAGCCTCATCGGTACAGCAAAATAAGGCTTTGGGGCTCGATTGGTTTTATTATTGCTGTGTTATGTATTGGCTGGTTGATTGATATTTTAAGTATTGATTATTTGCCTGAAATGATTGTTGTTTTATTGGCTATGATATGGCTAGTCAGTTTAGTCACACCAGAAACAAAAGCCAGCAAGAAAAATGAAACCACAGTCGGTGTGTTTAAAATAATAAAGCAACCTGAGATTATCGCCTTCTTTTTTGTCTATATGCTATTGCAATTAGCGCATGGGCCGTATTATGTGTTTTATTCTATTTACTTAAATCAGTTTAATTACTCATCGACTATGATTGGCCTATTGTGGGCATTGGGCGTCTGTGCCGAAGTAATTTTGTTTGTCTTTATGAGGCAAATACTGGGATGGTTTTCTTTACGCTTTATCTTGTTAATGAGTATATTGCTCAGTATTTGTCGTTGGTTGATCATTGCCTTTTATGTCGAATCATTGCCTTTAATGCTGTTTGCTCAGGTATTACATGCGGCGACCTTTGGTTCATCGCATATTGTTGCCATTCATCTGGTACATAAGTATTTTGGTGATCATCATCAAGGTAAGGGGCAGGCATTATATAGTAGTCTAAGTTTTGGTCTGGGCGGTATGATAGGCAGTTTATATAGTGGGTATTTTTGGGATATATATGGTGCTTGGTTTGTCTATTCCATGGCAGCCGTTTGTTGTTTTGTCGCATTAATTATTGCTTATTTGTGGGTTGGCCGAGAAAATCATAAAGTGTTGAGTTAAAATAGAGACAAGGTAAGTCTTTCTTAAGTCCTCTTACATTAATATAGAGGGTGTTATTATTAAATATAGGTTAGGTTAAGTGTTTGAATTAATTGCAAATGGTGGTTGGTTGATGTTGCCAATCATTCTCTGTTCAGTGGTTGCGATGGCAATAGTGGCTGAGCGTTTCTGGACATTACAACGTAAAAAAATTCTGCCTCCTGAATTGGTTCCACAGTTGTGGCGACTAGTAAAAGAGGAGAAAATTGATGATGTCACGCTTAGGCGGATTAAGTTAAGTTCACCTTTAGGTGCAATTTTAGCCTCTGGTCTGATTAATAAACATCATGGGCGTGAAATGATGAAAGTCAGCATTGAAGAAACGGGGCGGCAAGTTGTTCATGAATTGGAGCGCTTTTTAAATCCATTGGGCACGATAGCATCCATTACACCATTGCTAGGGTTATTAGGGACAGTGGTTGGGATGATTAAAGTCTTTGCTGCCATTATGATACATGGTGTGGGTGATCCGGGTATTTTAGCGGGTGGTATTTCTGAAGCATTATTAACCACAGCGGCAGGCCTAACAGTTGCTATTCCCAGTCTAATTTTTCATCGCTATTTTGAACGCTTGGTTGATGAGTATGTATTAAATATGGAAGAAGAAGCGCTTAAGCTGGTTGATGTGATGGCTGGAGAAAGAGAGGGGGCCTAATGAATTTTTCTCGTAGAAATAGACAACCTTTGGAAATCACCTTAACACCGATGATTGATGTGGTGTTTTTATTGCTGATTTTTTTTATGGTAACCACCACTTTTAATCAGCAAACTGAATTAAAAATAAATTTACCTGAAGCGAAAGGGATGGAAGTAGGTAAGGAGCCGAAAAAGATTGTTTTAACAATTAATGCTGAAGGGCTTTATTTTATCAATGGGGAGGATGGATTACCTCATCAATTGGTTAATCAAAAGCAAGAAACATTGAAACGTGCCTTGATTCAAACGGCGGGCAATTCTCGATTGATGCCCTTTGTTATTAGTGCAGATGGTAAAACACCTCATCAAGCTGTTGTCACTGCTCTGGATATAGCTAGCCAAGTGGGTTTTAAACATATTACCTTCGCAACAAAAAGTATACCTGGATTATAGATGAAGCAGAAAATCGCGCGCTGGCTGCAAGATGCCTGGTATAAAGAAATGTATATTTCATCCGCATTGATGCCTATTTCAATGCTGTATGTTGATGCGATGCGGTTTAGGTCCTTTTTATATAGAACAGGCTTCAAGAAAAAAACTAAACTGGCTGTACCTGTGATAATTGTTGGTAACATTACTGTCGGTGGGACAGGAAAAACACCGTTGATACTTTGGATGGCTCGCTTTTTAAAACAACAGGGTTATAAACCAGGCATTATTAGTCGGGGCTATGGGGGATCAGCTGAACAATGGCCGCAATGGGTTGATAGTCAAAGTAGTCCAGAATTAGTGGGTGATGAGCCGGTGTTAATGGCAAACCGTTCAGGTTGTCCCATCGTCGTTGGGCCAGAAAGAGCTAAAGCAGGACAAATGTTATTAGATAAAACATCCTGCGATATTATTTTATCGGATGATGGTTTACAGCATTATGCTTTAGAGCGAGATATTGAAATCGCTGTTATTGATGGACAAAGGCGGTTTGGCAATGGTTATGCATTACCTTGTGGGCCGTTAAGAGAACCTATAGAAAGATTGCAAAGTGTCGATTTGGTGGTTGTTAATGGTGAGGTTGAAGAAGAAAATGAATTCGCCATGTCAATGCAAGGTGAGGTTGCTGTCAACCTGCTCACTAAAGAAGAAAAGTTATTATCCGATTTTAACTGGTTACCTAGCCATGCGCTTGCCGGGATAGGAAACCCTAAACGATTCTTTGATTTACTTGAACAAAAGAAAATCTCTATCGAAAAGCATGCATTTCCTGATCATCATAAATTTACTGCAGCTGACATCGTATTTAATGATGATAAGCCTGTATTAATGACAGAAAAAGATGCTGTAAAATGCTTTGATTTTGCCTCGGAACAACATTGGTTTGTCCCCGTAAAAGCAAAGCTTGAACAACAGTTTATAGATAAACTACTTACCCTTATAAAAGAGAAAATACGTGGATAAAAAATTACTAGATATTCTGGCATGCCCTATTTGCAAAAGCACACTGATATACAAGCAAGAGGCACAAGAATTGTTATGTAAGGCTGATCGCCTTGCTTTTCCAGTAAAAGATGGTATTCCTGTCATGCTGGCGGATGAAGCTCGTGAATTATCCAATGATGAAATTGATGCCTTGGCAAAGTAATGAGTATTCCTTTTAAGGTTGTTATTCCTGCACGTTATGGATCAACCCGATTGCCAGGAAAGCCCTTATTAAATATTGCTGGGCAGCCGATGATTGCGCATGTCTGTCAAAGAGCTATTGAAGCGGAAGCGGATGAAGTGGTTGTCGCAACAGATGATCAGCGAATTTTTGATCAGGTCGTTGCCTTGGGGCTTAAAGTTGTCATGACAGATCCCAATCATCAAAGTGGTACTGAACGTATTACTGAAGTGGCTGAAAAAATGGGCTGGGGAGATGAGGTTATTGTTGTTAATTTACAGGGCGATGAACCTTTAATCCCTCCATCATATATAAAACAGGTGGCTTTGGCTTTAGGTCAGCAACAGCAAGCAGGGATTGCAACCTTGGCGGCTGAAATAACAGAATCAGAAGAAATCTTTAACCCCAATGCGGTAAAAGTAGTTTTGAATCATGCGGGCTACGCCCTGTATTTTAGTCGTGCAGCTATACCCTGGGATAGAAATTCATTTTCTGCTGAGGGTGGAGAACCAACACATGCCATGCCGTATTTAAGGCATATTGGTATGTATGCATATCGGGTTAAGTTTTTAAAAGATTATTGTGCATGGCAGCCTTCAGAGCTTGAAGCGGTTGAATCTCTAGAACAGCTAAGAATTTTATGGTACGGTCAGCAAATCTTGGTTAAAACGGTTGCTAAAGCACCCGAAGCCGGTGTTGATACGCAAGCTGATTTAGAGCGTGTTGAAAGAGCAATACTGAAGGGTTGTAAATAAGCTCTATTGTTTTTTGTTCTTAATCCCTCTCCCCAGGCGGGGAGGGCTTAAGAGTAAGCATAAAAAACGTAACCTAATATTTCAGCGAATATAATTTAGAGCATTTCATCTGTGTCGTATCTATGCATATCTTAATAATCTCTTCCTCAAAAAAAATAATTGTTGATTTAGACTTCCTTAATAATATAGCTGGTGTTGACATACACTATGCTACGGAAGTGGAAAATGGCTGTAGTAAGCAATTGAGATTTGATCTTGTTTTTTTAGATTACAAATTAGAACAAGAAAAAATAATTAAGCGAATGGCTAATTTGCAACAACAGCTGGCAGAGCAGTCGTACTGGCTGGTGTTTAATCTAGAAAACAATATTCAACAATCTTTGCAATACTTGCAAGCTGGGGCTTCTGGTATTGTTCATCAGCTTGAGAATAGGCGTAAACTAAATAATATTATTGACGTGGTTTATCAGCAGAGAATTTATTTAGAACCTGAACTTACCCAGATTTTAGCATTACGCCAGATAAAAAAAATAATTACGCCCTTCAATTTACTGAGCCCAAGAGAATTTGATATTTTTTGTTTATTGGCAGAGCAGTATTCTATTCAAACGATTGCAGACACTTTATTGATTAGTTCTAAAACAGCCTTTAACTGTCAGGCACAAATCAGAAAAAAATTAAGTTTAAAAAACCAGCAAGAAATAATTCAATTCGCTAAAAAACATAGATTAATTGAAGCTTAAAGATTATAATTCCCGAAAAACAGGAATAATTCCCTTTTTTGGGGAGTATAATTTGCTTTACTTAGGAGAAATCTATGAAAAATACATTACTTAGCAGCGCTATTCTTTTAGCCTTCAGCTCAACAATCACCGTACAAGCAGCTGACCAAGGCATAGAAAACTGTATCACCAGTATTCAAAAACAAAAACCAGGCGAACTGATTAAGCTTGAAAAATTAAATGCAGACGGCAAAGCTGTTTACGAATTTGAATTAAGAGATGCCAATGGTTTTGAATGGGAATTCATGTGTGATGTGAATAGTGGAAAGGTTTTTGAAACAGAATCAGAAGTGAGCTCCGTCAATAGCCTGGCTTTTAAAAGCAAAATGCGAGTCACAGAAGAAGATGCAAAAGCTATTGCTTTAAAAGCATATCCAGGTGTGATTGAAGAAGTTGAGTATGAAATTGAAGAAAATGGTGATGCTTCTTATGAATTTGATATTGTTAATTCAAAAGGCGTTGAAACCAAAGTAGAAGTAGATGCAGCAACAGGGAAAATTATAGAAGTAGCTATTGAAGAATGGGAAATTGGAGAGGAAGTAGACGAAAGAAGATAAGCCTTCTTAAATTGAGACGATTGTAGTACGGCACGCGCTCTTAAGCCCTCGCCCCAGGCGGGGAGAGGGCTTAAAAAAACTCAAGGCTTAACCACAACCCCCCAAGGATAACGCCCCACAGCAATAGACTTAGTGACTTTCATCGCGTCTAAATCAATAATAGACATATCATTACTCACCCCATTAGTGGTATAAACACGCTTTTGATCAGGCGAAAAAGCCAAATTCCACACCCGTTGCCCTACCAAAAAATAGCGCTCAACCTCCAGTGTTTTAGCATTAATCAATGCCACTCTGTTAGCAGGCCCTAAAGCAACCAAAGCCCATTGCATATCATCTGTAACAATAACGCCAACGGGTTGTATTTGATCATTCAAAATCCCAGGGATTTTAAAAGAAATCGACTTTATTTTTGACTGCGTGGCCACATCTAGTACAGTGACTGTTCCGCCCATTTCAGAGGTAACCCAAAGTTGCTGGCTATCTGCAGTAAAAACCAGACCTCTGGGGCGAGGGTCAACTAAGGTATTGTGCTCAACAACTAAGGTTTCTTTATTAATCCAATGCACCATATTAGTTGCCTCAGAACCACTGGCAACCCATTTACCATCAGGGCTTACGGTGATTGGCTCAGGCTCAACACCGACCGCAATAGTTTTAATAGCTTTGCTTTGTTTAATATCAATCACAGTGACTAAACTATCATCTTCATTAGACACGAACAGATGATCCCCCGCAGGGCTCATCGAAAAAGTTTCAGGGTCTTCTCCTGAGGGCAGTGTACCGACAGGCTTTAAAGAATTAATATCAATTATCTGAATGGTATTATCATCACTGGTTGCAATATAAAGCTGTTGCTGGTCTTTACTTAATACAATTCCTCTTGGGCGCTGACCAATTTTAATGGTTTTTAATAGCTTTCCTTCGATAGGATCAACGACAGCAAGAGCATTATCTTTTTCTAAGGTGATAAAAACAGTTTCAGCTAAAGACGACTGGCAAAATAGCAGGCAGGCTGCGTAAACCATAGATTTCATAATTGTTCCTTATTTATAGTATTAATCACACCTTGGCGGTTTGCAATCAAAGCCATTTCAGCCAGAGACTTTACCCCAAGTTTATCTTTAATGGTGGTGCTGTAATTGCACACTGTTTTATAACTTAAGCATAACTGCTCAGCCGCCTGATGGGCTGTATTGCCATTGGCGAGCAAACAGAACACATCAAATTCCCGTGGCGATAACTGTTTTAATTGATGGCTTTCATCTTCACCTTGAATATGGTTCATCGCTAGTTTTTGTGCCAACTCAGGCGCAACAAAAGAACCACCTTTAATAATGGTTGTAACAGCCAAGGTCAGAATATCAGGCTCACTATTTTTAATAATATAACCTTTAGCACCCGCCTTAATAGCGCGAGCTACATAGACCAATTCATCATGAATACTGAATACTAAAATTCTACAATCAGGATCATAAGCAATCAGTCTACGAATAGTCTCAAAACCACCTATACCCGGCATCGACATATCCAAAATAACAATATCAGTGGAAGACTGTTTATAAAGCTGGCAAGCAGTCTCGCCACAATCTGCTTCATAAATATCCCCAATATTATTTGATAAAGATAAATAGGTTTTATAGCCCGTTCTAACAACCGCATGATCATCCACTAATAACACGCTTATTTTTTTAATCACAAAACTCCTAAGTACTAAAACCCTCATCAAAAACAGAGAGCTCTTAAGCCCTCTCCCCAAGCAGGGAGAGGGAGGGGTGAGGGGAATTAAAATAAGGTTCTCTATTCCTTATTATTTTTCTCTTTAAAAAGAAAAGTAGAAGAAGATAATTATTTAACTAGCCTCTCCCCAACAAAGAGCTAAATAATGCCCGATTACCTCCCAATTAACCATAGGAAAAATTCCTATTCTTCATTGTTAGCCCTTATAAATTAAAGGTTATCGGTATAGGAAAAATTCCTAATAGCAAAAAGGAATTGTTCCCTGTTGAAAAAATCAAATAAAAACTAAACTGTGCGCTCGTTAACACTTTTAGGAAAAACTTAATGAATAAACCCGAACAAAAAATGCTGGAAGTCTTTAGAGACTTAGTTAAGCACAACGGTTTTGGTGAGTTTAAAGTGGAAGTAAGGATACTTAAACGTAAACAAAAAGAAGTGATTATCCATTGTGGAAAGCAATACCGCTTTGTAATGGATAACAACGATAACTTTATAAGCGATGAGGGTTCGCTCTAAATTATTTAAGATTAACCAGCAGTACCAAGAGAAAGTGTGGGTCTTTTGCGGTAGGGCAAAACAATATAAAACGATGAAATTAAAAAATAATCAACAGGGTTTTACCCTATTAGAACTATTAGTAGTTGTTGCAGTAATGGCAGTAATTGCAGGTGCAGCGATGATGAGTATGAGTGGTCAAGAAGAGCATGCAGGCCAAGGTGTTGCTATGCATACGATGCAGACTTTAGAGAATGCAACGAATCAATTTGAAGTCACTAACAAAGTATTTCCAAATAATCTTGAATCATTAATGTGTGCCGATTCAGGTGTGCAAACAACAAATGGTTTGGTAGTTGACGCAAATAGTAATACACCTATTAATACAATTGCAGGAGATGGTGATGCTTCTGGTTTTGCTGCGACTACAGTACGTATTTTTGGCGGATTATCTAATGCGGCAGGTATTGGTGGTGGTTTAACTAATAGTTTTGCTGGAAAATTAAACATTGAATCATTCCCTACTGATGCTGCGACTACATTGATTAATGGTGGTCTTACTACTTTTCGTTATGCTGCTTATTCAGCTTGTGATGATGATGAAACAACAGCTGGTTCTTTTGAAACAATTGATGGCGCTACCATTGGTGATACAGCATTAAACGAAAATCCTTTAGTCCAAATGATTTTTGACCAAGTAGGGACAACAGTTGACGGCGCAACACCAGGTGGTGCAGGTTTCCCTGTAACAGTTGATACAGCTGCAGTATTTCCAATGGTTCGTTATGCAGACCCTACTGATATTGGTGCTAGGGAGGATGACATTATTGTGGTATTAGGGATTGGTAATTCATCTGATCTTGTTGCTGGTGGTCAATTTTTATTCAAAGCGCCGCGTGATGGTAATGTAGGTCGTGATAAATATGCTCACTATTCTTTAGCATTAAAAGTTGGTCAATTTCAAGCAAATGCAGCTGCTTTTACTGATTTAACAATCACTGAAGTGACCCCCGGTGTTTCTGCAGATGGTATTGATTGGTTAGCTGCACCTGAGCTTATTGCTGTTATAGATGCAGATGGTGATTACTATGAAGAAGAAATTGCTGAATTTGCTGGCTTACAAGATGAAGATGACTAAGTAAGTATTAAAAATTATGGACTAGCTTAAATACACTCTGCTCATTTTGTATATTTAAGTTAAAAGCAAGGATGCTTATCAAGGATGACCACGGTGCAAGGAAAGCGCCACGGTGAGCTTATGCAAAGCGTGAGTTGACCCTGGCGTTTTTAAAAGTCAGATTAAGACTAATTAACAATGTTACTCCTCCCTACCTTAACTTCGTAAGAAGTATTCAGTATCTGCGATGTGTTTTAAGACGGCACTCGCAGATTTTTTTTGTTTGGGAGTATTTTTCTACAGACGATACCAAGACAGATTGATATGCCAATCCCCCTAAAAAATCAACAAGGCTTTACCTTATTAGAACTGCTTATAGTGGTGTCTATTATGGTGGTTATTGCTGGGATGGGGTTGATGAGTCATCAGGGGACTCAAGACTATAGTAAAGAACAAGCTGTACGTATAGAAATGAAGCAATTACAACAAGCTGTTATTCGGTATTTTAGAGATCAAAATAGTATAAAAGATAGAGATGGGGATTTATTGCAAACTTCACCTGCGGATATAGGTTTTTTGATTAGTGTACCAACACTTGACCCTAGCGACCTAGATTCAGATGGAGACCTTGAGGAAAATGCATGGAATCCTGATTATAGAACAGGTTGGCGAGGGACTTATATCAAACCAGGCGAATTTACTACTCCTTATGTTTCAATTTCAGATAGTAGTAATACGGGGCTTGAATTTACAGGGAATGGTAGTCCCGATAGTGGAACGGCTATTGTGGTGCATGCAAAGCCAGATCCATACTCACATATTTCTATTGAGAATGTGGCTGAGGAGGGACAAGAGCAAGAGGAAAACTATTTTTCTTGGAGAAAGGAGAATGAAATTTTATCAGAATTGAACCCAGAAATTCCAAGAATAGGGCGACCCTATTTATTTTTTGATCTTGATACATACGGTAGTGAAGAGTCAAAAGCACGTATTGTAAGTCTAGGAGTGGATGGCGTTTATGATATTTCTGCTGAGATTGCATGTGATCTTGCTATGACTGATGTGGGTGATAGTAGTTATTGTTCAAGAGAAGATGTTTGTGAAAGTCTTGGGGATGATGTGGTGTTGTGTATATGAGTATTAGATACAAAGGGCTATTTGATCAGCAAGGTTTTACCTTGCTAGAAATGATTCTGGTACTCATGATTATGGGGATGGTCGCTAGCTTATCCGTGGTGTTTATTGATAATGAAGATAACCAGTTGCGGTATGAGGAAACTATTCAAAAATTAGAAACCATGCATAAAGCCACTGTGACTGTAAAAGATTATAAAGATGGTTTTTTATTGTCGGGGTTTGTTGTGGATAATGGGGTTTTGCCTAGTGATGCACAGGATTTTATTTCCATTCCTACAGACTGGATTAGCTCAGGTGAGACATATATTGATACGACTGAGCCATTAAATCCTGTGATCAAAAGAAGAATACAACCTTATTTTAGATTAACTAAAAAAAACCTTTCATCAAATGTTGACTACCCAGCTCCCGATAAAGGGTATGAGGAGTTACCAGATGTTCCTGTTGGAATTAAAGCTAAAGTTACAGCTATTTTTAATAGAAAAGGGTATAGAGCTGGCTATATTAGTTTAGGGATTGATTCAGCAGGGAATTATAAAGATGGGTGGGGCGATAAGTTTTTTGTTGGTGATTCGTCTGTTGGCGATTCATCAGACCCAGTGTTTCCTGATTTAAAATTAACAGATGATGTATCAAATAAACCTTCTGGATTTGATAATTCTATTAATACAAATGTGACCAAAGATAATTGGGGGGTAAGTTTATCGGACATACAGATTATTATTGAAAATAAATCAGGTAGCCCTATTACCAACCCAATTGTTGGAATAATTGGGTTTAAGAATATAGAATTTTTACGACCTTCTACGGGTGATGTTGCTGAAATTTGTAAAGAATGTTTACAGACTTATCATTTTAATAAAACATGTCCACTAGAGCCGAGTTCAACAGATGAGAAAGAACCATTAACAATTTTAGCCAACACATCTAATACATGGGAATTAAGCTGCACTGAAACAGATCCTGTTGAAATCCCAAGTAAATTTAACTGTATAAAATCTACTTCACCAATTCCAGTACTAAATCCAATTTGGCAAACCGAAGCATTAGAAAAAACTGAAAATGATCAAACTAAATGTATCCATACTGATAATGAAGACCAAGAAAGAGCTAAGAATGTGATTATCCCAGTAGGGGAACATATTGTTTTTGTGGGAGAAGATATTGATAGTGATGGGAAACTAGAAAGTGATGATATTAAAGCACAAGCTATTTTAAAGATAATTCCTCGCTTTGATCCTAGTCCTACAGTTACGCTGGTAATTGAATGACCTTTTTTAATACACCCTCTCGGCAATTGCTCCATGCATTGCTCTACCTCCTGCATCCATGCAGTCGACCCAACCCTCGTAGGGAGAGGGCTTTTGGAGCTGGTGCCTTTTTGTTTATATCTTTGGAAATTATGATATTAACGACTGTGAACATTTTTTCAAAAACCACTGCTCTAGCTCCCTCTCCCTACGAGGGAGAGGGTTGGGGTGCGGGTGTATTAAATAAATGAATTTACTAACCAACGCCAAAAACCTACGCAAAAGCCAAACAGACGTAGAACAAATCCTCTGGCAAAAGCTAAGAAGTAAACAATTACTAAACTGTAAATTCCGCAGACAAGTACCTTTCCACCCTTATATTGTAGATTTTGTCTGCCTTGATAGGTTGTTAATTATAGAGCTAGATGGCTCGCAACATAGGGATCAGCAAGATTATGATAATAAACGCAGTGCTTTTTTACAGGCGCAAGGCTATACCCTGTTGCGTTTTTGGAATAATGAGGTGATTGATAATCTTGAGGGTGTACTTGAAGTCATTTTGATGGCTTTACAGGAAGCTGGCCGTGATTAAAATTCAAGTAAAAGATAGAGCCAATAATCCTCTCCCTAGCAGGGAGAGGGTTGGGGTGAGGGTGTAATAAATGGATTTACCTCTCAAAATAAAACAATACTTTAAAACCCTAAAATCTGAGTCCAAAAACAAGCCCTCTATATTAAAGCGGTTCAAATTAAAAGCATCTGCTAAGAAGCAAAACGCACGTCTGTTTTTCTACACCGATGGTTTTCAACTCAGTGCAGCTATTATTGCCCCTAAAGATAAGCGTCTAGAGATACTGGCTTCGGCACAAAGTAATCAATTAACCGATCAGACTTTGGCTGATTTATTGCTGAATTTATCTACCCAAGTAGAGCAACTGCCAGATCACGCCATTATGCTGCATTCCCGTATGGCTTTGGGTTTGTTAGATTTACCGATGGCGGATAACAAGGCGCTGACGGAAGATAAAATTTCTAATATTGTGCGCTGGGAAATGGAGTCTTTATATAACGAACAAGCACCGCAGTGGAATATTGGTAGTTTGTTAGTTCAACTAGGTATTATCACTGACCTTGAGCGGGACCATATTGTAGAAACTCAAAAACAAAATAAGCAACGTGCGGCTAGTTTTGGCGGTAAATTACCGCGTTTTGGGGAGATTGTGGTTTCTCAAGGTAAGTTGGATCAAACCACGCTTGAGCAATATTTAAGCTTGCAAAACGAAATACAAGAGACGGATAACAGTTTAATGAGCGGCTGGTATAAATCTGCTCAAGATTCTGTTTTGTTTTGTACTGCCATGAGTAGACAAGAACAATATCGCTGGATTAAATTATTTGATCAAAACCAATTACGCATTGATCGCTTTTATCCCGTCTCAGGTTCTATTGCTGCTTTAATTTCTCCCGAAGCTGCTCAGTGTATTTTAGAGTTACATTCAAACTGTCTGGTGTTTAGTTTGTTGGAAAATGGGGTGACTCAAGTCATTGAGATTTTTAACACTCTGGAACGTAGCTTATCAATTGATGATGTTCTAAGCCTGATTCAACAATACGATTCGCAAATTGAAGTGTTTTATTTATGGGGGAATCATGCCCGAACTGAAGCTTTGTTTGAACAGTTAAAATCAAAAATATCTAAACCCCTTGTTTTTGTAAACTGGCCCGCTGAAAAATTAATTAAAGAGTCAGAATTTAAGTTTGATAACTTTTTATGCCCTTTGCTGGGCGTTGCTCAAGATTATTTTTATCAGGATTTGAATAATGGACGGATTCCTTATGTACAAGGAATGCCACCGCCCCCTCGACTTTATCAACAAAAAAAATGGCAAGTAGGTATTGGAGTTTCTGTGGTTTTACTCTCATTGATTGGAACGGAGGTTTATTTTAATCAACAAGTTAATCAGTCTCAGGCAGATATTGAGAAATTAAGCAGAAATTATAAAACGCTGAAAAAAAACAATAAGAAGTTAAATCGGGATAATAAGCGCTACCTTAAATTAGAGAACAAAATGTATGCTTTGGAAGCTGCATTTGAGACCTTACAAGTGCAAAAAAAGGCGATAGAAGAGAATCTAATTGAACGGCAAAAATTTATGCAGGCATTTTTACCGTTATTAATCAAAAGTATTGATAAAGATGTGGTACTGGATAATCTGGATGAAGTCAGTTGGTATCAATTTAGGGTTAAAGGCTGGGCGTTAAATTTAGATGCAGTTAACCGTTTTGAGAATGCACTGATTAAACATTTGCATGGTTTTAATATGCGAATAAGTAAAAGTCCCAGTAGCTTAATGAAGGATGGTGATTTAGCCGGTGCTTATCAGTTTGATTTCCAATTGATTAGAGATGATGAAAAAAATAAATAACAGGGAGTTAGGCTTGATTATTGTGTTGGTGAGTTCGGTATTTATCGCTGCTTTTGTATTGCTAAGAATACAGCCTTTACGTGATCAGTTAATTGTATTGAAAAAAGATAAACAAAAGATGCAGAAAAAATTTAATAAGGAAAAATCGGGTAAAGCCAGTCGCGGATCAGTCAAAAAATTACAACAAGAGTTTGATGAATTAACCTTAAAAATTGATTCTGAAGGTAAGACTATGGCGGGTTATCAGCAAAGTTTTATTGATTTGCAGGATAGTAGTAAACAAGCGCAATTAAAATCTGCAATTACCCAGTTGATTGAGTCTCAAGGGCTGATTATTTCTGATATTAGGGAAGAGAGTAAAAGCCTGGATACTTTAGTCAATGCTCAAACAAAAAAAGGGGGGCAGGGGATTAAACGGCCAATGATTGGCTTAAAGTTAACGGGCAGTTTTACTATGTTAAATGGGTTTATTCAGCAGCTGGAAAGATTGAAAAATAGTGTGGTGATTACTCGATTATCCATTACGGTCAAGAGGGAGGGAGGGATGCTAGCACCTTATGTATTGTCGACTGAGTTATCTTTGGCTTTGTGATGTTTTTTTTATTCTCACCATTTAGCTCTAGCTCCTTCTCCCTAAGCGGGGAGAAGGTTGGGATGATGCCTACAAGGATGTAGGTAAGTAGAGCAATGCAGGAGCAATTGCCGAGGGGAATATAAAAAGTCTTTTCTCCTTATTCTTTTCTCTCTTTAAAGATAAAGAAAAGAAATATTGCAGAAGAGCATTGTTTTATTCCCCTCTCGGTAATTGCTCCTGCATTACTCTACCTCCTGCATCCATGCAGTGGACCCAGCCCTCTCCCCGCTTTGGGGAGAGGGAGCTTAAGAGCTGGATGCTTAACGTAATGAGTTTTTTTACAAATATTTAATGCTAAAAATAAACAATGCCTAAAAACCTATTCGAAAAAATATTACAACATGCGGTTGATAGCCAGGTTTCTGATATTCATTTATCTGCACATTGTTACCCTGTCTACCGTATTCATGGATCTCTTAGTGAGCAGCCAGAGTTTAGTTTATTAATGCCTGAACAATTACAGCAGTTTCAACAGTATTTAATTGAAAATAAGGGTATGTCATCACCTAAGCCAATGGAAGCTTTGGATATTGCTTATACCGCTAGGTCTGGCGAGCGTTTTCGAATTAATATTTATTCGGAACGTGGGTCAATCTGTTTTGCTATTCGCTGGTTAAAAGGTAACTTTTCTAGTTTTAAAGAATTATCCTTACCTGATCAGATTGCTCAAATGGCTAACCTTAATACAGGCTTAGTTTTAATTACAGGCTCTACAGGCAGTGGTAAATCAACCACTTTAGCGGCATTAATTAGTGCCATAAATGAGCATCGTGCCTGTCATATATTAACCATTGAAGATCCGGTTGAATTTATCCATGTTAATAAAAAAGCTATCGTGCATCAACGGGAGATAGGGCAAGATGTCGCGACTTTTTCGGGGGCTGTGCGTGATGCAATGCGAGAAGACCCAGATGTTATTTTATTAGGAGAAATGCGCGATAAAGAAACTATTCGCGCAGCACTTTCAGCTGCCGAAACAGGGCATTTAGTTTTTTCTACCCTACATACCAACGATGCCGTGGGGGTCATTGATCGGATTATTGGTATGTTTTCAGCAGAAGAACAAATCTCTATTCGGCAGCAGTTATCTATTGTATTAAAGGCGGTAATTACTCAAACCTTAGTCCCGACCCTTGATGATTTAGGGCGAGTTCCTGTTAATGAGATTTTAATGGTTAATCCAGCTGTTTCGCATTTAATCCGTGAGCACCGACCCGAACAAATTAAAGCGGTGATGGAAACTGGCCGTGCATTAGGTAATCAGACGTTTGACTTTGCTTTGGCATTGCGTGTGAATGCCAAGGAAATTTCAATTGATCGAGCAAAAGCATTAGCTCATTCAGAAAAAGCTTTTTTAGATGCGCTAGAAATCCTTAACAAATCCTCTATCAGGCGAAAATAAGAATGTCTGTATTACGTGAACAACGATTATTAGAAGCAGCTGTTGAGAACAATGTCTTTAGTCAGGATGAGCTGGAAGGCTTACGCAAACAAGCAAGAAAAGAGCATGTTGATCTAATGGAATTGTTGTGTTTCAGCCTGCGATTGCCGATGACTTTATTGTATCGAAATTATGCTGAAATTAATGCTTATGAGTTCGTTGGGGGAGGGATTAAACCTGATTTAAGCTTATTACGAAAATTAGGTTTAGAGCGTGCCTTGCAATATCACCTTATACCTTTAGCTGATGAGGCGGAGTCTTTAGTTATTCTATGTGCAAATCCAGAAGACAGAACAGTATTGCAAACAGTAAAAAGACTGGTTAAGCAAGAGTTTACCCTGTGTATAGCCAATCCTGAGCATATTATTGAAACGCTAAATAGATATGCACCTATTGTTAATCCTTACGCTGATGAGGATGTGCTTTCTCCGTTTTTTGACCCTATTAAAACATTGGAAAACATACTAAATCAAGCCTATTTAAATCGAGCATCCGATGTCCATTTTGAGCCAGCAGAAGAGGGCCTGCATATACGTTATCGGATTGATGGGCAATTACAAGTTGAAAATCGTTTGTTTAGTGAGACTAATGGCGCGGCATTAATTAGTCGGATAAAAGTCCTAGCTGAGCTGGATATTGCTGAAAGTAGAATTCCGCAAGATGGGGCGATGACTCATTCGACACCGATTGATATTCATATTGATATTCGGGTGGCTACTTTACCGACTCAATTTGGTGAACGGGCCACTTTGCGGTTATTGGGAGGGGATAAGCAATTGCTCAATTTAGAAAAAATTGGCATGTCTGAAAAGCATCTGCAATTGTTTAAAAAAACCATTACCCAGCCACATGGCCTTATTTTGATAACTGGGCCGACTGGGAGTGGAAAATCGACTACTTTATATGCGGCATTAAATGAGTTGGCTGATTCTAAAACCAATATTCTAACCGCAGAAGATCCTGTTGAAATGACCATGGCAGGTGTTTCTCAGGTGCAAGTCAATAGTAAAACTAGTTTTTCCCAGGCTTTGCGTAGTTTTTTAAGACATGATCCTGATGTGATTATGGTGGGGGAAATCAGAGACAGTGAAACCGCTGAAATTGCCATGAAAGCGGCTTTAACCGGGCATTTGGTTTTTTCTACGCTGCATACTAATTCTGCATTAGATAGTATCCCCAGATTAACTGATATTGGGGTGGAGTCTTATTTGGTCGCCTCAACCTTGCTTTGTGTGATTGCTCAGCGATTAGTGAGAAGGTTGTGTCAATTTTGTTATTTATCAGTGCCTTTAACTGTTGAACAGGCTGAGTTTTTACAATGTGATCAGGGGCAAAATATCTTTGAGCCAAAGGGCTGTGCACATTGCCAAGGAGTTGGTTATGCGGGGCGCTTACCATTATTTGAAACTTTGTGGGTAGATAGCCATTTGTCAGAAGCGATAGCCAGACAGCAGAGTCAGGTGAAGTTAAAGGAAAAGGCCAGTAGTTTTATTAGTTTGGCAGAGGATGGGCGGGATAAGTTGTTACAGGGGATGACTTCGTTGGCTGAATTGCAACGGTTGGGGTTGTGGGTTTAGTTGCTTTGCTCTTGATCTTAAGCCCTCGCCCCAAAGCGGGGAGAGGGAGGGGTGAGGGGAAGATAAAAACTCTTTTCTCCTTATTTTTTTTCCTTTTCTTTCTTTTAAAGATAAAAGAATAAGGAATAGAGATATTTTTTTAATAGACCCTCACCCCAACCCTCTCCCTCGTAGGGAGAGGGCTTAAGGTTAAGGGCAAGAGCAAGAGCAAGAGCAAGAGCAGTAGCTTTGTTAATACCCGATTCGCTCTAAGCTCCCTCTCCCTATGAGGGAGAGGGCTGGGGTGAGGGTGAATAGAGAAAAACAAAAATATATGATTTTTAATTACCAAGCAATTAATGCCCAAGGCATAGAATCCTCGGGGCAAAAGCAGGCAGAAAACCAGGAATTACTGGTTTTAGCATTGCGTGAACAAGGCTTATATCCTGTGGCTATTTCAGCGGTTATTGATAGTGATGAAGAGACTTTGGCTGATGATGATATTCGCTTGCAATTACAACAGTTACAACCTTTTGGAGTGTCTAAAAAAGTTTTTATTTTTAGACAGCTGGCTTTATTGCTTGCCTCGGGTATTACCTTGACGGAATCTTTAGATTTGGTCGCCAATATGCAGCAAGGTAGGGTGAAAACACTGCTGAAAGGGATTAATCATGATATTAAATCGGGCTTTTCTTTTTCTCAGGCACTCTCTAAACATGAAAAAATATTTACTAAAATGGCGGTTCAGATGGTGTTAAGTGCGGAGGCTAGTGGTGAACTTGCCATCACCTTGGAACGTATTGCGGATCATTTAGAGCGCAGAGCTGAATTAAAAAGCCAGGTGATTAATACCTTAATTTATCCTGTTGTTACTTTGCTGATGGCGGTTGGGGTGTTCTTTTTTTTGGTGACAGGCGTGGTGCCTAAATTTGTAGCTTTTTTTAATAAAACGGGGCGCTCGGTTCCCTCAGAAATGCAGAGTATGATTAATATTTCTGATTTCATCCTAACGCAGTGGTTACTACTGATAATAATAGGGATTGTTAGCATTAGCTTGTTTGTTCTGCTTTTTCGTAATGAAACAGGGCGATATTGGATTGATAATAGTTTGTTAAAAATTCCTTTAGTGGGTGGGGTTATTGTGACAGGCGCTATGTCGCAATATAGCTGGAGTATCGCGTCCTTATTAAGAAGTGGCTTACCCGTAGTGGAAACTATTCAAATCAGTGCTGGGTTAATTAATAATCAGGCCATTGCTAGGGATATATTAAAGGTGGCTGATCAGGTGTTACAGGGTCAGCCATTAAGTCGCAGTATTAAACAGCCTCATATTAGTCGATTAATTCAGCATATGACTTTAGTGGGTGAACGCTCGGGTGGTTTGGTGGATATTATGTTTAAAGCAGGTTTGTATTATGAAAATGAACTTAAAAGTAAAGCCAAAGCGATTGGCTCAATGGTTGAGCCCGTTTCAATACTCTTGATTGGTGGTTTGGTTGGGTTTATTTACTTTGGCTTCTTTAAAGCGGTTTTTGCCGTTTCGGCTCGGTAATGATGATTAAAAGTGGCTTATCGAGACTTCTTTTTATCCTATTGCTCGCTCAATCTATCACTGTTTGGGCAGAAGATCCTTTTGTCGAAAAGCAAAGGCAGATTCAGCAAGAAATGTATCGTCGCTTTACCGCATTAGATCGGCGGATTAATGGAGAGGAAAAACCTAAAATAGACGTTAAGCCAGAGCAGTTTTCTTCTAAGGAGTCTGTAACTTTTATTGATAGTATTGCCTATCCTTATGGGATAAGAGACCCTTTTGCCATTCCCTCGTTGCTATTACAAACGTTAGCAACTGAGCGTAGTAATAAAACGCAAGGCAACATGTCATCTTCTTATTCCTCTGTAAAGACGTCATTACTAACGATGCCAAAAATTAAATTAAAAGGGGTTATGCATCAACAGCGTAATTTATCACCTTTAGCAGTGATTTTATTAAATAACGAAATCTATATGGTGAGAGAAGGGGATGAAATAGGATTTAACCTTGCTGAGCCATCACAAGTGATAAAAATAAAAAAAATAAAGCGTTTAAGTCTGCTGATTGAAGTGCGTACCTTAGGCCAATTAGTGATTGTAAGATAATGTTATGAAAATTATATATTTATTGTTTATTAATTTGCTGTTTGTGTGTGCTTCTATTCAGGCTAAGCCTTTTGAAATTGCAGAATTAGAGTTTAAAGGCTCGCGTGTGATTGATGTTATCAGAGTGCTGGCGGAAGATGCTGAAGTTAACATTATTGCCACACCAGAAGCAGGTAAAAAAGAAATTACTATTTTCTTGAAAGATACTAATTTAGAGCAAGCCATTAAAGCGATTTGTCGGATTAGTAATTTATGGTACCGCCGAGACCCAGGGCGAAAGGGTATGTTTCAATTAATGACCACGGAAGAATATGCTAAAAATTTGGTGGTTGGTCAAGATGATACGATTAAGGTGTTTCAATTACATACACCGAATGTGACCGCTATTGCTTCGGCTATTGAGGATTTATACGGTGATAGAGTTGAAGTTTCTTTTGGAGAAAGTGTGCAGTCGGGTGGTAATCAACAAGGGGGAAATAACAATTCGAGTAATAGAGGGGGTAATAGTCGAAGTAGTCGAAATAGTGGGGGGCGTAATTCAGTAGGCAGGAATGGTGGACGATCTTCTGGTGGGGATTTAATGCAATCTGATGAACTTCCTGATGATTTAACGGTGGATCAATTTGAATCGTTAACTAAAAAAGGAAGCCAGGTTTCTATTAAAAACCTGGAAAATATTTCAGGCGCTAAAAAAATCATTCATGTCACTGTTAATACAGAACATAATTTACTGATTGTTAAAACCAGTAATCAGTCGGTGCTTAAGTCAATTGCTGAGTTGGTGAAAAACCTAGATAAACCGCAAACTCAAGTGATGCTGGAAATGAAGATTGTTGATATTAAAGTAGGGGAGGATTTTTCTTCACTGTTTAAGGTGGAGCTTAAAGCTGGCTCGGCTACGGGTGATAGTCTTAACCCCATTAGCATAGGAAGTGCCGCTTTTACTGGCGGTGGCTCTCTTATGTACGAATATTTAAGTAAAAGTATTAAGGCAAATCTTGAGCTGTTAGAAAAAAATAACCGTATTACCGTGGTTTCTAATCCTATGGTTGTTGCCTCAAATCATCGACCAGCCTCTTTGTTTGTGGGTGAAGAGCGGGTGATGGTGAGGGGGTATTCAATTGATACGGTTGATACTTTAAATAATACAAGAACCATTACAACCCCAGAAACAGAAATAGAAGAGATAGGGTCTACTCTGGAAGTAACGCCGCATATTAACAGTGATGGTACGATCCATATCATTTTAAAACAAGAGAATTCAACCTTAAGTAAAGGGGCTGTACTTATTCCTATTTCTGATGGGAATGGGGGGGTAGTCAGTCTTCCTGTAGATTCAATAACCACTGCTAAATTGGAAGGTGAGATATTTGCAAAACATGGCTATACCGTAGCTGTGGGGGGATTAATTCGAGATAGTTTTTCTAGGAACCGTACCAAAGTTCCTTTATTTGCAGATATTCCTATATTAGGGCATTTATTTCGCTCAACTATTGATAATGATAATCGTTCTGAAATGGTATTGTTAATTACACCTTATATTCTTAATCAGGGCGGCGTAGAAAATAATCAGTATGACCCAGCCAATAAATACCATAAATATTCACCTGGCTTGACAATAAAATCTCGCCCAAGCCCTAAAAAACAGGCTTTGATAGACCTGCAATGTGGGGAATACTGCTCACCTAAAAATTTAACTAAAACAGACTTATGAAGCTATTATTCATTATTTTGCTAACGCTTCAAACTGCTTGCGCTCATTTTGGGCTGGATTCAGAAGCTGACATCGCTTCTGAGAACTGTTATAGCTACCGTTACGGGGATAAATTAAGGCGGATAAATTTTGTAGAAGCATTTGATTGGTGTCACCGTGCAGCAAGATATGGTGATTCAAACAGTCAAACGTTACTCGCTGAATTATATTTTTTAGGCTTAGGAGGGGAGAAAGATATAAATCAAGCAGAACAATGGTTTTTAAAAGCAGCTAAACAAGGCCATGCGCACAGTCAATTTATGTTGTACACCCTATATAAGCTATCCAGCAAAATAGAAAAACAACAACAGGCTAACTATTGGCTAAAACAAGCTCAATATGGGCAATATAAGTTGGCTTTAGAGGTAAGGTAATACAAAAGTGCCTTTGCTCTTAAGCCCTTGTCCCTGGCGGGGAGAGGGCTTAAGAGCAAGCATTGTAACTACAAGCACCTCAGTTTAAGAGGGGGGGTATCCCCCCCTAGTTCTAAAGAAAACACTTGTATAGATACCTCTGTCACTAATGTATAAAGTAGAGAATCAAAATATCCTATATGAATCCATCACCCTAATATGCTTAAATTCAGGTTATAATACGCCATTTTAAAGCTACTTCAATTTTCTCATCATCAATGGAAGAATTTCATCGTATCAGCCGTCTACCTCCTTACGTCTTTAATATAGTTAACGAACTGAAAGCCAAAGCGCGTTCAGAAGGTGAAGATATTATTGATTTTGGTATGGGAAATCCTGATCAACCCACACCGAAGCATATTGTCGATAAGATGGTTGAGGCTGCTCAAAGAGATGATACGCATCGTTATTCAGTTTCTCGTGGTATCCCTCGATTAAGACAAGCTATTTGTACTTGGTATAAAAATCGCTTTGATGTTGATTTAGACCCTGAAACAGAAGCCATTGTTACTATTGGCTCGAAAGAAGGATTAGCGCATTTAGCGTTAGCAACTTTGGGGCCTGGTGATGTGGTTTTAGTCCCCAACCCTGCTTATCCTATCCATCCTTATGGTGTAGTTATAGCTGGTGCTGATTTAAGACACGTTAAAATGGTGCCAGGTGTTGATTTCTTTGAGGAACTGCATAAAGCTATTTTGGATTCATGGCCTAAACCTAAAATGTTGATTCTTAACTTTCCTGGTAATCCAACCAGTGAGTGTATTGAATTAGAGTTTTTTGAAAAAATTGTTGCCGTAGCTAAAGAACATAATATCTGGGTAGTTCATGATATCGCTTATGCGGATATCGTGTTTGATGGTTATAAAGCCCCTTCAATTTTACAAGTGGAGGGAGCAAAAGATATTGCTGTTGAATTTTATTCCCTTTCTAAAAGCTACAATATGCCTGGCTGGCGTGTGGGCTTTATGTGTGGTAATAAAACATTAGTTTCAGCTTTAACACGAATTAAATCTTATTTAGATTACGGTATGTTTACCCCGATACAAGTTGCTGCTATTGCGGCACTTGAGGGGCCGCAGGACTGCGTTGCTGAAATTACTGAAATGTATAGAAGTAGACGTGATGTATTGTGTGACGGATTAAATGGCATGGGCTGGACAGTAGAAAAGCCAAAAGCAACCATGTTTGTATGGGCGCCTATTCCAGAACAATATAAGGAAATGGGGTCTATTGAATTTTGTAAAAAAATGATTATTGATGCCAAAGTGGCTGTGTCTCCTGGTGTTGGTTTTGGCCAATATGGCGATGATCATGTTCGTTTTAGTCTAATTGAAAATGAGCATAGAACGCGTCAGGCACTTCGTGGCATAAGAAGTATGCTGAAAAAGGACGGTGTTTTATAAAGTTAAGCAACGCCTCTCTAAACGCAGAGGGATCACACAAGTTTAATATAAATAACAGCAACCCTGGAGGTTGCAGCTCTAAAGCCCTCTCCCCAAGCGGGGAGAGGGAGGGGTGAGGGAAATCAAATAATGCTCTTCTACAACCTTTCTTTTCTCTATATTTTAAAGAAAAAAGAATAAGGAGAAGAGCGTTTTTATTCCCCCTCACCCAACCCTCTCCCCGCTTGGGGCGAGGGCTTAAGAACAGTGCGGACTTAAGTTCGTTCGACAAATAGCAGGAGTTAGATTTGAAAGCGGTAAAAATTGGTGTTTTAGGGTTAGGTACAGTAGGCGGCGGAGTCGTCAATATACTCAAAAGAAATGCAAAAGAAATTTCTCGTCGAGCAGGCAGAGAAATTATTGTCACTTGTGCTTCTGCCAGAGATATTAGTAAAGAAAGAATTTGTGATACTCAAGATATTGAATTAACAACTGATTCCCTTGAAATCATCAATAATCCAGACATTGATATTGTTTTAGAGTTAATTGGCGGCACAACCTTAGCCAAAGACTTAATGTTGCAAGCTATTGAAAATGGCAAGCATATTGTTACCGCTAACAAAGCCCTTATCGCATTGCACGGAAATGAAATTTTTGCCAAAGCCAGCGAAAAAGGTGTGATGGTTTTATTTGAAGCCGCGGTTGCTGGTGGAATTCCCATTATTAAAGCAATTCGTGAAGGTTTAAGTGGCAACCAAATCGAATGGTTAGCTGGAATCATTAATGGAACGGGCAATTTTATCCTGACAGAAATGCGCGATAAAGGCCGTGATTTTGATGATGTCTTAGCTGAAGCGCAAGCGTTAGGCTATGCAGAAGCCGATCCAACATTTGATGTGGAAGGGATTGATGCAGGGCATAAACTGGCTATTCTAGCTTCATTAGCTTTTGGTATTCCGCTACAGTTTGAAAAAGTTTTTACTGAAGGGATTACTAAAATAACCCGTGCTGATGTTGAATATGCGGAAGAGTTAGGTTATCGAATTAAACATCTAGGTATTGCCCGTAAAACGGATCAAGGCATTGAATTAAGAGTTCATCCTACTTTAATTCCTGAACGTCGTTTAATTGCTAATGTTGATGGCGTAATGAATGCGGTATTAGTTCAAGGTGATGCGGTTGGTCCAACGCTTTACTATGGTGCAGGTGCAGGTGCTGAACCCACAGGTTCTGCTGTTATTTCAGATATTGTTGATATTGTTCGTGTATTGACAGGAAATCCAGAACATAGAGTGCCACCTTTAGCATTTCAGGAAGATGCTATTACTGATATTCCTGTGTTATCTTCAGAACAAATTGAAACCGCTTATTATTTACGCTTGAGTGCGGAAGATAAGCCTGGGGTTTTAGCTGATGTCACCAGTATTTTAGCTAAACACAATATTAGTATTGAAGCGATCATCCAAAAAGAACCTTTGGCGGGCGAATCGACTTTACCTATTATTATGTTGACACAAACAACACTAGAAAAAGAAATGAATGCAGCAATTGCTGAAATTGAAGCATTATCAACTATTACAGGCTCTGTTAGCCGAATTCGCTTAGAAACATTGGGATAAAAATATGTCTACTCGTTACACAGGATTAATTGATCGCTATAAAAAACGTTTACCTGTTAGTGATGACACGCGTGTTATCAGTCTTGGTGAAGGTAATACCCCTTTAATTCAATTACAAAATATCCCAAAAATCATTGGCAAAGAGGTTGATATTTATGTCAAATATGAAGGTTTAAACCCAACAGGTTCTTTTAAAGACCGTGGTATGACCATGGCAGTAACTAAAGCGGTAGAAGAGGGTAGTCAAGCCATTATTTGTGCTTCAACAGGTAATACCTCTGCATCAGCGGCGGCTTATGCTGTACGTGCTGGGATTAAAGCATTTGTATTAATTCCAGAAGGAAAAATTGCTTTAGGTAAATTAGCGCAGACATTAATGTATGGGGCTGAAATTATCGAAATTAATGGTAACTTTGATGATGGTATGTCAATCGTAAAAGAGATTGCTGATCATGCACCTGTTACGATTGTTAACTCAATTAACCCTTTTAGAATTGAAGGGCAAAAAACAGCCGCCTTTGAAATTGTTGATGAACTAGGTGATGCACCTGATTTTCATTGTTTACCTGTGGGTAATGCGGGCAATATCACTGCTTACTGGAAAGGTTATACAGAATATGCCGCAGACCAAGGGGATTTAAAAGCGGTTGCAACTAAACGTCCTGTGATGTGTGGCTACCAAGCGGCGGGTGCTGCGCCTTTTATTAGTGGGAAAATGGTTGATAATCCTGAAACGATTGCGACTGCCATTCGTATTGGACGACCTCAGTCATGGGATTTTGCCTGGGCTGCTCAAAAAGAATCGGGCGGTTGGTTTGATTGTTTTGCCGATGAGAAAATTCTTGAAGCGCATAAAATGCTTTCACGTTATGAAGGAATCTTTTGTGAACCCGCGTCTGCTACTTCATTAGCAGGTGCATTAAAAGATATTGCTAGTGGGAAAATTCCTGAAGGTAGCAAAATTGTTTGTACTTTAACAGGGAATGGATTAAAAGACCCTGATACGGCAATTAGCCAATGCAAAGATGCGCACCCTGTGACCATTGACGCTACCCTGGATGCTGTTAAAAAAGCAATTTTAGATAAAATGTAATTCGTGTTGGTTTGATTATTTACCTTTTAAGCCAGCGCGTATGCTGGCTTTTTTGATTTTGGACATAATGTAGAGCGGACTTCAGTCCGCTATGATAAAAAAAGAATGTTACCTATAGCGGACTAAAGTCCGCTCTACAAGAAAGGCCATACAACATAAATTATTAAGTTTTAAAGAACATCTTCAGGGGGCAATCATTCCCATTTTAGTGCAAGTAATGGATTGTAATAAAACGCCTGAAGTTTCCATAAAAATATTTTACAAAAGTATAAAGTAATTTATTCAAATAAATCGACTGGTTAGATATGTATCATCAAGGCGTTCAAAAAAAAATTATTCCTCGACCTAAAACTAAAAAGAAATCACATTTAACTGGGGTTAATCCTATTTTATCTGGGATTTTTGCTAGCCGAGGAATCACAGAGAACCAACAATTAGAACGTACTTTGGCCAATCTCCCATCCCCCTGGTTACTATCGGGAATGGAAACAATGGTTGAGCATTTAATTACTGCAATTAAACAGCAGCAGAGAATTTCCATCGTAGCCGATTTTGATGCAGATGGGGCGACCAGTTGTGTTGTAGCAATAAAAGGGCTTGAGTCATTAGGTGCAAGTAAAGTCTCTTATGTTGTACCCAATCGGTTTGAATATGGCTATGGCTTAACCCCTGAGATTGTTGAACTGGTTAAAAAACAAAAACCTGATGTGATTATCACGGTAGATAATGGTATTTCCAGTATTGACGGAGTTGAAGTCGCCAAAGCGTTTGGTATTAAAGTCTTAGTGACAGATCATCATTTACCTGGCGATGAGTTGCCAGAAGCGGATGCCATTGTTAATCCAAATGTTGAAGGGGATGAGTTTCCTAGTGGCAATATAGCTGGGGTAGGGGTGATTTTTTATGTGTTAATGGCACTAAGAAGTCGGTTACGTGAGCAAAAGTGGTTTGAGCAACATAATATAGAGCAACCTAATCTAGCACAATTATTAGATTTTGTTGCATTGGGAACGGTTGCAGATGTGGTGGCTTTGGATCAAGTCAATAGAGTACTGGTGCATCAAGGGTTATTGCGGATACGTTCTGGTTATGCGCATCCAGGAATAGTGGCATTAATTGAACAAGCGGGTAAGCAATTTCAATCTATTCAATCGTCAGATATTGGTTTTGCATTAGGACCTCGATTAAATGCTGCCGGACGTATGGATGATATGTCATTAGGGATTCAATGTTTGTTAACTGATGATTTGGCTTTAGCTAAAGATATGGCAGAGCAGTTGGACCAACTCAATAAAGATCGCAAAGATATTGAAGCTCAAATGAAAAATGAGGCGATGTCTTTGTTAAATGAAATGTATAAGCTTGAAGATCATCATTTAGCTGCCGGGGTTTGTTTATTTGAAAAAGATTGGCATCAAGGGGTCATCGGAATTTTAGCATCTAGAATAAAAGATCGATTACATAGACCCGTGGTTGCTTTTGCATCGGCTGATAATGGTGAGATTAAAGGTTCAGCTCGTTCGATACCTGGGGTACATATTAGAGATGTTTTAAGTGAAATAGCCGCCGCTCACCCTCAAGTGCTAAGTAAATTTGGTGGGCATGCCATGGCCGCTGGGATGAGTATTCAAATGCATGATTACCCTGTCTTTGCTTTAGCATTTGATGAAGTGGTTGCTAAACATTTAGATAAAGTAGACCTGGAGCAAAAGATTTATTCTGATGGGCAGTTATCTGAACAAGATATTACCCAGGAATTTACTGAAGAATTAAATAATGCGGGGACATGGGGGCAAGAATTTCCTGAACCTGTATTTGATGGTGTTTTTGATGTTATTCAATGTCGAATTGTAGGGCAGCAACATTTAAAGTTTGTACTCAGATTCCCCATGAGTGAGCAATTAATCGATGCGATCTGTTTTTTTGTAGATAAAACCGAGAATTGGTTAGGTTGTCGATCCATTAAAGCAGCCTACAAGTTAGATATTAATGAATTCCGAGGGAATAAAAGTGTACAGTTGATGTTACAGTACATTGAAAAAATTACTTGATGCGTTGGCAGATTATTGACGAAGTGTTAACGTTAGGCTTTTTATTGAATGCTGTTATTAGGTGATGTATCTTTAAAATAGGGGGCGTTTATTTGAAAAGATAATTGTCTATTGGATAGTTTTTCAGCAAAGCCAACACTCAAGTTCAGGTCGCATTAAAGCAGTAAACACTCTTGCTAGTAATCGTTCCAAAAGTCCCCCCCCTTTTTTTTCTCCAAAGGGAGAAGGCGGGGGGTGAAGGGAAAACTAGAATGACAGAGCTTATGGAGCGATTAATATAATGATAAAAAAGATGTTTTTTTTTAATATAGTGCTTTAGATCACTGTACTTAATAGCCATTATGTTTATTATTAGGCAGAGCTAGTGTTTATATTTTAAAAGCGTAAGCATATTAATAAATTATAACTTATTGCTAGTTGTGGGTTCTATCGTTAAAATAGATGTAAGTGATATGGTGATGAGATTTAGACAGAATGATTGATAAAAAATCAGATGAAAAAGCATTATTAACCCCTAAGCAAGTAGCAGAAATGCTTCTGGTTTCCCCTATTACTATACGTAAATGGGCAAGGGATGAATGGTTACATGCCGAGATTACTGCGGGGGGGCACCGTCGATTTTCGTTAGCTGAGGTTGAACGCTTTGCTAAAAAAAGGGGGATGAAAGTTCATCAAATAGATGAAGATATAAGCAGAATCTTAATTGTAGATGATGATGAGCAGTTCAGTGGTTTTTTATTCAACTTATTTGAAACTGTCCCTGAAAAACTGGCCATTAAAGTAGTTAATAGTGGCTTTGAAGCAGGGGGAGCAGTGCATCAGTTTAAACCTCATATTATTTTGCTTGACCTTACTCTGCCTGGTATCGATGGCTTTATGGTCTGTCAGCAATTAAAGTCAGAACTTTCCACCAAAAATATCAGAGTCATCGCCATGACAGGCTATTTAAATGAAGATCGGCATGCGAAAATTTTAGATGCGGGGGCAGAATACTGTTTGGAAAAACCAATAGAAATCTCCACTTTGTTAGATGCCATTGGCATTGATTGTAATATTTGAATCGATTTCTAATACGCCTGTATTTGGCTTCCTTGTACGAATTGATTAATAGACAAGTTCAATAAACTTATATCGGGTTTATTAATTGTGCTAGCATAACCCTATTCAGGATTATTGCCCGCTCCCCGTTATAGAATGGATACAAAACCACTTTTTAATTAAGGAAAAGTGGCTCTCATTTAACCAAAAGGTTTCGAGATTTGTATGAAGTTTGTCTTATTTTATTTGTTGCTTTTTAGCTCCCTTGTAGAATCCTCCACCCTAGAAAAAACAAAAGCCAGTTCCCTAGAAGTTATTCATTTACAGCTAAAATGGTTTCATCAATTTCAGTTTGCTGGTTATTATGCTGCCAAAGAGCACGGCTTTTATAAAGACGTTGGGCTGGATGTAAAGTTTATTGAGCGATCCCCTGAAATCAATGTGGTTAAGCAAGTTATTTCTGGTAAAGCGCAATATGGTATTGAAGACTCAGGCATTTTAGTCCCTTATGCAAATGGCGTTCCCATTAAAGCCCTTGCTGCTATTTTTCAACATAATCCTTTTATATTCGCCTCAAAACAATCCTCTGGTATTGTCAGCCCTTATGAAATGATCGGTAAGCGAATCATGTTTGATTCTGTGGATGGGGTCGGTGCTGATGAAGTGCCTCTGAGAGCATTGTTTGCAGAGTATGGGATTACAAATGCTCAATATACTCATGTTAAGCCCAGTTTTAGTTTTTTAGAACTCGTTCAGGATAAAGTTGATGTGATGTCTGGTTATATTACAGATCTGCCATATTATTTCGAACAACAAGGTATAAAAATCAATATTATCAATCCACTGAATTACGGAATTGATTTTTATGGTGATCTTTTGTTCACCAGTGAGTATGAATTACAACAATTTCCTGGTCGAGCTCGGAGATTTACAGCCGCAAGTCTAAAGGGCTGGGAATATGCATTAAAGCACCCTGAAGAAATTATTCAACTTATTCATAATAAGTATCACCCGAATTTAAATCTGGATTTTCTTCGTTACGAAGCAAAACAAATTAGAAAGCTTATTCTTCCTGACAGCATTCCTCTTGGGGAAATAAAACCAGCCCGTTTAAAGCAGGTTGCTAATATTCATGCACAGTTAAATTTGTCTCCAGGTTTGTCAGATAAAGAAATTGATAGTTTTGTCAATATTCAGTCAGTTGGGATAAAACTAACAGAGGAAGAACAAGCATGGTTAGAAAAACATCCTAAATTCAGTTTTACAGGAGATCAACAATTACCATATGAAGCATTTGATAACAATGAAAATTACACGGGGATAGTTGCTGATTATTTAAAACTAATTGAAAAGCGCTTAGGGATTGCTATTGATTTAAACGCTTCCTGGAGTAGAGCTGAGTTAGTTGAATCTGCAAAAGAAGGGGCGGTAGATATTATCTCAGATGCATTGGGCTCAAGTCTGAAGGATGAAATGTTATATACCCATTCGTTTCATTCTAGCCCCCTTGTTGTTGTTATGCATAAAGATGAAGCGTTTGTAGAAAATATTTCTAAAATTTCTGATAAAAGAATTGCATTGTTAAAGGGACGAGCTTATGCAAATAAGATTGTTAAAAAGTATCCAGAACTTAATATTCTGTGGGTTAATACAATGGAAGAAGGCTTAACAGCCGTTTCAACCAGCGAAACAGACGCTATGATTGCGTGTTTAACGCGGTCTGTTTATAAAATCTCAACAATGGGGTTAAATAATGTCAGAGTTGTAGGTAAAACAGAATTTAAGCATCATTTAGCATTCGCAATACAGAAAAACCTAGCACCTTTAGTTCCATTGTTTAATCGGGCACTTAATTCAATAACTGAAAAAGAAGAGAGAAAAATAATTGATCTATGGGGGGAAGAAAAGTATGTCGTTAAAATTGACTATAAACTTATCTATAGAACTTCAGCCGTTCTGTTATTTGTCATTGCCATTATTTTTTTCTGGAATAGAAAGCTTAAAGAAGAAATTAATCAACGAAAAAGGATAGAAAAGTCTTTACGCCAGAGTAAGGAACGTTTTCGCACTATTTTTAATGAAATGCCCCTGGGTCTTGCAAGCGTCAATTCTATAACTGGAGAAATCCAGGAAGTTAATTTAAGTTATGAAAAAATAGTGGGTAGAACACAAGAAGAATTAAAGTCTTTAGACTGGATGAGAATCACTCATCCAGATGATCTGCAAAAAGATCTAGATTGTATGAAGTTAATGAATTCGGGTAAAACGACTGGGTTTAATATAAAAAAACGTTTAATCCGTCCTGATCATTCCGTTGTCTGGATTGATATGACAATCGCTTCATTACAAGTTGAAGAGAGTAGTAAGCCTCGTCATTTATGTATTATGGAGGATATTACTAAGCGAAAAGCAACAGATGATCAATTGAAATTGGCCGAAACTGTTTATCAAAATACTACTCAAGCAATTATGGTAACAGACATTGATAATCATATTGTTGCTGTAAATCCAGCATTTACTAATTTAACTGGCTATTCTTTAGAAGACGTAGTTGGTAAAAATCCTAGTATTCTCAAATCCAGTCGGACTAAAAACGAATGTTATCAACAAATGTGGGAAAGTATTCTTGATACAGGGCAGTGGCATGGTGAGATTTGGAATAAAAAGAAAAATGGTGATGAGTATGCTGAACAATTAATAATTAATACAGTTTTTAATGATGCTCAGGAATTGTATCAACGTGTTGGGATTTTTTCTGATATTACTGAAAAAAAACTCGCAGAAGAAAAAATATGGAAGCAAGCTAATTTTGATCCGCTAACAAAATTACCCAATCGTAATATGTTTGGTGATCGTTTGAGACAAGATATAAAAGTTGCTCACCGGAAGATGAAACCTTTGGCTTTATTGTTTCTGGATTTAGATCATTTTAAAGAAGTAAATGATGCATTAGGACATGATAAAGGCGATCTATTATTAATTGAGGTTTCAAAACGAATTTATGATTGTGTAAGAGAATCAGATACTGTTTCTCGCCTTGGGGGGGATGAGTTTACTATTATATTGGCAGAATTAGACGACTCATTGCATGTTGAGCGTATTGCTCAGGATATTATTACAGCACTTATTATGCCTTTTACTTTGGGTATGGATGAAGCGTATGTTTCTGCTAGTATCGGTATCGCTCTTTATCCAAATGATACAAATGATATTGATACATTAATAAAATATGCTGACCAGGCTATGTATCTGGCAAAAGATTGTGGCCGTAATCAATTTAGTTTTTTTACTCAATCAATGCAAGTGGCTGCGCAATATCGACATCAACTAACGATTGATTTACATTTTGCATTAAAAGAGAAGCAATTTGAATTATATTATCAGCCTATTATAAATCTTCAATCAGGAAAAATAGTTAAAGTGGAGGCTTTGATAAGGTGGGATCATCCCACTAGAGGAATGGTAAGTCCAGTGGAGTTTATTCCTTTAGCAGAGGAATCTGGCCTTATTAGTGAGATTGGCAACTGGGTGTTTCATCAGGCAGTAGATCAGTTGAAAGCGTGGCAGCATGATGGGAAATTTGATTTTCAGATTAGTATTAATAAATCACCTATTCAATTTCGCTCAGCCTTTGATTGTTTGGATTGGGTTGAATATTTAAATGAACAAGGTATTAAAGGAAATAAGTTAGTCGTTGAAATTACAGAAAGTCTATTGATCAATAATACAGATGCAGTTAAAAATCAGTTGCTAGGTTTTCGTGATAATGGAATACAGGTAGCGATTGATGACTTTGGTACTGGCTATTCAGCATTGTCTTATTTAAATAAATTTGATATTGATTATTTGAAAATTGATAGATCTTTTGTCAGTAACTTAACAGTAGGTTCAAATGAGTTAGTGTTATGTGAGGCTATTATTGTGATGGCGCATAAACTTGGTTTAGAAGTTATTGCTGAAGGGATTGAAACTGGTGAGCAACAGCAACTTTTGATTGATGCTGGATGTGATTATGGGCAAGGCTATTTGTTTTCAAAGCCCTTACCTATAGAGGCTTTTAATAATATATTGATTAACGGCTAGATAATTAGCTATTGTGTTAGAATCTTTGAGCAAGAAAATTATTAAAACCTGTGTTTTTATTAAAATATTTAGGGTTTTTATTTCATTGCAAAGTATATAACCCTATGATAACGTATTTGTCGTGTTTATGGTTTGTGTAGATTATAAAAGGCCTGCCCCCCGCCTAGTTAATAAATTTTAATATTGGGAATATTTATATGGCAAGTACTTTGATAACAGTTTTAGATCAAGAGTTAAGTTTTTATTCTCAATATAAAGAGAATTTATTTTTACAGGGTTATGATCTGAATTTTTCTGGTATTAACGATATTAAAGACCTTGATGACTCAGATATTTATATAGTGAGTATTGACGATTTAAAAACATATTCAGATATTTTTGAATCTTTAAACATAAAAAGTCCCTACCTTATTGCGGGTACATGCGAGTTACCAAAAGACGATTCTGAGCGACAGTTAATTTTTCAATCTGTTGGTGCTGTCACTACTAACTCTAGTTTGCATGAATTGATTTTGAATGTAGAGTTAGGATTAAGCTGGCATGCAGAGCGTTTACTGTATGGTCGGAGGCTTGATGATTTTGAAAATAAAATAGAAAATAATCGCATTATTGGGGTTGTGATCGGTTTAATAATGGGACGATCAAATGTAACCTCCTATAATGAGGCTTTTGAATGTCTACGTATTGTTAGTAGAAATAAACAGAGACGTATTAGTGATGTTGCTATGGAGGGAATTAGTAAATTAACTCATGCTACTGTATTTGAATGTAAGAGTGGTTTGAAGGAATGGCTTGAGGTGAATATTCTTCACCGAGATGAACTGTGATATTTTTATTCACATAGTCCTGTTACAGATGGCAGGAAAAGCGTGGATCAGAGGTTCCTGAAAGAACAAGGCCACTTATAGGCATAAGGATTTATGTTGGAGAAAATAGGAGGTTCTTCTGACCGCAAATCTATAATAAATTGCGGATAGAAGACCCTCCCAAAATTTTCAAAGTGTATTATTTATATTTCTCTTCAAATGCAGAGATAAAACCAGCTAAATCATTTATCGCTAGATTATTAATTCCGGCAGCGGCTTTTCTTCCACCGCCACTTGGAAATGAAGAGCATAATTCATCAGCCCCCGTTTTGTTATTCAAAGGGGATCGAACACTGATCTGATAACTGTCTTGACTGTTGAAGCTAACCACAGCATGAGCCCGGTCTGGAAAGTTATTGGCTAAATCATTACTCAATACACCACTTACTCGGCGACTCCAGGTTTCATCAGGCAGGATGAAAACAGCGACTTTATCGGTTTGATATTCGGCTGTTATTTCTTCAGCACTCACCATATCGTCAGAATAACCCGCTAATAGCTTTTCATAAACTTCTTCATTTTCTGCCATAAAATCAAAAGGCGATGAAAAAGGCTGTAACTCGTGATAGAGCAAATCAGGAGCGAAATGTAAATCCGCTAAACTACTGCCATAACTATTATAGTTAATGCAGATCCCTAGCATTTTAAGCTGTTCTAATTGGTTATTAGATAGTGATAGTGGGTAGGCTGATTTGTTGGCGACTTCAATTAAATTATCGCCAAATGCTGCAACGATAGCCCACTCGTGGTACTTACCTTCTAAATACTCATTAACCAGTAAGCTAGTACAGGTATCCGGATCAGTGTTAATTAAAGTTTTTAGATGTTTATGTTCAGGAATTTCACCATGTTGATGGTGGTCGACATAAAAAATGTTTGCCCCTTCATTAAGCAATCTATCAACAGAAGGTCGGTTTTTCTGAAATGAAATATCAAGCACAGTGACATCATCACCATGCTGTACTTTAACGTCGTCTAATAATTGTATATCTCGTTTTAAACCAGTCACTAGTTGTGATTTGGTTGGATGAGCCAGCCGCAGTTGTAATAATGCACAAATACCGTCAGCATCACCATTAAAAACATCTATTTGCATAAATCGAACTCCTTATGATATGAAATAACACGCTCAACTTCATTTTTGGCACCTAAAATAACAGGTACACGTTGATGAATTTCTTTGGGGTCAATATCCATAATACGTTGACGACCAGTTGAACAAAGCCCCCCAGCTTGCTCAACAATAAAGCCAATAGGATTTGCTTCATAAAGTAAACGTAACCTACCTTCTTTAGTCGGGTCTTTTAAGTCATATGGGTACATAAAAATACCACCACGGGTGAGTACCCGATAGACTTCAGCCACTAAAGAGGCAATCCATCGCATATTAAAATCTTTTTCTCTTGGTCCTTCTGTGCCTTCAACACATTCAGCAATATATTGCTGTACTGGTGCCTCCCAGAACCTTTGGTTGGACATGTTTATAGCAAATTCCTGTGTGTTTGAAGGAATATGCATATTAGAGTGGGTTAAATAAAATTCACCTACGTCCTGGTCTAAGGTGAAACCGTTAACGCCATGGCCTGTGGTTAAAATTAACATGGTTGATGGGCCATAAAGTACAAAACCAGCACAGACTTGTTCGCTACCTTTTTGTAAAAAATCATCAATAGTTGGTTTTAAACGGTGATTACAACGGAGAATTGAAAAGATAGTGCCTACCGTTAAATTTACATCAATATTAGATGAACCATCTAAAGGGTCGAATAAGGCCAGATATTTTCCGCGTGGGTATTCTAAGGGTATTTCAATCGGGTCATCCTCTTCTTCAGAGGCCATCCCCGCAAGATGCCCCGTCCATTTAAGGGCATCAACCATATAATCATTACTGATAATATCTAATTTCTTTTGTACTTCACCTTGTACGTTTTCAGAGTCAGCACTGCCCCATGTACCAACTAAGTCACCTTGGTTAACTAAATGAGAGATTTTTTTACAGGCGGTAATAATGTCATTAAGCAGAGCGCTTAAATCACCAGTAGTTTCAGCAAAAGTTTTACGTTGTTGTTCGATAATAAACTGAGATAAGCTAATGTTGTTAGCCATATTGAGGCGTTCTCCGATTATATTAAAAATATGATTAAAAAAACCTAACAGTTGATATAGATATAAATTAAAACCATGAGTTCAAACTATTTGGTTTTAAAATCATTATATACAGACTGGTAGTAGCATGTTGATTAATATGCAGGTTGGAGCATTGGCGCTTCAGCATGATTAATTACTTTAAATATAGAGTAGAGAAATAGTTTTACAAATTTTATTTGTCATGTTTTTGTAATGATTTTTTGTTAAGGATAATATAGAGTAAAAGCTGATTTTTTACTTCTTCTTTGAAAAAAAGGGGGGAAGGGTGTTTTAAAAAAAGGGATTGATAAACCTATTTTTTAAGTGATTGAAAATACAGAATACAGATAGAAAACCAAAACAAGCACTATATCTTGTGTTAAAATAAATAAAAAACACTATATATCCACATTGTCTAGATTACATCATACAAGTGAATGTATAGCGATTACACCTTATTTAAAGCTAACTTATCAGGATATTATTAATGACAGCACAGCTACATATCGTCTCTAATAACGATACAGAAATCCCTCTACAAAGCGCTTCGCTAGATATTTGGGATACAAAATATCGCTTAAAAACAAAAGAAGGCGAAGCCATTGATAAAACAATTGATGAAACCTATCAACGGGTAGCTAAAGCCTTATCTAAAGTAGAAAAAAATAAAAAGCTGCAAGAAAAGCATCATATAGAGTTTTTATGGGCATTACGCCAAGGCGTCATTCCAGCAGGGCGTATTGTTTCCAACGCAGGTGCTGAAGCACACAAGCCAGCAACTTCCACTATTAACTGTACTGTATCAGGCTCTATTGCTGATTCAATGGACGATATTTTAGGTAAAGTCCATGAAGCAGGGCTTACCTTAAAAGCAGGTTGTGGTATTGGTTACGAATTTTCAACGCTACGTCCAAAAGATGCTTATGTTTCAGGTGCAGGGGCTTATACATCCGGTCCATTATCGTTTATGGATATCTACGATAAAATGTGTTTTACCGTGTCTTCAGCAGGCGGACGGCGTGGCGCACAAATGGCAACTTTTGATATTGCTCACCCAGATGTCGTCGATTTTATTCGAGTAAAGCGTGAGGATGGCCGTTTGCGTCAGTTCAACTTATCCTTGTTGATTACTACAGAATTTATTGAAGCGGTAAAAGGTGACAAACCGTGGGCCTTATCTTTCCCTATTACAGAGAAAGAAAAAGAAATGGATCACTTGGATCTGAATAATAAAGAATTAATCGCTTGGCGTGATCTACCTAATAAAGAAGGCTATGTGATCAATGGCGATGGATTAGTCGCCTGTAAAATCACTAAAACCATGCCAGCACGTCGATTATGGGACATTATTATGTCATCGACTTATGACTATGCAGAACCGGGCTTTATCTTGATTGATAAAGTCAATGAAATGAATAACAACTGGTTCTGTGAAAATATTAGAGCAACTAACCCATGTGGCGAACAACCCCTTCCACCTTATGGAAGTTGTCTATTAGGGTCTATTAATCTGACTCGTTTTGTTAAAAATGCTTTTACCAAAGAAGCATCTTTTGACTGGGAAACCTACCGTAAAACCATCGCTATTTTTACTCGTATGTTAGATAACGTAGTAGAAATTAACGGTTTACCACTAGAAAAACAACGTGATGAAATTATTAGTAAACGTCGTCATGGTATGGGATATTTAGGCTTAGGTTCTATGCTAACCATGTTAGGTTTAAAATATGGCGAGGAAGAATCTTTAAAAGTCACAGAAGAAGTCACCAAAGTGTTAGCTATTGAAGGCTGGAAAGCAGGATTAGAACTTTCAAAAGAGAAGGGCGCTGCACCGATTATGGAACAAGAATTCATCGTTACGGGTGAAATGTTACATAAACGCCCAGAAATGAAAAAAGACGGATTTAAAAAAGGCGATAAGATTTTAGGTAAAGTCTTACATGCCAAATATAGCCGTTATATGCAACTAATAGCAAAAGAACAGCCAGAGTTAGTCGAAGCATTAGCCGAACAAGGTGCAAGATTTACCCATCACAGCTCTATTGCACCGACGGGCACCATCTCATTGTCATTAGCCAATAATGTGAGTAATGGTATTGAGCCAAGTTTTGCTCATCATTACTCACGTAATATTATTCGTGAAGGTAAAAAATCTAAAGAAAAAGTTGATGTGTTTTCATTTGAATTATTAGCTTATAGAAATCTAGTTAATTCAGAAGCGATGCCTTATAGCGATGATGCAGCCAATCAATTACCTGAGTTTTTTATTGCAGCGGATGATATTAGTCCAAAGCAACATGTAGATGTACAAGCAGCAGCGCAAATATGGATAGATTCATCTATCTCAAAAACAGCCAATGTACCGACAGACTTTCCTTACGAAGAGTTTAAGGATATCTACGAATATGCCTATGATAAAGGTTTAAAAGGCTGTACAACATTCCGCTTTAACCCAGAAGTATTTCAGGGCGTATTGGTTAAAGAAGATGACTTAGAAAAAACAACTTATCAATTTACCTTAGAAGATGGTCACGTCATTGAAGCAAAAGGTAATGAGGAAATTGAGTACGATGGCGAAATGCATACAGCCGCCAATTTGTTTGATGCACTTAAAGAAGGCTACTACGGTAAATTCTAATGACACATAAAATCACAAAAAAAATAGTTGCTTACAAAGTAATCAAACCTGAAGATAAGACGGTTGTAGTTGAAGAACCCGTACTGGAAAGCATGCATGAAAATGTAGAACGTCCAGAAATGTTAGTAGGCTCAACCTATAAAATTAAAACGCCGCAATCTGAACACGCTTTATACATCACCATCAATGATATGGTGTTAAATATGGGCACAGAACATGAAGAACGCCGCCCTTATGAAGTGTTTATTAATTCAAAAAACATGGAGCATTTTCAATGGGTTTTGGCTTTAACGCGAGTTATTTCAGCTGTATTTAGAAAGGGCGGCGATGTCACCTTTTTAGTAGAAGAAATGAAAGCGGTATTTGATCCAAAAGGTGGTTACTTTAAAAAAGGTGGGGTATTTATGCCATCGTTAGTGGCTGAAATTGGCACAGCCATTGAATCTCATATGAAAATGATTGGTTTGATTAAGTCAGAAGAAATGACGGATCATCAAAAACAATACCTATCTGAAAAACGTAAAGAATTTGAAGATAAGCATGGGGCTGAAGATAAAGCAGAAGATGCTTTTCCTGAAAAAGCGACTTTATGTGTGAAGTGTAGTACTAAAGCTATGGTATTGATGGATGGCTGTATGACTTGCTTGAATTGTGGTGAGAGTAAGTGTGGTTGATTTGTAGTTAATATTGGGCGTTTTTGCCTTTGTAGGATACGGCATAAGCTGCGACTTGGACATCATAAGCTGCGACTTTGTACAGCATAAGTTGCGACTAAATGCTGAATATTAGTTAGGTTATCGAAAAAATAGGGCTAATAAGAAATCAAAGGAATAAACTTTTCTTATTAAAAATATTTTATACAGTATATCAACGTCACTTTGCTACCAAAAATAGTAAAGTGACGATACCCAAGCCAGCATGTTTAAATTAGCGTTTATGTAAGCATCAACTGGTTTTAATCTAAAAAAACCTATGTTTTCTTTTCCAGTCACATTGTAGGTGCTATAGTTATTTCACAGTGGTCTTTTAATAAACCTCAATGCTTATTATTTATGGATAAAAAACAGCTTACGGAACGAGATATTTGTACCAAATACATACTGCCTGCTATAAAAAAGGCAGGTTGGGATATACACTCTCAAATTCGTGAAGAAGTTAACTTAACCGCTGGTCGTGTTATTGTCCGTGGTCAAATGGGGCTTCGCAGTAAAGGTAAACGTGCTGACTTTGTGCTTTACCATAAGCCAAATATGCCCTTGGCCATTATCGAAGCAAAAAAGAATACCTTATCAATAGCAGCAGGTATGCAACAAGGCCTGTCTTATGCCGACTTACTCGAAGTGCCTTTTATCTTTAGCTCCAATGGCGATGGCTTTATCTTTCATGATAAAACAGGGTTATCTCCTCAAGTAGAACAAGAACTCAGCCTAGATGAATTTCCCAGCCATGCCGAGCTCTGGCAAAAATACCAGCAATGGAAAGGCTACCAAGTTCATGAGTTAGAAACGATTACCCAAGACTATTATGAAGATGGCAGCGGTAAATCTCCCCGTTATTATCAGGTTCACGCGATCAATAAAACGGTTGAAGCTGTTGCTAAAGGAGATAATCGTGCATTGTTAGTGATGGCTACAGGGACAGGGAAAACCTACACCGCTTTTCAAATTATCTGGCGACTATGGAAAGCAGGGGTTAAAAAGCGTATCTTGTTTTTAGCTGATCGCAATATTCTGGTTGATCAAACCAAGACTAATGACTTTAAGCCCTTTGGTACAGCAATGACCAAAATAACTGGGCGCAAAGTGGATACTTCTTATGAAATTTTCCTATCACTTTATCAAGCCATTACAGGCCCTGAAGAAGATCAAAAAGCCTATAAGCAATTTTCTCCTGAATTCTTTGACCTAATTGTTATAGACGAGTGCCATAGAGGAAGTGCCGCAGATGATTCTGCTTGGCGTGAAATTCTGGATTATTTTAATACCGCCACCCATATTGGTTTAACCGCTACGCCCAAAGAAACCGAAGAGGTTTCAAACTCTACTTACTTTGGCGAGCCTGTTTATACTTACTCTCTTAAACAAGGCATAGATGATGGCTTTTTAGCGCCTTATAAAGTGGTACGGATTGATTTAGATAAAGATCTGCAAGGCTGGCGACCTACCAAAGATCAATACGATAAAAATGGTGCGCTAATAGCTGACCGCATCTATAACCAGCAAGATTTTGACCGCACCCTCGTTATTGAAGAAAGAACCCAGTTGGTAGCTAAAATTATCAGCGATCACCTTAAAGCTACTGACCCGATGGCTAAAACTATCGTCTTTTGCCAAGATATAGACCATGCTAATCGTATGCGACAAGCGTTGGTGAATGAAAACCCCGAACAGGTCGCTAAAAACCGAAAATATGTAATGAAAATTACAGGGGATGACGCAGAAGGAAAAGCTGAACTGGATAATTTTATTGATCCTGAACAAGCCTATCCTGTTATTACCACCACCTCAGAATTAATGAGTACAGGAGTCGATGCCAAAACCTGTAAATTAATCGTGCTTGATCAACGCATAAAATCCATGACCAAGTTCAAACAGGTGATTGGACGGGGTACACGGATTGATGAAGATTATGGCAAGCTCTGGTTTACCATTATGGATTTTAAAAAGGCTACGGAACTCTTTGCCGATGAAGACTTTGATGGCGAAGCAGAAGTGATCTACAAACCCAAAGGTGGTGACTCGACTGTTCCACCTGAAGATGGGGAAGACGATGATACTGATTCAAATAATGGCCAAAATTCAGATGATGACTATCCAGGTGAATCAGGTGGCTTAGATGATGGTGGTGATGGTACGGATGAACCACCTAAAAAATACATCGTTAAAGGTGTATCAGTAAAAGTAGTCTCAGAGCGTGTGCAATATATCGGTAGCGATGGCAAACTGATTACCGAATCACTTAAAGATTACACCAGCAAGACGGTCAAACAAGAATATGCCACCCTTAATGACTTTTTGCGTAAATGGAATGATGCCGATCAGAAACAAGCCGTTATTGAAGAATTGGAAGAACAAGGCGTTATCTGGGAAGCCTTAGAAGATGAAGTCGGCAAAGACTATGGTGCTTTTGATCTAATCTGCCATATCGTCTATGGTCAACCGCCTTTAACCCGCAAAGAACGAGCTGATCAAGTGCGTAAACGGGATGTATTCAGTAAATACGGTGAGCAAGCACAAAAAGTATTGGAAGCTTTATTAGAAAAATATGCCGATGAAGGTATTACCCCAATTGAAAATGTCGCCGTCCTAAAAGTACAACCCTTCAGTGAAATGGGTCGCCCTATAGAGCTGATTAAAGGCTTCGGTGGCAAAGCACAATATCAACAAGCCGTTAAAGATCTTGAACAAGTGCTTTATCATACGGCTAACCATTAAGCTGCAAACAAATTAATCATATTCCCCTACTAAAACGGGGAATACATAAGAAAAACCTAAGAGAAATTCATGTCCGTATCGAATATCGTAAAATCCATTCAAGACATTATGCGCAAAGATGCAGGTGTCGATGGCGATGCCCAGCGCATAGGCCAAATGGCATGGCTATTATTCCTAAAAATATATGATGCGCAGGAAGAAGAATTGGAATTGATGGATGATAACTACGAGCCACCGATTCCAGAAGAATTACTTTGGCGTAACTGGGCCAGTGATAAAGAAGGCATTACAGGTGAAGGCATGCTGGATTTTATCAATGGCAAATTATTCCCAGGTATAAAAAACCTGCATGCCACCCCCATCAGCAATCCGCGTGGTTTTGTAGCCAAAGAAGCCTTTAGTGATGCCTTTAACTACATGAAAAATGGCACATTACTTCGCCAAGTGGTTAATAAAGTCGATGAAATAGATTTTAACTCATCCAGTGAGCGCCATACCTTTGGTGATATTTATGAAACCATTTTAAAAGACCTGCAATCATCAGGTAATTCAGGTGAGTTTTATACCCCAAGAGCGGTGACTCGTTTTATGGTGGATATGATTAATCCACAATTAGGCGAAAAAGTTATGGACCCTGCTTGCGGTACAGGCGGTTTTTTAGCCTGTACTATGGACCATATTAAAGAGTCAGGCAGTGTTAACACCCCCGAAGAGAATCAAATATTACAACAGCAAATCTATGGGGTAGAAAAAAAACAATTACCGCATCTGCTCTGCACCACCAATATGCTACTGCATGGGATTGAAGTCCCCAGCCAAATTAGGCATGACAATACTTTAGCCAGACCTTTACGTGATTGGGGGCCAAAAGAACGGGTAAAAGTAGTGGTTGCTAACCCACCGTTTGGCGGCATGGAAGAAGACGGTATAGAGCTTAATTTCCCCGCAGCGACGCGTACCCGAGAAACGGCTGATTTATTCCTGCAATTAATCGTACATATTTTAGAAGCTAATGGCAGAGCCGCGATTGTTTTACCCGATGGCACTTTATTTGGTGAGGGTGTTAAAACCAAAATTAAAGAAAAATTACTGGATGAATGTAATTTGCATACCATTGTCCGTTTGCCTAACTCGGTATTTGCACCCTATACCAGCATAAAAACCAATATTCTGTTTTTTGAAAAAGGTTCACCCACCCAAGAAATCTGGTATTACGAGCAACAATTAGCCGCAGGCGTAAAAGCCTATAACAAAACCAAGCCGATGAAATTGGCAGAGTTTGATGGTTGCAAACAATGGTGGGGAGGTGAACAGCGCAAAGACCGTATTGCTAACGAACAAGCGTGGAAGGTTTCTATAGAGGAGATTAAAGCCAGTAATTACAACCTTGACGTTAAAAACCCGCATCAAGAAGAACTGGATCATGGCGACCCAGATGAGCTATTAGCGGATTACCAAAACCTGCAAGGTGAAATTGCCAATACTTTAGACCAGCTTAAAGCAGAATTAGAAAAAGCATTGACCGAGGCTCAGCAATAATGGATGTGGAAAAGTTAGTGCCAGAGACGGGGAATTTAAACGGGTTTATTGAGCAGTTTCAGGTGTTTTCTAGTGCGCCTGGTGGAATCGATAACTTGCGAGAACTTCTATTTTCCTTAGCAATTAAAGGGCATATTGAAATCAATAAACCGAATGCTATATCGGTTGATATAAATTCATTTTTTGATAAAAAAGCACTCTTAATCAAGAATAAGAAACTGAAAAAGAGCAAAACCTTACCTGAAATATCTTTAACTGAGGTTGCTGGTGCTATTGCTGATAATTGGGAAATAAATAGACTTGGTAATGTTTCAATGTTAATTACTAAAGGATCAACACCTACAACATACGGTTACCAATATCAAAATGAAGGAATAAACTTCATCAAAGTTGAAAATGTAATAAATGGTGATATTGATCTTACAAGTATTACTACCTTTATTTCTGATGAAGCACATTTTTCACAAGCAAGATCCATTCTTGAAGAAGGCGATGTTCTCTTTTCAATTGCTGGAACAATAGGCGATACATGCGTTGTTAGGAGTGAACATCTTCCTGCAAATACTAATCAAGCACTGGCAATTATTCGTGGTACATCTGATGTGTTTTTACCAAAATTCTTAAAACTTCAACTAGATTCTTTTGTCTCGAAACAAATTAGTGATAAGGCTAGAGGAGGTGCGATGAATAACGTATCTCTAGGCGATCTTTCAGAATTAATCGTATTTGTTCCTCCCCTAGAAGAACAAAAACGCATAGTAGCCAAAGTCGATGAACTGATGTCACTGTGTGACAAACTAGAAGCTCAACAACAGCAACAAGCCAATAATGTCTTGCGTGCCAATACCGCTGCCATCAATGCACTGTTAAACCCTGAGTCACAACAAACGGCAAAAAGCCAAAAAAACTCGGCAACTGTTTCAGGCAGCGAATCAAAAGCCAGTTTCGAGCAAAACTGGCAACGCATCGCCCAACACTTCAACACCCTCTACGGCTGCACCTTCCCCATGCCCAAAGGCGAAGGCCGTAAGAAAAAATATTTGGTGGGGTTGGAGAATGTTAAGGGGCTAAGAGAAGTTATTTTACAAATGGCAGTTATGGGGAAAGTAGTCCCTCAAGATGTTAATGATGAGACAGCATCAAATCTACTAGAAAAAGTTTCTGCTGATAAGCAAAAGTTAGTAAAGAGTGGAGAGATAAAAAAAGTAAAATTGTTGCCATTAATCAGAAATGATGAAAAACCATTTGTTTTACCCACTGGTTGGAAGTGGTGTAGAGTTTGGGATGTTGCGAAATTAATTACATCAGGGTCGCGAGGTTGGGCTAAATATTATTCTAATAAAGGAGCAATATTTGTAACGATGGGAAACTTATCAAAAGACAATTACAAGTTGCGATTAGACACTATTAAATATGTAAGCGTCCCAGACACTGGTGAGGGTCTAAGAACTAAACTAGAAGAAAATGATTTATTGATCTCTATTACTGGTGATGTTGGTAATTTAGGTTTAATACCGAAAGATTTTGGTGAGGCTTATATTAACCAGCATACATGCCTTTTACGTTTCATGCCTTTATGCCAATCAAGATATTTTGCAGAGGTAATGAGGTCACCTTGTGCAACGCATCAATTTAATGCTCCTCAGAGAGGGATCAAGAACAGCTTTCGGTTAGGTGATGTTGGGGAAATGCTAATACCTGTCCCCCCACTAGAAGAACAAAAACGCATAGTAGCCAAAGTAGACGAACTAATGATCCTTTGCGACCAACTAGAACAACAACTCACCCAATCCTACAGCGATGCTGAAAAACTGATGCAAGCTACGGTTAAGGCGTTGGTGGCGTAATAAAAAATGCCTATTAACTTAACCTCTTTTCAACAAGACGATCTATGTATTGGTCATACTTGGAATATTGTCGATCAAGCTTTGTTAGCCGACTTAGTTGCACAAGTTCTGATTGGTAAGCAGTGGCATGTTCAAAAGATATTAGAAGGTGTAACAGGTAGTTCTGTAGAGTTTAAAGAAAATGCAGTTAATGATGCTGTAAAAAAGCTAACAGTAAAACCTGGTTCTGACCCATGGCATCGTGATGGCTTAATATTCCAAATATTTTCTTGGCTTGCAGCTAATATTGCTACAGGATCTTCCTCAATAATTCGGCCACCTCATTTAATTCCTGCTCAGAAAGGTTTTGATGGAATACAGGTTGATATAAATGATGGTTCTGTATCGGCTGTCATTATCTTTGAAGACAAGGCGACTACATCACCACGTAAGATGATAAGGGACAATGTATGGCCAGAATTTGTAGAATTTCATGATGGTGAAAGAGAAAGTGAACTTGAGCAAGAAATTACAACCCTGATTGAGACAAGAAAAGATTTAATTGCCGATGTTGATGCTGCCATTGAAACGTTGATCTGGAAAAAAGTTAGAAAATTTCGTGTTGCGATCACTGCTGATGAAAGTCATATGAACTCGGCAGGAAGAAAAAGCCTTTTTAAAGATTATGATACTAAAGTACCAAACAATGACCCAGATTATAGACGCGCAGAGATTATTCATATTCAAGGTTTACGAAATTGGATGGAACAGTTTAGTCAAGATGTAATTACTATCTTAAAAGAGAGGCTAGGTTGATATGTACGATCAGGCGACACTTGAGCTTATTGATACAGCACCTCAGTTTGGTGATTTAAATCTTGAGCAGCTACCTAAAGGGTTTACCGATACTTATACTAAGATAGTAACAGCTAGGCTGAAATTTACTGAAACACAAGACGATAATAATCATGAAGAACTGACTGAGCTCTATAAAGAAATAAGTACAATAGCTGTATCTTATGAAGCTTATGTTTTTCTATTGGATGAAAGAGAGAATTATGCTTCAGCCGCATTTATATCAGCATCTGCACATCATTTGTGTGCGCAAATTAGTTCCTTTCTGGATATACAAAAAACACAGAATGTAGTCTCGTTAAAAAGCTCAGGCATTGATGCGCGGATTTCAGCAGCAATTCTTTATTTTATTTCGGGATATACAGCTGATGCCTCTGAAATGATAAATAGCATTAATCTAATGCAAGAAGATTCATCTGGTACGAGGTTATTATTAGCATTAAAGCAATTATTGACTGGCACTATTAACACCGTCACTTCAAATATACCTCTTTATCCTGAGGAAACAGATTGGGGAGATGAGGCGGCTGATAATTCTTTATGGTCGTTAATACATGAAGGGGTTAATAAGTTACTCGCTGGCTTAACAGGCCAGATAGAAGATAGTTCTCTGGCTTTTGGTAAAGCAATAGAAATATTTGATAAAGTCTTAGACTTGTCTGTTGATGATAATGAACTTGAATTTAACGATGTTAAAATTACTTACCAACCAGTATATGTGGGTCAATTTTATTTAACAAAATTATTAAAAACCCTATCAAAAATACTACCTAAGGTTGCATTAATATCTATTGATACTCCAGATGGCATTGATGAAAGTCATTGGCGTAATCAACTAATAAAATTCTCTTCTACAAGGCCATATCTTTGGTTCAATCATGTTGATGCAATTAATTCTGGATATTTGAATTGGGGAATATCTTCTGTTGTGAGCTTTCCAACGGGTGGTGGTAAATCAACTCTGTCAGAATTAAAAATTGCCACATGCCTACTAAGGGCTCAAGCCGTTGTATTTATTGTTCCAACGTTGGCATTAGTTGATCAAGTTGCTAAATCTCTCAAAACTGCATTTCCTTCTGTTACCACAAAAATGAGTATGGAAGAATTCGGGCTGGAAGATATTGAGATTGAGGCTTTACCTGATATATCAGTCATGACACCAGAAAGTTGTCTGGTAAAAATGAGTTTTAATCCAGAGTTATATGAAAATGTTGGGTTATTTGTTTTTGATGAATGCCATTTATTGCACTCAAAAACACAAGATATAATTGATAAACGCAGTATTGATTCGATGCTGTGCTTGCTTAGAATGCTTGATTTATCGCCTAATGTAGATTTACTCCTTATGTCGGCAATGCTAAGTAACAACGAAGAGTTATCATCTTGGCTGTCTTCGTTGATTCAGCGTGAAGTATTATCGTTACACATGAAATGGAAACCTACTAGGCAGGCTAAAGGATGTGTTGTTTATGATTCAACTCGAATACAAGAGCTATATACTCATATAGGAGTTGCTCCTAGAACTCCTGGTGGAAATTTAACAGCTGCGGCTAAAAGAGATCTAACAGCCGAACCTTGCAGCTTTTTTTCTTTGAATCAGACATGGCATTCTAATAGTGTTGCCGATTATAAATTAGTAAAGTTGTCAGATAACATTGTGACACTTGGCATTAATGAGTTTAACCGCCTAACTGCAAATAGAAATAAAGTCGCTGCGACGTTAGCTAAAGATGCAGTGAGTACGGGACTCAAAACACTTGTATTTGCGACTACAAAAAAAGAATGTGACTCAATTGTTAAGGAATCTTCGGTTGAACGTATCAATGGTGATATTCATTGGACTGAATATGAAAGCAACTTAATAGATTTAATTAATATTGAATTTGGAAGTGATGATCACTCATATGTAACTAAAAGCAGTTCAGGTCTTCAGCATCATGGTTTATTGCTTCGAGAAGAAAGGCTCCTACATGAGTCTTTATTTCGACGTGTGGATGGTGTAAATTTGTTGGTAGCAACATCTACTTTAGCCCAAGGAATGAATCTACCTGCTGAATATGTAATTATTGCTGGAAATACTCGTTTTGATGTTGAAGAAGGCAAACCAGAAGAATTAGATGCTCATGAACTATTAAATGCGGCTGGTCGTGCTGGGCGAGCAGGTCAGAATTCTACGGGCATGGTAATAGTGGTGCCTAGTAAAGTGGTAAGCTTTAATGCTACTGCCAATAGAATAACGCAATATTGGAATGAAATTAAATCAGTATTTTCTCAATCTGATCAATGTTTGGTAGTTGATGACCCATTAGGTCATATCCTTGATAAAATTCATGATAACCCGACTGAATTATCTGAGGAAGTACAATATTTTATACATCGTTTACCCGTAGATGAAGCTGGTGATTCTACAAGATTTATCAGTCGGACATTTCAGGCTTATCGAGCAGGTTTGGCAAACAATCAGGAATGGTTACAACAACGTATTCAAGTTGCGAATGATGCATTTAATAGATTACAAAATGATGATGAGTTAGATGAAACTTGGCATGATCAATTATCATCCATATCAGGCATTCCAGAAAAGTTAATAAGGCAACTTCATCTTGATTTGGTTGAAAATATTGATTCCTTAAATAGTATTGAAGAGATAATGTCTTGGTATATGAAATGGTTAGGAGGGGCATTTGATAGGCTTGGTCATTTCATCCGTGTTCAAACGTTAGAATTTGAATTAGGCCAACCTTTTAAAGGTTCAAATAGCACTGAAAAATGTCACTACTTTTCAAATCAATTGCTAAATCTAGTGAGAATGTGGATATCTGGTTCTACACTGCGTGATATTGAACTGGTAATGGGAACCAATGAAAATAATTTAAAGGTTTGTGAAAAAGCACGTAAATTCTCAATCCGAATAGTACCTGAAATATCCTATGCAGCAAATATTCTATCTCAAGTGTATAACTTCCATATTAAAAATAGCGATGATGAAGTTGAAGAAAAATTGCACCTTAAATTACTAGGTAGAGCTGTTAGAATCGGCGTGGATAATATTGAAAAATATGCTTTAAATAAAATCTTAAAGGATCAAGCAGGCAGGGTTAAAACGGAATTAATATACACTGAGATTATGCCTGCAATTAATGTAATTAATAACCCAAATGACTTTAACTCTGTGTTTAGTGAAGTGGGGCGTGCTTATAGGTGGCATGGACAAGGGGTTCTATAATTCCGAAAAGATTTGAAGTATATGTTTATTCGCTTATCCGCTTATCCGCCCGTAAATCATGGAAATACGGGCCATACAGGGCTTGATTCTATGTGATTTTTAAAGGGTATATATTGCTAATGAAAAGTCTTTTTTCGCCTATATCAGTAAAATCCGTTGGCTACAACGCTGGGGATTAAAGCGTAATACGGTTGCTGAAAATGTAATGGAATACAGCTGGGAAGTCTCGGTTATTTTCCATGCTTTAGCCTTAATGAAAAATCGTTATTTTGATGGAAACCTTGATGTAAATGCAATAGTAGTTGCCGCTGGAAACCAAGGATTTTCTATTACTGAAAACGATATTGAGGCTAATTTAAAGTCCATTACCTTGCCAGAGGTTAAGTATTTTTTAGATACATTTTCATCAAGCTATGAATTAACGTTGGATGAGTTGTTTAAGTGAGCACTAGCCCATGTTGGACTAAAATCCATCAAACTAATTGATGATCGTCCATATAGTTTTTGAGTATACCCGACTAATTAGGTCATTATGAAGTGGAGGTTAAGTGTTAGCTAAAATAAAGGAATTACTACAAAAAAAACCTGACCTTAAGGCTAAGGAAATTGCAAAAAAAATTGGTGAAGATAAAAAATCAGTAAATTCATTTTTGTATGCGAATCCTAATGTTTTTGTTATAGATGAGAGCTACTTATGGTCCCTAGTTGTAACATCAGAATTAGTCATTAAATTTGAAAATAAATGGATTGATTGTAATTCATTTGAAGCATCCATAAATAATTCAGGGTCACTGCTTGAATCTGAACACAACTCAATTGTTTTTGTTGTACCTGAAAAATGCAGAATTCTATTGGAGACTGCCGCTAGGTTATTAGCGCTGTGTAATCAACTTGTAGGTAAAGAAAAAGTTATAAAGATTGATTTTAGTAAATGTAAAAATACTCTTAGTTATTTTGATCGTATGGGGTTTTTCGAGCATCTTGATGCAAGAGTTTGTGTTATCCCAAAAAGGCCTGCTGTATCAAAATCTAAAACCTATAAAGGTAATAGTAAAGCACTTGTTGAGTTTGGTGCAGTTAATCCTAAAAATCCTAATAAGGTATTGATTAATCAATTAACAGACAGCTTTATACAACAATCTGATAATGGTTACGAAGCAGCTGCTTCAACAGTATTTGGAGAATTAATTGGAAACATCAAGGAACATAGCGAATCCTCGGTACCTGGGTTTGCTGCATTGCAAAAGTATGAGGGCAAAAGAAAGCATATACAGACAATCATATCTGATAGTGGCCTTGGAATTGCTGCCACATTAAAGTGATGTGTCAACACTTTTCAGGACACAAGTTTACACAGATTTTTGCTGAATTTCGTATTCTACTGGTGACAAATAGTCGTTGGCAGAATGGATTCTCTCTCGGTTATAAAACACCTCAATATATTCAAATATAGCCTGCTTAGCTTCATTTCTAGTTTCAAACTGGTATTGGTGTACTAATTCAGTTTTCAAGGTATGAAAGAAGCTTTC
>Ga0209395_1000142_pt1 | contig 110664 bp, 95 predicted proteins | sample GOMGulsemesocosm_3_FD_184635 | JGI IMG/M metagenome (GOLD analysis project Ga0209395, IMG submission 184635) | Methane-oxidizing microbial communities from mesocosms in the Gulf of Mexico - GOM9D Gulf of Mexico (SPAdes) (version 2) | ecosystem: Environmental > Aquatic > Marine > Cold seeps...
ATGCAAATACAGTCAATGCAAGCTTTGCAATGAGTAAGGCAAATAATAATTGAAACTCATAAGGATGATTAATTGAAAAATCAACAGCGCTAAGACCTGTTCCCATGGCAAATGGAATAACATAACCTATACCACCAGTAATAAACGCTGCGAGCATTAATCTGGGAATAATATGGTACTTTTCTGAAAATTTAATGATTAATACTAGGTAACGATTAAACAGAAAGGCGATGCAACCTAAAAAGATTCCTGCAGCAATCAGCCAAGGGTAATGTTGGTAATTCATGGTGACTTGACTAAAGTATTCAAATTCATGAACCGGACCAAATACACTTCGGGTCATTAAAGAACCAATCATTGCCGATAACATGATAGGAATAAACATATGAATCTTATATTCCCGCAGTATAACTTCCATCACAAAGAGTACAGCGGCAATAGGTGTATTAAAGCTTGCTGCTATTGCCGCAGCAACACCACATCCACAGAGTGTTCGCATACTGTTATGGGGTAACTTTAAAATGTTGCCAATGTAACTACTACTCGCCGCACCTAGGTGCACCGCAGGCCCTTCTCGACCAACGGAAAAACCCGTAGCTAAAGCGATAGCACTTCCCCAAAACTGGTTAAGCGTATTTTTTAATGGCATTACTCCATTAGCGACTTTTAAACGATGCAGAACGAGTGGGATGCCCGTACGTAAATATTTGTAACCTGTTAACCATGCAAAGAGCAAAATAATTAAAGCGCCAATTATTGGTAAATCAAAACGACTTACTTGATCTAAGCTGTTATAGTTATCTTTTTTCACAAGATATAGTTGCTGAATAGCTTCAATACTTAGTGTAAATAATATTATTAATGATGCCGATGCAAAGCCACCAATAATACCGAGCAAACATAATTGCCATGATGTTATAGGTTGTGCTAATTGTTTTCTAAATGAGTTTAATGAGAACATAGATACATAGTTGTAAATAATTTAAACCTTGATTTCGACTGTCATGTTTAATATCAATTTTCTTCAGGATACCATAATACTTTTCAAATGAATTGGTTAGCAAAAATAAATCTTAATGTTGTGGTACATCGCTTAGGTGTCTTTCGTTCTACCTTATTATTGGTAGTTTTGATCATTACTTGCATCTTTTGTGGGTATCGTATTGGTAACTTTTTTCATGGCTACCAGCTTCAAGCAATTACTGAATATAAAAACCGATTAGAGAGCTTGTACCAACAACAAGTAGATCAAGTAAAACGACTTAATACATTAGAGGTTGAATTAGAGGTTGAGCGTCTAGCCAATCAACGTTCGCTTAATCTATTGAAAGATATGGAAACGGAGCATTATCAGGTTAAAAAGGAACTTGCTTTTTATGAAAAAATAATGGCCCCGGAGAAGCAGGCCGATGGTGTGGTAATTGACGATGTTTCAATAATACCGACCACTAGTCCAAGTCATTATCGTTTTCAAGTAGTGCTTGTGCAGCAATTGCTCAAAAAACGTTATGCTAAGGGGTTTATTGAACTCTCCTTGACAGGTAGCTTAAAAAACAAGCCCAGTAGTATTAAATTAAAGAATATTTCATCATTAACTAAGAAAGATTTATCGTTTAGTTTTCAATACTTTCAGATTATTGAAGGGGAATTCACTTTACCCAAAGATTTTATACCTGAAAAAATTGAAGTAGCAACAATATTGCCTAAAAATAAGTGGCAAAAATACCATCGCCTTGAAGAAAGTTATTCATGGAGAAAAATAGTGCAAATTCGATCGCAGTCTGTTGCACTAATACTTGACTAAATTAGTCAAGTTTAAGATAATCTGCGCCAGCTTTTATTGTACCAAGTAGAGAAACATGTCTAACCCTGATTTACCTATTAAATTTTCCGATGCTGCAGCCAAAAAAGTACTGGCATTGATCACTGAAGAAGAAAATCCAGCGTTAAAATTGCGTGTTTATGTAACAGGTGGCGGTTGTTCAGGTTTTCAATATGGTTTTACTTTTGACGAAAAAGTCAATGAAGGAGATATGACCATAGAAAAACAGGGAGTTACTATGGTAGTTGATCCTATGAGCATTCAGTATTTAGTTGATGGTGAAGTCGATTATGTAGAAGGTCTAGAGGGAAGTCGCTTTTTAGTTAATAACCCTAATGCTACAACAACATGCGGTTGTGGTTCATCATTTTCTATTTAACGGTCATTTTTTAGATACTCCCTCATCTACAGTGCTATTAGTCATGTTTCTCATTACTAATAGCTTCATAAATTCAATACGTCAGTTAACCTTTACAATTTTCATACAAAGTTTAACAAAATGTTGCAAAAAACGCTTAGACACAACCCTAGCCAACCCGTAATATAGCGCTGTATTTTTATCCATTCAATTTGATTGTTTATCAATAGATGTAAAATGATCAATGTTTTAGAATTAGAGCTCAACGTTCGATTTCTAACATCGTATTAATAGCCATAAAAGGAAATTCTATGAGTCATATCAAACAAGGGCGGCAGCTATTAGCTGAACGACCTTACATTATCGCTATTTTAATAACGGTTATTCTGGTGCTTTGGATGGCGTCAGGTGTCACAAGAGAAGCAGAGGCTCCAGCGGAAAAAAGTAAAAGTAGTGATGTAATCCCGAAAGTAAAAGTAGAGACACGTTATGCCGATACAGTTAATGACAGTGTTGAATTGTACGGGCGAACAGAGCCGGATCGTATCACCACATTAAGAGCAGAAATCTCAGGGAAAATAGTACAAGTTTTGGCAAAAAGAGGCTCTCAAGTGAAAGAAGGCCAAATAATTGCTAAAATAGCACTCAATGATTTAGAGTCACAATTACAACGCAGTGAAGCATTACTAACGCAAAGAGAAATTGAATATGCGGGTGCTAAAACCCTAAATGCTGATGGTTATCAAGGTAAGGTTCAAGTTGCAAGTGCAAAGGCAAACCTTGAAGCTGTAAAGTCTGATATCAAGCGTTTAGAAATAAATATTGAACATACTGTTATTGTGGCGCCATTTGATGGTGTTTTAAATACTCGATATGTTGAAGAGGGGGACTATGTAAAAAGTGGTGACGATATTGCCATGATAGCTGACCTTGATCCTCTTGTTGTCCGTGCTTTTGTCACTGAAAATCAAGTAAGTCAGTTATCGGTTAATCAATCGGCAAATATTCATCTACTCAATAATGCCAATACCGATGGCGTAGTTCGTTATATTGCTAGTGTTGCTGACGATGCTACTAATACCTTTAAAATTGAAATTAGCATTGATAATTCAGGTTACAAATATTTAGCTGGACTAAGTGGTGAGGTGAATATCGCTCTTAAGCAAGTTCCCGCAATAAAAATATCACCGGCATTACTTGCTTTAGATGAATTGGGCAACATAGGTGTTAAAACCGTCGAAGATAATATCGTTAAATTTACGGCGATTGATATCGTTAAAAGTGAAAGTGATGGCATCTGGTTAACAGGATTAGGTCAACAAGCTGACATTATCACTTTAGGTCAAGGGTTTGTGCGAGCGGGTGATGAAGTGAATCCAGTGATGAGTCTTACGGATAAATAAGGGGGCAAGATGTTATCAATGATTGAAGCGGCGCTTGAGCGTACTCGTTCTGTATTAATGATTTTTGTGTTGTTATTAATATCCGGCGCTATTACTTATATGAATATTGCCAAAGAGGCAAATCCGGACATCACCATGCCGATGGTTTATGTCTCTATGGTGCACGATGGTATTTCACCAGAAGATGCAGAACGTATGTTGGTTCGTCCAATGGAAAAAGAACTTAAATCCATTGCTGGTATTAAAGAAATGAGCGCAAATGCCAGTGAAGGGCATGCTTCAATAACTATAGAGTTTATTGCCGGTCTAGATCCAAAAGAAGCCTTAGCTGATGTGCGTGATAAGGTCACTTTGGCAAAAGCAAAACTACCTTCTGAGTCTGAAGAGCCAGAAGTGCATGAAGTGACTATGGCGAATCAAGTTCCTGCGATTACAGTGATTTTATCTGGACCGGTAACAGAGCGTGGCTTGTTAACCTTAGCACGAGATCTGCAAGATAAAATTGAAGGTATGCAAGAAGTACTTGAAGTCGATATCGGCGGCGATCGTGAAGATATGGTTGAGATCATCGTTGATCCATTATTAATGGAAAGCTATGGTCTTGATCAAGGTGATATTTATAATCTCGTTGAACGTAATAACCGCCTAGTACCTGCAGGTACTATGGATACGGGTAAAGGACGTTTTGCTATTAAAGTACCTTCCGTATTTGAAACGGTACAAGATTTATTAGAACTACCTATTAAAGCCGATGGTGATAAGGTTATCACCTTTGAAGATGTTTCCACGGTAAGACGTTCTTATAAAGATCCTACATCATTTGCTCGATTAAATGGCGAGCGCTCAGTATCACTAGAAATTAAAAAGCGCTCAGGTGAAAACGTAATTATCACCGTCAATAAAGTAAAAGAACTCATTGAAACAGAACGAGAGAAATGGCCAAATCATGTCAAGGTTGATTATATTGGCGACCAATCTGTCGAAATTAAAGATACCTTGACTGACTTGCAAAATAACGTTTTTTCAGCCGTTTTATTAGTTGTTATTGTCATCATTGCTGCATTAGGTTCTCGTACGGCTATGTTGGTTGGTTTGGCTATTCCTGGGGCGTTTTTAACAGGTATATTAGTATTAGCTATCGCGGGTTATACCGTTAATATCGTTGTGCTTTTTGGTTTGATTATGGCCGTAGGTATGCTGGTTGATGGTGCTATAGTGGTTACCGAATTTGCTGATCGACAAATGAATGAAGGTCAATCAAAGAGAGTAGCGTATGGTCTTGCGGCTCGCAGAATGGCATGGCCTATTATTGCTTCAACAGCTACAACCTTAGCCGCATTTGCACCTCTAATGTTTTGGCCGGGGATGATGGGTGAGTTTATGAAATACTTACCCATAACCTTAATTGCAGTACTAACCGCATCATTAGCCATGGCATTAGTCTTTGTGCCAACCTTAGGTACTATTTTTGGTAAAACACGGGTATTAACTGACCATGATAGAAAGCAGGCAGTAATAGCTGAAAGTGGTGACTTAACCCAACTAAGTGGCTTTACCGGCAAATATATTCGTTTATTAACAAAAGCGATAAATCATCCTTGGAAAATTTTATCAGGCACAATATTGATGTCTATCTTTGTGGTGTGGTTATATGGTGCTTCTGGACTTGGGGTGATTTTCTTTCCTGAAATTGAACCTAATAGTGCAACTATGGTAGTTCGTTCGCACGGTGACTTATCAGTAAAAGAAAAAGATGCGATCATGTTTGATATTGAAGACCGTATTCTTGATGTCGATGGCATAGAAACGCTATACACACGTACGGGGGGGAATGATCAAATAGGTACTTTTCGAGTCAATTTCACTAACTGGCAGTTTAGACGCCCGGCAGATCAAATTATCACAGAAATTCATCAACGCACAGAAGATCTCGCGGGTGTGGAAATTGAAGTAAGGAAAAATGAAGATGGGCCACAGAGTGGTAAAGATCTTCGTCTTGAACTAAGTTCTCGTTTTCCTGAAAAATTACAAGATTCGGTGCATATCATTCGTAATGCTTTAGTTAGTAATGGTCAATTTACTGATATTGAAGACTCTGGCTCTAAGCCGGGTATTGAATGGCAATTAAAAATAGACAGAAGTTTAGCGGCAACTTATGGTGCCGATGCGGCTCTGGTTGGTACCACAGTGCAAATGGTTACCAACGGTTTAAAGCTGGGTGAGTATCGACCGGATGATGTTGATGATGAATTAGATATTCGTGTTCGTTTCCCTGAGGATAAGCGTAATATTGGTCGCCTTGATACGTTACGGGTAAAAACAGCTAATGGCTTGGTACCAGTAAGTAGCTTTGTAGAACGCAAAGCGGCACCAAAAATTGATACGATTCGCCGAATTGATAGTAAGCGTGTGGTAACGATACAAGCGAATTTAATTCCAGGTGCACAGCTGCTAAAAGTCTTGCCTAAATTGAAAGAGCAATTTCCTGAACTAGGTATACACCCAAGTGTGGAAATAAATATTAAAGGCCAAAGTGAAGACCAGAAAGAGTCAGAAGACTTTTTGGTAAAGGCTTTTGGTATTGCTTTATTTGTTATGGCGATTATCTTAGTCACTCAATTTAATAGTTTCTATCAAGCACTGCTAATTTTAAGTGCGGTTATATTCTCTACTGTTGGTGTTTTTCTCGCACTATTCTTATTACAAAAACCTTTTGGTATCGTGATGGGCGGAATTGGGGTTATTTCTCTTGCAGGTATTGTTGTTAATAATAATATTGTACTAATTGATACCTACAATGTATTGCGCAAAGAAGGATATGCAGTAATAGACGCTATTTTAAGAACAGGAGCACAAAGACTACGTCCTGTTATGTTAACAACGATTACCACTATTCTTGGTTTATTACCTATGGTCTTGCAACTCAACCTAGACTTTTTTGAACGTACTGCAGTGTTTGGTGCTCCTTCTACACAATGGTGGACACAACTGGCAACAGCGATTGCTGGAGGCTTAACATTTGCAACAGTATTAACATTAGTACTTACGCCTAGTATGTTAGCGTTGCGTGATCATAAAAAAGAGAAAAGAGCTGCTAAAACTCAACTGAAAAAGGACCTAGAAGTGCCGTCGATAATCAATGCCGCGTAATATCTAGAAAGCAGCTAATAAAACGACAAATGCCAGACTTTTAAACAGAGTCTGGCATTTTATGTTCAGGATGAACGGTATGTCATGATCACATGGATGTGAAAGAGTGACGATGTTCAGGATGAACGGTCATGATTTTTGTTTCGGACAAATCATAAGTACTTGCGTCCATGCAAGTAAAGTCATGATCACATGACCGCTCATTGGCTTCCATACTATTGCGCATTAGTACTTCGATGCATGTCGATGTGAAAGAGTGACGATGTTCAGGATGAACGGTCATGATTTTTGTTTCGGACAAATCATAAGTACTTGCGTCCATGCAAGCAAAGTCATGATCACATGGACACTCCTCGACATCCATGTCATTGCGGCATTAGTGCTTCCATGCACGTCGATGTGAAAGAGTGATGATGTTCAGGATGAACGGTTAGTTTTTTACTGTTGAACTCAGGAAAACAAGTATCCAATTTATTGCGACAGTTATGCAACGGCCAGAGTATTTATTGTATTAAATCACGTTATTAGCGATACTGGAAAATTACTTATTAGGAACTTATATGAACAAAAAATTATTATCACCGTTAGCTAAATATGCCGCTATTTTTAGTGCTTTTTTTATTTTAAATGTATCAGCCGATATTCTAAATGAAGACGAAAAAAGGCATATGGCTTCATTAAAAGCAACGGCCTTACAATCGGAACTTTCTTATCAACTGGTTGAGTCATTAACAACTGAAGTTGGTCATCGTCTAATGGGGTCTGAGGGTGACAAAAAAGCGATAAAGTGGGCTGTCGCTAAAATGAATAAACTTGGATTTGATAAAGTTTGGACAGAAGAAGTTTTAGGTACTTTTTGGCAGAGAGGGGAGGTGATGGCGAAAATCATTAGCCCTTATCCACAACAAATTTCTGCTATTGCGCTTGGTGGTAGTATTTCGACTCAAGGTGATGGACTTACCGCCAATATTGCTCATTTTGAAACCTTTGCGGATTTAAAAGCTGCTCCAGATAATAGTTTACATGGGAAAATTGCTTTTATCTCTTATCGTATGGAGCGTCATATTGATGGTGAAGGTTATGGTCCAGCCGTGGGGGCTCGTGTAGGTGGGGCGGTTGTCGCTGCACAAAAAGGGGCTTCGGCGCTGATCATCCGTTCGGTAGGTACTGATAATAATCGTACGGCACATACGGGGATTATGCGTTATAAAGAAGGTGTAGCGAAAGTTCCTGCAGCGAGTATTGCTAACCCTGATGCTGATATGTTGATTAATCAACTTAACAGAGGTGGTGATGTTAGTTTTTTCTTAAAATTAATTGCCCATTCAGACCCTAAAGTTATTGTTAAGTCAGCCAATGTGATTGGTGAAATCACTGGGACAGAATTTCCTAATGAAATAGTGTCTATAGGTGCTCATTTAGATAGTTGGGATGTGGGAACGGGCGCTTTGGATGATGGGCAAGGTGTAGGTATTATGTTAGCTGCAGCGCATCATATTAATCAGCTACCTCAAAAGCCAAAACGTACTATTCGCGTTATATTATTCGCTGCTGAAGAAGTGGGGTTGTTAGGTGCTAAAGAATATATGAAACTTCATAAAGATAATATGAATAATCATGTTATTGGCGCTGAATGGGATTATGGTACAGGTAAGATTTATAAAATGACGTCAGGTGTTGGTGAGTTGGCTTTACCTGCAATTAAAGAACTCAGTGGTTATATCCAAGCTCTTGGTGTTGAGTTATCTCTTGAAAACAACGCTAAAGCGCAATCTGATATGAGTTTGCTTAGTGCTGCAGGTATGCCGAGTATGAACTTTTCGCCGGATGCTCTAGCATATTTTGATTATCACCATACCGAAAATGATACGCTAGATAAAGTAAGTCAAAAGGACATTAAACAAAACACAGCGGTTTACACATTGTTTGCTTATTTTGCCGCACAGTCTGGAATTGATTTTAGAAAGTAGTTAATAAACATACAATTATACTTCTATCCTTCCATTAATAAAAACTCGATGATTTTGTTCATGTCTAAATCAAAATCATCGGCTCTTACTCCTTTTACAATGAAATCTTCATCGCTAGATAAGTCGATGTTTTTGGTCATTTCATAATGATTTTTTTCTGCGTCGTAAAAAGATCTCACTTTAGGTTTGGTTGGACTATCTTGATTTTTTCGTTCAACAATCGCCAACTTATTGGAATTGAGCTCAACTAAAGAGCCAACAGGATACACACCCATGCACTTTATGAATTGGTCGACTAATGAAATATCAAGCTGATCCTGCTGAGCAAGCCTTCTTAAGATACTAAAGGCTTTAATATGGCTATAGCCGTCTTTATAGCAACGATTTGCTGTTAAGGCATCAAAGATATCGCAAATGGAAATCATACGGCCATATTTTGTAATATTCTCTCCTTTTATTTGCAAAGGGTATCCACTTCCGTCTAGTTTTTCGTGATGCAGTGCGGCCACCTCTAAACTAAGTTCTGCGACATCTGGTGTACGTTTAATTATATCTACTGAATGAGTTGCATGAGATTTCATTACTTCGAATTCTCCTTCAGTGAGCTTTCCTGGTTTATTTAATATTTTATCAGGGATCATTATTTTGCCGACATCATGTAAGAATGCACCAACAGATAACAGTTGAATGATTTGTTTATCTATATTTAAGAACCGTGCAAATATTGTCATTAATACCGAAACTGAAACAGAGTGCTCTAGAAGATATTCATTCTTTTGACGAATATTGATAACACATGCAAGGGCATCTGGGTTTTTAAAAATTGTCTCTATTGTTTTGTTAGTAACATCTATAACAGGGGTTAAATTCAACTCTTTACCCAGTAAAGCATCTTCGAAAACTTTTTTTTGGATATTTTTAGCTTCATTAAACAGTTTTTTAGCTTTAGTAACAGATAAAATGATAGGACGATTGCCATCATCTGAAGAAACCTTCGTTGATGTTTCTTCTATTGTGTCAATACCAGCTACTATTGTCTTACTGGTATCAATAAGCAATGTTTCAACACCTTTGCTAAGCAAGTTCTGTATTATATTTTTATTTTTTATATGACCAGCGCTAGTTAGATTGAAACTTCCTTGTTGCTTAACAATATCAACAACAAAGTGACCGATTATTAATTCACTAATGTCAATTTCTATTATCATTAAAAGAGTCACTCATCATTTGTTATTTTAAACACTTAGCATAAGTGTAATACAAAATTTAAGATCTTCATTGTTAAGAGTCTGGAGTTTTTATTTACTATTGAAAGGTAATTATCATTTAGTGTATGAAATGACATTTTGACCTGAAAAGTCTATCGCTATTAACTTACTGAACATTCCGCTTTGTTTTTATATAAGTGTTGATCGGCGAGTTTAAGTAGATCATCCATATTAATATTCCCTTCACATTGTGCAGCCCCACAACTGATTGTTATGGACAATAATTTTCCTTGATATGGCATCGGGTTATTAACAAAGAATTGGCATAAACGCTCAGAAGCTACCAATGCTTCCTCATAGGTTTGACTGGCTAATGTGATCACAAATTCATCGCCGGCATATCTAAAGCAACGATCATTTTCGCGTATCAGCTCTTGTAGTTGTTCGGCGACATAACTTAAGACCTTGTCTCCACAGTCATGACCATAGGTATCGTTAATTTGTTTAAACTTATTGCAATCAATAAATAACAGTGAAAATGGAACCCCGTATCGTCGATGACGAATAAGTTCTTCGTTAATCGTTGTTTCCATTAATCGCCGATTAGCCACACCGGTTAAACGATCATAATTTGCCATATATTCCAATTGTTCTCTAATCAGTACATTAGAAAGACATAGACTGATTTTTATAGCCAACTGCTCTAAATGATAAGTGCCTAGTTTCGGATGAAAGCGGTTTTCATCCTTGTCTGTAAATAACAAACTGCCAAATAATTTGTTTTCTAAGGTTAATGGCGTTAACGCGGCTGACTTTGTTTCTGGTAATAGTTTTTTAGGAATAATGCTAGAAAGTTGAGATAGATCATTGGTTAAAAAAGGGCTGTTGTTAGTATGATAAATACTTAGTTTCTGAAAAGATATCTGTTGAGTATTTTTTTTATGCCAGTCAGATTGTAGATTTCCACTTATGAGATAGCTAAGCGGAGTAGGCTCTACAAGTAATAAGCGAATGCCAGTTAAATTAAATTTATTTTTAATTGATTCAAGTAAACGTTTCAATAGTTCATGGCTTGAACGACAGGATAATACGTCAGTTTCTATTGCAAATAATTTATTGGCAATGGACTCATTAATTCTTGAATTTTCAATTAACTGGTTTAGTTCTGACATTTACTACTCTTGGAATCAAAGCTAGCTTATTGTTATATTTTCTGCCGTAATGTGCAAGTACTTGCCGATAACTTTACTGGTATCAAAATTGCTTTAGTTATTGATGTTGTTAGTGCCACCATGTATTTGACACAAAGCATTAATTTTTTTTAATTGATGTCGATAACAAGAATATACTGCTTTTTATATTATTTTTATTTAGGCTATTTTATGCGTTTATTATTAATCTTAAGTTTAATTGCTTTATTCATTGTACCTGTTGCTAAAGGGCAAACATTACAGGCAGTACAAATTTATTCAGATAATGTGTTGTTGGACTTAATAAAAGAAAACAAACACTTAAGTCAGGTTGTTCTTGATGAATGTCAGCTTGTACAGGACATTCAAGCACGAGCGAGTAAATCGAAAATGCCCTCATACCAATTTTTGTGGGGAGATATGTTGGCGTATGGTGTTTGTGTAAAAGCAGATTTATCGTTAGGTTTATATTATATGGAGCAAGCTGCAGATCAAGGTTTGTCTGAAGCTCTTGAGCAGCTAGGCAGATATCACCATATTGGTAAATTTATGCAGCCAGATATTAATAAGGCAATTATTTACCTGAAAGAGGCGGCAAGTTTAAACAACTTGAAGGCACAAATTCGTTTGGCACAAGTATATGACCAAGGCTTTGGTAGCCCTCTTGATTACCCTTCTCTATATTCTCAGTTACACCATTCGGTGACTAAGGATAAAAAAACACATAAACAAATCGCCAAGTTACTGACTAAATTAGCAGAAAAAATGCCAGAACGTATCGTACTGGAAGCAAAAAAAACGGTTTATTAACCGCTACGGACATTGGCTTCAATGCATATTTTACAAAGTTGGCTATTGGTAGGTGATTATTGTGAATGTGAGCGCGGAGGTAGAGAAATTCGCTTCTTCGTATCAATAACGTATAATGTAAAAAAATCCCATAGATAATAACTTGTGACCCATAAAGACCCTCATTCAAAACGTGAAGCTGCAAAGTACGAAAAACCTATTGCCAGTCGTGAGCTGTTACTTTCTATCATCGAAAAAGAATCTCTCCCTCCTAGCTTTAATACCTTAAGTAAATTACTTAAATACACTGATGAAAATGCTTTAATAGGCTTAAAGCGAAGACTTCGTGCGATGGAAAATAGTGGGCAACTTATTTTTAATAAGTTTAAGCAATATGCTATTCCCCCCAAGAATAGTACCTTAACGGGGCGTGTTATTGGTCATCGCGACGGTTTTGGGTTTTTAACCCCAGATTGTGCCCCAGGTGAAAAACCGGGTAAAGATTTCTTTATTTCAACGTATGAAATGAAACGTGTTTTTCATGGCGATGTTGTTGAAGTTATTTTAGTTGACCGTACAGATAGAAAAGGTCGTAAAGAAGTAAAAATAATTGACGTTATAGAGCCTCGAAAAGCCCCTGTTGTAGGTCGGTTTTATGTGGAACACCATATTGCCTGTGTAGTGCCTGATGACGCCAGAATAAAACAAGACATATTAATTAAACCTGAAGAAATGAAAGGTGCACGCCATGGTCAAATGGTTGTTGTGGACATTTTGCACCGACCTTCAAAACGAACAAATGCTGTAGGTCGGGTTATAGAAGTATTAGGCGATCATTTAGCCCCTGGTATGGAAATAGAAATTGCATTGCGGGCACACGATTTACCACATCAATTTTCTACTGAGTTATTAGAAGAAGTTAGTCACCTAGCCGATGACGTAGAGGAAATATCATTAAAAGATAGAGTTGATTTACGGAAATTACCTCTAATTACTATTGATGGTGAAGACGCTCGCGACTTTGATGATGCTGTTTATTGTGAACCTAAAAAAGGTGGTGGCTGGCGATTATGGGTAGCGATTGCTGATGTTAGTTATTACGTTCGTGCAGATACCGCATTAGATGAAGAAGCTATTTCCCGTGGCAATTCCGTCTATTTTCCAAGCCAAGTTATTCCAATGTTACCTGAGAAGCTATCAAACGGCTTATGTTCACTAAACCCTGATGTAGATCGTTTATGTATGGTCTGTGAGATGACCATCAGCGCAGCAGGAAAATTGTCAGGTAGTAAATTTTATTCAGCGGTAATGCGTTCTCATGCACGCTTTACCTATACTAAGGTTGCTAAAATTTTATCCGCGGAAGACTCCGTTGAAAAAGCGGCATTACGTGAACAATATCAGCCTTTGGTTGCAGATATTGAAAACCTTTATCAAATGTATTTGGCATTAATGACGGCGCGAACCAACCGAGGTGCAATTGCTTTTGAAACTGAAGAGCCTTGTTTTATTTTTAATAGTGATAAAAAAATAGAAACGATTGAACCACTTATTCGTAATGATGCTCATAAGATCATTGAAGAGTGTATGATTTCAGCAAATGTAGCTACAGCCCAATTTATTGAAAAACATAAGAAACCAGGTCTTTTTCGGGTGCACGATAAACCCAGTGAAGATAAGTATAAAAACTTTGTCTCCTATTTAAGCGAACTTGGTATTTCCTTGCCGACGAGAGAGCAACCTGAACCTGCAGATTATGGTTATATTTTAACACAAGTTGCAGGGCGACCTGACCAAGAACTTATTCAAACGATGTTATTACGCTCTATGAGACAGGCGGTTTATCAAAGCGATAATATGGGACATTTTGGTTTAGCATTAGAATCTTATAGCCACTTTACCTCTCCCATCCGTCGTTACCCCGATCTAATAGTACATCGTGTGATCAAAGCCATTTTACAAGAACAAGCTGTTGCACAAAAGCAGCAAAACACTGCCAATGACGGTTACTTTGAATATTCATCAGAAGCAGTGATTACGCTAGGTGAGCATTTCTCTATGACAGAACGGCGAGCTGACGATGCTACTCGTGACGTCGCTGACTGGCTCAAATGTGAATTTATGCAAGACCATGTTGGTGATACTTTCTCCGGTGTTATATCGACTGTAACAAACTTTGGTATGTTTGTGCGTTTGGCTAACTTACATATTGAAGGGCTTATCCATATTACGTCATTAGGTCGTGATTTTTATCATTTTGATGACCTTCGAATGACATTAACAGGTGAAAATACAGGAAATAAATTCCATGTCGGTGATGTGGTTGAAGTAAAAGTGGCAGCCGTTAGTTTAGATGATAAAAAAATAGACTTAGTTTTATCTAGTGATAGTGGAGACATAAGTGGTTCTAAACCTACTAAAGATAAAACACGTACAAAAGCTAATCGTAAAAAAACTAAACAAGCTTTAGAAAAAGAAAGAATTAATAAAGGCAAAGTAAAAACAAAAAAAACTGAGAAATCAAAAGTAAAAAAACGTAGTGCTAGAAAAAAGCGTCCGGGTAAAAATGCTCGTAAAGCTGAAAAGTAATAAATATCGATTAATTCGAACATTGCGAATGTTCGAGATAATAAAGTCCAATTAAGCAGTAATATAAATATTAAAGAGATAATAATGGCAAAAAATGATGAGTTAGTTTTTGGACTTCATGCGGTAAATGAATTAATCAAACGGGCACCCGAACGTTTTATAGAGCTTTTTTTATTAAAGGGCCGTGATGATGAAAGAATGAGCACGATTATTAATTTATCGAAAAGGTATGGCATTTCTACTCAGCTAGTTAGTCGTAAAGTACTTGATGAAAAAAGTGATGGTGAGCAACATCAAGGTGTTGTTGGCCGTATTACTCAAGGAAAAACATATACCGAAAATGACCTTGACGACATTTTGAGACAAGCGAAACAACAAGAGCAAGAACCATTTCTCCTCATTTTAGATGGCGTAACTGATCCTCATAATTTAGGTGCTTGTTTACGTAATGCTGATGCTGCCGGCGTGCAAGCTATTATTGTTCCAAAGGACAATGCCGCACGTTTAACTGCTACAGTACGCAAAGTAGCAGTAGGCGCAGCTGAAACAGTTCCTTTAGTGCAAGTAACTAACCTAGTACGAACAATGAAGCATTTACAAGAAAGTGGCGTTTGGGTTGTTGGCACTGCAGGCGAAACAGATACTTGTCTGTACGATGTTAAGTTATCAGGACCCATGGCATTAGTGATGGGGGCCGAAGGTAAAGGTATGCGTCGACTAACTCGGGAAACCTGTGATGACTTAATAAAATTACCTATGGCGGGCAGTGTTTCAAGTTTAAATGTTTCTGTTGCTACCGGTATTTGTCTCTTTGAAATTGTAAGGCAACGTATTATTTAGTGTCATTGACTGTTAGATATTTTTTAATTTTGACCAACATGCTCTCACTTCTTCATAGTTGTTCAAGTGAGTTCTTTATCAAATAACCAATACTATATTTCAGATATTATACTTGTAATGTACAGGTGGTTTTTTAGTATTACTTAAACTAAGTTAACCAGTTAATCTATTGTTTTTATGATAACCGTCTATGCTGATAGATAAGACGCTTTTATAATGCTTCATTCTGTAAATTATTTACTAAAGGTTATTTGTAAATCAACTTATTATGCATATTGTTGTTATTTGGCTTACGATGCTGTTTTGCCAAACAGCGTCTGCAATTTCAGAAAAACCTGACATTATCTTGGCAGGTTCAAGTGTATTATCGGGTCCCGCCGCCGAACTAGGAATTAGTTTAAATCAAGGCTCAAAAATATATTTTGACCAAATTAATAGGTTAGGGGGAATTGCAGGGCGACACATAAAGCTGATTACCCTTGATGATGGTTATGAGCCTTATAAAACAATCAAAAACACACAACAATTATTGAAGCGTAAAGATGTTTTTGCTTTTTTTAATTATGTAGGTACTCCGACAACCTCGGTCATTTTACCGATAATCCGGCACAGCACATTACCTTTTCTGACAGCATTTACTGGCGCCGAGTTTCTACGAAATCCGATCATAGATAACGTCTACAATTTACGTGCTTCTTATTATCAGGAAGCTCAGGCACAAATTGACTATTTAGTTAACATAGAAAAAATAAATAAAATTGGTTTATTGATCCAAGCCGATGAATTTGGTATCGCTGTAGAAAAGGGCTATTTAATAGCAATGAAACGTCACGGTTTTGAGCCTATCGTTACCACACGCTTTCGCCGTAATACTGATGATATTTCCCTTGCATTAAGTATATTAAAAAGCAATAAAGTTCAAGCTGTGAGTTTTGTTGGTACTTATGAACCATTTTCAAAATTAATTAATAGTGCATACCATCAAAATTTCACTCCATTTTTTACGACGGTTTCATTTATTTCCAGTCATGAGCTATTTATACGCTTAAAGCAGCCGAGTAGAGTGTTAGTTACAGAAGTATTTCCTCAGCTGACGGGATGTGTTTTGTTACTTTGTCAGCAGTTTATTGCTGATGCAACTCGTGCAGGTATTGATGATTTTGACCAAGTACAGTTTGAGGGGTATGTTAATGCTTATTTATTTGTTGAAGTCATAAAACGTTGCCGTAATGTCGTAACTCCACAGTGTTTTTTAGATAAAATTAAAAATGTTCAACTTGATTTAGCAGGTCTGAAAATCGGGTTTTCACCGAACAATCATCAAGGACTTAAAGAAGTCTACCTTAACTTATATAAACATACTGAATAGAAAAGAATGAGGTTCTTTTTTTACCAGTGATAACCTTAATAATTCCTTCACTTTAGGCAATGAAAGAGCATCTCTGTTTTATTTGGATATGCTCGCTTCTGGGCTACTCATGAATTAAGGCACACCTTCTTATTAAAGGTTATTCCCTTAATAACTTGTGCTACTCAGTTTTCAATATTCACTAAGTGGTCAGTTCTCTATTTTATTTGGTATATAGCAAAACTTTGTTGATTGCTCATCATAGAAAAAATAAGATTTACTTCTACATATGGAAATAATAATTATCAATAATTTATCTTGCAATAACAGCCTACTTTCTCTACTATATGCGACCTTAATTCAGCCTGAACATTTTTTTGTTCCTTGTCTCAATACTGGTGCTTGGCTGAGCCAGCTAAGAGGCTACAACCGTAGGGAGCTCGTAATGCGTCATTACGAAATCGTATTTATGGTTCACCCTGATCAGAGTGAACAAGTACCTGGAATGATCCAGCGTTATACTGACTTGATCAATGCTGCTGAAGGCAAAATCCACCGTCTAGAAGACTGGGGCCGTCGTCAATTAGCATATCCAATCAACAAACTGCACAAAGCACACTATGTTTTAATTAACATTGAAGCGCCACAATCAGTTATTGATGAATTAGAAACTTCTTTCCGTTATAACGATGTTGTTATTCGTAACATGATCATGCGCACTAAAGGCGCGGTAACTGAAGCTTCAGCTATGGCTGCTGCTAAAGAAGACCGTCGCGATGACCGCCGCGAAGTTAAGAAAGATGTTGAAGCTCCGGCTGCTACTGATGCTCCGGCTGCTACTGAAGCACCAGCTGCTACTGAAGAAGCTGCAAGCGAATAGTATCGATAATTGGCAAAGAACAATGTTCAATGCTAACTATCACAACACATAACTCGTGATTTGACTGTTTTTTTAACAGTTCAAAATGATTAATTAAGGTGTTATTTGTATGAGTCTAAGTCTCTTAGAATTATTCAGTAATACCATATTAGGAGAAATCCATGTCTCGTTTTTTTAGACGTCGTAAGTTCTGCCGCTTCACAGCGGAAGGTGCTACCTCTATCGATTATAAAGATATTGCTACACTGAAAAACTACATCACTGAAAGTGGTAAAATTGTTCCTAGCCGTATTACTGGTACAGCTGCTAAATATCAACGTCAACTTGGTCGTGCGATCAAGCGTGCTCGTTACTTAGCATTGTTACCATATACTGATTTACATAAGTAACCTAAAAAGGGGTTTTGAAAATGGAAGTAATTCTTCTTGATAAAATCGCCAAATTAGGCGGCCTTGGTGACAAGGTTTCTGTTAAATCTGGCTATGCTCGTAACTACTTATTGCCACAAGGTAAAGCAGTATTTGCATCAAAAGCAAACGTTGAGCACTTTGAGTCTCGTCGTGCTGATTTAGAAGCTAAATTAGCTGAGGTACTAAGTGCCGCGGAAGCTAAAGCAGCTAAAGTTGTTGCTCTAGCTGAAGTAACTATCGCATCATCTGCTGGTGATGAAGGTAAGTTATTTGGTTCTATCGGTACTCGTGATATTGCTGATGCAATCACTGAAGCTGGTGTTGAAGTAACTAAAGCGCAAGTACGTATGCCTTTAGGTACTATCCGCGAAACAGGTGAATTTGATATTGCTATTCACTTGCATAACGATGTTGATACTAGTATCAAAGTTATTGTTATCGCTGAAGCATAAGCTAACGTTAGCTTGTTAGTGTCAATTACTGATACTAACTAAAAAATATAAACACCGCATTTTCTACAGAGGATGCGGTGTTTTTTTATGTACAGGAAGTGCGGTCATGATTTTGGTTCCAGACAAATCATAAGTTCCTGTGTCCATGCAGGCAATGTCGTGGGGCATGGATTTACGGTCACTTTTTAATTCCAGATAATGCCATTTTTTGAGGTCTGTACTTGTAACTCGTAACGCCTAAAAAATCATATAACATTTACCGAAACACGTTATTACGCATTAATGATATTGAATAATCATTCAGTAGATAAAAATAGAATCAAAATGCTTACACTGCTATGGTTATAAAAAAGCATCATTTAAGGTGCGTTATATCATTGCCAGTAAAGAAATTCGTGGCGTTGGTATTAATGGATTAGTAATTATGACTATTGTCGTTAGACGCTCTATAAGAAAAACTTTTGATATATTTATCGCTTTGTTATTTGTTTTATCTACAGTTTTTATCATCTTTACTACCAAAGAGCTCTCATTAGAGTATAAAAGTACGGCGTTATCTGTATTTTACTCACCATTATTCTGGTTACTTTTCGTTTTCACCTTCATTGTTGTTTTAAGTATTCGTCATATTTTGTTGAACAAAGTTTATCGATATTTACGCCCTTTTCAACAATTAGAAAAATGGGCGAGCTTGTCTACAAGCTTAAACGAAGATTTTATCTCAGCGACATCTTTACAAAAGAATAAAGATAATATCTCACAAGCTATAATTATTTTGCTTGAGCAGTTGCAGCAAGCAAAAAATGGTGATGACCATTACACACAAAAAATTCGTGAAAATGTCTTATTAGATATTGATACAGGCATTGGTAATCGCCAATTTTTTAGTAGTCGCCTAGAGGCTTTATTACAAAGGAATTCAGTTCAAGGCGCCGTTTTTATTATTCAATTCACCGAGTACAGTACAGAGATAACAGAGGCTGCTCAACAACAAAATGATTATATAGAGCTCCTAATTTCAACGATAAAGTATCGATTAAAAAATAGAAATCAATACTTCATTGCTCGGCAAAGTGAATTTGAATTGGCGATACTATTACCAGATATTTATTTTACAGAAACTGAAAAACTAGCCAATAGATTGTTAAGTAATTTAATGGCGATCCCTTTACCTACCGGTGTGAAAAAGGAAGTATTACTTCATATCGGCATCAGTTATTTTTCTGAACATCATAAACCGTATCAAATAATGGCAGAGGCTGACATGGCCTTGAGAAGTGCACAATTACAAGGACCGTCGCAATGGTTTATGTATGAACAAGGCGAAATAAAGCACGATAGAGTCAGAGGTTCTTTAAGTTGGCGAACCTTTTTAAGTAAAGTGATTAAAGACAAATCATTAAAGACTTTTTTGCAACCTGTTGTAGCAAGTCATAATCAAAATGTATTGCATTATGAAACATTATCAAAGCTAACTGACGAAGATGGTTCATTAATTAGCGCGCGTATTTTTATCCCCATGGCAAGAAAGTGTGCATTGATACAAACTTTGGATCTATTGGCTTGCGATAAACTCTTTCACGTTATGCTTAATGAAGCTCAGCCCCGTTTATATAGTATTAATTTGTCTATAGAGTCTTTATTGTCATCTGAATTTATTGATAGTTTTTTTGATAAAATAGAGCGAAATCCCAAGCTTGCCAATTTTTTAATCATAGAGGTAAGCGAATATCATCTAGTGAATCACTTAGATGATTTATCTTTGGTATTTAAAAAGATATCTGCCAAGGGGATCAAGTTGTTGGCAGATAAAGTAGGGCAGTATGTTGTTAATGCTAACTATATAAAAACCTGTGCTATTTCATTTATAAAATTGCATCGTAGTATTGTCTTGAATATCCATGAAAAACAGGAAAATCAAGTGTTTATTCAGAGTTTAAATGCAATGTGCCTCGCTTATCATGTAGAAATTTATGCTCTAGGTATTGAATGCTCACAAGAGTGGCAAACCTTGTTACGTTTGGGGGTAACCGGTGGTCAAGGACATTACTTTTCTGCGCCCGTTGCCCAACAAGTTTAAAAATCTTGAATTTTGCTCTAATATTAAATAAAGATAAGGTTATTAAAAACTTGCGCCTAGCAGCGAATAGAGGATAATAACTTTTAGAGTTTTCGTTTAATTAAATAATAATATCGATAAATGGCACTCAATAAACAACTAAAAAAACTTTTCTCCAAAAAACAATCAACGCAAAATATTGGCGTTAGCTTACGTCAGCAATCGCTGGCATTTTGTTCTATTTCTGATCTCGGCGAAAGTCAATGTCAAAAAATTGTTAGCGATAATGTTGTTAACGGTATTTCTGCACTCAAAAGCCAATATCAACTTACGGGAAATTGTCAGGTTGTTTTATCTTCACAGCAGTATCAAATAATTCAAGTGGACAAACCCGATGTTCCTGAGTCAGAAATACTTGGGGCACTAAAGTGGCAGATAAAAGATCTGGTCCCTTATAATCCTGAAAATATGGTACTCGATTATTTTGATGGTCCAAGACTAGTGGGCACGGCTGAAAAAATTAATGTTGTTTGTGCTGAGTTTTCACTTTTAAAAGATATTGTTGATAGGCTAGATAAAGATGATCTCGCGGTAACTATGATCACAACTGCCGAGTTTGCTTTTGCAAAACTATTGCCTATAAATAGTAGTCCTTGTTTGTTGATTTGTCAGCGTGAAGACGAAGAGGTTTTATTACTTATTATTCAAGATGGGCGAGTGTATTTTCATCGACGTTTACGCGGCTATGCACAAATAGCTACAAAGAGCGAAGATGAATTAGCAACGACGGTAGTTGACTCGTTAAGCTTGGAAGTTCAACGCTCAATTGATTATTTTGAACGACAATTGAAACAAGCACCAATCAAAAGTATAAAAGTTATTATTCCGATAGAGAATGAAGGTTTTCTTGCGAGAAAACTTGCTGAAAATACTCACATCACAGTTGAGTTATTATCAATGCCTACTGACTTTGAAACACAACGTGAATTTGCTGCGGCTGTTGGTGCCACTATGCTAAATAGTATGGAGGTAGTTGATGAATAATAGTCAAGGCAAATACGTCATTAATCTCTTTCAAGAAGAGTTGCGACCTAAAAAGCCATTGTTGTCCTTAAAGCGTGTTGTTATTGCTTGGGGAGCAACTTTTGTTTTCATGTTTGTATGGATGTTGCTTAATCAATATCAAGTGTCTAGCCTCGACAGTGAACATACTGTGTTACTCAATAAAAATACAAAACTGCAAGTCAAACTTAAGGAGTTAGAAGGGAAGATTAGTCAACACCAGCCTAGCAAAGAACTCAACGATAAATTAGCATTATTAAAACTGGTTTTGGCTAATAAAAAGGTTTTATATCGACAATTAACAGATAGGAGTCGTACTAATGTTATTGGTTTCTCTTCAGCAATGACAGAATTGTCAGCAATGCATCATCCTGATGTTAGTCTAAATTCAGTGACCATAAACAATGACTTTATGATTTTTAAGGGGGTCGCTAGAGCTCCTGATGCAGTGCCTGCTTGGCTTGCCGGATTTGAAAATTCAGTTTTACTTTCTGGTCAGTCCTTTACAAATTTTACATTAGCTGAAAATGAGCAAAAATTAACAGAATTTACTGTCAGCTCTACAATTGAAGAGGCGCAGATAAATTGATGAAACAATGGCAAGCCTACGCAGATAAGTTTTTAACCATTACGGTTAGAGAGCAATATCTTATTTTATTCTCAGGTATTGTTGTTATTGGCTTTATCTTTTTTAATTTATTGATTGAAAGTCAAATTGTTAAATCTCGTCAGCTTAAAAAAGACATAATTCAACTAAGTGCGGACAACAACTCTAAAAATACTAATATTGTTCTTTTTGAACAAGCATTACTCACAGATCCCAATGCAGCATTACGTCAGCAAATACTTACTTATGAAAGTAAGCTTAGTCAAATTGACACTGAGTTACTTACCTTAACCTCTGAATTGATTGATCCTATTCAAATGAGGCACGCACTACTAGAATTACTTGATGTGCAAAAAGGTGTTTCATTACTATCATTTGAACTCATTGGTGCAAAACCTGTAGTAACATCTTCTATAGAAAAAGTAACAGAAAAAAAAGAAGAAACTCAAGACACTGCCTCTTCATTAAGTTTATATCGCCATGGCATTAAGCTTAAATTAAAAGGAAACTATTTCCAGTTAAGAAATTACCTAACACAATTGGAAGAAATGTCCTGGACGTTTTTTTGGAAGAATTTTGATTATGAATTACAAGTATATCCCATGAGTGAACTAGAAATTGAAATGTATAGTTTAAGTACAAAAAGGGAGTTTATCGGTGTTTAAGTTGTTCTGGAGTAAGATTATTACAGTCAATATTTTATTTGTGCAAGCAGTCTCATCTTTTGCTCAAAATGTTGACCCTACCAAGCCGTTGTCATCCTATGGCATTGCAAGTGTAAATAGTCTTAAAAAAGAGGGCGCGATGGTCTTAGAAACGATTGTTTATAGCGAACAAGTTCGAACTGCAGTCATTAATGGTAAAATATTAAAGGTAGGCGATACTATTGGAGAGTATAAGATGCTTGCCGTGAACGACAAAAGTGTTATTTTGGGACTCGATGAAGAACGCCTTAAACTGACTTTGTTTTCTGAAATTGTGGTGAAATCACCATGAAAAAAATAAACAATAAAAGAAAATTGAATATGAAATTCGCCACGTTACACTTTTCCACAATTACGATGCTGTTATTGTTTGGTTGTCAGTCAATACCAGAAACACCAAGCATAGTAAATAATGCGTTGGATAATGCTATTGTAGAATCAGAACAATTAATTAAACGTAAACCCTTAGCTAGCGTTCCAAACTATATTCAACAAGAGTTGATGCAGCAAACGATGCAACAAGCTAAAAAAGGTCTACTTGCTGAAAAGCGTTTGGAAATCTCAGCAAGCCAAGTTTCAGCACAAGACTTTTTTGCAGCCATTGTTGATGAGTCCCCCTACAGTATTGCTGTACATCCTGATGTTAGCGGTAAGATTACCTTAAACCTCAAAGATGTAACTTTAGATGAAGCCCTTGATGTTGTTGAAGAGCTTTATGGTTATGACATTAAACGCAACGGTAAGATCATTCAAGTACATGCAGCAGGGATGCGCACTGAAACTATTCCATTAAATTATTTGTTTGTCACTCGTAATGGCTCATCAAATACCAGTGTTAACTCTGGTGGTGTTTCGGATAATGATCCCGGTGGCGGTTCGAACAGCTCTAATAGCAATAGTAACCGCAGCTCAAATAATTCAAACAACTCAAATAATTCAAACGGTGGTAATAACCAAAACAATCAAAACTCGAGCAGTGGTACAAACATTAATACCAGTAATGTATCTAATTATTGGCAAGAGTTAAAAGAAAACTTAGTTGCGCTTTTAGGTGTAAATGATGATGGCAGTAATGAACGTTCTGTGATTGTTTCACCACAAGCAGGACTAGTGACGGTTAGGGCTTTGCCCTATGAGATTACGGCGATTAAAAAATTTCTTAGCGACTCTCAAAAACACCTTCGTCGTCAAGTGATCATTGAAGCAAAAATAATGGAAGTCACCCTTAATGACGACTACCAGCAAGGTATTAAATGGGACAAAGTCCTAGGGCATGTTGGCGATACAGACTTTAATTTTAATAGCACAGGCAATGTAGTTGCCAATACCATTTCAGCAAGCATCGGCGGTGTCACCAGTCTTGCTTTTCAAAATACTGATTTCTCCGGTGTGATACAACTGTTGTCAACACAAGGTAATGTGCAAATACTTTCTAGCCCTCGTATCACTGCAACTAATAATCAAAAAGCTGTGATTAAAGTAGGTGAAGACGAATATTTTGTCACTGATGTTTCTAGTACAACAACAACGGGAACGGCAACCACAACAACACCAGAAGTCACATTGACTCCGTTTTTCTCAGGTATTGCTTTAGATGTTACCCCACAAATTGATGAACATGGCGAGGTTATTTTACATGTTCACCCATCGGTGAGTATCACCGCAGAACAAACAAAAACAATACGCGTAGGCGGCGAAGATTTGTCGCTACCACTAGCACAAAGTAGCGTACGTGAATCCGATACGATTATCCGTGCTAAATCTGGAGAGATAGTCGTTATTGGTGGATTAATTGAAACACGTAAAGTTGATAATGAGTCTAAAACACCATTATTGGGCGATATCCCTTATCTGGGAGATTTGTTTAAAAGCAAAGGGCAAACAACACAAAAGAAGGAGTTAGTGATTTTGCTTAAGCCTATTGTGGTTGGGAAAAACACATGGACTAATCAATTAAAAGATGCCCGTGCGTTATTAAAACAATGGTTTCCTGAGGATAAACAAACTCAAAACTTTGATGAAAGTCACTAAGTATGTATTTGTATCATTTTGGTTTACGAGAATTGCCATTTACATTAACACCCAATACGAGTTTTTTTTTGGGATTAGAACCTCACCATGAGGCACTAGCCGTATTGATGACAGCATTAAAAACAGGCGAAGGTTTTATTAAAGTCATTGGTGAGGTGGGTACTGGTAAAACTTTACTCTGTCGCAAATTACTTAATGAAATACCAGAGCACTTTATTACGGCTTATATTCCTAACCCGTATCTTAGTCCTGATGAATTACGTCGAGCCGTTGCTTCAGAATTAGGAGTTAAACAAGCGCAGCGTATGTCGGTATCCCTGTTAACTCAACGCATTCAGTCACGACTAGTAGAGTTACATGCTCAAGGTCACTCTGTTGTTTTAATATTGGATGAAGCGCAGGCTTTACCTTCTGAGAGTTTGGAAGCGTTGCGTTTATTTACTAATCTAGAAACCGAAACTCGAAAATTGATGCAAGTGGTGATGTTTGCTCAACCAGAGCTTGACCAGCGCTTAAATGAAAATAACTTTAGACAATTACGTCAACGAATTACCTTTGCCTATCAACTACGTGAAATGAATATTGCTGAAGTACAGCGATATATTGAGCATCGTTTACAAGTTGCAGGTTACAAAGGCGCCGCATTATTTAATAAAAAACTTTGTAAAAAAATAGCCACAGCAACAAAGGGAGTCCCACGGTTAGTGAATATTCTGTGTCATAAAATGTTAATGCTTGCGTATGGAAAAGGACAATTTGAAATTGATTTGTGGCACCTAAAAACATCAGTAAATGATACCGAAGATACACATTTAATAAATATTAATTATGGGATCATAGCGGCGAGTGCAGGTGCAGTTGTCTTGGCATTGTCAACTTATTATCTATGGGGATTTTCAGGTTGAGTGTTATCAATCAAATGTTAAAAGATCTTGACCAACGCCAAGACAAACAGGTGTCTGAGCAGTCAGGTATCGCACTACCTTTGGCTGGTAACTCTTCTTCCAAGAAAATAGTATTAATTACCCTTACAATCATTATATTGTTAAATGTCACAGGCTTATTTTTTTGGCAACTTTACAGTGAAAATCAGTCTTTGAAAGCTCTTCAAAAGAAGCTAAGTAGTCAAATAAGTATACCTGCTAAACATTTGATTGCTCCGCCAATAAAACGTTCAAATGAAATCGAAGCGAGTATCCTTGAGCGGGAAATTTCGAAAACAGAGCGCGCGGCTACTATATCAGAGGAAGCTAAAGTAGCTGATAAGAAAAAACGCCTCACGCCTGTAACTAGCAATGTTAATGATTTGAAAAGTGTCGGAACTAACGAAAATAGTCATAATGATAAAACACTAATCAAATCAGGGACTATTATTGAAAAAAAATTAGCTGAAAAAAATCAGGCTAAGAATTTAATACCTACTGAAAGACAAAGAACAGTCTCACCTAAAACTCCTACGAGTTTATCCATATCACGACGTCAAATGTCACCACAAGACTTAGCTAATCAAAAATATTCCCGTGCAGAACAAGCAATTCTAGACGAAGAGATAACACAAGCAGAACAGCTGTTTGAAGAAATATTATTACTTCAACCTAGCCATAAAGCGGCACGTAAACAATTAGCGGCATTATGGTTCGGTCGTCAGTCATACCAACCTGCACTCAATTTATTGTCACAAGGTCTTGCGCTCACCCCACAAGACAATGAATACCGTTTAATGAAAGCCCGTATATACTTAAGTCAAGAGCAAGCAGAACGTGCGTTAGAAACATTACTACCCTTAGCTGATTACCCTAATGTTGAATATCAAGCATTATTGGCAAATACTGCGCAACAACAAGGACAATTTGTCAGCGCTATTACGGCTTATCAGCAACTAGTTAATTTACAAAGCAATAAAGGGCGTTGGTGGTTAGGGTTAGCAATAGCTTTTGATAGTAATAGTCAATTTTTAAAAGCGGCACAGGCTTATCAAATGGCAATTGCACAACAGAATTTATCGCCAAGTAGTGCAGAGTTTTCACGGAAACGTCTTATTGAATTAGGAGAGTAAAATGGCAGCACCAAAATTAAAAATGCGACTTGGTGATCTGCTTGTTCATGAGCATATCATTACTAATGAACAATTAATGCAGGCGTTAAATAGTCAGAAATCAACAGGCCGAAAGCTCGGTGATTCTTTAATTGAACTGGGACATCTTGGTGAGCGTCAGTTACTTGAGTTTTTAGCACAACAACTTGATGTACCTTTTTTGGATATTAGTCAGAGACGAATTCCTTCTGAAGTGGCCTTATTATTGCCAGAAGTACATGCTAGGCGCCTTCGTGCACTGATAATTGAAGACCAAGGTGACGCTGTTTTACTAGGAATGAGTGACCCAGCGGATCTCGGTGGCCTTGATCAACTGGAACAAATGCTGGCACCAAAGCAGGTAAAACTTGCGGTGGTAATGGAGTCTCAGCTTTATGAAGCTTTTGATGGTTTGTATCGTCGTACTGCTGATATTGAGTCCTTTGCTAGTCAGCTAGAAGAAGAATACGACCAAACGGTGGACTTTGAATTATCTACTTCCTTTGATGATGAGGGAGATGCAACGGTTGGTAAGTTGTTACAGTCTGTATTTGAAGATGCAGTGCAAATGCGTGCTTCAGATATTCATATAGAACCTGACGAGAACCAGTTACGTATTCGTCAGCGTATAGATGGTCTATTACAAGAAAATGTACTCAAAGAAAACAAAATTGCGTCAGCTATGGTCCTTCGTTTAAAACTAATGGCAGGATTAGACATATCAGAAAAACGTTTACCACAAGATGGTCGCTTTCATTTACAAATTAGTGGGCACAGTATCGACGTGCGTATGTCTACGATGCCGGTACAGCATGGTGAATCAGTGGTCATGCGTTTATTGGATCAAACCGCAGGGTTATTATCATTTGATCAAACGGGAATGCCAGCTGATTTAATCACCAGAATACGTCATCAAATATCTCGTCCCCACGGTATGGTACTAGTTACAGGCCCTACCGGTAGTGGGAAAACAACGACCTTATATGCTGGGTTAAGTGAGCTTAACAAAGCCAGTAAAAAAATAATAACAGTCGAAGACCCTGTTGAATATCGACTCTCTCGTGTTAATCAAGTGCAAATTAATACTAAAATTGGTTTAAGTTTTTCTTCCGTTTTACGTACCGCTTTACGACAAGATCCTGACATTATTATGGTGGGTGAAATGCGAGACCAAGAAACCGTTGAAATGGGCTTACGGGGTGCTTTAACAGGTCATTTAGTTTTATCTACTCTACATACCAATGATGCGATTACCAGTGCCTTGCGTCTTATTGATATGGGCGCTGCTGGCTTTTTAGTGGGAAGTTCACTGCGCGCCGTTATCGCACAACGTTTAGTACGCCGAGTATGTGAGCAATGTATAGAAGCCTATCAACCCGATAGTCAAGAGCTTTTATGGTTAACTCATCTAGCGGGCGATGTGGCTAAAACAGCAAGCTTTAAACATGGAAAAGGCTGTCAATCATGCCAATACACAGGTTATAGAGGTCGAATAGGGGTTTTTGAGTTACTTGAAATGAACGAACCCATGATGGCTGCTCTTAAGCGTGATGATGCCGAAAGCTTTACACAATTGGCCAAAGCCAATCCTACTTTTACACCGCTTGCGTTGGCCGCATTTGACTATGCAACTACGGGAATTACGAGCGTTGAAGAAGTATTACGTTTGGTTGAAACTGTTGATGTTGCAGGGTAAGTCATATGGCAGTTTTTAATTACATTGGACGCGATGCGGGAGGCTCACAGGTAAAAGGTCTTATCGAAGCAAATAACGCAGGAGCGGTTGCAGAGCAACTCTCTCGACAACGCATTATTCCTATTGCCATTGAGGCTGCAGCAACAAAAAACAAAACGACAGGAAATATCGCCAATATGGATATTGGTGATTTATTAGGTTTTGCTGTGGTATCTCTAGATGATTTGATCATCTTTTGTCGTCAAATGTATGCGTTGATGCGCTCTGGTGTGCCTATATTACGTGCTATCAATGGCATGGCTGAATCAAGTACCTCAATAAAACTGAAAAATGCCTTATTGGATATTGCCAGTCAACTGGAGGGCGGTTATGCTTTATCTTCCGCCATGAATAAACATCCAAAAATATTCCCACCACTCTTTATCTCTTTAGTACATGTTGGTGAAAATACCGGTCAGCTTGACGGAGCTTTTTTAAAGTTGTCGAGCTATTTTCAACGAGAACAAGAAACGCGCAAACGTATTAAAGCAGCACTGCGTTATCCTTCTTTTGTAATCGGTGCTTTAGTTATCGCCATGGTAATCCTCAATATTTTTGTTATTCCTACTTTTGCTAATATGTTTTCTAAACTAGGGGCCGATTTACCTTGGGCGACGAAGGCACTCATTGCGAGTTCCAATTTTTTCTTAGCCTATTGGCCGCATATGTTAGTTGCTACTATCATTGGTTTTTATGGTGTCCGTGAATACGTGAAAACTGAAAAAGGTCGTTTTTGGTGGGATAAGAAAAAAATAAAAATGCCGCTTGTCGGTAGTATTATTGAACGTTCCATTTTATCCCGGTTTTCCCATAGCTTTGCCATTGTTTTAAAGGCAGGTGTACCGATGACAACGGGCTTAAATCTAGTTGCCGATGCGGTTGATAACGCCTTTATGCGTGGAAAAATTTTAAAAATTCGCACTTCTATTGAAAGTGGTGAAAGTCTATTACGTTCAGCAGTTGCCAGTACCTTATTTACCTCCTTGGTTTTACAAATGATAGCGGTAGGAGAGGAAACAGGGCGAGTTGATGAATTGCTTGACGAAGTTGGCGATTATTATGAACGAGAAGTGGATTATGATTTAAGTAATTTAACAGCAAAAATTGAACCCATTATGATCGCCATTGTAGCAAGCATGGTGTTGATACTAGCGTTGGGTATATTTACACCAATGTGGGACATGATGTCTGCTTTTAAAGGCAAATAAGTAGCGCTAGATAAAAGGCTGTTAGGGCATAAAACGAAGTACTTAGAGGAAAGATGGCTCGACAACTTATTGCAGATAAAAAGGAAAGAACATTAGGTGAGTTAACGATCATTGTTTTGTTAGTTGCTTCAATGATGGCAACGTTTATTCATTATTTTTTTAAACAAGAGCAGCCGTTAACAAACGCCGGTTTTTCCGCGTTAGCCAATACCTTTTCTGCCAAAGTCACGTTAGTACATGCACAGTGGTTTATGGATAACAAACCCAATGTGGTGATTGTCAATATGATGGACGGCACGCAACAACATGTGCCTGTCAATAATAAGGGCTGGATAGACTCTGTGGATGAGACGTTGGTTTGTCATGACATTTGGCAAATCATGTTAGCAACACCTTTGTTATTTATGAAGTCGCCAGTGGCTGTGGTTGAGATCAAGCGAGAGGCACAACAACAAGGGCACATTTGTCAATACGGACTACCTGCAGGATTTTATTTTGAATATAACTCAATAAATGGCAGTGTCAGTGATGTGACGAAAAGATTGAATGTAAATTGATAGATATCAAGAGAACAAAGGTTAATTCTAAATAAAATAAACATTATCATCTTAACGTCTTTTATTTTTAATAAAGAAGTTAGATAGGTGACATTTTTGGTAAATCATTGTTACACTTAATTTAATGTCAATATACTGTACAAAAGTATGAAAAAGTAAAAAGATAGAGGCTATTATGAACAAGCAGTCTGGTTTTACACTAATAGAATTAGTAATTGTCGTGGTTATCTTAGGTTTTTTAGCGGTCACCGCAATTCCTAAATTTCTTGATTTAACGGATCAAGCGAAAGAAGCCAATATCGAAGGCATGGCGGGTGGTTTCGCCACTGCGGCCTCATTAGCAAGAGCACAATGGGAAGCTGAAGCAAGACCTAAAGATGGTACTGACCGTAATTTTGTTAATTATGATGGTACAGATATTTATCTCTCCTCACCTGCGACAAAGAGCGCAACACTTAGTCCAGGTTATCCTATGGGCACTCTCTCAGCCATTACGACTGCTGAACTTCTTGCAGGAACAATGACAGCTACAAGTTGTGTAAATGTTTGGCAAAATATATTAAGTCAACCACCTAAGGTGTCGAGTACTGAAGCTGATTTAACCAATAGTTCCAATATCCAATATTATTCAATTGTAATGACTGGCGATGGTAATAACTCAAATGACATCTGTGCTTATTTTTTGGTTGAAACGTTAGACAAAACCACAGGTGGTTTCCTTAAGCCTACGGCGTTATCTACTGGCAATAATTTCACCTATGATCCAGCCAATAGTCGGGTAGCAATAACAATTAACAATTAACAACTAGAACTAAGAATTAGAACTAGAAATTATAGATTTTATAGAGGTAGATAAAATGAAAGTATTAAATAGAGTAGCGAGTAATAAACAGACAGGCTTTACGCTAATTGAATTGGTGATCGTTATCGTTATTTTAGGCATTTTAGCGGCAACCGCTGCACCTAAGTTTATTAATTTATCAAGTGATGCTAATGCAGCTGCACGTTCAGGCGTGGTTGGTGCGGTCAAAAGTGCCTTGGCCTTGGGTCATACTAAGGCGTTACTTGCAGGAACTGATGATGGTGAGGTAGAAATCGCAGGTAAATTAGTTAATATTGTTAAGAGTTATCCGTCTGTTGCCGCAGATGGTGATGGCACTACCGCCACTGGTGCGGCGACATTAGCTTTTAACCTTGCCTATTTACTTGACATCGATAAATTGGCTGCTAATGCAGAAAAAGATAATAGTGGCCCTATGACTATTACTATAGCTGATAATTGTACCGTAACAGTTACTGATACTGGTGATGTTAATATCCCACCAGTGGTTGGTGGTGATGAGACTGGCTGCCCTTAATCTTACTTATATAAAGATATGGAGAGTTTGTCTCTCCTTTTATTTTAATGTCTAAACAACACGGCTTTACCTTAGTTGAATTAGTCACCGTCATGGTTTTGATAGGCATTCTGGCGGTGACGGTATTACCTAAATTCAACGGTAGTGATAACTATGAAGTTTACCCATACCGTGCTCAGCTTATTTCTGCATTACGCCTAACCCAACAACGGGCAATGCAACAAACCCTTTCCACTGCATGCCATCAAATAGTTCTTGATAGTGTCCAAGCACGTTATGGTGTGCCTAACAGAGCCGATTGCGCAATAGTAACTTTCCCAGCAAGTTGGAAACCAGACCTAACGGGTGTTGTTGTTGATAGTCGTTATGATATTACCTTTGCTATTGACGGCAAAACAAACCCAAAAAAAATTGGCTTTGATTATATGGGTAGGCCATTAGATGATTGTGCAGGTGGTTGCACAATTAATGTGAAACAAACGGCTATTAATGAAGTCGTGAAAATTAAAATTGAGTCTGAGGGATTTATCCATGCCCTGTAGATCATGCCATGCTTTAAACAAAAAAAATGCTGGCTTTACTCTCGTAGAAATCATCGTGGGTATTGTTGTATTGGCGATATCACTTTCAGTGGTCACTTCACTTATTATTCCGTCAGAGCAACATAGTGTTGAACAAGTCCATCAAATAAAAGCCGCGGAATTAGGTCAATCAATGCTCAATGAAATTTTGGGTAAAGCCTTTGATGAAAAATCTGATAAGGCCGGAGGACGTCTACGTTGTGATGAAGACCAAGGTGATGTGAATACCACGGTTGATGCTCATGAACTGTGTACTACTAATCTAACTGATGAAGAAGCCGATATTCGTGCCGATTTTGACGATGTTGACGACTATAATGGCTACAATCTATTAAAAACGTCTACCGACGGCGATTTACACGCCGGATATGGCAGTTTTGAAGTGGCGGTGGAAGTTGCTTATGATACCGAAAATGTTATGCAGTTAGGCGCAGCAAGTCAACTTGCTAAACGCATTACAGTAACCATTACCACGCCACAGGGAACTGCAATTGAGTTTACTGGTTATAAGGCAAACTTTTAAATGCACAACACAATCCCCTCAGTTTCAATAACAAGCTACAGCCATCAAGGTTTTACTTTGGTTGAACTGGTGATGGTCATTGTTTTATTAGGCATAGCAGCGACAGGTGTTACCAGCTTTATCGGTCTAGCTACACAGTCCTATATTAATATTACCGACCGTGATGAGTTATTGGCCAATGCACGCTTTTCTGTAGAACGCTTAAATCGTGAAATACGTAATGCACTACCTAACAGTGTACGTATAGCATCAGGTTCTGTTGGGAGTGTTGATTTTCAGTGCATTGAGTTTGTGCCGATCAAAGCGAGTACCACGTACACCGATATACCTGTTGCTCCAGAGTCATTGTCGAATGTAGTGAAAGTGATCCAATTTGAGAGGGAAGACGGCAGTTTCTATCAATGTGATGCCGACTGTGAAGACTCAGTGGTAGTATATCCACTAAACAATAGTGATGTATATGATGATCAAAGCGACGATACTGGCAAGGTTTTTGGCATTAACTCGCTAATATTACCGGTACCAATGACAAGTGAATTGAACATCACTTTAGATGATGCGGTAGTCTTTGATAATGAATCGCCGACCAATCGATTATATATAGTTGATAAACCTGTCAGTTACTGTCTGAGATCAGATCAAACCATGTCTCGATATCAACAGTATGCTTTTAGCTCTGCTCAAGCAATTCCCCCATCACCAGCTGCACAATATATTTCGTTAATGGCTAATGATCTTATTAATATAGAAAATAATGAAGCAGCCTTTACCGTATTAGCGGCAACCTTGCAAAGAAATGCATTAGTGCAAATTAAATTACATTTTTCGAGAAATGAAGAAGACTTTGTTTTTAACAATGAAGTACATGTCAGCAATGTCCCTTAAAAGGTGAATATGGAATTATTTTAAACTCTTATGAATAGCTAGTGATTTCAGCATCATAATAATTGCTTAATCAACTGCTTAGAGTTACCTTTAGCATAGCGTTTACCATTTTAATTGTTGATTAATCATGCCAACAACATTAGCCCCTCTAAAAAGAGTAAGTCTTCGACATTATCTGCAAAAAGGTAAGCAAAAAGATAAGCAACAAGGTAGCTCGTTAGTGATGGCGATATTCATTATTGTTGTGTTGTCACTATTAGGTTCGGCATTGGTACAGGTATTGTCAACCAGCAGTGAAACAATCGCTCAAGAAGTGCTAGGAACAAGAGCACTAACGGCAGCAAATTCTGGCATGCAAGGGCAATTGCAAAAATTATTTCCGCTAAACGGCATAGCAGCAATATGCCCAGCAAGTACAAATTATGACTTTTCAAACATTACCGGTTTATATACGTGTAAAGCGGTAGTCACCTGTGAAAACTATGTAGCTGATCATAACGGTATTGCTTATTATCGTTTACAAAGTACTGGCAGTTGTGGCTCTGGAACCATAGAAGCGTCCAGTTTTGATCAAAGTATTGTGCTCAGTAGTCGTACTGTGCAAGTCGAAGCTAGGAGGTTGTAACAATGTCTTGGCGTTTATTATTTACATTTATTATCTCAGTATTCACTAGTTTTAGTCTTTATGCTGTTCAATGCTCAGATATTTTTCCTGGGCCTCAAACCTTCGCATCTAACCCCTTTGAAACACTTGAAAGCGGTGTCACATGCAACGGTGTGACATGTGTACCATCTACATTTACACAAGCAGACCCTCTCCCAGGAGGAAACCCTTCCAATAATTTTTCCTCAACATCAATGAGTGCCGGTGTATATGAATATGGGGGGTGGGGATTAGGCGATGGAGCTGAAGTTACTTTTACAGGAAGTGGAACTGCTGTTGTCTATTTCCTTGATAATGATGTCGTTATAAATAAAGAAACCAAAATAAACGTGGGGGGAAACCCTGCTAACGTGTTACTTATTTTTAAAGGAAAATTAAAGATAGATGTTGATGCTAAAATAAATGCATTTATTTACGTTAAGGGCAGTGAAACGGTTATTGAAGAGAGAGTCGAAATAAATGGCGCTGTTTCTGCAAAATTAAAGCTATCGTTAAAAAAAGACGGCACCTATATACATAATTCTTCGAACGTTAACGAGCTAGACCCACAAGGGTTCTGCGATGCAACGCCTGTTCTTGAGTTTAGTTGTGATAGTACATTTCCCTTAACTCCAAGTGCCTTTATTAATAGCTCCGAGAAGGACAACTTAACCCCAATAACAATTTCAACTGCAACGGAAATTGGCGGTAGTAATGAAAATAATTTTGGCATAATTAATATCAATTCTGGTGGTGAACTTAGTTTTAGTTCGGATTTTACCAACTACTACATTGAGGAAATAAACGTCCTTGAAAGTAAAACGGGATCAGCGATCTTAAATTTCAAAGCGGGTGATTATTATATTGGAGAGTTCGAAAGCTACGCTGATACAACCATAAATATAATCGGTTCAGGGAAAGTAAGAATTTTTCTTCGTGACCATAGCGACTTTGAAGGTGATACCGATATTAATGAAGGTGGTGATTTTGAACAATTGCTTATTTATGGCTATGACAAGGTTCACTTTAAGAACACAAGTTCTATGGTGGGTTTTGTTAATGCAACAGGTGACTTGGATATAAAAGACTCCACAGACTTTAACGGGAAGTATTATTCGGGAGGCAATTTAAAGTTAACAACAAGCGGCAGTGTTACTAATGCCTGTGCTACCCCAGTAGAACCAGCTGAATTAGTAGCTAAATATACGCTTGAAGAGAGTAGCTGGAGTGGTAGTAACTCCGTTTTAGACAGCTCTGGTAATAACAATCACGCAAGTCCTGTAGGAAGTATATTCTCTACCCTTGTTGACCCTGTTTCATGTCAAGCGCTCGGTATTCCAACTAATACAAGCAAGACAACGCGTGATGCGATAAATACCGGTGTAGATGTAAATACATTAGGCGACCAAGGCAGTATTGCATTTTGGTATAGAAATAATACCAAATGGGATACGGGGTCATCAGATAAAGTGCTTTTTGATGCTTCTACTAGCTCTGGTGCTCAATTCTTGATGTATATTTGGCATGGCGGCTTTCTCGAATTTGAAGCTACAGAGCCTGACGGTGACAGAGCTGAACGATATACAAGCGCAAAGTCCTATGCTGCATCTGAATGGGTGCATATAGCGGTAACATGGGATGCAATCAATGATTCCGTCAAGATTTATCTTAATGGTGTTTCCCAATCTCTTACGGATCAGACAGGTAAAAGTTTAACTCAGGGTCTTCATACAGATATGGGAGAGCTGTATTTTGGCGATAATAATCACACCACCGCCTCAGCATTAGGAGACTCGGCCGACGGTTCCATGGACGAAATTCACGTATATAAAAATGTGCTTACCCAAGTTGAAGTGGACGCTATTTATGTTGATGTTAACGATTGTGTTACGCCGATTGTTAGTTGTGCTGCAGTATTTCCGAGTAGTTACAACTTTGCTGACCAAATCAGTGAAAGGTTAACCAATTTTCCCACAAACAATGCAACAGCTGACCTTACCAGTACCGCGACTATTCCTCGCGGAAATAATTTTTACGAGGACTCAAATTTAGGCAGTGCTGATGAAATATTTATTGGTGTCGCAGGAGCAGAAACCACAGCCCGTGTCTATTTATCAGCAGGTGTGGCTTGGCATAATGCCAAAATTAATCAATCAGGTAACCCTGAAGACCTCATTTTTATTGTTGATGGAGGTGTAATTATATCGGGTGATGATACTGTTATTAATGCCATTATTTATGCCAAAGGTGGTGCAACAGTATCCGGAAATGGCACCATTAATGGAGCTGTAAGTACTGTGGGAGTTGCAGCCATTTCATCAACAATTAATTTTAATGCTAGCTACATTGGCAATGCAGATTTTGACAACATGTGCACGACACCAACACTTGACCATTTCGAAATTATTCATGATGGCAACGGCTTAACCTGTGCTGAAGAGTCGGTAACCATTAAAGCGTGTACCAATGCTCATGGTGTAACCTGTACTGAAAGTACAGATGCTGTAACCTTAAACTTTCGAGCAGGAGGAATAATTAAAAGTACACCGACATTTATTGGTAGCACTTCGATTAATTTTAATCATACAGTAGTAAATCCAGCGCTTACTTTATCTATTAATAGCCCCTCGATCACGCCAACCAATAATTTAGAATGTATAAATGGTGGTAGTAATAGTTGTGATATGAATTTTGCTGAAGCGGGTTTTATTTTAGATGTTAATAGCGGCAGCGATATCGCTTCATGTGCATCTACAAATTTAACAATTAAAGCAGTAAAGCTATCCGATACTGGGCTAAGCTGTGCGCCGGCATTTACCGGTAGTCAATCAATTGATTTTATTTTTAATCATGTCAATCCTATAACAGCAAATGCTAGTACTGTAGTGCCTGTTTTAGCTAGTTCAAATATGGCTGTGGCGGGGGATTCTCAAAACCGAAGTATAACGTTTGATGGCAATGGCGAAGCTACTCTCGCTTTACACTATAATGACGCAGGTAGGATAAGCATCGACGTCAGTGAAAATGTATTTTCTGGCGTATCACCTGCTTCTATAAACAAAGACTTTTACCCTTCAAAGTTAATTGTTTCGGCAAAAAAAATCGATAATAGCTTACTTAACAATACTGATGCTTTTGGTGATCCTAAACTAATTGCCGGCGAAAATTTTAATATTTTTATTGAAGGACAGTGTGCAGACGTTGCTAATACTGTGACGAGTAATTATCAACCACAAGGTAATACGAATGTTGAACTCTCCGTTCAACAACAAGCCCCTATCACTGCAACAGGCACTTTAACTACTGGCGGGGGAGCAATAATTAATGCCACAGATTTAGCTACTACGACTTGGGTTGATATTAATGAGTCGACATTATCATTTAATGCCAAATATAGTGAAGTTGGTATTATTAACCTTGCAGCACAAGATACAAACTACTTAGACAATACAATAAGTACAGGTGGAAATGTAACTGTTGGTAGGTTTATACCTGATCATTTTGAAGTAAGTATAGCGAGTGGTTCTTTTCAAGATAGTTGCACAATAGGTGCTAATGACTTTACTTATATTGGCCAAAGTTTTAATTATGATATTTTATCTAAGCCTGAATTAACGATTACAGCGCATAATACAGACCACAATATTACCAAAAACTATACCGAGTCAGGTTATCAAAAGTTAGTTAATACAGATATCGATAGAACTTTTCCAGCGGCAGATACTTCAAAAGACGGCTCTATTTTTGGTACTAAAATGACGGTGTCCCCAGCAACTTCTGCTGGTGACTTAGTGGTCGATAGTGCCGGTGTAATGAAATATACTTTTAAATCTTCAGATAGCTTTACCTATAATAAAGATGATAACTCCCTAACTACACCTTTTACCGTTGAGTATGATATTAGTTTAACGAATATGCAGGAATCGGATAGTGTCAATGCTTTTGCGGGACTTTTACCTATGACAATAAGACCAACTGGAAGCAATCTTCGTTTTGGTCGTTGGAACATCGAAAACGGCTATGGACCGGAAACGGAAGACATCCCTTTACGGATGCAGACTCAATATTGGGATGGCAATAATTTCGTAACAAATACTGATGATGTTTGTACAGCTTACGACGCTGCAATTGTTGCTAATAGAACAATAGAAAATATCTCTCTTGATCCGGCGCTAACGAGTAGTTCGGGAACAGGGAGTTTCACTTTAGGCTTAAGTGAAATTATCATGAGTAAACCATCTGATAATCCCGCTAGCCAAGGACAAGTAAGGTTTATTTATACGGCTACGCCGGCGTGGCTTAAATATGATTGGGATGGTAATGGTAGTTATTCTGAAAATCCATCTGGGATAGCTGCTTTTGGGCTTTATCGAGGAAATGACCGTATTATCTCTTGGCGCGAAGTCGGTAATTAATCTTTCCTTTGAGAATTAACATTTCCAAAATAAAATACCTTGAAAATAGGCGTGTTTTCGATGTTAACTGCTACTTTTATCCTTTTATCCGAAAAAACTCTCAATTTCCGCTGTTTTTTTACAAAACAAGCAACACATCACTTAAATACTCGGGTATGATGTGAAAATAATAATGTACGCAATATTTGTCACAGAAATTTATCTAATCGCTTTTATTTCAAATTTTAATGAGGCATTAAATTTCAACGACGTTTACAGGACTCTTCACCTTTATGTTTAAAAAAATACGTGGCATGTTTTCTAACGATTTGTCTATTGATTTAGGCACTGCCAATACACTGATTTATGTTAAAGACCAAGGTATTGTGTTAAACGAACCTTCTGTTGTAGCTATTCGTCAAGATCGTGCTGGTGGTTCAAAAAGTGTTGCCGCTGTAGGTAAAGCTGCCAAACAAATGTTAGGGCGCACACCTGGTAATATTGAAGCTATTCGTCCGATGAAAGATGGTGTTATTGCCAACTTTTTTGTTACTGAAAAAATGCTGCAATATTTTATTAAACAAATTCATAGCAATAATTTTTTACGTCCAAGTCCACGTGTTTTAGTTTGTGTACCTTGTGGCTCTACGCAAGTTGAGCGACGCGCAATTAAAGAATCAGCGGAAGGGGCAGGTGCACGTGAAGTTTATTTGATTGATGAACCTATGGCTGCCGCAATAGGCGCAGGTATGCCTGTGTCGGAAGCAACAGGCTCTATGGTTGTCGATATTGGTGGTGGTACCACTGAAGTGGGCATTATTTCGTTAAATGGTGTGGTTTATTCTTCATCGGTTCGTATTGGTGGCGATAAATTTGACGAAGCGATTATCAACTATGTACGCCGTAACTTTGGCAGTTTAATTGGTGAAGCAACCGCTGAACGTATTAAACATGAAATTGGTTCGGCATATCCTGGCGAAGAAGTTATTGAAATAGAAGTACGTGGTCGTAACCTTGCAGAAGGGGTTCCGCGTAGCTTTACTTTAAACAGCAATGAAATTTTAGAAGCATTGCAAGAGCCATTAACAGGTATTGTCAGTGCTATTATGGTTGCACTTGAGCAGTCTCCTCCAGAACTTGCATCAGATATTTCTGAGCGTGGTATGGTCTTAACTGGCGGTGGCGCTTTGTTGAAAGACATTGACCGTTTATTAATGGAAGAAACAGGTATTCCTGTTGTTGTTGCTGATGATCCTCTAACTTGTGTTGCTCGTGGCGGCGGTAAGGCATTAGAAATGGTTGATATGCATGGTGGCGACTTATTCTCCTACGAATAAAATCACTATTTATTCTTTGCCATTTAGCTCAATTACTGCGTTAAAAGTACTCATTGACTAGCGTCAACTCCGTGCATTTTCCTTGTACTTGAACTAAATGTCTGCGAATAGACTAGCGATTAACAAAAGATAAAGTAGATAAAAGTAACCTGTAATTAGAAATTCACAATTCGTAACTGGTTTTCTATGAATCCAATTTTTAAACATGGCCCTTCCCCTCAGCACCGACTTGTTTTGGTGCTGTTTTGTTCCGCATTATTAGTTTTTTTTGATCATAAAATGGGCAGTTTTGAAACTGCTCGTGGTTTTTTGCAGTCAATGGTAAGCCCATTACAATATATTGCTACTACACCCAAACAATTGATGAATTGGGCATCAGAAAACCTTGTGACTCGTAATAACCTTATTAAACAAAATCAAGAATATAAAATCAATGAATTGCGCTTCCATGAACAATTGATGCAATTGGATAATATTAAACAAGAAAACGAACGTTTACGACTGTTGTTAGCTTCACCGTTAAAAGTCGATATTAAAAAAATGGTGGCAGAAGTATTATCTGTCGATAGCGATCCATATACGCATCAAGTGGTGATTAATCGTGGCGCCAACGATGGCGTTTATGAAGGGCAACCTGTTTTGGATGATCAAGGTATTATTGGACAAATTCAACATGTTGGTACCATTAGTAGCCGTGTTATATTAATTACTGATGTAACACATGCCGTTCCTGTTCGTATTCGTCGTAATGGTATTCGTGTAACCGCTACGGGAACCGGTCAGATTGATCGCTTAATCCACAATTTTGTTCCACACAGCGTTGATATTAGAAAAAATGATATGTTAGTAACTTCAGGTCTCGGGGGGAAATACCCAGAAGGTTATCCTGTTGCCAAGATCACCTTAGTAAATCAAGATGAGTCACGTACCTTTGCACAAGTTTATAGTGAACCTGTGGCAAAAATTGATCGATTAAGATATTTATTATTGCTCTGGCCAGAAAAACCAACAACTATTTTTGCGCCTAAACCCCCAACAAAAACTACTCCAGCAGAAAAGGATGTTAAACATGCTGGCAGCTAATGGAATTATTATTCTACTCACCCTGTTGATGGCACTTATTGTTACCATCATTCCTATGCCACTTGGCGCTGATGTTTTTCGGCCTGATTGGGTTTTAGTGGTATTAATATATTGGTGCTTGGCCTTACCGAATAGAGTGAATGTAATCACTGCTTGGGTTATTGGATTTTTACTTGATGTACTTTTAGGCTCTACACTCGGTGTTCATGCGGCAGCAATGGCTCTTTCAATTTATATTATTGCTGAAAATTTTCAGAAAATTCGTAACTTTTCAATTTGGCAACAATCACTCATTGTCGGTGTATTAGCCGCCTTATATCATTTGTTGGTTTTTTGGATGCAACGTTTATTAACTGATGTTGCCTTTTTACCTAGTTATTTATACCCAGTGATAACTTCTATTATTTTGTGGCCTTGGGCATTTTTACTACTTCGGAAAATTCGCCGTCACTTTAAGATCAAATAGTCATTTTATGAAATTACAGCCTCAACTTATTTTAGCGTCAAAATCACCTCGTCGAAAAGAGCTCTTAGCTCAGTTAGGTTATCAATTTACTTCTCTATCAGCTGATATTGATGAAAGCGTTAAATATAATGAACCAGCTGAACAATACGTGGTCAGATTAGCAATTGAAAAGGCTATTTTTATTGCAAAAAATCAACCTGAAACTACACTAATATTGGGCTCGGATACAAGTGTAGTTTTTGAAAATCATATCTTAGGTAAACCGGTAGACCTTGATGATTGTTTAAATCAACTTTCAATGTTGTCCAATAAACAACACCAAGTGATCACTGCTATTGCAGTTGTTAAAGGTCAACAAGTAAATAGCGTTGCTGTGACGACAGATGTCACATTTAAACCCTTGAATAATGAAGAAATCACCCGTTACTGGCATACAGGTGAACCGCAAGACAAAGCGGGCTCATATGGCATACAAGGTATTGGCGGACAATTTGTGAAACAAATTTATGGTAGTTACTCAGCTGTAGTTGGGTTACCTTTGTATGAAACAGCACAATTGTTAGCTAAATTTGGTATGCCAACACCCATTAATGCAGTAAATTAGGAATAACTATGAGTGGTGAATTGCTCATTAATGTAACACCCAGTGAAACACGGGTAGCATTGATAGAAAATGGTGTTTTGCAAGAAGTGCATGTTGAACGTGAAGCGAAACGTGGCATTGTCGGGAATATTTATTTAGGAAAAATCATTCGTGTATTACCGGGCATGCAGGCAGCATTTGTTGATATTAATTTAGACAAAGCCGCTTTTTTACATGCCTCAGATATCAACTCGAAACTTATTCTTAACCAAGATGAAAAAGCTTCGGAGCAAGTTCCTGATATCAGAACTTTAGTGCGCGAAGGCCAACAAATTGTTGTGCAAGTTGTAAAAGATCCACTAGGTACAAAAGGTGCCCGATTAACAACAGATATTACGGTTGCGGCGCGTTATTTAGTATTAATGCCTAACGCAGCACGAGCAGGGATTTCGCAGCGTATTGAAGATCCTAGTGAAAGAACTCGTTTAAAAAATATCGTTTCTCCATACTGTGATGAAAACCATGGTTTTATTGTTCGAACGGCGGCAGAAGGGGCTAATGAGCAAGAGTTAAAGCACGATGCTGAATTTTTACGTCGGGTATGGCGTAAGGTCATGGAGCGTAAACAGCGTAAGCACACAAGTAGTGCAATTTATAAAGATTTATCATTAGCATTTAGGATACTGCGAGATTTTGTAGGTAAAGACTTGGAACGTATTCGTGTTGACTCTAAGTTAACTTATGAACAAACTGTTGAATTTACAAGTGAATTTGCACCTAACTTAACTGAGGCATTGGAGTATTATCCCGGTGAACAGCCAGTTTTTGATTTATTTGATGTTGAAAATGAGATTCAAAGAGCACTTCATCGAAAAATAACGTTAAAATCTGGTGGTTATTTGATCATTGATCAAACAGAGGCTATGACGACCGTCGATATTAATACTGGTGCTTTTGTTGGTCATCGGAATTTAGAAGAAACAATCTTTAATACCAATATTGAGGCAACCCAAGCAATTGCACGTCAACTCAGATTAAGAAATTTGGGTGGTATTATTATTATTGATTTTATTGATATGCACTCTAAAGATCATCAACGCCGTGTATTGCATAGTTTAGAACAAGCGATGAGCAAAGATAATGTTAAATTTAGCATTAGCAGCTTTTCAGCGTTAGGTTTAGTTGAGATGACTCGTAAACGTACACGTGAAAGTTTAGAACATATTCTTTGTGGAGAATGTCCTGTTTGTTCAGGTCGAGGCAATCTTAAAACGGTAGAAACCATTTGTTTTGCGATTTTACGAGAGATCGTTCGTGTAAATAGAGCTCATGATGCCGACAAATTTATCGTTTATGCTTCTACAGCAGTGAGTGAAGCATTAATAAACGACGAATATCACAATCTTGCCGAGCTCGAAGTCTTTATTGGCAAACATATTAAAGTACAAACTGAAGCCATGTATAATCAAGAGCAATTTGATGTGGTCATGATTTAGTGGAAATTAACAACCAAAAGTTAAATAGGTAGTAGTAAAATTTAATGAGTATTTCTACGGTATCAAACCGTTGGTTAAATAGACTGTATAAAAGCATGGCAATATTGCTAGTGCTTTTTGCTGTGCTGATCAGTGCATTACGTTTGTTTTTGCCGTACGCTCATAACTATCAACAAGATGTACAAGATTATATCAATACTCGTTACAACAGCCAAATTGTTATTGGTTCGTTGGATATGGGGTGGACAAAAAAAGGCCCTACATTAGTCACCGAAAACGTCAGTCTTTTAAATACTGCAGCCGTTGAAATATTTATTGAGAAAATAGATGTCAGTTTTGATTTTTGGCAAAGCTTATCTGAGCGTCGTTTGATCACTAAAGACTTCACTTTAAGTGGTGCTAAAGTTTTACTTGAATCATTAGAGAGTACACCTGATTCAGATGAATTTGCTATGGAGCAAATAATTGAATTGTTTTTTGAACGTATCGGTCAGTTTTCACTACAAAACAGTCAGTTAATTGTTCGTGCAGATGAAAGCAAAAAAACATTTTTAATTCGTCAACTTGATTGGTTAAATGAAGGTGACCGCCATAGAGCAAAAGGTGATGTGATTGTTGATGGCTTAACATCTAATTATTTGAAAGTATTGCTAGATGTTAAAGGTAATGAGTTCTCCGATATGGATGGGCAACTTTATTTAAAAGCGAACCAGCTTAATATCACCCCTTGGTTAGGTAAAATATTTGTTATTGAAGATGATAAAACGCATTCAGAAATTAATTTTAATGCGTGGCTAAAAATTGAAAAAGGTAGTGCTCAACAACTTGAACTCGTTTTGGGTGAGAATGAAATTAGTTGGCAAGATCAAGATCAAGTGCAAGTTATTACGCTTAACTCTGGTGGGTTTGTTGCTTCTAATTTTTCAAATTTAAATCAATTTAGCTTACATTCAACACCACTGTCTCTTGTCATTAACGATAAACCCTGGCAACCGATAAATATACAGTTAAGAAAAAACAAAAACACCTTTTTTTCTTATGTCTCGTCTGTTGAATTGAATGATTTAGACGAATTATTGCCTTTGTTTTCTGACAATAACACCGTAAGAGAGTTACTAGAGAACTTGTCTGTAACGGGTAAATTAAGTGATTTTTATTTTCAACACAGTCTTGATAAAGTAAATGCGACTGCCACTATTGCTGATGTATCAACAACGTTTAGCCACGGCATCCCTGGTATTAAACACCTCAACGGCGATTTGTACTTAGCGAATAATAATATGCAGCTTAATCTGGTAGCTGAACATGGAGCCTTAGATTTTGATAAACATTTTATTTTACCTATTCCCTATAACAGCCTTAGTACATCTTTAGAAATCGAGTTTGGCGAGCAAAGTTGGCAGTTACAGGCAAAAAATATAGCTTTGAGTTCAGAAGAACTGACTCTACTTGCTGATTTATCTGTATATAGTCCAAAAAATGGTTTGGCTGAAATGTCTTTACTCGCCAATGTAACTGATGGAAATGCTATAACAGCTCAACATTATTACCCGCATTTACTGATGGGTGAGAGCTTAGTTGGCTATTTAAATAACGCGTTAGTCGACGGAAAAATTTCACAAGCGCAAGTATTATTCAATGGCCCTTTTGCAAAATTTCCTTTTGAAGATAACAGTGGTATTTTTGTTGTTGATGCTGAATTAACCGACAGTCAATTTAGATTTGACAATGATTGGCCGACTATCAATGACTTTAATGCCAACTTAAATTTCACCAATAACAGTATGTTAATTACGGGACGCAGCGGTACTTTAGCAGGTATTGATGTTACTGGCGTTGAAGCTGAGATTGCTGAATTAGCGGGTAAACGAATATTAACTGTGGATGCTGACATAAAAAATACGGCTCCTACCTTGGTAGCTCAGCTAATGAATAATAGCCCCATGGCTGATAGTGTTGGTAAAGTTCTTAAACAGGTAATCATTTCAAACCCCATAAACGGTATGTTTTCACTTAATTTACCATTAAAGGATCTCGACAGTGTCGTTGCTCAAGGTCATGTTATCTTTGCTGATAACGAGGTAAGCTTGCAGGCTCCTGCTATGGACTTTAGTAAGGTCAATGGTCAACTTGTTTATGTAAATGATGTGATAACCGTTGAGGGGCTGTCAGCTCAATGGTTAAATTTGCCATTAACTATCGATGTTGCTGCTAAAAATAATCAATATTTTTATGGTACCAATATTGATATTTCTGCCGATTGGTCAGATGATGTTTGGTTAGAAAAAGTACCTGAGTTATTAAAGAAATATGGTCAAGGTCAATTACAGTGGCAGGGCTCTTTAGCTTTGAATATGAGCCATCAGGGTGACTTTTCATATGATTTGTTAATTACTTCATTATTAGAAAAGACCGAGTTAAACTTACCCGCACCTTATGAAAAGCCTCTGTTACAACCTCAAGCACTAAATATACATGTCATAGGACAAAAGAAAAACTCGATAATTAATGCAACATTGGGAGAGCAGTTAAGCTTTTATGGCGACTTAAACCATGAAAATATAAATTTCACGCGCTCACATCTTGTTTTGGGTAATGAGAGAATGTTATTACCGTTAGATGGTTTTCACATTACCACTAAATTGGAGCAGGCGGACTTTGCGCAGTGGCAACCGTTTATTTTAGATATCATTGATACTGTTAGTGTTGAAAGTACTACCGTTGAAGATAACCGTTTGACTTCCCGCATAGCGCAATCTAATCCAAGCCAAGCTGGCTTTCCTCAAATCAGTTCAGTTCAGTCAAAGTTTGATTATCCTTTGTTAAAGGCACCAGAACGAATACAAGGTACAGTGACTGACTTTGATATTTTTGGACAAAGGTTAAATAACGTTTCATTTAATTTAAAAGACGAACAATCATGGTGGTTGCTACAGCTAAATGCTAAAGAAGCGCGTAGTAATATTAAATTTTATCCTGATTGGTATAAACAAGGCATTGATATTAATGCTGACTTTTTGCATTTAACCAACAGTTACTCAAAAGAAGCTCCTGAAGATATCAAGGAGCTTCTAAACAATGACATTATTTTTGCCAAAGTACCGCCTATGCGAGTGCAATGTGGGCATTGTAGTATTGATCTATATGATTTTGGAGAGGTGCGCTTTGATATTGTTCGCAGTGAACAAGATACCATTAAATTACAAGGTTTTAGTGCGAAACGAAAAAAAGCTGAGCTAACATTTGATGCGCAGTGGCAACATAAAGATGAGCTGTCAGTGACAACCATTGTCGGAAAATTATCAGCTAAAGATGTTGAACAGGAATTTGAAAAATTAGGTTATGAATCAACAATAAAAGACAGTGGCATCAAAGCATCTTTTAGCGCAAATTGGCAAGGTGCACCACAAGACTTTGCATTGGCAAATCTTAATGGTGACATTAAAACAAAGATTGATGATGGTTACCTTGAAGACGTTAAAGATAAGGCCCGTATTTTTTCTATTTTAAGTTTGCAATCTTTAGTTCGTAAGTTGACTTTAGATTTTCGTGATATCTTCAGTAAAGGTATGTTTTATGATGAAATTAAAGGTGACTTTGAGATTAAAGATGGTGTGATGTATACCAAAAACACCAAAATTAAAGGGGCTACAGGCGATGTAGCAATAAAAGGCAATATTGATTTGGCTCAGGAACTACTTGATTATAGAATTTCTTTTAAACCCAATCTAACGTCAAGCTTACCCGTATTAGCATGGATTGCTACGCTAAATCCAGTAACCTTTTTGGCTGGGTTGGCAATTGATCAAGTGATCACCTCCCAAGTTGTTTCAGAATTCACGTTTGAAGTAACGGGTAGCGTTGAAGAGCCTCTTCTCAAAGAAGTTAATCGCAAAACCCAGAACATGCGCGTAGGTGCATCTACACCGCCACAAATCGTTGAAAATACGCAACTATCAGATGAAAATACGCTCGTAGACCCCCTAGAAAAGAGAGTAAATGAAAAACAATTTAAGCCGAGTAAAATAGATGGTTAATCTTGTCGCTATTCAGCTATGTTCAGTGCCAAATGTTGAAGATAATTTAGTTATTATTGAGCAACAGCTTAGTTTGTTATCAAGTAATGAACAGCACCTTGTGGTATTGCCCGAGTGTTGTTTGTTTTTTGGCGGTAAAGATGCTGAACAATTACATTTAGCACAAAACACACATCAACAAACGGAATTGACAGCCAAACTATCGGCACTGGCGACTAAATATAATATTTATCTAGTTGCGGGTAGCGTTCCATTACTCACTAAGAACAAAGAACAATTTACCAATAGTAGTTGTGTTTTTTCGCCTACGGGGGAGATGTTGGCTCGCTATGATAAAATACATCTATTTGATGTTAACGTTGATGATAATGAAAAAAGTTATCAAGAATCTCGTTTTACACAAGCAGGTAAAGCAACGGCATTGGCTAAAATGCCTTTTGCACAAATTGGCTTATCCATTTGTTATGATTTGCGCTTTCCTGAACTTTATCGCTCCTTAAGAGTACAAGGGGCAAATATTATTACGGTACCAAGTGCTTTCACCCAAGTGACAGGTGCGGCCCATTGGCAGGCTTTGTTACAAGCCCGAGCTATTGAGAATCAAGTTTATATTATTGCTGCCGCGCAACAAGGGATCCATGCTAATAACCGAGAAACTTGGGGGCATAGCATGATCATTAGTCCTTGGGGAGAAATACTCTCTTCTCTGGCTGAAGGCGTTGGACTTATTAGTACTAAATATTTACCAAAAACACTGACAGAAGTGCGAAACGCTATGCCAGTATTTGAACATAACCAATTTAAAGTAAATTTAAAATAAAGTTGATAATTTATGAATAATGTTGAACGTGAGCTTTTGGCAGATAGCCAAATAGATGAAGCTTTTTTAAATAAAACCTTGGATAGCATAGTACAAAGAGAAGTTGATTATGCCGATTTATATTTTCAATCGAGTAGTCATGAGTCTTGGATGCTCGAAGATGGCATTGTCAAAGAAGGTTCATATAATATTGAACGTGGCGTAGGTGTACGTGCGATCTCAGGTGAAAAAACAGGGTTTGCTTATTCAGATGATATTTCCCCTATAGCGCTACAAAAAGCGGCTGATGCAGCAAAAGGTATTTCTAATGCCAAACAAAGTGGCAGTGTAAAAGCATTTAGTCGCCAGAGTCAGCCAATCATCTATCAAGGACTTGATCCACTTGCGAGTCTACCTCAAGAACAAAAAATTAGCCTGTTACATGATGTTGAAGCACATGCTCGTGCATACGATAAGCGAGTACAACAGGTTATTGTCAGCTTATCAGGCGTTTATGAAAAAGTACTCATTGCCGCTAGTGATGGTACTTTTGCTACCGATATTCGTCCATTAGTTCGTCTTAACTGTTCAGTATTAGTTGAAGAAAATGGCAAGCGTGAGCGTGGCAGCTCTGGAGGCGGTGCACGTACTGATTATAGTCACTTCTTTGAAGTCGAAGGTAAACAAGCGCGTTATTTAAATTATGCGGAAGAATCAGTACGTCAAGCCTTAGTTAACTTAGTAGCCATTGATGCCCCCGCAGGCATGTTACCTGTTGTCCTTGGTGCCGGTTGGCCGGGTGTATTGCTCCATGAAGCCGTTGGCCATGGCTTAGAAGGCGACTTTAACCGTAAAGGTTCATCAGCATTTTCTGGAAAGATTGGTCAACAAGTTGCTTCTCCACTTTGCACCATCGTTGATGACGGCACTATGAGTAATCGTCGTGGTTCCGTGAATATTGATGATGAAGGTACTCCGGGTCAATACAATGTATTGATTGAGAAAGGCATTTTGAAAAGTTATATGCAAGATAAGCACAATGCGTCACTAATGGGCGTAAAACCTACAGGTAATGGCCGTCGTGAATCTTATGCACATTTGCCTATGCCAAGAATGACAAATACCTATATGTTAGCTGGCGAGCATAACCCTGAAGATATTATTAAGTCAGTTGAAAAAGGTATTTATGCGCCACAATTTGCAGGTGGACAAGTTGATATTACCTCAGGAAAATTTGTATTTACGACATCAGAAGCTTATCTAATTGAAAATGGTGAAATAACGTCTCCAGTTAAAGGGGCAACATTAATTGGTAGCGGTCCTGAGGCAATGCAAAAGGTTAGTATGGTAGGTAATGACTTAGCAATAGATGCTGGGATCGGTGTCTGTGGTAAAGATGGGCAAAGTGTTCCTGTTGGTGTTGGTCAGCCTACCTTAAAAATTGATGAAATGACGATTGGTGGCACTCAATAAGAATATCTTTAGCATAGCTTATTTCAATTGCTATTAATTAAACCTTGCAACATTGCTCTCGACTTACCTTATTTAGAATGAAGAGTAAGTCGAGACAGTAGTTTATTTCAAGCGGATAGTACTGGCCTCTTTTACTAATTCGCCTTTTTTAAGTAAGTTACCCACTGTTGCCTTGAAGGTTTTTTTACTTACTCCTAAAATACGTTGGATAAGCTCAGGGCTACTTTTATCATTCAGCGGGCTAACACCGTTGTTTTCAGCGATATAAGCGAGTAATTTGGCGCTAAAGTCATTTACCTTACCTTCACCTGAGCGAGTTAAGCTTAAGTCAATACGACCATCTTCACGAATGTTCTTGATATAGCCGGTGATTATCTTGCCAATACGTAATGGTTGAAAAATTTCATTATCATATAATAATCCCCAGTGATTATTATTAATGATGGCTTTGAAGCCTAAATCAGTTTTACCGCCAATGATCAGTTTTACCTTATCCCATTTCTGGTATTCAGCGGGCCAAATATCAATGAACTTATCCAATTTACTCGATGCCGCTATTCGGTCAGTACGTAAATCTATATAAATTCTGACCAAATAGTACTTACCAACTTCCATTTCACTATGTTGTTGGATATGTGGTACCAATAAATCTTTTGGTAAGCCCCAATCAAGAAATGCACCAATTTTATTGACTTGCACTACCTTCAGTGAAACAAACTCATCAACTTGCCCTAAAGGTTTTGTTGTCGTTGCAATGACACGTTCTGCAGAATCAAGATAAATGAAAACGTTAACTTCGTCATCTACTTTTAGGTGTTCAGGGAGTTCTTTGTTTGCAAGGACAATTTCGCCGAATTTACCTGCATCTAAATAAGCACCCTTGTCAGTAATCGCGATAACTTTCAGTGTATTAAATTTGCCGATGTCAGCCATATGAACTCGTTGTTTTATGATGAAATCAGGTGGTAGCAAATCATCTTAGTTATTAATTGGTGAAAGGCGCTATGATAACCGATCGACGGGTCGATTAGACAGTCTTAATTCTTTTAGTTTTAATATATTCGCTATGTCTGAGATGGAGTAAATCAGCAATCTTTCTAATGATATGCTCTTCAATGCTAGCAAGCTCACCATCGGCGTAAGCAAGTACCCATAATAATTCGACAATTTTAATACGCTCTTCGATGGAATAGTATTGATTTAATTTTGAAGTGAACTGATAAAAGTCGGTAGCGTGTTCACTTAATAACAACGCCTTGCTAACGATATCGTTAACCTCGTCTTCTTCTAAGCTAAATTGTTGAACTAATAAAGCGGATAACTTGATTTGCTCTTGTTGATCTAAATGGCCATCAGCCCTAACCACTTCACACAATAATACTGCACAGGCCATCTCAATGGTGAGTTCATCGTGAGATTGGGGGTTGGATGCTTCGTTTATTTTTTTAAAGAAGGCATTAATTTTAGCAATCATACATTTGCTCAGAAAAATTCAGGTAGGCTTATTGTTAGTCTCAATAATAGATAACTCAAGTAGAAAATGATTAATAACATAACATTTTGTTTCAGCCTAAATAGCCAACACCACAAGGGAAAGAAGTTGATGCGTTATAAATCATCCTAAAAGTTAAGTCGTTGTTAATCTCGTGGTGATATTGTCTAAAAATAGACTTAAAAGATAAAAAAATGGTGAAAATAACCAAGGTGTTGTAGCTAAATTTTTTGGTCAATTTATTGTATTAATCTTACCAATAAATATTTTCTGTAAAAATAATTATATTTTACAGTTGTTTACGATGTTTTTTTATAAGGTTCAATTAAATTTCAATATACGGCGTGATTATTGTAACAAGCATTTACAACTTAATTGCTTGTCGATAACGATATTTCGCTATGATAAACGCAATTAATGGCTTGTTACATTTGATCATATTTATCGAGGACTTTACGGTGACACGGAAAAAACAAATAATCGTACCCATTGCAATTTTAGCGACTGGCATTTTACTTTTTGTTGGATTTTCAGCAATGAAAAAACCCCCAGAGGAAAAAGCTAAAGTAGATAATACACCTATCGTGGCAGTTGAACAGGTGACTGTCGCGCCTATGACCTTAACTGTCGATTCTTATGGCATTGTTAAACCTAAATATGAAACAGAGCTTGTGGCTCAAGTTAGTGGTCAAATTGTTGAGTTATCACCAACATTTGTACGTGGTGGTTTTGTCAGAAAAGGGCAGCTATTAGCGCGTATTGATCCTAATGATTATAACGCAGCACTTATCGATGCTGAAGCCGATATGGCGTCGGCGCGTGCTGCTTTGGAAAAAGAACGTGCTCAAGGGCAAGTTGCTGAACGTGAATGGAAACGTATTACAAATACATCACCAACAGAGTTAAGCCTTCGTAAGCCACAATTAGCACAAGAACTTGCCCGTGTTAAGTCGGCACAAGCATCGGTACTACGAGCAAAAAGAAATTTAGAGCGCACTGAAATACGGGCGCCATATGATGCGATGATTGATAGTCGTAATATTGGTTTAGGCTCATTTGTTGGTACAGGCAACATGCTTGGTAAACTCCTTGGAACTGATATAGCGGAAGTTCGTTTACCCGTTGCCGACAATCAATTACAGTTTTTAATCGCTAATGGTGTTAATTCTCAAGTGCAATTAAATGGTACATTTGCCGGTATTGATACCCAATGGCAAGCTACTATTGCGAGAAGTGAAGGTGTTATTGATAATAAAAGTAGAATGAGTTACTTGGTTGCTGAGATTAATGATCCGTATTTGTTAAATGTAAAAGATGACGCTAAATCTCCGCTGCGTTTTGGCTCTTATGTTAATGCAGAAATTATCGGCCTGAAACTTTCACAAGCTACCTTAATTCCGCGTTATTTAGTCAATGATGGTCGAGTCGCTATTTTAGATAACGAATCAAAATTACATTATGCAACAATAGATATTGTGCGCCAAGAAGGGGCGAATGTAGTTGTCGATAATGGTCTTATCAATGGTGATCAATTAATTATTTCAGCACTTGATTACCCTGTTGATGGTATGAAATTAATGCTTCCAGGTGAATCGTTGGAGCAAAGTGACGAAGAGCAACCTGAAACACAAATAGCGGCCGTTGAGGACTAAATGATGGACGATACTAATAAAGGCTTAATTGCCTGGTTTGCACGCAACAGTGTAGCAGCAAATTTGTTGATGATATTTATTTTAGTCGGGGGCTTCCTTACGATTAGTACTATTAATAAACAAATGTTTCCGCAAGTTAAAATAAACTGGATATCTTATTCTGCCCCATACCCTGGAGCTGCACCACAAGAAGTAGAAGAAGGGATAACGATTAAAATAGAAGAGGCACTTGAAACAGTACAAGGCCTTAAACGTGTTATTACCTATTCAAATCGTAATTATTCAAATGGTTGGTTTGAAGTGGACCTAGATTATGATCCGCAAGTTGTATTAGAGGAAGTTAAATCAGCTATAGATTCCATACCAAGTTTTCCTGATGGTATGGAACGTATTAAAGTTGAGCGGGAGAAATTTCGTCAAGAGGTCATGTATATTAGCTTATACGGGGATCTTACCAATGGCGAGCTTAAAGAGCTTGGTCGTAAAGTTCACGACGAAATTCAGCAACTACCTTTTGTCAACATTTCAGAGTTGTTTAGTGGCTCAAACTACGAAATATCTATTGAAGTAAGCAAAGATAAATTACGTGAATATGGTTTAGGTTTTAATGATGTAGCCCAGGCTGTACGTAGTCATTCTCGCAACATGTCTGCCGGACAAATTCGAGCAGAAAATGGTTACATCAACTTACGAGTGGAAAATCAAGCCTATCGTGGCCATGAATTTGAACGTATTCCGGTAATTACTTTAGCTGATGGAACAAAAGTACTGTTAGGTGAAATAGCGACAATTAATGATGGCTTTGAAGAAGGTTTACAATATTCAAAGTTTAACGGTAAAAATTCAGTCACTATTTTTGTTGGTGCAGCAGATAATCAAAGTATTACTGATGTGGCAAAAGTCGTTAATAAGTACGTTGAGGAGAAAGAGTCAGTTTTACCGCAAGGGGTTAAGTTAGAAACATGGGTTGATATGACCTACTACCTTGAAGGCCGCTTAACCATGATGATGGACAACATGAAAAGTGGTGCGGTGTTAGTTTTTCTCATGTTAGCCTTGTTTTTACGAGTGCGTTTAGCCTTTTGGGTAATGATGGGGTTACCTGTGTGTTTCTTAGGGACACTACTAGTGATGCCGATGGAGTTTGTCAACGTCACTATTAACATTACCAGCCTATTTGCGTTCATTCTTGTCTTAGGTATTGTTGTGGATGATGCCATTGTCATGGGAGAAAGTGCTCATGAGGAAATAGAGCAACATGGTCACAGTGCAGAAAATGTCATTCGTGGTGTAAAACGTGTTGCTATGCCTGCAACCTTTGGCGTACTGACAACTATTGCTGTTTTTGTGCCTTTTGTTATTGGCGATGGTCCCGAGTCTGCATTTGGTAGATCGATAGGTTTTGTCGTTATTTTTTGTTTGTTATTTTCTTTAGTCGAATCAAAACTTATTTTGCCAGCACATTTAGTCAAGATGAAAGTAAAGGAATTTAACCCTAAAAATCCAATGGATCGTTTGCGTAACTTTATTGATGTTAAATTAAAAGGCTTCATTGAAAGTTCGTATCGTCCAATGTTAGCTGTTTGCATTCAATATCGTTACGCGGTGCTAATGTTTTTTATTAGTGTGATGCTCATTGCCGCAGGCTTATTTGGTGGTGGTTTTGTTCGTTATGTTGGACAACCTAAAATCCCTCATGATTTCCCTCGTGTGACTGTTGAGATGAATGTTGATGCTGCCGATAAACAAACATTGGCCACGGTACTAAAGGTTTCAAATATTTTATATGAAGTAGATAAAAAAATAGAAGCTGAATACGGCCAAAAAATGATTGCCGATATGGATGTCAGTCTTCGAGGACGCACTACAGGCAATATTACTTTGAAATTGGTTGATCCAGAAATTCGCGTAATGGACACTTTTGAGCTTGCCGAATTATGGCGTAAAGCGATTCCAAATTTACCGGGAGTGAAGTCTTTTAATATTTCTGATAATTTATTTGGCGGCGGTCGTGATGATGGTGACATTGCCTTTAGATTAGAAAGTAATGATGATGCCCAATTGTTAGCAGCGGCAAAAGAGTTAAAGGCTAAGTTGAATCTTTTAAAAGGTGTTGGTGACGTTAATGATAGCCGTCAAACGAGCGCAAAAGAAGTTCAGTTTACGTTAAAACCTTTGGCTTACAGTTTAGAGCTAACGTTATCTGAAATTGCTTCACAGGTTGGTTATAGTTTTTACGGTCTTGAGGCGCAACGTATTTTGCGTGATACCGAAGAAGTTAAGGTGATGGTACGTTATCCTCTTGAACAACGTAGCTCAGTTGGTCATGTTGATGATGTAATGATTAAAGCACCTAATGGCGCTGAATTACCATTATCTGAACTGGCTGATATTAAGTTGACCGAAGGTGTAACACGTATTCGTCGTGAAAATGGCAAGCGCACTATTAATGTTTGGGCGAGTGTTGATGCAGAACAAGTCGAACCTTTTGAAGTAACCAAAGACATTCGCGATAATTATATTCCGCAGTTGTTACGAAAGTACCCGTTGGTGAAAAGTGAAGTATCAGGTCGCATTCAAGAAGAAATGGAAAGTGCAGGTAAGCAGCTGCGTAACTTTATGATTTCGTTAATGGTGATATTTTCGCTATTGGCAATACCGTTAAAGTCCTATGCTCAAGCTACTATGATCATGATTGTTATTCCTTTTGGTGTGATTGGCGCTGTCTTAGGGCATTTGATCTTAGGTATGGATCTCAATATGTTTTCAGTCTTTGGGATCTTAGCGGCAGCTGGGGTGGTGGTGAATGACTCCTTAGTAATGGTCGACTATGTTAACAATGCGAGAAAATCAGGTGTAAATCTAAAAGATGCCGTAATGCATGCGGGGACTAAGCGCTTTAGAGCCATAATGCTAACATCAATAACTACCTTTATTGGTTTAGTACCGATTATATTCTTTGAAACAAGTATGCAAGCGTTGATTGTTATCCCAATGGCGGTTTCGTTAGCTTTTGGGGTTCTATTCGCCACGTTGGTGACGCTAATCTTGATACCAAGTCTATATATTATTATTGAAGACCTAAAATCCTTGCTGAAACGCAAAAAGAAAAGCACAAATGCGGTTACTGACCAGCAGGAAGTGATTTCTTCATGATTTCAGACAATAACTGATTTATTCAGCAATAAAGAAAGCCGTTATCGTAGTGATAACGGCTTTTTATATTCAGAATGAACGGTCAGCTTTTTAGTTCCAGATAAAAAAGTTATGTAGCTTTTGTCCTATTCTCAGCATTTACTTGAGTTCTGTACACTCCATGCTTTTATGTCATTACTGCACCTTTGCTCTCGATGATAAAGATCGATGATATTCAAAATTGCGTGATCGATTTAAGGGATATTACCTTAAACCATACTTAGGTATAGCCAGTAATTACGTAATCTTAATGCAGTTAATGAGGCTTATTATTTAAGGGGCTACTGGGGCTTCCAATTTATTATTAATTTGAAATAGCAGGACGGCATCGTTTTATTAGGCTTTTATGTCGAAGTACTTTTTTACAAACTTGATTGGTGTCAACTTGCTTTACAATCGTTTCTTTAAAATTAGCACTTTGGGAGTTGCTACAAGCTGAGATAAAGATTGTTATTAATAGAAGTAAATATCTCTTCATTATATATTCCTTAAAAGGGTGGTTTTTTGACTTGTAGTATTCGAAGTCTTGTACATCGAACACTTTAGACTATGAAATATTTTAAAGAAGAAACGGTACCATTAGAAACAGACATTAATTGTAAGAGATACAAGTATGACTATAATTTAATATAAAGAAGTGAAGTTCTTCAGATGTCATAAACACAAGGTGAGAGTGGTATGTGTTTTTTGTTATAGAGGATATTTAACTGGTTATCAGCGCATGGTTAGCTGTAAGAGCTGTCGATGCTCTATTTCAACTACGGGGCACGGAATAAGTCAACACAGCAATGCGTACGATTTATGACTTGTTATTCCACAATAAAATCGACTCACTGAAGCTGAAGGTTATTCATTTAATATTGACTTAAATTAGTGTCATGATTTTTTGCATGAAAGTCATGTTAATTCAATTGGTATCACTATTTCATTTTAACGACTTTTTAATAATTTAAAATCTTGAAGAAAACCAGAGAAATATAAGTGCTGGCTTTCAATTGTCTGGTGTTGAAAAAAAGATATGTAATTCATGTTTATCAACAGTTTGGCGTGATAACAATAAGGTTATAGGTTAATTACCCAAGAAAAAACTAATAACCTGTTCCATCGCCTACGCGCGCTTGAAGTAATTTGAACTTTGAAAAACCCTTCTCTCTAAGTTGCTGTAAATCGAAATCTATCATGCCTTGCATCTGTCTTTGTTTATGATCTTGTGAACACTTTAATTCACCCGAGCCGGTTTTATTATATTTGGAAAAAGACTTATAACAAATTTTAGCAGGGCAGGTATAGGCACAACCGGCATTAGCAAAGAGTCTAATGCGATTTTTATCGGTGATGCTTTCTAATAGTTTATCATCGTCATTTGCCACCATAGGAAGTACAACAGTGTCATATAAAGTGAGTGCATCTTCAATGTCTTCCAAATTTGTGATGTTCTTTATTACACTTGCTTCAACATCATAATCTGGAAACTCTTCTTTAATCCACAATGCTAAATCATCATTGGTACAGATAACTGAATTAAGAGGGTTATGGTATTTTTTTAACATGGGGATATTTTCTTGAAACTCTTGCCATGATGCAAAATGATTGGTTAATGGTATACGTAAACCTAACCCTATTTCATTCAATTGCTTTACATCGGTTTCAGATAATTGTGACATTTGATAAAACCTTCCGCCATATAAAGTAGAGCGTTCGACAAAACCAAATAAACTTTCAATTTGAGCTATAGGAACAACTCCAAAACATCGATTAATGAAGTCAAGTGCTGGTTCTCTATCCGTTTTCCCTCGAGCTGAGATTGTATAGGTACTAATGTTTTGAGTTGGCTTAATTGGATTTATAATACTTGGCATAATTGAATAACATGCTAATGAATTGATCTAAACATCATAAAAGTGGTGGCTACACTTTGCATTGATGTATATCAAGGTTAGGTTTTTTATACATAGTAATGAAAGGTGTTTGTTGTTTTTCGCTCTATCGTTTCAGGGGAGATAATTTCACAGTTTAAGCCTATTTAGCTTGAAAAATCGTTTACCGGTGTTTATTAACACAAAATGATGATTTGTCTTTTGGTAGAGTGGGGAATAGCCAAACCAAATTGGTAAGCTTATTATTGTTTCTCAATCTTGGACTTTTTACTGTATTTTCCAGCTTCCAAGTCTACTAACATTTGTTGATACTGAGCACCTGCTTTTAATTTACTCATACCAACATTAAATTTTTCAAGTAAATATTTACTACGTTTATTGTTTTTATTAAGAATTAAATGAAGAGTGTTTATTCCGAAATTTTTGGGATTATGAGTTAAAAGCGCAGCTTCATCGGTAGATAAAGAGTTTGCTATCTGGGCATTACCAACGTGAGGGTCATTAGGGAATATTTGTATTTGGCCAACCAAAAGTTTTTTAAAATTGAATTCATCCTTTGTAGCAAACTCAACCTCTAATGTTTTTGTATTGACAGCATTAATAAATTCCTTACCGTAATCATACGTTACTGTGCCGCCTATTTTCAATTTTTGTAATTCTTGCATAGAACTCCACTGAAAGTCATAACTTTTAAGGTGAAAGAAAACGAAAGAGGTTTTAGTTATGACATCACTAACTAAAAATTCTTTCGTTTTCTCTTCGTCAGGCCACCAACAACAAGAGGCATCCCAGTTTTCTACATCTTTAGCATTTTGGTAACTACGTTGCCACGGGAAAAACGCCCACTCTACAGTTATACCTTCCAACTTAAATGCTTCAGTAACGATATGGGCGTCAAGTCCGTATTCATAACTGTAATTAGATAGAAATGGCTCCCACTCACCACTAGATATACGAATTGTTTCAGCAAATAAGTCTTTTGGAAAAGTAACTATGACAAATAGTGTAAAAAGTAAAAACTTCATTGCTGCCCTTTTGAAATTAAACTGTATTTTTGAAAATATCAGTCATATTATATTAACCATAATCTTGTGCTTTTTTATTCTGGCCGTAACATTCAAAGAATGTATAGCGATAAAGCCGTTTAAACTGTCCGCACTAGTTGGCATAAACCCCTAAATTCGGCTGCTAATCTTCTGCGTTTAGCGTTAGCCTTATATCTATGTTATTAAATTATCGCTCACTTGTACTGATTAAAATATTTTATGGCAGTGGTACCTATCAGGATGTATATATCTAGATTTTGTTAGGAATTAAAAAAATCCGCTCTCTATCGCAATAATCGGCTATTGGTTTATCGAGCGTTTTCCCTAAGTCTTTACACCTAATTCTCTTAACCTTTCTAGTAAATAACTTGCTTGAGTATGCTTTTCTGATAAAACGACTTCACTACGAGGATGCAAGAAAAGCGGCAGAGAGATTCTAGACTTATGGCCATCAGCTCCCTCAGGATTGATCACTCTATGGCTAGTTGATGGAAAATATCCGTTAGATGCTTCTTGTAGCATGTCGCCAATATTAATAATTAAATTACCAAAGTTCGATGGTACATCAAGCCACTGGCCATCTTTTTGTTGTACTTGTAAACCCGGTTCATTTGCTGCAGGCAAAATGGTTAATAGGTTGATATCCTCGTGGGCAGCGGCTCTAATAGCCCCTAGCTCTTCGTCACCTTTCATTGGGGGATAATGTAATACGCGTAATAAAGTATTTGGCGTTTCCTCAATCATCTTTGATAAAGGTTGAGAATATTTTTGCGCTATTTCGGTTGGACTATGTTGTTCAACCCAGTCAAGAAGCTCACTAGCGAGTTTTGATGTTAACTGATAATAATTTAGAATTTCATCTTTCAGTGACGCGGGTATTTGACCCCAGGGATAAATATGAAAATATTCTTTAATATCCTTTTTTTGATGACCTTTTGCGGTTTCGGATACTTTTTCAGAGAAATATCCATCCTGTTTTACCGGATCAAAAGTGTAATTATGTTTATCATTACTATTAAAAAAAGCTTGCCAATTTTTATAAATCGAAGTAACTAATTCTTCTTTAATAGGATGATTTATTAATACACCAAAACCTGTATTTCGTAAGCTTTCGACAAAGCGTTGCGGCGCATCTTTTGCCAAATAGTCGACAACTTGAACTTGCATTTTATTCTCCAACATTAAACGAGGTACTAAATTCCTCCTATTATACTTTTGTTTTTGACCAATTTTAAATTAAATTAAAAAGAGCTGTCTCAAATATCATTTGATGACTATAATTCTTTGATTAAAAACCTTTTAATTGTCATTTTTATAACAATATTATAAGTGAAACAAACCATGAAATTGTTACTTTTTATTTTTTTAGCTAGTGTTGTTGTTTTTACAGGCTGTGCTACACAAGACAATGCTTGTGAAGATATAACTTTGGCTTCAGAACAGATACAAGAATGTAAAACTTTACAACGTCAAATAACCAATGCTAAAGATCGTCCTATAATACGTACCGAGCTTGAACGGCAGTATCAGAAAAACTGCATAGATATTCGCTATTATCGTGATGACAAGCAGCCAGCGATATGTGGTAATAAAAAGAAAATAGATGAAGTAATAAAAAATAAAAAATAAAAAATAATTTAATCAATAGTTTGTCGTGACGTTTATATGGACTTGCACCTTTAACAACAGCTAATAAAAAGCGCATGTTTTTATATTTTTTGAATCTAAATGTTTTAATTGAAGACTAGATATTTTTTGTAATTAGCGTCATTATGCTTGGCAAATGTTGTTAATATAATGTAGCGTAGGTTTATGACGGAGCCAATAAGCCAAAAGTTTAATTCTTTATCGAGTGATGAAACAGCACTCGCTAAAGAAGCACTGCAATTACTTGATAAGTATAAACAACTTCAAGAAAGATATAACACGCTGTTTAAACTCAATCAGTTGTCAAATGACTGTGACAACATTCATACCTTTTACCGTCAAGTCCACCAAGCTATAGCATCATTAATGAATGCTGAAAACTTTTACATTGCTATTTATGATCAAACATTAGCGACAATACAATTTGTATACCATGTCGATGAACAAGATACTTTTCCTGTCGAACCTATTTCAGTAGAAAAATTTAAAGGATCAATGACAAGATATGTTATTGAAACTGCCAAGCCACTCCTAGCAACGCCTGAGTTACTTGATGAACTGGCTAATCAAAATAAAATTAAACATGTAGGCGCTAAAGGTACCGACTGGCTAGGAGTCCCATTAATTAGTGAAGGTTTTGTTATTGGGGTTATGGCTATTCAAAGTTATTCTGAGTCGAATCGTTATCAACAACAAGACTTGGAACTGCTGACATATACAGCGCAACATGTTGTTTCTACCATGATCCGGCTGCAAGATCATGACAGGTTAAAAAAAGCAGTTGATGCAAGAACCAAAGAGTTAATGCAGCAAATAAGAGAACGTGAAAAATCCGAGTTATTACAAGAGTCTTTGTTTCGAATTTCAGAGCTAACCAATGATGCAAGTATAGATATCGATAAGTTTTATACCATGGTGCATAATATTGTTGGTCAATTAATTAATGCCGAGAACTTTTATATTGCTAAATACTCTAGTGAAAATGACATTATAAAATTTGTATACCACTCAGATCAACACCCTAATAGTTTAAAAATTGACTTTCACTCGAGAAAATCTTCCAACCGATTTACAGAATTAGTACTGCGACGTGAAGAGACAGTACTGTTGACCAAGAATGATATGGAGCAACTATACAAAAGTGGTGAGTGTGCAAGATCTGTTTTTGAACCAACCTTTTGGTTAGGAGTGCCATTGATTAATTCAGGGAATACAATTGGTGCTATGGTATTGCAAAGTTATACTAAAGGTGTTGTTTACACACAACAAGATGCTGAGTTACTTAACTTTGTATCTCAACATGTATCTACTGCAATTAAACGACGTGAACTAGCAGACTTTGAACGTAAATCACATGACTTGTTGGAACAACAAGTAAGATTACGTACTTCTGCTTTAGAAGATGAAATTAAACAGAGAAAACAGGCAGAACAACAGTTAACACATGCCGCTTCACATGACAGTTTAACGGGATTAGCTAATCGTTCCATTTTTATTGACCTACTTAACCATGCTATTGCCAGCGCTTCTCGTCATCCTGAGCACCTATTTGCCATACTCTTTTTGGATTTAGATCGCTTTAAAGTAGTTAATGATAGCTTAGGACATCACGCCGGTGACATGTTATTGAGAGTGGTGGCTAATGAGTTAAAAGCGTTAGTGCGAGATAAAGATACGGTAGCGCGTTTTGGTGGAGATGAATTTGTCATTTTGATTGAAAATTTGGACTCCAAACAAGAAGCTTTTGATATAGCAAAACGTATTACTGAGTTTTTAGCAACACCGTTTACAATAGAAAATCAGCCTGTTTTTATTGGTACTAGTATTGGCGTTTTATTTAATAATAAACGTTATGAAAATGCTGACTTTATGTTACGTGATGCTGATACTGCAATGTATCATGCAAAAGACAAAGGCAAAGGTCGTTATGAAGTTTTTGATGCCAGCATGCACAATAAAATTCAAAATACTCTTACGCTCGAAACAGATATTCGAGACGCGATTATTAAGCATGAATTTACCCCATACTATCAACCTATTGTTAGTCTGAGTAACCATGAGGTCGTTGGCTTTGAAGCACTAGCCCGTTGGGAAAGTGCAAAGCGTGGTTTTGTTTTTCCAAATGATTTTATTCCATTAGCTGAGGAAACCAATTTAGTGATGGCCATTGATTTTCAAATCATCGAACAATCATGTCAACAACTAAAGGTATGGCAAAGAGAGTTACAGCGTGATGATTTATACATTAGTTGTAATTTATTCAGTAGCCATTTTTTTAGTCTTACTTTACCGCAAGATCTCGCTGCCATTATCGATAAAGTAGGTATATCCCCTGGCCAATTAAGAGTCGAATTAACTGAACGTGCGTTATTAGAAGATAGCGATATCGTGCTTGAAAATATGCAGGCATTAAAAGAGTTAGGTATTAAAATTTTACTAGATGATTTTGGTACTGGTTATTCAAGTTTGAGTTATTTGCATCGTTTTCCTATCGACGTTTTAAAAATAGATCGTTCATTTATCAATAATGTTCATGAACATGGTAATCATCAAGCTATTATTAAAACGATCATTGATTTGGCAACAAATTTACAAATGGCGACTGTAGGTGAGGGGATCGAAAACTTAGCGGATGCACAGTTATTAAATAAAATGGACTGCAGTTTTGGGCAAGGTTATTATTTTGCTAAGCCGATGTCTGCTGATGAAACCAATCAATACTTACTTGCAAACCTTGCAAAATGCTAATCCCTTTCTTTATACGTAAAACAGTGTTTTATACTGCCCGATAAGTTAAAGGCCATATATAAAGTTGTTATTGTATGAAAATAGCTAGCACATTCTGTTAGTTTCGCAATATGATACGCACAAAATAATAGCGTCAAATGATGTTGATTTACAAGGTCAAAGAATAATCTATTGGCTATAATTCGTTTGATAAAGCTGTTGAGGATACAAATATGCTTTTTACTGGTTCATTAATAACTGATTGCCCCATTCGTCAAAAAATTCGCGATTTTCATCGCATTGACGAAGATGTTGCCATTGACCATATTTTACCTGAGGCGGAAGTTAATGTGAGTGCTCGTAGTCGTGCTTGGGAACGCGCACGTAAAGTTGTCTTACAAATTCGTCAAGATCAAGAAGGTTCTGGTGCAATAGATGCCTTATTAAGTGAATACTCACTGTCTTCAGAGGAAGGGGTTGTTTTGATGTGTCTGGCTGAAGCGCTTTTACGTGTTCCAGATAAACTTACCCAAGACGCACTTATTCGTGACAAAATTTCTCAAGGACAATGGAGTTCTCATTTGGGCTCTAGTGATTCCTTATTTGTGAATGCTTCTTCATGGGGGCTACTTATTACTGGCTCTATGATTGGTTATAACGATAAGCGTTCTAATGATAAATTTGGCTTATTAAAAAGAACCATTGGTCGTTTAGGTGAACCTGTTATCCGTAAATCCATGAATTTTGCGATGAAAATTATGGGTAAACAATTTGTATTAGGTGAAACCATAGAAGATGCGACTGATCGCGCTAGTGAAAAAGAGAAAATAGGTTATGTTTATTCTTATGATATGTTGGGCGAAGGTGCCCGTACTATGGCGGATGCCAATGACTACCTAAAATCTTATCAAGATGCTATTGATGTTATTGGCAAGGTCGCAAATGAAAAAACTTCAGCGAAGACAACCCCTCGTAAAAGCCCTGGTATTTCAGTAAAACTTTCAGCAATTCATCCTCGTTATGAATTCACTCATAAAACTCGTGTGATGAATGAAATTGTGCCAAAACTCAAAGCATTATGCTTACAAGCCAAAAGTTACAATATAGGTTTAACGGTGGACGCTGAGGAGTCTGAGCGGTTAGATATTTCCTTAGATATTATTGAAGCGGTATTTACTGATAATGAATTAGCAGGTTGGGATGGTTTTGGTATTGCGTTACAGGCCTATCAAAAACGAGCAATATATGTGGTCGACTGGTTACGTGAATTAACGTTACGTGTTAACCGAAAGATGATGGTGCGTTTAGTAAAAGGAGCTTACTGGGATACTGAAATTAAAAATGCTCAAAAGGATGGATTAACCCATTTCCCTGTTTTTACGCGTAAATCATCAACAGATGTTTCTTATCATGCTTGTGCTAACAAGTTACTTGAATATCGCGATAGTATTTATCCTCAATTTGCCACACACAATGCCTATACCGCGTCTACTATTGTCGAACTTGCTGGTGATGATAAAGAAGGTTTTGAATTTCAGTGTTTACACGGCATGGGCGACTCGTTATATGAGCAAATTGTTCGCGATGAAGGTATTCAATGTCGTATCTACGCGCCCGTAGGTTATCACGAAGACTTACTCGCTTATTTGGTGCGCCGTTTATTAGAAAATGGTGCTAACTCTTCTTTTGTGAACGCCATCGTCGATGAAAGTTTGCCTGTTGAGTCTTTATTAGAAGACCCTGTTGAAAAAACGCAGCGCCTTAAAAATAAATACAATAATCAAATCATTAAGCCTATTGCCCTGTACGGTAATGAACGTGACAACGCTAAGGGATTGGACTTAACGGATATTAGCGCTATTACACCGTTAAAAGCTGCTTTAGACAAATGGTTTGAAAATAATTTACTAAATAAAAATGAAGTACCAGAAGAAGCCAACGCGGTAAGGAATCCTGCTGATCATCGTGAGATTATTGGCTTTCATCAACATCATGATGAAGCGCAAATGCGGGTGATGATTGAAAGTGCCCAACAAGCGTTTGGCCCTTGGTCACAAACAGCGGCTAAAGAACGTGCCGCTTTATTGTGTCGTATAGGTGATATTTTAGAACGTCATATGGATGAATTGATTGCTCTTTGTATTAAAGAAGCAGGTAAAGTGGCTCAAGATGGCATTGACGAAGTTAGAGAAGCAGTTGATTTTTGTAGATATTATGCAGTGCGAGCTATTGAATTAAGCAAGGATGAACGACTTGAAGCGCGTGGTGTTGTCTTGTGTATTAGTCCTTGGAATTTCCCTCTTGCCATATTTTTAGGACAAGTTGCTGCAGCAATTGCTACTGGTAATACAGTACTTGCCAAACCTGCAGAACAAACAGGACTTATTGCACTGCGAGCAATAGAATTGATGAAATCAGTGGGGTTACCTGAAAATGTTGTTCAAGCAGTTATCGCTCGAGGTAGTAAAGTAGGTAGTACTATTATTCCAGACCAACGTATACAAACGGTAATGTTTACAGGCTCAACAGAAACAGGAACACGTATCTCACAAACGCTAGCGGAACGAGGCGGAGATCAAGTTCCGTTGATTGCTGAAACTGGTGGTCAAAATTGTATGATTGTGGATTCTACAGCATTGCCAGAGCAAGTGGTTGATGATGTCATTTCCTCTGGATTTCAAAGTGCGGGTCAACGTTGTTCGGCTTTGCGGGTACTATTTTTACAAGAAGATATTGCTGATCATGTAATTAGCATGCTTAAAGGTGCACTAGCTGAATTACATGTGGGGAATCCTGCCAAACTGTCGACTGACGTTGGTCCAGTTATTGATCAAAAAGCTTTGGACGCGTTAAATGCCCATGCTGATTATATGCAAACTAATGGCAAGCTATTATATCAATGTCAGTTATCTGATGATGTTGATGATAACGCGGGTCACTTCTTCTTTGCTCCTCGCTTATATGAAATAGCTAATATCAATGTCTTACAACAAGAAGTTTTTGGCCCTTGTGTGCATATTGTGCGCTTTAAAGGTGACGAAATTGAGTCAGTTATTGATAATATAAATGGTACAGGCTTTGGTCTAACAATGGGTATTCATAGTCGTATAGAGCATCGCGCGATTGAATTAGCTAAACGTTCAAGAGCAGGTAATATTTATATTAATCGTAATATGATTGGCGCAATTGTTGGTGTTCAACCTTTTGGTGGACGTGGACTTTCAGGAACAGGACCTAAAGCTGGTGGTCCAAATTATTTAACCCGTTTAGTGAAAGAAAAAGCAACGCCAAATGAAGCACAGTTCAGTGTTACCGCTGAGCAAGAAAAAACGTTAACCGGCGATGTCAACGCTCAGCAAGAATCGGTATTGTTAATGAATAAAGCTGCTTTGGCCGAGAAAAATTGGCGTTTAGCAGATTTAAATACACGAATATCATGTGTACGTCAGTTATTAGCCAAAATAGCACATGTGGGGATCGTTGATGATTTGGCTGATGATTTAAATGAAACGTTAGCGACAGCGCGTTCACAATTAATCGACATTGAAAAGTTGATGAAAGCACCAAAAAAATTACCAGGACCTACAGGGGAATCAAATATTCTTTATTTGGAAAATCGCGGTAATATTATTTGTTTTGCTGATGAAAATGTAAGTTTTCACTTTTGGGTGTTATCTATTGTGACAGCATTAGCTACAGGGAATACTGTTATCGCTGTTGTTTCAGACTTATATTATGACGAAGCTTTAGTCTTTAGAGACAAATTCATTGCTACAGGTGCAGAGAAAGGTGTGTTGCAGGTGGCTAAGTTACGTCATCTTGAAACAATGTTAAAACATGATGCACTTGCGGGGGTGGTAGTTGATAGTCAATGTGACAGAAAACACTATATCAGTGAAAAACTCGCTGAGCGCACAGGCGCTATATTACCGGTTATAACGTCTGAATATTATGATAACTTAATTCAACGCCTATTAACGGAAAAAACAATCAGTATAGATACAACGGCATCAGGTGGTAATACGTCGTTAATGACTTTGGTGGAAGACGAAGAATAATACATACAGAAAACGATAATTCGTAAGTAATTTATACCCTCCACACTACAAGATACAGATTTCAGTAAGTCGAAAAAGGGTTAGCTGCAAGGCATTGATTGAAGATAATAGTCATTCTATTGTCTAAATCAATAACGCAGGAGATGACCCTTTATCGTCTTACCCGAAGGGAGCTAAGCTTGAAAAGCAGTTCAGCGTTGCGATACTTGATAAGGGATTAACCATTATCATCGTATCGCGCCTTGATCTGATTTACTAGCTTAGCTCTGAAACTGCATCTTGAAGTATGATGGGTATATACCCGTATTTTGAAGTTGCACGGGGATAAATATTGTAAGCAACAAGTAAAAAACGAATGCTCAGCCGTATTCGTTTTTATTTTTATAACATATAAAAATATGCCATGATGAATCATTGCCCTACATAGTAATTTATTGATGACAGTTAGCAAAACAAAACCCTTAGATCGCATTGATATGATCATTTTAAAAACATTGCAAAATGATGGTCGTATATCTAACGTGGAGTTAGCCAAAAAGGTTAACTTAAGTGCGAGTCCATGTTTAGATCGAGTTAAACGTTTAGAGAAAGAAAATTATATCAAACGTTATGGAGCCTTTTTAAATGCGAGTAAGCTCAACTATGCTATGACTGCTTTTGTACAAGTGACGTTAGACAGAACCACTCCAGATGTTTTTAAATACTTTAAAAGTGAAATTGTAAAAATTAAAGAAGTTGTAGAGTGCCACTTAGTGGCAGGAGGTTATGATTATTTACTGAAAATCCGCTTTGCTAATATAGAGCATTACCGCTTGCTTCAAGAGAAAATCACCGCATTGCCAGCAATCTCACAAACTCATACTTACATGGTGACGGAACACATCAAAGAAGACAGTGGTTTACCAATAGAATAAAGACTATATTTAGTCCTGTGGTCTAAAATGTTATGGAATTGTATCCTTGTCACTCAAAGATGCAGAGTTAAGTTGGAATTAGCAACAGCTTAAGCAAGATATTGCTACGTCTATTCAATATTAAGAAGAAAAACTATGAATGCACATGAATACGCAATACAGGCTAATGGTTCTTTTGCTTTGCCAGATGCCTGTTTCAAAGTTAAAGCCTTGATGGAGAATGAAGATTCATCTATTGCTGATTTTGCCAATATCATTAGCATCGACCCTTCAATGACGTCGCGCCTATTACAAATTGCAAATAGCGCCATTTATAGTTTTCCAGGAGAAATTAGTACTATTTCTCGTGCAATTACCATTATTGGTACGCAGTCTATTTATAATATGATGTTAGTTGATGTTGCCGCATCAGCATTTAAACACTTTTCTAATCAGGCGATTGATTTAAAGCGTTTTTGGCGAATGAGTGTATTTTGTGGGCTAGCCGCTAAAAATTTGGCGATTGCAGCAGGAATAGCAGATATTGAACGATTGTTTGTTGCGGGGTTATTGCAAAATTTTGGTGAATTAATTGTAGCAAAAATCACGCCTGCGGTAGCTCAACGCTGTGAACAGTATTCTGCTGAGCAACTACCTTGGTCATTACAGCAAGAAAATTTTGGTTTTACTTATACAGATATTTCTGCAGAATTATTAAAGCTTTGGCAAATTCCCGAAAAAATAATTTTACCCATTCGTCACTTTAATGAAGCACATACCATTCAAATTAATAAAGATGTGAAAGTATTGTATCTTGCGTCACGACTAGCAATGGTTGATAGCCATCCTGATGAATTTATATATGATGAAACAATTGATTCATCTATATGTGATAACTTACAAATATCTGCTGATGATCTCATTTCTGCTGCTGCCTATGCAGCACAAGAGGCCGAGAGTATTTTAACTGTGATGAATTCAAAGTTTTTCACTCGTTAAATTAGGGCCGGTTGAACTTTCGAGTTCAAATTTTGTTCAACTAAGCATCTTCTGATCGCGGCGCTTGCTATGCCGCTTAGTCTTCTAAGCAAATAACGAGCAGAAGTCGCTTAGTTGAACCCGAAGGGCAACGGTTTCTTTAGCATTTCTACCGCGTTGTCACATATTTAAGTAGAATAACTACATGCATATGCTCCGCCTTGTATAAAAAGCCAAATAAATCGTTGCAAAAATGAACTCGAAAGGTCAACAGACCCTAAGTTTTAATTGTGTTTTTTTATCCTTTTTAACATACCGTATTAAAGTCGCTACATTTATTCAAGCTGGCTGCAACGCTAAAACAAGACATTCTTAAAAAACCCTGCTAGCATTTGGCAAAATAAAAATTCATCAATCGCTAAGATTGTATGAAGAAAATGATATCGTCCCCCTACAAATATTATAATCAAGGACATTTATGAGCGCAGTAAGAGAACATTTTAGCTCCAAAATTGGGTTTATTCTAGCCGCAGCAGGTTCTGCTGTAGGTATTGGTAATTTAGTTGGTTTTCCTGTAAATGCAGCAAAAAATGGAGGAGGTGCTTTTCTACTGATGTATGCACTTTTTGTCTTTTTCATCTGTCTTCCCGTGATGATTGCTGAAATGGCAGTTGGTCGTAAAACTCAAAAAGAACCTGTGGGCGCCTATAAATCATTAAGTGATGGCAGTAAGGGGTGGGGTATAGCCGGTTTTCTTGGGGTACTAACACCATTTATGATCGCTGTGTTTTATATGGTGCTAACTGTATGGATTTTTGGTTATATTGTGCTGATTGTTTCTGGCCAATTGGAATATTTAGCCACTGGTGGTTTTGGTGAGTTTATTCAAAGTCCGTACTTATTTATAGCAATGATTGCCGTAGTTGGCATCGTTAGTTTCATATTGGTTGCCGGTGTTAAAGATGGCATAGAGCGAGCGGCTAAAATATTAATGCCAGCGCTGTTTATTATGCTTATTGCAATGGTTGCTTTTGTATTAACGCTGGATAATGCCTTCGCTGGCGTGAAGTTCTTTTTAATTCCAGACTTGGACAAGCTAACACCTTCTGTAATTAACGGTGCTCTGTCGCAAGCATTCTTTTCATTATCCTTAGGTATGGGGATTTTGATCACCTATGGCTCTTACATTAATAATCAAACAAACATTCCTAATTCTGCAAAGCTTGTTGCTCTTACTGATACTGCTGTTGCTTTTATAGCAGGTTTGATGATATTACCAGCTGTATTCTCATTTAATCCAAATGTTAATCCTGAAGAGTTAAGTAGTAGTGGTGTAGAGCTGATTTTTTCATTTTTACCTAAAATATTTTTAGCATTACAAACAACGATTGGTTATATCGGCGCTAGTATTGTTGCAACCTTCTTCTTTCTGTTAGTCTTTTTTGCGGCAATAACCTCACTTGTTTCCATTATGGAAGTTCCTGTGTCGTATCTGATCAGTGAAAAATCTCACACTCGTAAAAAATCGCTAAACATACTCATTATTACTTCAGGTATATTAGCTATTCTTGCGATGCTATCGTTTGGTATGGTGTCATTTTTAACCGAATTCACTTCATATGCTGGTGGTACACGATCATTTTTTGATGTGGTTTATGATATTTTCTACGATACTATTTTACCTTTAAATGGTTTCTTATTATGTGTCTTTGTTAGTTATCGTTGGAAGAAACAACAGTTGTCTGAAGAGCTTTCAGTTGGTAGTGAAAGTTATAAAGGCTCTTGGGTAGAGAAATACGTTAATTTTTCATTAGGTACTTTTATTCCAGTCATTGTTTTTGGTATCTTTATTAATACTGTTGCGCAGAAATTTTTTGCTTATAGCTTATTTGGTTTTTAATCTTAGTTGGGGTTAAATCCTCTTTCTTAGAGAGGAAAACAGCAAAATTTTATGAGATTATGCAACCTAGAGCTAGGTTAACTATACTTCGCTGCTTGCAGTGGCGTAATTAATTTTTATTGATTAAACCTTAGCTAGCTAATCTTTTAAGGCCAACAAATGTTATAATTTGTTGGCCTTTTTATTTTTATACTATTTTTCATGATCGAACATATCCAAATTAATAACTTATCTGAATGTCAGCGCCTTTTTCATGGTCGAGGACACTTTTACCCAAGCCTTGCTCATGTCAACGTTGATTGGTTATCACCTGTTATTCTAATTACCTTATACCAAGATGTTGAAAATGATTGGTTAATGGAACAAGTTGCCGCATTAAGTGAGCTCATTGCCGAGTGTCAGTCAGTGCAAGTGCAACGTCGTTATCTAAAATTTTCTCCTACAGAAGTGCTATTTGGCGAAGATATTAATGGAACGGTAGTGAGTGAGTCAGCACTTAGCTACAATATTGAATTTGGTAAATCACAAAACACTGGCTTATTCCTAGATATGCGTAACGGTCGTGATTGGGTGAGGGAGGCTTCTTTAGGCAAAAAAATACTTAATTTATTCTCTTATACTTGCGCTTTTTCAGTGGCTGCTCTTGCCGGAGGGGCGAAGCAGGTTGTTAACGTCGATTTAAGTAAATCGTCTTTAAGTAAAGGTAGAGAAAATCATCGTTTGAATAATCAAGACACTAAAAAAGTTGTTTTTGAAGGGGTTGATATATTTAAGTCTTACAGTCGTTTGAAAAAATATGGCCCTTATGAATTACTTATCTGTGATCCACCCTCATTTCAAAAAGGCAGTGTCAATATTGAGCGTGATTACAATAAAATTATTAAACGTATTCCACAACTTATGGTGGAAGGTGGTTTGGTGATGTTATGTTTGAATTCCCCTGATCTTGATGAAAAATTTTTACTGTCAGAAGTTAGCAGGGAATGCCCTGAATGTACTTTCTTAGAATATTTAACGCCCCCTTCGGTGTATAAAGAGGCGCATCAAGGAAAAGGGTTAAAAGTATTATTATTTAGATACTGTTAGTTCACTTCAGGCCGTAAACTTAATTATTAATTTAAGACAACTCTTGCGGCTAGAAATACTAAAAATGTGCCCGTAACCTTATCAACAATATGACTTTTAGCCTTTAGTTTTTCAATTACATTACCACGTGATAAAGCAAATGTGACTAAACAATACCAGAGCGTATCGATAATCCCTACGGTTGCTGTCATGATTATTTTCTGTTGTCCACTTGCTTCGGCTGAAACAAACTGACTGAACAATGCAAGAAAAAAAATTGCGAGTTTCGGATTTAAAAAGGCAATTAAAAAACCATCTCGCCAGCCGTTAACTTTTTCTGTTTTTGAATCAGCTTTGTGAGATAAATTAATATTCGACTCTTTGCTTAATAGCGCTTTTACGCCTAAATATAATAAAAATGCGGCACCACTATATTGAACAATGGAAAAAATAATGGGTGATTGTACGATAATAATACCAATACCTGTGGCTGTAATAGCGGCATAAAGTGTTACACCTAAACCATGGCTGATTGATGTTGCATAGCCTTGTGAAGTGCCTCCAGCTAAAGTGTTTTTAATCACTAAGGCTAAGCTGGGTCCAGGTGATAATGCGCCTAATATACAAATAACAGTCAAAGATAACCACAGATGTAATTCCATAAAACGTAAACCTTATTTTAAACTCAGCAATGATGAAGTATTAATGAATGAAATTGTATTACTTTCTAATACGCAAGAAGCTTGCAAATCTTGGCACACCCCGTTGTGTTTTACCAGTATATTTATAGGTGATGACACTACCTACAGCTGGCGGATTTGTACGTTGCTTATCCGTAAAGCCTGAGCCTATTTTAAAGGTAATCTGCTCTGATGTTTTAACAACCAGTGCACCTAAAATTCCTCGATACTTTCCTTTACCTGCAATGTGCTCAATAACAATAGCTTCCGCGTCTTGGTATTGTTTTAACTTCATTAATTGAGTCTTTCTGCCCTGAGTATAGTAAGCCTCTTGATAATGAAGCATTAGTCCTTCACCACCCTTGTCTACAGTCTCTTTTAATTTATCCTCCAAAGCATTAATTGATAGTATTTTGAATTGTGTAACAACATCTAAATAAGCAGAGTCATGGCCTTTAACTAGCGCTTTCATTGTATTAATTCGTTGGGTAAAATTATTAGTATTTTCGGGTAAGTCAAAAATCATAAACGTTATATTATGCCAACACTGATTATTAATAGTTTTACGCCTGATACAGGATATGCTTGCTTGAAATTTACCTCGTCCTGCCCAAAGTTCACCATCCATAGCAATATTAGGCCAGTTAAGAGTAAACCATTCGGGTATATTTATCTTATTTCCTTGCCGAGACAATAATGTTGTTCCTGTCCAGTAACCTCTCATACCATCAAGCTTTTCACTTACCCAATATTCTTCAATTTTAGGTGGTGGGATATAAGGTGTTGCGAGTTGGATGGGGGGCTTAGTATTGTTTGCTACAGATATGCTGGCAATAGGAAATAATGAAGTAAGTATGATAAAAAACGTTAAAGCATTGAATTTCAAAATAACCTCCTTGTTATCTTTAATGTATTCTTTTTGATAATAGCGTCAGTATAGCCTACAAGTATAAGCAAGAAATAAGCATGCTAAGAATCGTTAGGGCTGAATGTACTCTTTTTGAAAGTAGCATCAGTATGCCCCCCTAAATAGTCTAGACTAATAATTAGTAATATCATTGGTCATGGAGCGATGAAATGATAAACAAAGCTATCTTATTTCTTATAACAGTATGCTTAATTCTATTGGGATTATATTCTGCAGTGGCAAATGCAGGGAAAAAGCAATGCCAGCCTTACCTTGAAAAACTTCACAAAATCCAATCTTTGCAACGCCAAGCACATTCTTTAAAAAGTAGTAATTCACTGAATAGACGAGAGAGCACAGCTCGGGACAAATGGTGGCAATGTGAACAAGGTAAGTTACCAGTCAAAAAGAAAGCCAAAAAGAAGCAAAAAAACCAAATATCTAAATACAAATCTTTGCCGAAACTAGATTATTCAGTTGGAAAGATAGTACCTTTTGAAACGAAGAAAGCACTTGTATTTAAAGGGAGGTATCAAGGAAAAACACAATTAGCTTGGCTTAAATATTACCAACAACCTAAAGCATGTAAACGACCCAAATCAACAAAAAAATTTGCTTATTGCATGGAAGATAAGCTCAACCAGCAATCAAGTTTTGAAAAGAACTATAAAGTTATTGAATAAACTTGTTTTAAATTAAGTAGTCTAAATCACCAATTTTTAGTTAACTATTGTTTATTAACGAAGAAGAAAAATAACGGAAATTCTTATTGTATTGTTTTATAAGATATTTTTATTTGGAATGCAATTTGCTCTATAAATTGATAATTAATACGTTGTTGGGTGTTTTATATGTTGACGAAAATTAAATGTTCTTTGATTTCATTGCTTGGTTTTATCCTAGTTGCGATAGGTCTTATTTTTATTATATTGCCTGGCCCCGCAATATTATTTCTTCCTCTGGGACTTGCGCTATTAAGTTTAAAATATGATTGGGCAAAGATCTGGTTGCGCCGCTGTCAGCGATGGATGCGAAAGAGTGCAGTTAAGATGGATAAATTTGTTAATAGTTTAGGACGTAAACTTAGGTAGCCATACGTTAAGTTTGCAAAAATACAAGGCTTTTAAATATTTTTGCAAACATTATAACTTAATTATTTTTCAGCGATATATTGTGACTTTTTATCGTTATAGCCATTGACGATATTATCAATGGTTTCTTGGCAGTACTCTCGTAAACCACTCAATAACATATGCTTCTTTCCATGACCTACGACAGAACCATTAGAGACCAAATCAAACAATAAACAAGCATTACCACGTTTACCATCGATGACTAAGGTTGAGTTTGCTTCAATCAACTTAACATCGGTAACATTGAGGTTATCAAGATGAATTGACATACTTTCATACATTATCATCGGGCGAGCGGGATTAATCATGACATTTTTTTCAGCCATTAATTTAACCAAAATATGAGGGAAGGTATGGCCTGAAAACTCGACATAGGCACGGATTAACGATTCTATTGCTTGCTGATCAGCCGTTTTATCACCGCTAGCTGAAATTTGCATATATTCTTTATTATTTTCATCCGAAATACAGGCTTGACCATTAATTTCGTTGGGAAAATCAAGTGAAATACCATCGGTAACCATGCCTGAAAACTTGAATGTCATTTCTTGATGGAGACCTACCTTGGCTAGTATCAAAGAAAACAATAAATCACCAGGTACACAAAACCTCTTAGCATCAATATCATGCAAGGGATTAAAGTCGTCGGCAACTTGCTTAGCAAAATCACTCGCTTGTTGACGAGAAAATACTGTTTTGTTGTTTATTACACTGCAATAATTATCAAGAAACATAATAGGTTGATTTCACTTCTTACTGGCCAAAAACGAGGCATTCTAACAGTAGTAGCCAAATAAATCGCAAATAATTACTATCAATCACACTAAACAGACCAGTAATACTTTTTAAAGGATGTTCTGGAGAAACTAATTTTACCCGGTAAAACGTGAAACTAATTGTTCTTTCTCGCTTTTTTTTAGTTTTTTTAATTGATACTCTCTAATACTAGCTGATTGTCGATCAGTACAGTTTTCGCTATAAGCTAAACAAACGGGACGCCGTGCTCTAGTATATTTTGCACCTAATTTATTGGAGTTGTTGTGCTCTGATAATCTGCGTTTGAGATCAGTTGTAATGCCGGCATATAAACTGTTATCGGCACAACGTAATAAATAAACAAACCAAGAAGATGACATCTATTGACAGCTAATTATGAAAAATGAAGCAATCATGACAGTTTTGGTTCATTTTATCGATAACATCGTTGTAGAAAACTATAGCCTAGCAAGCTTTTATTTCATAACATATCGACTCTTTCATCGATAAATTATGATTATGCCTGAAACTGAATTTGGCGCCTTGCGCAAAATGACTGCACAGCTTGATATTCAAGGAAATGTTGAATATCACTTACCAATTGGTAAGCAAAGTATCCCCTTAAATGCCATTATAGGTAAACGATTATCTTTACATTATAACGGTAATATTAATTGTAGTCATTGTGATAGAAAAACGAAAAAAAGTTATTCCCAAGGTTACTGCTACCCTTGTATGCAAAAATTAGCTCAATGCGACATGTGCATTATGAAACCTGAAACATGTCACCATCATCTAGGTACTTGTCGAGAACCTGAATGGGGTGTGCAAAATTGCATGGTGCCACATTATGTCTACTTGGCGAACAGTTCGGGTTTAAAAGTGGGGATCACTCGCCATACACAAATCCCAACACGTTGGATCGATCAAGGAGCGGTACAGGCATTACCTATATTTAAAGTCAGTTCACGTATATTATCCGGGTTAATTGAAACATCATTAACTGAATTTATTGCCGACAAAACGAATTGGCGAGTAATGCTAAAAGGCATTCCTAGTGAAGTTGATCTTATTGAAAGAGCAAAAGAATTAAAACCTAAGATTGCTGAAAAGTTAGCGAGTTTTGCTCTACACTATGGAGAGGACGCTATTGAATCTTTAGATGCAGAAGTTGTTGACCTTCATTTTCCAGTGCAACAATATTTAGAGAAGATCAGCTCATTTAATTTTGATAAATCACCCACGGTTTCAGGTGTTTTGTTAGGTATAAAAGGGCAGTATTTAATTTTTGATAAAGGCGTGATAAATATCAGAAAATTTACTTCATACCAAATTAGTGCTGAGTTTTAATCATGGATGAAAGTTATGTATATACATAGCAATACAGGATGTTATTGGTATGTAAACTTAACTAAATTTATTTTCTTATTGATAAAGGAACACTAATATGAATTCTTACGAATGCGCTGAAAAGGCAAGTGAAATATTTGTACTATCAGATTCATTTATTCGAATTAAGGAGTTAATCGATGATGAAGCTTCTACCATTGATGATATTGCTGATGTTATTTTGCTTGATCCTGCTTTAGCAGGCACAATATTGAAGCTAGCTAATAGTTCCTTTTTTAATTACCCCGGAAAAATAGACACTATCTCTAAATCGGTATTAGTTTTAGGTGTTACCGAAGTTTATAATCTCGTTATTGCCTATTTTACCACTGATGCTTTTAAATCCTTATCTGCGGATTCCGAATATTTGGAAACGTTTTGGGAGCAAACTGTTGATTGTGCATTAATCATTAAATTTTTGGGCGAACAATTACAAATACCTAACTCAGAACGTCTGTTTATTCTTGGTTTACTGCACAATTTAGGTGAACTTATTGTCCAGCAACTTATGCCTGAAAAAGTTGAAGCGTGTTTTCATATATCAACACTGGAACTACCATGGCAGAAGCAAAACGAAATCCTTAACTTTTCTTATGGAGACTGTTCTGGGGATTTGTTGAAACAATGGCAACTTCCTTTTAGTTTAATTGAACCTATCCGTAATCAAGATGAAGATAACTTTGAACATTTAAGTGTAGAAACGCAGTTGTTGTATATAGCGAAACGCATTATGTTATTAACACATCAATGTAAACAACATGCGCAATCATCTTTACTCGAGGAAGAAAAATTAGCAAACCTTAAAATTGACCAGAAGTTGATAGGTGCAGCAAGAAATTTTTGTGATATGGAACGATTAGCAATTCTTGCCGTACTAAACCCTAGTGCAGCAATGATCTACTAGGATCTGTTGAGCATTCACTTTCGTTTTAAAAGGAAAACTCTACAGATATTAGGTAATTTATTTCTCAACGAAAACTATTATTAATTCCTGATAATACACGCGCTCCAGGACACAATACTTCTTGCTTGAGTTGGTTTAAAGGCATATCAGAGGTATTGTTTATTTCATGATAATTGCTTGCTGTAGGGTCTAAATAGAAGAGTCCGGTGAGTATTTCTCCTTTTTTCTTGTGCTTTTCGATGTCCATAATTGCTTGTATAGCATCGGTTGTTTTATAGTCGTCTTTTGATTTTCTAATGCGCATTAATGAACCGTCGTGAAGACAAATATCCTCACCCTCGCCATTTGCACAATTACTGGTTATTTCTTTTTTTACGGGAACAAAATCTACAACAGCGGCGGTGGTAATATGTTCATGCACATAGTTATATGAACGAGTAGAGTCCTTATGATTATTAAAAGTGACACACGGTGAAATAATATCAATAAAAGCAAATCCTTGATGACTAATAGCGGCTTTGATTAATGGCACAAGTTGCTTTTTATCACCAGAAAAGCTTCTTGCTACAAATGTTGCACCTAATTGTAAGGCCATAATACAAAGGTCAATATCAGTAAATAGACTGAGTTCCCCTGCTTTATTTGTTACTCCTTTATCCGCTGTTGCGGCAAGTTGTCCCTTTGTCAATCCATAAACACCATTGTTAGCGACCATATAAAGCATATTCAATTGGCGACGAACTACGTGTGAGAATTGACCAATACCAATTGAAGCGGTATCACCGTCACCTGACATACCGAGATAAATCAAATCTCGATTGGCCAGATTGGCACCTGTAGTCACCGATGGCATTCTACCGTGAACTGAATTAAAGCCATGAGCTTTATTTAAAAAGTAATTGGGCGATTTTGATGAGCAACCAATACCTGACATTTTGGCCACTTGATGAGGAGGAATCGATAGTTCAAAACAAGATTGAATAATAGCTGATGTAATAGCATCGTGACCGCACCCCGCACATAAGGTTGATAATGAGCCTTCATAATCACGATAATTTAAGCCAAGATCATTGGTCGGAATGCGAGGGTGGTGAAATTTTGATTTTATAAAACTCATATTGTTTATCCCTTAATAACGGCTAACTTACTTGTTTTTCGGAAAAATCATTTGAAAGTTTATTTAGTACACCTTGGACGATAAAGGTACTGGTCATTGGTAGTCCATCACAATTTGCAATGGAAGATAGTCTCTCTGGCGAAATTCCCTGTTCATTGATCAATAACGATCGCATTTGACCATCCCTATTTTGCTCAATAACAAAAACGTGTTGATGACTATGAATAAATTCAGTAACCGTATTATTGAATGGAAAAGCTCTAATCCTTAGCGTATCTGCGGCTAAACCATGCTCTTTTAACTGACTTTTTGTTTCCGCGATCGCATGAGAACTTGTACCAAAATATACTAAACCTATTTGTGCCAGCTTTTGTCCTTGTTGTATCTCTGGTGCAGGTACTATGTTTTTAGCCGTTTCAAATTTACTTGTTAAACGTTCCATGTTCTTTACATAATCTGCCGACTTCTCTGTATAGCCTGCGTATTCATTACGAGAGGTACCTCGGGTGAAAAAAGCTCCTTTTTCTGGATGTGTACCCGGTAAGGTTCGATAGCATATGCCATCACTATCGGTATCTATATAACGACCGTAGTTTTCAATTTCATCGAGCTGTTCAGATGATAGGACTTTGCCTAATTTATAATCTCGGTGGTCATCCCAGGTAAACTCTTCTGTTAAGTGATCATTCATCCCTAAGTCCAAATCACTCATGATAATTATGGGGGTTTGTAATTGATCAGCTAAATCAAATGCTAATGCTGAGAATTCAAAACATTCACTAGGGTCTTGAGGGAAAAGCAAAATATGTTTGGTATCTCCGTGTGATGCGTATGCACAAGCGATAATGTCTGATTGTTGGGTTCTTGTCGGCATTCCGGTCGAGGGACCTGCACGTTGCACATTGATTAATACCACGGGTATTTCAGCAAAATAGGCTAAGCCTAAAAACTCACTCATCAATGATATACCAGGGCCGCTGGTTGCGGTGAAAGCCCTTGCACCATTCCAACCCGCACCTATGGCAATACCTATTGCTGCAATCTCATCTTCAGCTTGTACCAGGGCATAATTTTTTTTACCCGTAGCAGGGTCAATACGTAGGCGATTACAGTAATTGGCAAACTTTTCTACCACTGATGTTGATGGCGTGATGGGGTACCAACCAACAACTGTGGCTCCTCCAAAAACGGCACCTAAACCGGTGGCGGTATTACCATCAACCATGATACGGCTTTTTACCAAATCTCGACGCTCTACATTTATGGTTAACGGGCAAATAAAATGTTGATTTGCATATTGATAACCAAGCTCTAATGCATAGATATTAGGAGTAATTAGTTTATCTTTTCCCTTAAATTGATCGGCGACCAATGACTTTAATACATCAAATTCAATATTTAGTAGTGCGGCTAATGCGCCAATATAAATAACGTTTTTAAACAATTGTCGTTGACGGGGATCTTGATACTCTTTTTGGCAGATGATCGAAATTGGAATAGGTAAATAGTGAATATCGGCGCGAATATCCTTATCGGTTAATGCTCTTGAAGAGTCGTATAAAAGAAAACCTCCATTTGCAACACTAGCAATATCTTCTTGCAGACTTTGTGCGTTCATAGCAACAACTAATTCAGAGTTTCCTCCGCGACGTGCTAAAAAATTATTTTCATTAATACGAACTTCGTACCAAGTAGGCATGCCTTGAATATTTGAGGGAAAAATGTTTTTGGCGCTAACAGGGATACCCATTCTTAGAATAGCTTTGGCAAACATATTATTAGCGCTGGCTGAACCAGTACCATTAGTATTGGCAAAGCGCACAACAAAGTCATTTGTTGCCTGGCATTGATTAGCAACGATAGGAGAATTAGGCTGTGTCATTTTATTGTTGCTCCAATATTATCAATTACTAACTTTTTCATGTCCCATGCGCCTGTAGGGCAGCGCTCAGCGCAGAGACCGCAATGCAAACAGACGTCTTCATCTTTTATCATAAGGTGTCCCGTCTTCAATGGTGATGATATTAATAGTTCTTGTTCGGGGTTTATTTCTTTTACTCTTAGTTGTGAAAGTATATGTTGAGCATTGCTTTTATTTGTTTGGTTTTCATCTCCTACATCAACAAAATTGATACAATCCATTGGGCAAACGTCATCACAAGCTGAACATTCAATGCAGGTACTTTCATTAAATACTGTATGTACGTCACAATTTAAACAACGCTGCGCTTCAGCAAGTGCTAGCTTCTCATCAAAACCTAATTCAACTTCCATATTAAGGCTTTTTATAGCTTCGTCCCAAGAAACATGAGGAACAAGGTTTCTTACTTGATGATCAATTTGGCTTTGATAACTCCAGTCATGTATGCCCATTTTTTGACTAACCAAATTAAAGGTACTTTCGATACGCTCAGTTTCTGTATTTTTCCCTTGGCAGAATAAATCAATAGAGATGGCAGCTTGATGACCGTTAGCTACCGCGGAGATGATATTTTCAGGACCAAAGGCAGCATCACCACCAAAAAACACCTGCGCTAAGCTTGATTGCAAGGTCGCTTTATTTAACGCGGGTTGTTGCCATTTATTAAACCTAAGACCTATATCGCGTTCAATCCAAGGGAATGCGGTATCTTGGCCGACAGCAACCAGTACTTGATCACATTCAACTAGTAACGTTTCTCCCGTCTCTTTTAACGTTCGTTTAGAAAACTTGTCATAAACAGATTCAACTTGCGCAAAAAGCACTCCTACGAATTTCCCTTTTTTAGTGACATACTCTATTGGCGTGTAATTGGGCTTAATATCAATGCCTTCTGCTTTAGCATCCTCTTTTTCCCAAGGGGATGCCTTCATTGCTGCAAAACTTGAGCGAACTAATACGGTAACTTGCTCTGCTCCTAAGCGTTTTGCCGTTCGACAACAATCCATCGCTGTATTTCCGCCGCCAAGAACTACAACTCGTTTGGGAATTGATGAAGTATGACCAAACGTCACACTGGATAACCAGCTTATGCCTGTTTCAATATGTTTATTCGCACTCTTATGGCCAGGGATTTCCAACCAGCGGCCGTTTGGTGCGCCGGTGCCAATAAATACAGCATCAAAATCTGCTTGTAATAATTTTTTTAAACTCGAAACTTCTTCACCAAAATGCGCTTCAACACCCATATTCAAAATATAATTTAATTCTTCATCTAAGACGGCTTCTGGTAGACGAAAAGCGGGGATTTGACTACGCATCATGCCGCCAGCACGCATATCACGTTCAAATAATACCATCTCGTAGCCTAAGGGTAATAAATCTCGAGCGACGGTCAGTGAAGCAGGGCCTGCACCTATCAATGCAATGCGTTTACCATTTTTTTGTGTAGGCACTTTCGGTAAATAAGGGTAGATATTTTCTTTGTTATCTGCAGCAACACGTTTTAGTCGACAAATAGCGACAGGTTTCTCTTCCACCCTGACTCGGCGACACGCGGGTTCACAGGGGCGATCACACACTCTTCCTAAAACACCAGGGAAAACGTTAGATTCCCAATTGATCATATAGGCATCGGTATAACGTTTTTCTGCTATTAGTCTTATATATTCAGGAACAGGCGTATGTGCTGGGCAGGCTTGTTGGCAATCAACAACTTTTAAAAAATGATGATAAGAAGCGGTATCGGTAGTTTTCAACGTACTTTCCTTTGAATAAACGCTGATTAAATAATCTACACTAATTTGACTGATAAATAAGCATTTTTTTGCTGTTTATCTGAAATGTTTTTATGTTATTTATCTCTAGAAGGGACATTTTTATAAATGCACTATTTAAATCCACTATTACTTTTTAATGCACATTATTGGTGCGGCACATTAAGGATTAATCCAGAGATGTTAGTTATCTCGTTGTAATTATTGGTTTATTTTATTTGGCATATCAATTGAATAGTTGTTTACATAAAAGTAAATAATCAGTTGAGGGTTAAAATGAAATTAGTTAGTGCAATAGTAAAACCTTTTAAGTTAGACGATGTCAGAGAAGCCATTTCAGAAATAGGTGTTGAAGGCTTAACGGTTAGTGAAGTCAAGGGCTTTGGCCGTCAAAAAGGACATACAGAATTATATCGCGGTGCAGAATATCAGGTGGACTTTCTGCCAAAAGTGAAACTCGAAATTGCGGTAAATGATGAGGTTGTGGAGCGTTTAGTTGAAGCTATTGCTAAAGCTGCGCATACCGGAAAAATAGGTGATGGCAAAATTTTTGTTTTCGATCTTGAACAAGCCATCCGTATTCGTACGGGTGAAACTGACGCTGAAGCGATATAAGGAATAAAACAATGGAACAAAACATTTATCAACTTCAATATGCCATGGACACCTTTTATTTCCTTATTTGTGGTGCGTTAGTGATGTGGATGGCCGCGGGGTTCTCTATGCTGGAGGCCGGTTTGGTTCGCGCCAAAAATACCACTGAAATATTAACAAAAAATATGGCTTTATATGCTATTTCTTGCATTATGTATTTAGCTGTCGGTTACGATATTATGTATGGTGGTGGTGTCTTTTTATCAGGCATTGAAACGGTAGATCCAGCTACCGTACTTAAGGAGTTCTCAGAGAGAGAAGATGGTTTCACTGGCGGAGCAATTTATTCTGCAGCGTCTGATTTCTTTTTCCAAGTAGTTTTTGTCGCAACGGCAATGTCTATTGTCTCTGGTGCGGTGGCTGAGCGCATGAAGTTATGGTCTTTCTTGGCATTCACTGTGGTATTAACGGCTATCATTTATCCTATGGAAGGTAGCTGGACTTGGGGAGGAAATGCTGTCTTTGGTTTATTTACCTTGAGTGAATTAGGTTTCTCTGACTTTGCCGGTTCGGGTATTGTCCATATGGCCGGTGCATCAGCTGCATTGGCTGGCGTATTATTATTAGGTGCCCGTAAAGGAAAGTATTCGGCTGATGGTCGAGTCAATGCTATACCCGGTGCTAATTTACCTATGGCAACCTTAGGTACCTTTATTTTATGGATGGGGTGGTTTGGATTTAATGGTGGCTCGGTATTAAAGCTTGGTGATATTAATAGCTCCCATTCCGTTGCTATGGTCTTTCTTAATACAAATGCTGCAGCTGCTGCTGGTGCAATCGGCGCATTAATTTTTGCCAAATTACTCTTTAAAAAAGCTGACCTCACTATGTGTTTAAATGGCGCGTTAGCAGGTCTTGTGGCGATTACTGCTGAACCGTCAACACCGACGCCAGTGCAAGCAACACTATTTGGCGCCATTGCAGGTGTTATTGTAGTGTTATCAATAATCGGTTTAGACAAATTAAAAATAGATGACCCCGTAGGTGCTATTTCGGTGCACGGTGTTGTCGGTTTCTTTGGATTACTTATCGTACCGCTAACCAATACAGGCTCGACATTTAGTGGCCAGTTGATTGGCGCTGCTACCATCTTTATTTGGGTATTTGGCACTAGCTTTGTTGTTTGGTTTGTTTTGAAAAAACTTATCGGTATTCGTGTCAGTGCTGAAGAAGAATATGAAGGTGTCGATAAATCAGACTGTGGTATGGAAGCCTACCCTGAGTTTACTCGCGGCTAATATGGCTTAGTCTATGGTGTAGTTTATAGTCTAGTCATTCTAACAAATGCTGTTTACGATAAGTACGCAGCATTCTTTATATCCGAGATGCAAATGAAAGAACAACATAACCCAATTTGCTAATCTATCATTTTCCTCGCTATTAACTTTATGGAAAATATTGTGATCCGTTGTATTAAAAAACAAGATTTAGAAAAAATCACTGAAATCTATAATCATTATATTGCTGATACAGTGATCACTTTTGAAGAAGAGCAAGTAACACTTGATGATATGTCTGCTCGCATTAAAAAAATAGCTGCGGATAGTTTACCTTGGTTTGTCGCAGAAGATGATAGTGGCAGTGTTATTGGTTATGCCTATGCAAGTAAATGGCGCGAGCGATACTCTTATCGTTATTCTGTGGAAGTGACTGCTTATCTAGCGCCTGATGCTAAACAACAGGGGAAGGGTAGTCAATTGTATGAGCGTTTGTTTTCGGAACTTAAACGTTTATCTATTCATAGTGTGATCGCGGGTATTACCTTACCCAATCCAGCAAGTATTGCGCTGCATGAAAAATTCTCTATGAATAAAGTCGCTCATTTTAACGAAGTCGGCTTTAAGTTTAATCAATGGCAAGATGTTGGTTATTGGCAGGGCACACTATAAGAATAAATAGCTTAGGACTACTCTAAAGGCAAGGCAATAGTGGCTAAACAACCTTTGTCATCTTGTCTATTGGTTAACGTTAACTGTCCATTATGCGCATTGAGTATTTGCCGACATAATACCAAACCAATACCGGAGCCTTTTTGTTTGGTAGTGTAAAAAGGTACAAATAGATTATCAGGGTTGATGATGCCCGCACCTTCGTCACAAACGGTCAATATAAAAGTACTTTTCTGTAAATGCCAATGAATTCTGATTTCACCATCACTCTTGATACTTTGTGTTGATTCTACTGCATTTTTAATGATGTTAATCAACACTTGTTCTATTTGTACAGGGTCAATGAGTAAAGTTACATCGGTATTTTCAGTGATGATAATGTTATTTTTTGCATAAAGGGGAACAATTTTCTTTAACAGATCCTTGATTGACGAGGATACTTTTTGAGGAGCAGGTAATGTCGATATTTGTTTATAACTATTAACAAAATCTCTTAAATTATTGGTGCGTTGTGAAATAATAGAGAGACCTTCAAGAAGATTTTCTTTTTGACTCTCTATATCTTGCTGGCGGTTAAGGAAACGTTTTAATGTCTGGCTAATCGAAGCTATAGGTGCCAAAGAGTTATTAATTTCGTGGCTGATAACGCGTACCAAACTTTGCCACGCATGTTGTTCTTCACTTCTTAAAATATTACTAACATCGGTAAGAAAAAGTAACTTATGTTGCTTTCCTGCATCTCTAAATTCTTCCATATGGACATTGTATTTTCCCTGTTGATTAGCAAATACCAAAGTCATCACTTTGCTTTGTCCACTTTGTAGTTGCCCGAGTTGTTCCAGTTGTTTTAATGAAACGTCAGACGATTTAATATCAGGTAACTGTAAAATACTATTTGCGGCAGGGTTTAATAAAATCAATTCGTTTTTGGCATTTAGCGCAATAATTGCCACATCAATATGGTTAATAACAGTACGTAATAATAACTGGCTTTCAACAGACTCTAAGCGCTGTTTGTTAAGTCGAGTTGCTAAACTGTTTATCGCGTCGACTAACTCATTTAAAGCAATGTCGTTTGGATTTGAACGTCCGCGAAGACTGTAATCTCCGCGGATCATGGCATCAAGTAAATTACTTAAACTACGGAATTGATAATTTGTTTTTTGATGTATTTTTATATGGCAAAAGACAATGCTGACGCTAGCAAATAATAGAGTTAGTAAGATGAGGTATACTGAAATATTGGCATATATCATCACCCCAATGAGTAAAAAAAATATCGGTAAAGAAGCAAATAATGATAATTGCGTAAGTTGCACTTCAAATGATTGTTTTTCTTGCATTAATACTATAGTTTAACCTCTTTATATTTTTTCCAATCGTCGATAGAAAGCACTACGGCTTAGGCCTAAAGACTTCGCAGCTTTTAATGCATTACCATTAAAATATGTAAGTCGTTGGTCAATAATATCTAATTCCATTGTTTCTAGTGTTGCTAATTCTTCGGGGGCGACTATTGTTATTTCAAACTTATCATTGTTCGCCAGTAAGCCGAGGTCATTCACTTCGATAATATTATTTTGACAGAGTATTTGTGCTCGCTCCATCACGTGGTTTAATTCTCGTATATTGCCCGGCCAGTCATAACTAATAAGTGCCTTTTGCGCTTTTGCACTAATGGTGAATTTAGCTTTTGTATGACTACTCGTTATATTTTTTAAGCAAGCAAGGGCTAATGGAATGATGTCTTCTTGTCTATTGCGTAATGCCGGTATTTCTATGGCAATAGTATTGATACGATATAATAGATCTTTACGAAACTCACCATTGTTTACGGCGTCAGTTAAGTTGGCGTTGGTTGCTGAAATTAATCGGATATCAACGGACTGGGTTTTATTAGCGCCTACTTTTTCAAACTCACTACTTTCCAAAACACGTAATAACTTTCCTTGTTGAGAGTAAGGCGTATTGGCGATTTCATCTAAAAATAAGGTACCTTCGTCAGCCAATTCAAAGCGACCGATACGTGTCGATTTTGCGTCAGTAAATGCACCTTTGATATGACCAAACATTTCACTTTCAAAAAGGGTTTCAGTGACAGCACCCATATTCACTGATATTTGACTTGCTTCATGCCTAGCCGAGTGTTCGTGAATATAACGGGCAAACATGCTCTTTCCAGTACCATTTTCACCGGTAAGTAAAACACTGGCATTACTTTTGGCTATTTGGTTAATAATTGCCATAGTTTCTTGCATTAATGGCGATTTAGCAATTAATTCGCCTTGATATTCACGGTTTACTTGTTGTTCGAGTAGTTGGTTTTGCTGTTTAAGTTTTTGTGAATTTCTCTCACTTTGCGCTAATTTAATCTGATTACTAATAATGGCAATTAGACGATCGATATCCCATGGTTTTTGAATGAAATCATTTGCACCGTTTTGCATTGTACTTACTGCGACTTCTATGGTCGCCCAACCTGTCATTACAACAATTGGTAAGGTTTCTTCTAATTTTCGAGTATTTGCAATTAATTGCAAACCTTCTTCACCTGAGGTGGTATCAAGGGAGTAGTTTAAGTCCATCAATACAAGATCAAAATTTTCTCTGCGAATTGCAGCAAGAGCCGCTTCTGGATTTTGAGTTAAGGTAATGTCATAACCTTCAGGCACTAACAGCATTTTTAATGCCGAAAGAATGTCATTATCATCGTCAACAAGTAGAATCTTTTCTTTCATTATTATTGTTCTTTAGCCTTAGGGTTATTAACGTATATCTAAATATAGCTAACAGCTAGTGATAACTGCGGTATTTATCATCTACATTTAGAGCAAACCTTGGTGAGGTTTGCTCTATAGTAAATTATTTTTCCGTTGTTGTTTACTTATAAGTGTTTACTCATAATGTAAGGCTTGACTAGGTTCTAATTTTAAGGCCTTTTTTGTCGGTAGGTATGTTGCCAAAATCACGATAGTTCCAATGATTATTATGGTGGTCAGTGAAATAATGGCAATGGCTGTGATACCAACACCCATGACATTTCCCATAGCAAATGCAAGTGCACCACCAAGTAACGTACCTGGAATACCACCCCATAATAACTGTTTAAAACCAGATGTAAGCAACTCTTTGGTGATGTGTTCTTCATCAGCACCCAAGGCGCGTTTAATACCTATTTCCTGAGTTCGTTGGCTGATGGTATTCGACATTACACCATATATACCGCTGCCAGCTAGAATAACTGCCGCAATACCAAATATTAATAGAACTGAGCTGATAAACCTTACAGAAGCTGAGACTCTGTGAACACTCTGCGTATAAGTTTCAATTCTATATGCAGGCAGCTTTGTATCTATAGAGCTTAATGTGTCGCGTAGTATTTTGGTAACTACTGTTTTATCCAACGCACTCCTCATCGCTATAGTCGCTTCTATAACGGGATCTTGTGAGTAGGGCCTATACACAGATGGCAAATCACCTCTTTGATTATCACCTTGACGAGTATGTTCAACGATACCCACAATGGTTAACCAACTAGAATTTTGTTTATCTTTATCACTAAACCTTAAACGCTTGCCAAGAGGCGATTGTTCTGGAAAATGTTGGCTGACAAAACTATTTGTAACCATAACTGTTCTTTTATCATCGCCTTGGTCACTACTATTAAAATAACGACCTTGGTGTAAAGCAATACCTAATTTACCTAACGTTCCAGGGGTTATTACAATTGAGTTAGCTTTAGGTTTTCCTTTGTTGTTGTCATATTCATTACCTTCAATCTCTATATCGTTAGTGCGAGAGAAGATGCCAGGCAGCGCGGTGGTGATCATAACATCGTTAATACCAGTACTGTTTTCAAGTCGTGATTGCAAGGTGCTAATAAATTCAGACTTTTTACTGGCTAAGTTATATCGAGTATCTGTTAACGAGACATTGGCGATTACTATTCCTTTAGTTTCGGCGCCAATATCAGCATGAGTGCGCTGATAACTTGATAGCACCATGACCGAAGCTCCAATTAATACCACTAAAGAAATTAATATTTCACTAATCACTAGTATTTTATTCAATCGGCCTGATTTTTTACTTTGTGCGCCACGAGTGCCATCCCTAAGGGCTGCATTAAAGTCTTCCCCTGAATTTTTCCAAGCAGGCAATAAACCGGTAACAATGATGGTCGTTACAACAAAGGCGATAAATATTTTTATGGTGAAAGCATCAACGTTAAAAACCCACCAAAAAGGCATTTTATCGGTAAAGAATCCAGCAGTTATCCCTTGAGTTATTTCTAACCCCCAAGCAACTAATAATAAACCAATGATGCCCCCCATAGTACAAATGATAATACTTTCCCATAACATTTGGCTAATCAATCGTGCTCTTGGTGCACCAAGGGCAACACGTATTGCTGTTTCTTTACTGCGCTCAATAGCTCGAGACAATAATAAATTTCCAACGTTGATAGAGGCTAATACTAGAATAAGAATAGCGACAATTAACATTGAATAGACAACGTTGATACCATTTCCTACCGAGGACATGGGCATGGAATTTATATATGCACTTAGTCGATGATTAGTTTTTGGGTGTTTTTGTTCAATACGTTGCATTATCACTGATAATTGTTGATTAATAACTTGTTTTGAAATTCCGTCATCAAGACGAGCGAACCCACGAATATACTCAGTATTATCACGCGATAGCTGTTTGGCATCTTTACGTAGTGGTAACCATAATTCTGCTCTTCTAGGAAAAAAATAGCCTTGAGGCATTACACCTATAATACGATGAGGCTCTCCATTTACTTGCAACGTTTGATCTAAAATTTCATTATTGCCTCCATATTGGTTTTGCCAAATATCAAAGCCAATAATAACAACATTTTCAGCTCCTACTTGGTCTTCTTTTGCGGCAAATGTTCTGCCCAATAGAGGTGCAGTTTTAGTCAATTGAAACATGCCCGGTTCGGTATATGATGCGCTATATCTTCTTGCGCCATCCCGACCTATGACATTGACATTTCCTTCGTTATAAGCTCCAAACTGCGTTAGACCTTTAATATTGCTCCTTATCTCTAAATAATCATGAATACTCAAAGTACGAGAATTGGTATCACCATTTTCTGATGCAGCAATAATTACAATGGACTCACCATCTTCAAAGGGAAGATCGGCAAAAAGCATATTAAAAAATGAAAATAAATAAACACTTAAACCAATGCCTGTTGCCATCACTAAGGTGGTTAATATGGTGAAGCCAGGTTTCTTAGCAAGTAGCCTAATCGCATACTTAAAATCTTGCATTATCATGATAAATTCTCCTAAGCTGTTGCTGCATCGAAATTTTTATGCGCGGGGTTACTTTGATCTGAAATGATTTGACCATCTAATATATCAATATTTCTGTCCGCTCGCTCAGCTGATCTTGGATCATGTGTGACCATACATATTGTTGCACCTTCCGCATGTAAAACGTCAAGTAATTGCATTACTGCTGATGCGTTTTCTGAGTCCAAATTACCTGTGGGTTCATCGGCTAATATGATTGATGGGCTGCCAGCAATGGCACGAGCTACAGCTATACGTTGCTGTTGTCCACCAGAGAGTTGTGATGGAAAATGTTTGGCTCTGTGAGACATATTGACTTTTTCTAATGCTTCTTTAACCATTTGTTGTCGTTGTGGTTTTGATAGATCACGCCGATACGTTAGTGGTAAATCAACATTTTCTTCCACATTTAAATCGCTGATCAGGTTAAACGATTGAAAAATGAAACCTATTTCTTTGTTACGAATACGTGCACGTTCGGTCTTTGTTATTGAAGAAACGTCGTGTTCGGCAAGTTGGTATTTTCCGCCAGTACTAGTATCTAATAAACCAAGAAGAGACAAAAGAGTGGATTTACCACAACCTGAAGGACCTGAAATAGAGACGTATTCGCCTTTATTTATACTTAAACTGATATTACTCAATGCATGAGTTTCAACTTCCTCAGTGTAAAAAACTTTTTCAATATTCTCTAATTTGATTAACGTTGTTGTCATAATATTATCCTTTAGGTGCTTAATTCTTTAAATGGTTTGCCAAAAACTCTAGATAAGCTGGCACTAATTAATTCTTACTTTTTGATGTGTTTCCCAGGTACTTGGGTCTGAAATAATAATTTTATCGCCAATAGCTAAACCATCGAGCACCTGAATTTGGTTAACTGAGCCTTTACCAAACGTAACCGTTGTTCGTTGTGCAAAATTTCCATCAGTACTGACTTTGTAAATTGCTGAAGTACTTTGACTTTGGGAAAAAATAGGACGATTGACATACAAAGTATCTTTGATATCAGCAACTATTATTTCTCCGTCAACGGTTAAATCTGGACGAGCGTCATTGGGCAAATCGTCAACAAATTCAACATCGACTTGGACAGTGCCATTGATTACAGCAGGGTCAACTCGAGAAACGATACCTGCAACTTTATAATTACGAGTATCTATGATGACACTTTGGCCAATAGCAACGTCACGAATTTGCAATTCAGGTACTTGTAACTCTGCAATTAAAGAATTTTGCTGTGCAAGTTTAGCTATGTCGCCGCCCATAGAGATTCTTTGACCCGGTTCCACAGGAACTTCCTGTACAATACCGTCGATTGTAGCAACTACCATTAAGCTATTTACATGTTGTTGGGCGCGTTCGAGGGTTTTTTTCATTTTTTTCAGTCGAGCTGCACGAGCATTATTTTGCGCTTCAATATTCGCTTTCATACTGGCCAAAACTTCTTGTTGAATCTGCCAGCGTTGCTTGAATTGTGTAGTGGCCAAACGTGTTTGTTCGAAATCTATCTTTGAAACAGCACCTGTGCTTTTATGAAACAATTCAGTATGCGCTTCTTGCCTTAGTTTACTACTTTCATAATTAAGTTGAGCATCCAACATTAATGACTTCTGCATTAATAAGGCTGATTTTTGCTCTACTTTTTCAGCTTTACTCTCTGCAACTTTGGCTTCTAATTCCCATTGAGTTTCTTCCAATAATTGCACGAGTTGTGGATTACTTAATTCAACAATCAAGTCACCTTTTTTTACTGATTTTCCCGCCTTAACAATAACGCGTTCAACCCTTGCTTCTACACTCGCAGATAGCCATTGAATATTATCTGGAATGAGCAAGCCTGTACCTCTTACCGAGACTGAAAATTGTCCTCTTTTTATTTGGTCATATACAACAACATTTTTGTCAACGACAAACCCTGCTTGTCCTAAAAACCATACATAATTGCTCGCTACACCGACAATAATTATAACTATTGCCCATGGAAAAAAGCGTTTAAATAATGACTTTTCTTTTATTGCTATAGAAATATCCAATTATTTGCTCCAATTCAAAAATAGAGATTAAATATTAAGTGAATTGAACATTGCAGATATCGCGCCAATGACGTATGTTGCTGATAATTAGGTTAAATGTTTTTTATTTGCTTCGTTGGTTTTTACATGTCCCATTGATGGGAAAGCCAAAAAACGAAAATATCCCATAAATGGGAAAAACGTTGATTTAGTTGCTATTAAATCGAGAAGACTTGTTGATTTGCATTGTTTGTTAAGTTAAATCATTCCAGTTACGTGTCCAGGCAAGTATTTTTTTTGCAGGAATGGGGCGACTTATATGATAACCCTGTGCATAGTCACAACCTAACTCTGTAACGAGATTCAATATTTCAGAATCTTCAATACCTTCGGCAATTGTTTTGATATGCAGCTGATTAGCTAATGATAGACAGGTATTGATAATAGAAATTTGTCCTATGGTATCTCTGTTATCAATAAAGTAACTTTTATCAATTTTTAGGTAAGTTAAAGGTAATTTTTGTAATCGTTCAACGGTTGCATTTTCTTTACCAAAGTCATCTAAAGCGATGGCAACGCCTCGCATGTTTAATCGATTTAAATTCATGAGTTCTTGAGACTGATTTTCTGCTACTACCCCTTCAGTGACTTCGATGCATAACATTTCTGCTGGCATAGAATATAATTCTAATAAACTAAAAATCATATCGGCGAATTCTGGTTGTTGTAGTGATATAGGGGAGGAGTTTACGGATAATTTTATTTCCAAACCCATTTTTTGCCATTTTTTCCAATCCATAAAAGAACGTTTTAATACAGCATGAGTGATATGAGTAATTAATTCACTTTCTTCCGCTTTATCGATAAAACGATCGGGTGAAACCATGCCTAACCTTGGATGATTCATTCGACAAAGTGCTTCGACACCAATAAAAGTTCTTGAGGTTAGTTCAATCTGTGGTTGATATAGTACTTCAATATCATTATTTTTTATCGCGCGAACAATTTCGTAAGTTCTTAATGACTCCGTTAAGTCACATTTTTTACGAGAGGTGCCAATTTTATCGATAATACTGTCGAAATCAGACTCATGGATGGGCTTTAATAAGGTGCCAATATAGTTTAAGCCATACTGTTTCGTTAAGAGTTCTACTGAGGAGATAATTCGTGTAGATACGCCACTCATTATCACCACATAACCATTGTATTTGAGTTGGCTAATTTGATTTAAAAGCTGAATGCCATCGATATTTGGCATATTAAGATCTAATAATAATAAGTTGATATTGTTTGATTGTCGTAGAATTTGTATCGCTTCTGCTGCTGATGAAGCACTAAAAATATTAGATATTTGATATTTCTCTTCAAGTACTTTTTCTACATATTTTAATATGGCAATACTGTCATCAACCAACAATACATTCAACCAATTAAGAGTTTTGCTGTCCATAGTTAGCTTCCTGCTTAATTCTTTTTATAGTGAGTTGTTAGGCTGTAGAATTTGAGATATAAGTATTGTTTAAATATGTTGAAACGCAAGGTTGGCAAAAATTTAGCGATATGGTGATATACCCAAGCGACTTCAAGATGTTTACTCAGAAGTTCTAAGGTTGGTTTATAAATGATTTATGCCGCGATATTGATTTTTACAAGGTTCCTGCGCGGATATAGGCATTAGGGCAACGCAGAAGCCGTTGCCGAGAGGAAGCATTTTCCACAATCAATGCCTTGCCTACACCATTTCTACCCCCCAACTCAATCATGTTCCTTGAAGTTAATTGGGTATAACTAAAGCGCCACTTGGTAAAAGTATAGAAAGTGGCGTTTACAGGTTTATTTTTTGATGTAGCGGTTATTAATTTTTCGTATTTACTTTCAAATAGGTAAATAATTCTTTTCTATATTTATCTGACTTTTCAGCCTTACTTTCTTTGGTCGCATGGCGCGCAAGTTGTCGTAGTTTTTGGCGTTCTAGCCCCTGAAATTCAGCTAATAAAGCTTCAATGACATCACTGCCGTGTTCAATAATGTCGTCTCTCATTTTTTCAAGACGGACATGTTTTGCCGTTTCTTGTTGATGTTTATTAGCCATAACATCAAGTGCGTGATGAATAGGTTCTAGATCCGTTTCAAGTAAAATTTTTGCTATGTGTCTAATGTGACGACGCAGCGCTTCATGTTTATTTTTTATCTTATCTGCAACCGTCATCGCATATTTGAGCTCTTCACTAAGAGGTAAACGACTACGTTGATGTTTAGACATTTCAACTATCTTTTGTCCAAAATCTTGTAACTGGTGCATTTCACGTTTTATTTCAGATTTACTTTTTAAATCTTCATCTAATTCGTCGATATCGTTTGCAGAGTGGGGCATAATGTTTACTATCAAAATAAGAATTACTGTAAGTATACTATAATTAGCCGTGAACAAGAATTGGCTAACAAGTAAAAAATCTAATTGTTTAAGTTTATTTAACTTGGCATCAAACCAGAGACATTATCAATATCATGACAGAATCAGACAGTATTACTAGTCAACTTGAACAAGTGAAAATACGCGTAGCTAAAGTCTTGGACATGGCGAAATCATTAGGTGCCGACGGAGCTGAAGTCGCAATGAGTCGACAACAAGGCTTGAGTGTTGGTACACGTATGGGGGAAGTTGAAAATGTTGAGTTCACTAATGATGGCGCTTTAGGTCTTACAGTTTATAAAGAGGGCCGTAAAGGCAGTGCATCAACTGCTGATTTATCAGAAGAAGCACTGGCACAAACCGTACAAGCGGCAGTTAATATAGCTAAATATACATCGGTTGATGAATGCTCGGGTTTAGCTGACAAAGCATTATTAGAAATGAACCCTGAAGATTTAGACTTATACCATCATAAAGCGTTAACTACAGACGATGCGATTGCACTTGCTAAGTCATGTGAAGATAGTGCATTAGCTTATGACAAACGTATTACTAATTCTGACGGCGCTACTTTAGCAAGTTTTGAAGGTTTTAAAGTGTATGGTAACAGTCATGGGCAAATTGTTGGTTATCCAAGTAGTCGCCATAGTTTAAGTTGTGTGATGATTGCCAGTGAGGGTGATGATATGCAACGTGATTATGCCTATACGGTTAATCGACAATTTGATCGCATGGACAATGCCAAAGAAATCGGTGTAAATGCTTCAATTGAAGCATTATCCCGTTTAGGAGCACAGAAATTATCGACGGGTAAAGTACCTGTCATGTTTCGAGCTGATATCGCCAATACTATCTTTGGTCACTTTATTGCTGCAATTAGTGGTGGTAATTTATACCGTAAATCCTCTTTTTTATTAGATGCTATTGGCAAGCAAGTTTTTCCAGAGTTTTTAAGTATTAGTGAACGACCTCATTTAAAACAAGCTCTAGCAAGTGGTGCCTTTGATAGTGAAGGTGTTAAAACCTTTGATAGAGAAATTATTACTGATGGTTGTTTAGAAACATACCTCTTGACTAGTTATTCTGCTCGGAAGTTAGGACTTACTACTACAGGTCACGCAGGTGGTATTCATAATTGGTTATTACAAGCCAAGGGTGATGCCGACGGTGGTGATTTTGATGCAATGTTGAAAAAGCTAGGTACAGGCTTTTTGGTGACAGAGTTAATGGGACAAGGAGTCAATGTAGTTAATGGTGATTATTCACGTGGCGCAGCAGGTTTTTGGGTTGAAAATGGCGAGATTGCTTATCCAGTATCAGAAGTGACGATTGCTGGGAATTTAAGTGATATTTTTAAAGGACTAATTGCCGTCGGCAGTGATACGGATATGCGTGGTAGCATTCGTACAGGTTCATTGTTGATTGATGAAATGCAGGTTGCTGGTAATTAGTTCGTGCTATTAAGTTAGTATTAATGAATTAATGTTAGTAAGCTAATGCTGGTAATCGCTTTGAACTTAGAATGTGGAGACCTTATTTAGGTTAATAGCTATTTAAGTGAGTAATAGTGTTGCTGTACCTAAGAATGCAAAGATACCTACTACATCAGTAATTGTTGTTAATATGACACTACCAGCCAATGCGGGATCAATATTCATGCGTTTCAATAACAACGGGATTGAAACGCCAGCTGCCCCAGCTGCTGTCATATTCATTAACATCGCAAAAGCAATAACACAGCCAAGAGCAATATCTTGTTTCCAAATGGCAACCACTGAAGCTATAAGTAGTGCCCAAATAATTCCATTTAAAAAGCCGACAGCAAGCTCTTTTAGCAATAATGATCGAGAGTTACTATCACCAACATGACCTAATGCCATACCACGAATAACTAATGTTAATGTTTGATTCCCCGCAACCCCCCCCATGCTAGGTACTAAAGAGTTAAGTACGGCTAATATAGCTAACTGTTCAAATATTCCTTCAAACATACTGGTAACGGCAACAGCTAGCAATGCAGTAACTAAGTTAACTCCTAACCAAATTGAACGTTGTTGCGTACTTTTAATGACAGGTGCAAAGGTATCTGCTTCATCATCTAAACCCGCCATACTCATCATCGAATGTTCTGCTTCCTCACGAATGATATCAATCACATCATCAATAGTGATACGGCCCAATAATCTATCATTTTCATCGACCACAGGAGCAGAAAACCAATCGTGTCGTTCGAACAGCTGTGCAACATCATTTTCTGAAGTATCAGCGGTTATTGCCTCAATATCTTTATCAATCAATGTTGAGACAATGATGTCGGGCTTGGCAGTAACAATGGCAGACAATGTTACTGCACCGATAAAGTGATCTTCACGGTCTACCACATAAAAAGAGTCCGTAGACTCAGGAAGTTGGCCCTTTAATCGTAAATAACGCAATACTACATCGACAGATACTTCGGGTCTGATGGTGATCGTATCGGTATTCATTATCGCGCCAGCAGTATCTTCTTCAAAAGAAAGGGCAGTTTCTACTCGACTTCTATCTTGAGAGTCCATTGAATTCAGAACACTGCGGTATGCACTGTCTGGTAATGTTCTTAATACTTCAGCTAAATCATCAACATCCATTCCTTCAGCAACGGCGGCCAACTTTTCGGGACGCATACTTTTAAGGATGCCTTTACGAACTTCTTCATTAAGTTCTTCAAGTACTTCACCGTGATTGTCTGGATCAATGAGTTGCCAAAGAACAGTACGACTTTTGGCTGGAGAAGATTCTAATATCAGGGCAAGATCGTAAGCAGGCATGTTTTGCAACAGCTTGCGTACATAAACAAACATACCACTACCAAGTGCTTCATTAACTTGTTGTAGACGTTGTTGATTGTATTCTTGCTCTGATACGTCGGGCATAAAACTCTTCACAAATGAAATTGTATGCATTATGACAACTAAAGTTCATTTAGTTGCTTATGTAGGTGGAAATTATATTTTGATGTTTTATCTATTTAGTTTTGTATTTCTATTAAATTTTTATACGAAATACAAGTAATAATTATACGAGTAGGTATAAGTTGTTTAATCTCTTTTTAGCTGGTTATTCTGCTACTTAACGTATTTTAATAGTTTATATCAACTTCAGTGCTTTAGCAGCTTTTTCTACAAATAGTTTCTTGTGTGATGATTACTTGAGAAGTGAAAAGTGTAAATGTTAGGACTATTCTTTTTCATCAAATTTGTCGGAAAAAAGCTGATAAATACTTTTCATAGCTTGTTGAGCATCTTTTCCTTCAGTAATAATTCTTACTGTTTTTCCTTGGCCTCCAGCAAGTAACATTAAGCCCATAATACTACTCGCATCAGCACTATTTTCATCGAGTGAAATGGTCACTTTTGCTTCAAATTTTTGGCTCAGTTGCGCCAACTTAGTTGCGGCTCTAGCATGTAAACCAAGTTTATTAGCGATAACAAATGATGTTTCAAAGTAATTCATTAGATTGAATCTATTTAAGTACTGGCAACCGATAAGTCACGATGACGTGATTGCACATCTTCACGCTCCTTCCGTAAATTATTTGCTAAAAGCTCAGCGATATATACAGAACGATGTTTACCACCAGTGCAACCTATGGCTATGGTAATATAACTGCGATTGTTGCGCTCTAAATGAGGTAGCCAGGTCATCATAAAGCTATTTATTTGCCAGATGAATTTAGTTACTATCGGTTGGCTTGATAAAAAATCCTGTACGGGTTGATCTAAACCGGTTTGCCCTTTGAGGTTTTTTTCCCAAAAAGGATTGGGTAAAAATCTTGCATCAAATACATAATCGGCATCTTGTGGCACACCATGCTTAAAGCCAAATGATTCAAATACTACGACCATTGAGCCCGTTTTTTTACCCAAAATTCTTTCACGCACTAAATCAGCTAGTTGGTGAGGGGTCAATTGGCTGGTATTAATATATAAGTCGGTACGGCTTGAAATAGGTTCGAGTAGTTTCTTTTCTAAAGCGATGGCTTGATCAAGGGCAATGTTTTGTTTGATCAACGGATGTAATCTTCTTGTTTCACTAAAACGTTTGATTAAATCACTATCATCAGCGTCTAAATAAAGAATATTAAGCTCTACAGTATTGGGCAGATAATTAAGAATTTCAGAAACATCGTTTGGGTCTGCGGGTAAATTTCGTACATCAATACTTACTGCAACATTTTCATAATCATTAATGACAGTATGAGTTAATGCAGGCAAAAGATTTACCGGAATATTATCAACACAATAGTAGCCAAGATCTTCTAATACTCTCAGCGCTACAGATTTTCCCGAACCGGAGCGGCCACTAACAATAATTAACTTCATTGCCTTACTTGTTCCCTGTGGATAAAATTAATCAGCTTGTTTAATTAATTGGAAAAGTTCATCATCGCTTTTGCACTTTCTAACTTTTTCAGCGATGCGTTTATTACTAAATAACTTAGCAATGCTCTGTAGTGTGGTGAGGTGATCTTGACAATGATCTTCAGGAACAAACAAGGCAATAAAGATATCGACAGGTCTATTATCTATTGAATCAAATGCGATGGTTTGTTCAGTAGTCATAACAATAGCGATTACTTGTTGTGTGCCCGTTAAGCGTCCATGTGGTATTGCAATGCCATTCCCTATACCTGTAGAGCCCATTTTTTCTCTCGTCATTAAGCTTTCCAAGAGTTCAAAAGGACTATGATCTACAATCTTTGTTGCTGCAATAGTACAAATTTTATCGAGTATTCTTTTTTTACTACCACCAACAACCGCACAAAATGTACAGTCTGGTGTTAAGATATCTTGCAATGTCATAATTCTACAGTTGAAACCTTAAATTGCTAATGAGTGACTAAATCTATAGCTTAGTGTTGAGCATTTTTGCCTTTGTATTTCAATATCTGACGGTCTAATTTGTCAATTAACGCATCTATTGAAGTATACATGTCAGCATTATTCGCTTTTGCATGTATCTCTGTACCTTTTAAATGAACCGTTGACTCAGCTATTTGGTTCGCTTTTTCCACGGTAAGTACTACATGAACATTGCTGATATGATCAAAATGTCGTTCAAGTTTGGTAAATTTATTATTAACATAATCGCGTAAGGAAGTGGTAATTTCTACATGATGACCTGTTAGATTAATCTGCATAAGTTTAAATCCTCAAATATTAACTACTTTACTTGTTAAAGTAAGCTTTTACGTTGGTTTGACGGTGGAATCGATAATGATTCTCGATACTTGGCTATTGTCCGTCGTGCGACCTGAATACCTTGTTCGGCTAATATATCTGCCATTTTACTATCACTGAGTGGTTTTGCAGGGATTTCAGCAGCGACCAATTTCTTTATCAATTCTCGAATGGCTGTTGATGAGCATTCACCACCATTTTCGGTACTTACATGACTAGAGAAAAAATATTTAAGTTCAAATATCCCTCTTGGCGTGTGCATATATTTTTGTGTTGTTACACGTGAAATTGTTGATTCATGCATATCAACAGCTTCCGCAATATCATTTAATACCATCGGACGCATTGCTTCAGGGCCATGTTCAAAAAAACCATGTTGGCGTTGTACAATGCAGTTAGATACTTTTAACAGGGTATCATTTCGACTCTCTAAGCTTTTAATAAACCACTTAGCTTCTTGTAAATTCGAGCGAATAAACTGAGTATCAGTTGATGACTTCATAGTGCGTGTCATTGCCGCATATTGCTGGTTAACGGATAACTTTGGGGCAGTATCAGGGTTTAATTCCACAACCCAACGGCCATTTTTTTTCTCGACGGAAACATCAGGGATGACATATTGATCATCGCTTTTAATGACGCTATCACCAGGACGTGGATCTAGAGTCTGAATTAAGCGAATAACTTCCCTTAGTTGTTCCTCTTTAAGGCGAGTTTTTCGCATGAGCTGGCGATAGTCTCGATTTCCTAATAAGTCGATGTATTCACTGATGATAAGTTTACTTTCTTTTAACCAAGGTGTGCTTTGATCAAATTGATTTAATTGTATAAATAAACATTCAGAAATTGAACGAGCAGCAACACCTATGGGATCAAAAAGATTAATACGTTTTAATACTACTTCTACTTCATCTAATTCAACGTCTTCTATACCAACACTCTCAAGGATATCGTCACTAGAAACGGTGAGATAACCAGCGTCATCAACGGCTTCAATAACCGCGATTGCAATTGCTCTGTCAGTCTCTGTAAATGGTGTTAATTCCATTTGCCAAAGTAGATGATCTTGAATAGAGTCTTTGGTTTCACCTTGATAGGTATAATCTTCAGATGGAGAGCTAACACTACCCGTATTAGATGTACCAGCACTGTAACTTTCTTCCCAAGTCGTATCATTGTTTAGTTCTTCAGGGATATCTGTTTTAGACATGGCTTCAGAAGTGCTAATTTCGTCAATAGTAGGACTTGAGTCTTCGCTACCATCAGATGGACTTTGCTGAATATTTTCATTTGCTGTTGCAGAAAATGCTTCTTCCAAATTATTTGAACCATCTTCTTGTGTTGTTGAAGGTGTTTCATCAACTTCAAGTAAAGGATTACTCTCTAGAGCTTCCTGAATTTCTTGTTGTAAATCCAAGGTTGACAGCTGCAGCAATTTAATTGCTTGTTGCAACTGTGGCGTCATGGTTAACTGTTGTCCTATTCGGAGCTGCAGACTAGGGCGCATTAATTATTTTATTTCCTATTATTTTTTACAGTCATTTTAATAACGATACATTTTATATGTATTTAACTATAGCGTGAATTGTTCACCTAGGTATACATCTCTGACGTGTTGATTTGCAAGAATCTGCTCTGCATTACCCTCAGCAATTAATTCGCCATGGCTAACTATGTACGCATGTTCACAAACATCCAAGGTTTCTCGAACGTTATGGTCGGTAATTAATATCCCAATATCTCGCTGCTTTAAGTGTAGAATAATTTTTTTGATATCTCCTACTGAAATAGGGTCAACGCCGGCAAAAGGTTCATCAAGTAATATAAACTTTGGATCAGCAGCGAGCGCACGGGCGATCTCTACTCTTCGACGTTCTCCGCCTGATAAACTCATTCCCAAGTTATCTTTTATATGGCCAATGTTAAATTCTTCGAGCAAGTGTTCAAGCTTTTCTTCTCTGTCGATATCAGACAGTGATTTTTGTGTTTGTAAAATAGCCATAATGTTGTCGTAAACGCTAAGCTTTCTAAAGATTGATGCTTCTTGAGGAAGATAACCTATACCTTTACGGGCACGTTCGTGCATTGGAGATAAAGACAGTTCTTCATCATTTAAAATAATACTGCCGCTGTCGTTAGGTACTAAGCCAACAATCATGTAAAACGATGTGGTTTTACCTGCACCATTAGGACCTAATAATCCAACAATTTGCCCAGCTTTTACTTCTAAGCTGACATTTTTAACAACTTTTCTGCCTTTATAAGATTTAGCAAGTCCGCTTGCCGTAAGTTTTGCGACACTCATTGGTTATTGATCACTCTTCGATTGTGATTGTGGTTGGATAATTGTTTTTACTTTATTATCAATACCACTTTCAGCATTTACGTATTCGGTTTCAGCGTTATAAGTAATGATACTGCCGCTCACTTCGCTACCGGCTTGACGTAACAAAGCATTACCTGAAATGACGATGGTATTTAATGTCGGTTCATACCTTATTTCATTTGCTTGTAAATTAATGGGATTACCATCTTCTAATGTTTGTTCAAATGTTGCCGGTTTTCCCTTAGCAATGTAAATTTTTTCATCACCCCCCTTTTGAGAGATCACTTGTACTAAATCTGCATGAATGATTAAGGAGCCTTGTGTGATAACTACATTATCAATATAACTAAATATTTTATTTTTTAAATCCGCAGCTGTGCGACTAGAACTAATTTTAACCTCTTGGTTAAGATCAATTTTTTTTGCATAACTTACATGACTAGCAAAAACTATTAATGTGAGAATTAAGGTTTTATTTTGTAACTTTTTTATAAATGGTCTGTACATGTTCAGTCAACGTCATTTGTGTTGTGTTAATATCTACAATTAATCCAGAGCCATACATGGTAAACCCTTTACCTAAGATCAAGATCGTTTGTTCTGAACTGACAATATTAGTATTTAAATCCAATTCTAAATACTTACCATGAATTTCTTGTATCAGGCTGTTCTTGTCAGTGGCAATTAGTCTTACTCTATTTTCTAATCTTACACGGTTATTGGCATATAGTGTTGCTTCTTTTGCGCTAACTTGCCAAGGAATATTGTCACCTTCTGGATACAAGGTTAAGTTTGGAAACTCAAAGTGTGTGACCGCAATATCAGAATAATGTTCCATTCGTTGCGCATCAATAATATAAGATAACGCACCTTTTTTATTATAAGTCTTACTTTTTAATGTTTCAGCAATAAAATCAGGTGTTAACCTTGCATCGATAGACTCTATGGTTACTTGACCTGATTTTCGCCATTCAATAATACTATATGTTATTAATGCTATCGCTAAGCCTAACAGGGCTAGACCATAGATTCGATTCATATGCTAGCGCCAGTAGCATTAGCCAAAGTTTTTTGGCTATACATCACTAAATCACAGACTTCTCTGACAGCACCAAAACCACCACGTATAAAAGTGGTATAGTCCGAAATCTCTTTTATTTGTGGGTGGGCGTCATTAACGGCAATACTTAAACCTATGTATTTCATACATTCAAAATCTGGCATATCATCACCAATGTAGGCAACTTCATCCGTGTCTAAGTTAAGTTTTTCGATTAGTGATTTTAATGCAGGTAGTTTATTTTCTTCGCCTTGAATAATATGCTCTACATTAAGGGCTGTCATTCTATTAGCAACGATGGCTGAACGACGACCGGTGATCACGGCAACGTCAACGCCACTTGCGCCAAGTGCTTTGATACCATAGCCGTCTTTGGTATGAAATGCTTTTAGTTCTTCACCATTATTGCCTAGGTATATACGACCATCAGAAAAGACACCATCAATGTCACAAACAAATAATTTAATGTTGCTAGCTTTATTGAAGACTTCTTCACTTACCTCACCATAAAGAGTGTTAATCATTATAATACCCCTGATTTTAATAAATCATGCATATTCATTGCGCCAATTGGAGTATTGTTATTATCTACAATAATTAAACCATTGATTTTTTTATCCTCCATTATTTTTAACGCTTCGGCCGCTAGAATTTCGGCGTGGGCAACAGTAGGATTAAGGGTCATCACCGATGAAATAGAGTCCTGATGTATATCTACTTCCTCATCAAGTATACGCCTTAGATCACCATCAGTAAAAAGTCCTATCAGTTTATCATCACGAGTAATCGCGGTCATACCTAGTCCTTTTAAAGACATTTCTACTAAAGCATCTTTAATTTTTGCATCACTAGTGACGATAGGAATACGTGCACCATCGTGCATAATATCGACAAGCCTTAATAATAACCGTTTTCCTAAGCTTCCACCTGGGTGAGAAAGAGCAAAATCGTCTGCGGTAAAGCCCCTAGCATTCAATAACGCTACTGCTAATGCATCGCCCATTACCAGTGCCGCTGTAGTACTAGACGTTGGTGCCAACCCTAAAGGGCACGCTTCTTGAGCAACGGCAATGCAAATATGTGTATCTGCTAGCTCTCCTAGCGTTGATGTTGGGTTTCCTGTCATGGCAATTAACTTACTACCAATGCGTTTTATAACCGGAATTATTGCTAATACTTCACTAGTTTCCCCTGAATTAGAGATTGTTAGCACAACATCGTCAGTGGTTATCATTCCTAAATCGCCATGGCTTGCTTCACCAGGATGAACAAAAAAAGCAGGGGTCCCCGTACTGGCTAATGTAGCAGCTATTTTTCCACCGATATGACCTGATTTTCCCATACCGATCACAATAACTCTGCCTGCGCATTGATACATTAATTGGCATGCTAATTCAAAACCATCATTAATATATTGTGTGAGTTCATTAATTGCTTGTTGTTCAATTTGAATAACATCATTGGCAACTTGCTTAAAATTTTTCATATGTTTTTGCTCACTTATTCAAGCATTAGTCTTTTAGTTGGCTAAAAAGTAAAATTTGATAGGCGATAAAGACTAAAAGTAATAATCCACCCTTTAAACGAGTTATTCTGAAGTTCCCGAGACGGCGACCGAAACATAAAATGAAGAGTAGTAAAGTGACGCCGAGCATATAGGGAGCATCGCGAGTTGCTGCATTTGGGTCTATTTTTCCAGGAGCAATTAGTCCTGTTAATGATAATACGGCGAGAATATTAAAGATATTCGAACCAATAATATTACCTAGCGCTAAATCATCTTCTTTTTTAATGATGCTCATAATACTCGCGGCAAGTTCAGGTAAGCTAGTACCAATAGCAATTACCGTTAAACCTATGACTAAATCACTGATCCCAAAAAACTTAGCAATATATACAGAAGAGTCAACTAAATAACTGGCACTAAGAGGTAATAAGATCATTCCAAAGGCTAACCAAAAAAGAGATTTTTTGAGGTTCACGGCTTCAGGGACTTCTTGCTCCGCTTCTAGAATCATCGGGTCATCGAGTGGTTTATTTTTTGTTTTACTTAAAGTAATAAGTAGTAAAGTTACAATGAAAATAACGAAACCAAGAATTAAAATTACGCCTTCTGTGAAACTAAAATAGTCATCAGATATCATCCAATAAGCTAAAGCAGTAATGGCAAGAACTAAAGGAAGTTCTCTTTTTATGGTCGATGAAGAAACTGTCAGGGGCTGAAATAAAGCTGTAATACCAAGCACTAGAGCGATGTTAGTAATATTTGAACCAATAGCATTACCTATAGCGGTATTTGGATTGCCATGTAATGAAGCTGTTGCGGCGATCATCATTTCAGGTGCTGATGAGCCCATAGCAACGATGGTTAATCCGATGATCATTGGGGATATTCCCACATTTCTTGCTAGTGATGATGCTCCGAAAACAAATTTATCAGCACTCCATACCAATACAACTAGAGATACTAGCAAAATTAAAATTTGAACTACCATTAATGCTTCCTGTTTGAGATACCAAATTGATGTCATTGGTACTAATTAAATTGTCGCTGGTTGTTATATAAAATAAAAGAATTATTATTGAAATATTTTCAATAAATTTATTCCTCATTTAGATTGGCTAAATTGTCTCCAGCTAGCATATATTGAATGAGTTAATTGAATTACTTATTATTACAATGTACTACTTTAACATTATTTAATTTCATTTTGATGCTAAATAACGAATAAAAGCGCCGTTTCTTACAAATTCTTACAGTCTTTAAACATATTTATTTACTATTTTCTAATGCAGGATCATTTGTAGTGAGTTAAAATTGCTGTCGAAATTATGAATAATAAAATGTGACCCTCATAAAGAATATGTCAAATATATTAGTCGATATTAAAAATGTGACGTTTAAGCGTGAAGAGCGTGTCATCTATGATGATATTAGCTTGGCTATTCCTAAGGGAAAAGTCACAGCTATTATGGGGCCTAGTGGTATAGGTAAAACAACCTTACTACGCTTGATAGGTGGACAAATTAAGCCAAATTCAGGACAAATAATTTTTGATGGGGAAGATATTCCCAAATTATCTCGCAATGAGCTTTATGAAACACGTAAACGTATGAGTATGTTGTTTCAAAGTGGTGCATTGTTCACTGATATGAGTGTTTACGATAATATTGCATTTCCAATTAGAGAGCATTCTGAATTATCTGAAAATATAATTGAAAAAATTGTATTGATGAAGCTTGAAGCTGTAGGCCTACGAGGTGCTCGTTCACTACGTCCCAATGAACTGTCTGGTGGAATGGCACGTCGTGCTGCATTAGCTCGAGCAATAGCATTGGACCCAGAGTTAATTTTATATGATGAGCCATTTGCTGGGCAAGATCCTATTTCGATGGGCGTTATCGTTCGTTTGATTCGGGAGCTAAGTGATGCCTTAGGGCTAACTTCCGTAGTGGTATCACATGATGTGCCAGAAGTGATGAGTATCGCGGATTATATTTATATTATTGCCGAACAAAAGATTATTGGTCAAGGCACGCCAGCACAAATTTTGGAGCAAACATCACCATTAGTTCAGCAGTTTATTAAAGGTGAGTCTGATGGCCCAGTTCCTTTTCATTATAAAGCAAAACCATATCGTGATGAGTTGATTGGTAAAGGAATGTAGAGAATGAAAGAAGTCACATTACTAGGGAGAAGAATCATTGCCGTTATTGCTGGTTTAGGGCGTGCGGTGATGTTATTAACATCCGCATTGGCTCATATTCCTAATATACGCAAAGGTTTTCCTTTATTAATACAGCAATTGTATGCGGTTGGCGTATTGTCTTTAGTTATTACCTTAATATCAGGTCTATTTATAGGTATGGTATTGGCCTTACAAGGGTATACCATTTTAGTGGGCTATGGAGCTGAAGCTAGCTTAGGGCCAATGGTCGCCTTATCTCTTTTACGAGAGCTTGGCCCTGTTGTTGCTGCTTTGTTATTTGCCGGTAGAGCCGGTTCAGCGTTAACTGCTGAAATTGGTTTGATGAAAGCGACAGAGCAACTATCAAGTTTAGAAATGATGGCTGTTGATCCCTTAAGACGTGTTGTTGCACCAAGGTTTTGGGCTGGCTTTATTAGTTTACCTTTACTCGCTGCAATCTTTTCTGCAGTGGGTATATTAGGCGCACATTTAGTTGGTGTCGATTGGCTTGGTGTTGATAGCGGTACTTTTTGGTCGGTAATGCAGTCTCAAGTTGATTTTAATAAAGATATTCTAAACGGCATAATTAAAAGTATTACTTTTGCTTTTGTTGTTACTTGGATTGCTGTCTATAAAGGTTATAGTTGTGATCCTACATCAGAAGGTATTAGTCGAGCAACAACATCAACGGTAGTACAATCATCGTTGCTTGTTTTAGCGTTAGATTTTGTATTAACAGCATTGATGTTTACTAAATAAACATTGCTGCGTTTTAATTCGTTTGAGTAGTTGGTGGAAGACATGGTGTCGAAGAAAATTGAATTTATGGTTGGTTTATTTGCTGTTTTAGGCATAGCCGCATTATTGATGTTGTCATTGAAAGTAGCTGATAGTGGCCTTTCTGGCACAGGTAAAACTTATGACCTTTATGCTAAGTTTGATAATATTGGTGGCTTAAAAGTAAGGTCTCCTATTAAAGTCGGTGGTGTTGTTGTTGGTCGAGTAACAGATATCTCTCTTGATGAAGAAGATTATACTCCGGTTGTAACGCTTAATATTTATGCGCAATACAATAGTTTCTCAGAAGCGACGTCAGTATCCATATTAACGGCGGGTTTATTAGGAGAGCAATATATCGGTTTGTTGCCTGGGTTTATTGATGAATCTGTAACAACTTTAGAACCTGGTGATTATATTGAAGATACTAAACCTGCTTTAGTATTAGAAGAATTAATCGGACAATTTTTGTTTAGCCAAGGAAGTGGTGATTAGGACTTACTTATGAAAAAAATAAATATCATTAATAAAGTTGTATGGCTATTTACAGGGGCTTGGATACTTTTCTCCGTTGCGGCTTTTTCCGCACCAACAGAAAAAGTAGCCAAAGATAACCCTTATTCCATGATACAAAAAGTGGCAGGTTTGACTTTTAAGCGTTTTGCCGACGAACAAAGTTTGATTCGCGAAAACCCTAATTTAATAAAAGACATTATTCGTGAAGAATTGTTACCTTATATTGATTATAAATATTCGGCTTATAAAGTGATTGGAGCAAAGAATTTCAAAAAAACCACTGCACAAGAACGCAAGGAGTTTATTCCAGCATTTAGAGATTATTATATAACCTCATTAGCGCAAGTTTTTACTCTATATAATAATCAAAAAGTTGAATTTGCACCTGAAAAAAAATTAACGAAACAAAAAATAGTATCCGTTGAGACCTTAGTCATCGAACCAGGTCGAGATCCTATTAGTATTTCTTTTCGTGTGCGCAAGAACAAAAAAACGAAAGAGTGGAAAGCTTATGACATGGTTGCCGAAGGTATAAGTTTACTAGATAGCAAACAAGCTGAGCTGGCGAGTATAATTCGCCAAAAGGGTCTACCGCATGTAACCGAAATGTTGAAGCAAAAAAGTGTTAAAAATATTACTTTTAAAAAATAATAGGCAGCTAAGTGACTGAATTGAATCTAACGTTAGCTGGTGATAAGTCAACTCTAACAGGTGAGTTGACACGTAAAACAATCACTAGAACATTCGAGAAAAAAAGTAGAAATCTATGCTCTTCAACAAGCATGGCTGTTGATTTATCTCAAGTTAATAAAATAGATACTGCGGGTTTAGCTTGGCTACTTTATGTTGTTGAGCAAGCCATGCAACATTCTTGTCAGTTAACCTTTACTCATGTACCCAAAGAAATACTTCAACTGGCCTCTTTAAATGGTGTAGATTCATTCCTTCCGAAATAAAATCAATAAATGTCGTTTAAATCTAGAGCTTTGAATAATGAAGAGTATGTATTTTCAAAAATCAGAGGGGAATTATACCTACGCTAAGCTAAATAGGGTAAGCTATAGCGAATTATTGAATGATGTAATCGTCATCGTTTATTATTCGCTTGTAAGAGGTATATGTGGAAATTTCAGATATTGAAAAATTAATCAACGATGCTGTTGAATTAGATGAGTTGCACGTTAGTTTTGACGGTTCACAATGTAAAGTTATTGCAATTGCTGACTTCTTAGGTGAATTAAGCCGAGTAAAAAAACAACAAACCATTTACGCGCCATTAGCCCAAACTATAAAAGATGGAGCTATACACGCGGTTACGATCAAAACATTCACAACGTCAGACTGGCAACGTGAAAAAATGTTTAACCTTCCCCTTTAATTTAACCAACATAGAAAGAGTTATCACTTGGATGCATTTAAAATAATTGGTGGGCAACCACTACGCGGCGAAGTTACCATTTCTGGCGCAAAGAACGCTGCTTTACCTATTTTAATGGCTGCCTTGTTATCTGAAACACCGATTACATTTAACAACGTTCCTCGTTTAAAAGATATTGAGACAAC